>Ga0193693_1000016_pt1 | contig 23473 bp, 28 predicted proteins | sample L3a2metaG_FD_144916 | JGI IMG/M metagenome (GOLD analysis project Ga0193693, IMG submission 144916) | Soil microbial communities from a riparian zone of the East river system, Colorado, United States - L3a2 | ecosystem: Environmental > Terrestrial > Soil > Riparian zone | place: USA: East River...
ATCGAGTCGCAGAGTGGAATGGTTCATCAGCAAGTCCTCCGCAGCATTGAGACGGACTTTGTAAGGCTTTTGACGTTCTCATTTCTTCTAGCACGGATTCGTATACTTGGGATATAAAATGGGGATAATCGTAGTATCTTGTTGTTAATCTTGGTCATGCAAATTATTGTCAATAAGTACCACATCATACCATGACTCTGTAGAGTTTCTGAGGGCAGGAATGACAACTGTCAGGGTTGTCCGAATCGTAACTGTCTCACAAGTTCGAGAAAGACAAATTTTGGCCAGGGAAGAGGAGATGAGGGCCCCAGTTGTCGACCATCCATGTGAAAGAAAACTGATCTGGTGCATCACAATGATAATGAACTACGTGGCTTCTACATTATCATGCCGTGCTTTTAATTTTTTTCTGCGTGAAGAAGAGTCGAACGTTGATCGGCCATGGCATAAGGCGTTGGGCCACTCACATATCCAACTTTGTCAAAGTTGTACACTACGCCCGCCTCGGCAAGCTTCCGTTTCCGCGCCTCTTGTCTCTTCATCAAACGTTTCTCTGCTGTGCGTCGTTGGGTCTCGTTTCGAGGCTGTAAGAGCCATATCAGGCAGTTATGATTGAGACGGGAAACAGGCGAACGGACCTTGTTGTGTCGCGCCTGCGCAAGGCGATACGTGGGCACCACGCGCCATTTGCGGTTCGCGCCCACCCAGAGCTCTGGATGAACATCATCTTTCGGGATGACCTTACAGGTCAAAATATGGCCCATGAGCAAATAATTGTCCATCGTCTCCGCGACGATCTGAGCAACGGGCGCTGATACAAACTCGATGAAGCCGTAGTGTTTCGACCTGCCTGTCTTGATGCAATTTCGGTACACAGAACGAGAGATCATTGCCCGAGCAGACGCACCCTTTTATTCCTCGAGAGGCGGAGACGCGATATCTCTCCAAACTGGGAGAAGTAAGCACGCAATTGATCCTCATAGAAACCATGGGGAATCCGGCTCAAATAAACTACACCCGTTTCTAATACCTGAGGAGCGGGTATAATGAATCATGTTGACAGCTTGGGGGTGCGTGATGAGAAGACACACGCACCGGGTTTCGTTTTGCCCTTTCGAGTTTTCTCTTTACGGTCGCGTCATCCCGAGCGACAGTGGGGAGGGAACCCACATCGAGGACGGCCTCATCATCGACATCCAAATCGTCATCCGAGGAGTCCTCGTCGGTTGAGAACCCGTATAGGTGGACGTTCTCTTCGTGAGGACTATCCTCCTCTTGGGGCACCTGAGGCTCGACTTTCTCAGGGAGTGGGGGTTCAAAGTCAGACGTCAGTGATAGCGATGGTGACGGCGAAGGTGCTCTCCACGGCCCTCGAAGCTTCCGTTCCGGCCAACGCGTTGCGCGTCTGGCATGGCTTCGCGTATCTTCCGCTGACGTCGCCCGCTTGGTTCCTTCCCCTCTGACGGGCTTTGATTTTGTTTTGTGGGTATGTTCTTCGCCCTTGATCAGCTTGGACTTGTGTCCCATCGATGAAAGTGCTGGTGCTGGTGTCGCATCATGCTCAGCGAGCGACTGCTTTGTCTTGGTTCTTGCGACTGTTTTTGCTTTCTTTACAGCAATTGAGGACATGACAAGAGAGTGTTGTGACCAAACAAAGCTCAACAAGGACGATGAACATCCCGCCATTCACCAACACCAACTCGCATTCCTCATACGAACAGCAAACTATACCAGTTGACCGCGCGGCCCTCTTTCCTCAAAGTACTCGCCCCGCGGTGGATGATGATAAGCTTAAGCAACTTGATGAGCTTCTCAAAGCAAACCTAGACATCGATGTGTCCCATGCGCAAAAACGGAGAAAGCGCTCTAGTTCAGGAAAGGGACAGTCAACATTACACAAAGCGTTCGAGCCCGCTCGTAAGTCTTTTGGCCCAATCTGCTTTTACGATTGGGTGAGCTGGTGTATCACAACACGCTCAAAGCATTCAGACTTATTTCTGTGACAAATGGTCCAAAAGTCATCTCATTGGAACCAAAACCTCTGCCCGTGAAAGCGTGAGTTCTGGCGTAGCTCATCTAACATTCTATCTGGAATTTCGTCCAGGTTATGGGAACCTTCGTGTGAAGACAATGACCGAGAGGCGGAACTCCGAAGACAGCAGGCGCTGTCTGCTGCCGTCGACGTTCCCTCCTTGTTAAGGTCCGCTCAGGCCTATATCGTTGAGTTGTCCGTGCCGTTCTTATGTTTCATGACTCAATCGGGGACAGAGTCGTCCTCAAAAAGCGGAAAAGATTATCCGGGCCAGTGCCCTGCTATCTTCATCGTGTCCTCCGTTCTTTTTGGCCGAGATGCCTCGCAGCAAGTCCGTGTCCTTGAGATTACCGCATGACCGCATTACCCGGCCATCCCCGCATGAAGTTAAATCGAAAGGAGATGTTTTTCCCATGGTCTCTTTAAAATTGCAAGAAAGCGAACAACCTGTTGCGCGGCCCAATCGGAAGCATAGGCGAAGGACAGTCGAGAAACCTCCTGCGGCGTTTTGGCGTCCATTGAGACGGTGGGGTGGTAAAAGCTCTCAGTATGCAATGGGCTATGAAGGCAGCTGGCCAGTCGAGCATGAGCATGAGCTTCGTGAAAAGCGTTACGTTCGTGATAAGATGAGAAAAGCTGTCCACGTAGTCCCACCATCGATTTAGGATTTAGTACTTTTGAACAAGTATGGGGCGAACTATCTCTAGACATCGCTTGAGGTTTCCGAATGTCGTACTCGCCTCGAGGAATGCCAGGAGCACTGCGGTCAGCGGAAGTGAAGGCAGCGCTTGGACGACACGGGAGAGGCCAGCGATAAAAATAACAAAAAAGAACCCGAGAGTCAGTTTGAGTTGGAAGATCCCAGTCTGCATGCCGCATGCCAATGTTCTTGCGAAACCTTTTTCGGAACAACAAATTGGCCCGCGCGGCCAGTTTCGACCTCCAATTTTTTTGGGGGCGGGTGCCGCAAAACAAATTTCTAACGCCGGTGCCCTAAAAGTTCACAATGCTGGCGCGAGACTTAGTGTTAAGCAAATCACATTGAGGAAGAAGTGAACCTCCCCATACCTGAGCAACGAGAGGGTTCTAAGATCAGGCACGCAGCTTTTCTCGTTCATCAAATACTCTGCGACATTCTGCGCACCACACATCACGGCAAGTCTCAGCATCTCCGGTGTGACCTTGACGCGATCGGCCAGTTTCCTCCGCTTGCCTGTCCTGCGCTCATCCGGTGGCGCATCTGGCGGCTCGACGAGCAAGCGCACCAGGGAGAGATCGCGCCGTTTGATGGCTATCCGGACCGCGAGTGCGTCCCTCCGACGAGGAGATGCACCGTGGTCGAGCAGGAAGCGTACGAGAGGTATCGCGCCAGCGGACACGGCACGCGCTAGCGGATAGCCGTCGTGAGAGTCGATGTCAGGTCGCCGCGTAAGCTGCGGCGCACTCGACGTGTACAGAAAGTGTAGGTAGGGGAGCGCTTCGGCGCCTGATGTACTTAGCTGTCTGAAGAGCCGTCTGGGAAGCTCTGGTGGGCCACTGCTGGCATAGTCGGAGTTGGAGTAACGGTTGTGGTCGTGGTCGTGGTCGTGGTAACGGTCGGCGTGGGGCGTGCCAGTGTTGGTACGGGTGTCGGTGATGGATGATGATTGGACTGGGTGAGGTAAGGACGACCTCTCGAGGAGAGCGGCGAGGACGGGCGGCGTGCAGAGGGGGAAGCGAAGGACGTAGGTGATCATGCTTGGCCGACGACAGCTTTGGAGTTCGATGTAGCGTGCTATGAGGTAGTCGGCATGCACGGTAGGAGAAGCATTCTTGAAGACATCGTGCAGACGTCGGCACGTTAGAGGGAGGGCTTCTGACGCTGCGAGAAAGTGGATTTCATATAGAAGCTAGCGGGTTGGATTCAGTGGTCACTGTAAGGAGCGTGAAGGGCGTTTTCCAAGGCTAGAGACAGACCTCCACAGGGAGAGTTGCCAGCAAATCTTTGCATGGTTGTTGCATGACCTTGTAGCGGACGGTCACCGACGGTGGGTATCGGTTAGTTCCTGAGTGGCGATAATCTACCGTGGGAAGATTAGATATTTGGTCACTCTCCGTCCTGAACCCCATCTTCATCTTCATGCAGTGCTGTACTCAACAATCCATGAAACCTTGTTTTTGATGATCCTGATCTACTGAGCCGCGGAACTGCACTTCGTTCGCCATGCCATTTGCAAACTTGAAGTCTCGAATCAAAACCACTGGCAGACCGACATTTCATAATATGTCCCCTGTACAATGGCAATCTACTTACCCTCAGCGTTGAGGGCACTGTACTACTCTGATCTGAGAGGGGAACTCTCAGCATGTTCTGGCCTGTCACACAAGCTCACATCCATCCGGGGTTATGAGGACGTCTCGATTTTCATTTCGTTATCCCAACACTCCGCGTATATCATAATCATACGCAGGCCTTCCTTTCGATCGGCGTTGGGTGACTAGCAAAAAAACATTATCTACTGTATCGCCCAAGCCGCCCCCCATCGATTGAAGATCAGTCGAACCGCTATGAACACTAATCTCCTTCGCTTCTGACAATTCCAGCATAAAGGAACCGGCGACTGCCATTTACTCTTGCCTCTGACGGTTTTGTTTTTTTAAAGAACACTCCCGCCCCTTGCCAGAGGGGATCATCTCGGAGATCAGACACTATGTGAAATATGGATGAATACACTGTAAGCGAGACGGAGATGGAGGCTTTCTGCGTGCGGCAATTAGGAATAGTGACATGGACAGTATAGTACTAGAGCTCAGCGCTCAACACGGGGTGGCGAGAGCACTCACGGGACGGATTGGATGTGTTGGTTGGTATAGACTTCACCCGTGATTGGTCGGAAAACGGGCGTCCAATGGATACGGATCGATTCGAACGGTTTCTCATGGCCTTGTCCCATTTCAAGCATCAGCCAGTGCCGAGGTGTGCTTGCCAGGCCCTTGTGACGAGAAGCCTTGGGACATTTGTGACGTAGAAATATCGATTTGTGAGAACGCTCAGTACGCGCGCGATATGATACTAGTAGATGCAGGGGCCTTTTCCCCTCAACTTGAACGGCATTGAGCAAATTAAGAAGTCCTTCCTCGGCAAACTTGGTGGAGATTAGGCGCACGAAGAAGCCGCCGAAGGTCGGACCCGTCAATCAACTCTCGATTTCTTGACATGGATACAGTAGAACAGTACGTACATAGTATCATACAATACAGGAACCATTCCAAACGCTACCACAGTACTACTCACACTTTATTCCATCTTGCAGGATGGCATTTTCAACTTGTTTACCTTCGACACCATTCCTTTTCGACCGCGATTCTGAATTAGGTTACCGATTTCGGAGAGGTCGGCGCATGGGCGTCCCATGGGAAGTACTGCGGGATGAGCCTCCTGTGACCAAAAAAAATTGTCCCTTGTACTTGTGCGTTTCAAATTAGAACAGCGGTCCCACACTTACAAATACACGGCCTCATGTTCCGCGGAAAACACCATGAAGATCACGCGCTCGAACTGTACGAGGCGGGCGCGCCATTAGTGACACGCGCCCCAAGGCAGGAATGGCAACATAGAACAAGACATGCCTCTTTCGCATCCTCTGTGTCCAGAAATTTTCTAACCTCACCAAGCCCAACGTGGGCTGCGCTTTCCAAGGGGTAACTATAGATTCCAGTTGAGATGGAGGGGAAAGCCTGGAAAATAAAATGGGACACCTCAGCCATGTCTGAAGTAAATTTTAAAAAGGGGGTGCAAAAAGAGCGCGCGATCGCCCTTTCTAGAAACCCACGATGTGTTTCAGTCCATGCTCAGCCGCCAGCTGTAGACTGATGCGGTAGCAACTTGCCAGCTGCAGCGGCGCGCGTGTGCTCTGGGGGTGATAGATCGGACCAACGGCGTGAATGACGTGCTTCCTGTAAGACGGCGTGGGTAAGTGACTCCAGCTTGGACACGGTCACGGTAGTCATTGATTGTGGCCCCCCTTCTCAGTCACCCGATCAAAATAGTTGTATACTCACGCTGGAAGGTTATAGCCCGCGGTGACGCGAGCCTCGCCAGTCGGACAGCCACCTAAGGTACGGCCTGGCCGCCGATGAAAAGGTTTCGTCCGTGATCAACACGGAGACGGAGAAGCGGTGTGTATTATGATGTACGGAGACGCACATTCCTTGAGGAGTTTGGGTCCTGCCGCTCTGTGTATGGCTCCGTCCACTGCCCGAACGATTCAGTCGTTAAGACAACGGTTCTTGAACGGGGCGGCCCAATCACGGTACCAAATACGCACCTCCACCTCCACCTATATCGAGCGCGTCCAAAAAATTCGGTCGCAGTTGGGACCAAGACAGGCAAGCTGTAGGCTAGTCCAAACCTAAAAAGAGAATGAGTGGCGCACCCAGAAGTCCGGTATTAGCTGCGTTGACGATCGCATCGACCTGTACATGCGTGATGTCTCCTCGGCTGTTTACCAAAACGCAAAGATTCATCAGCTACTGTACAGTAGAATCACACCTGCAGATCGTCGGGTCGCGCATATAGTGCGGTATTACTCACTAGACGGATACCCGGTCTAGCAGCGCGCTAGAGAACGGATACTTTTCTCCGACCGGTCCATGGTGCGCGGCAGTAGCTGATCGCTGATAGTGTTCACGGAGGGTAGGTATCTGATGCAGCGAGACGACAGTGGCCATCGGTGTGTGCGATTGAATGGTTTTCGGCGCTTGCCAGGACCCGACAGCCGAGTTACCGGGTCGCCGTGATCGAGTGACAAGATGAATACAAGGATGCCTAAAGGCGGACACTGCCGTCAAAAAAACGTGCTCGTTCGTGAAATTGACTTTGCGTCACCCGTACCCATATACACGTAAAAGGTTTGATCCATTCATTGATTTGTGCGCCCAGTGGCGATACATATGCAAGAACTCGATATTAGGGCATCTGGGCCAAGGGCCAGGGGATAATTATAATAGAGAAGCGAATGATTAGCCTGCTGTGTGAAGCAATTTGTAGCGTAAAAGGGACAGTGTTATGTCTCGGGAATATTGAAGGCAAATATACGTGTGCCGTTACGGAAGGGCGTGGAAGACGACAGAGACGAATTGTAAGAAGTTAAAGTGAAAGCGGGTACTACATGGTGCCACGATAGAGCAATGCACAAGCGAGTGATTGTCCCAGGACTGAGGTTGATGCGAAATACAAGGGAATGATGCGCGAGGAGCTGAAAGGCGTACAAAAAAAATGACTGATCGAGCTTGGAACAAGGCAGGTGACACCACATTGCGTATCATGAGAAGGTCGTCAATGGATGAGGAAACTCTCCCCAAGGCTATCGGTCGTGCTGTGAGCTGTAGCGCGTCGGGTCTGAGGCGGCGGAGGTCGACGAGCGCGAATGGCTTGTGGCCGTACTCGATTGCACGTACGTGTTCGAATGCGAGGAAGAAGAATACATCGGCCTTAGATGGTCATCATGAGTGTGCTGGGCAACGAGGGTTTCGTTGAGGGGATAGTAGGATCTTCGACCGGACCTTTCGAAGTCATACACGGTGAAATCAGTTTCCAGCTGTCGTATTTCCGGTTTCATCTTCTCCGGGTTCGCTTTACGCTTATGAGCTGTCAACGGTTTCTCAGCCAACATGAACTCGTCCAACGCATAAGAGACATCGAAATTGGCGGAGTCCTGCTGCAGTTGGGAATCAGTAACACGCTTTGTGAAAAAAAGAAAGAAAAAAAAAGGGAAAGGACTAACGTCGGGCACGAATGGCGGATCGAGCTGTTTTGTCTCCAGCTTCGCCCAATTAATCCGCGAGAACCAAGGTTGGGACCGGATCTCGTCAATGCTCGAGGAGCCGGTTCTGCACCCTAACCTCTTCTTTGGGTCTCGCTCGAGAAGCTAAAATCCAATCATGCATCAGTAAAGCAATCATCTGACCACATACGGCAACTTACCCCGAAGAGGGCGGCTGCGCATTCATTGCTGACCGCACCGTGGCGATGTGACGGTTTTCTGATGGGGTCTGTCAAAATACTATCCCGCATTTTTTCCGCCGAGTTGCCGTCAAAGGGGCGCCGATGCCAGAGCAGCTCATAGACACAGACGCCTAAACTCCACCAATCAACCTGCCACGAGTAACCAGGGCGCCTCTCGTTAACCAACTCAGGAGCCATGTAGGCCATGGAGCCTGCAACAGATGTATGCAGGCGATGCTGAGAATAGTGCATGGCAATGTTAAGGTCGGTAAGAGCGGCATGTCCCTTTGCATCCAGAAGGATGTTGTCGAGTTTGATATCGCTGCTTGACGTTAGGCGCCATAACCACAGAGAAAAACTAATATGCATACCGATGCATTATGCCTTTGCTATGAAGATATGCCACACCAGAGGCCAGCTCTGCTGTCCAAAAGCGGACTACGCCCTCTGGAAAGTTGCCTTTGGTATTTATGTGATCTACGACAGTCTGATAAGTACCCTTCGCACGAGAGATGAAAGTCGAGACCTACATCGAAGATCACCACCAAGCATGAGGTCAAGAACGAAGAAGCAATTATCATCGTCCTGGAAAGCATAGCGGAGGTTGACCAAGAAAGGGTTATCGACCTGCGCGGAGGGGGTGAGGAACTGAAGGGGATATGAGAACGGTGTCGCACCTCTTCGAGTAGTCGCCTTTCCTGGATGATGTTAGGAACAGCCTTCTGTTTCATGCACTGTTGCTTGTGCATATACTTGAGCGCATAGAGTTTCTTGCTCTTTTTATGTTGGACGACACGGACCTGAAAACAAGGGCATGAGCCGAAGAACAAGGAGAGGAGTACTATGAGGGATGACGGACTTTGCCAAAGGCACCTTTACCGACCACTCTGTGGAGGTCGAAGTGATAGAGGGTGATCTCGGTGGAGAGGTCGACATTCTTCGAGGGCGCACAACCCATGGTTGGAAAGCCAGAAGGGGGGGGATTGGGGTAACTGGAATTGATTGGGAAACGGAGGGTTATAAGAAGGATGAAACGGGAACGACAGGTCCAAGGTGCATTATGCTCGACAAGGCAACCGGGGAAACGGCGAGACGCTGCAAATGCCACATGGCTCGAGGCAGACAATAACAATCATTACGGGCGCCCGAGGAGATTCCAGAGACAAGTGCAAATGACAATAAGAGCTGATGACGATCTGGGACATTTTATCGATAAAGTCGTTAAGACGACTAGTCTATTCACGGTCACAATACAATACTACAGGCCCGTCGCGCTCCGTCCGCCTCACTCCCAGTCTGTGCAACCTCCCTTGTACAAGGACTTCCACTCACGCTACAAGAACACTGCGACGTTGCAATATGGATACAGAGGGCCAAGACGTCCCTCTCCTTTCTCCACTACCCGGCACCATGGACTCCATCAAAGTGTTTCCATTTATTGTCCATTTGAAACGCGACGTTATTGTGAGTCAAAGACAATTAGGACTGCCTTTTCTCTCTCCAACCTTCTTTTCGCACTCCACCCATGCTTGATATGGAACCGGTAGAGGAACATAGGTCTGTGTCCCTACTTCTTCGCGCGGCTCTTATCCTTAAATAGCCATCTCTACAGACACCGCACTCAGCTGGGAGTTAGTCGGCGCTCGCTCTACCCATTCTAGGTGTAACACCGCTCACAACATCGTAGCCAACTGATTGCATCTGATGTAAATTTCGCCCTTGTTCGTCCACTTGTATTCAAATATGCGCGTTTGAAAAATCCCGCGATTGTCTACGTATGCCTCGTTGTCCGGGAGCATTTCATCACCGTCGCCGAGCAAGACCTTGCGTTTTCCGGAGTGAGCTTCTCGCGGGCGATTTTATGCGAAATTCTTGCCATGAAGCTCGTCCACCATTTCGCAAGCAATCAAATCGAGTTGGTCTCCGTGCTCACCACCAGTTGGAGTCCTCTTGCTGGCGCTGCCGATGACGTTATCGAGGATATCAAGATCAACTTGGGAAGAAAAGATGACACTGGGGTGGACGACCTCCAGTCTGCTTTAGAGGTTAGTCACCGATTCACAAAGCCGTTTTCTCGTGTCCCTGACGGTTACCTATAAGATGGCAGTCTCTTCAAGCGCGAAAAGATTTGTCGCCTCTCCGATAGTCCAGTCTGTCGTAAACGATATCTACACCGGCCGGGTCATTTACTCGCCATCTGCTAACCGGTCCATCGTAGCAGACACCTACAAGCTCCGCGCCATCGAGATTTATGATGACAGGAATGCCCCTTGGCTTAACCATTATCGGTGCGGTCCTTCATTCATATCTTGTCATATCATCGTGATTGTTGTTTCTCTTTTCTAGATTACGCGTACCGCGTTACGGCGCAATTCTTGAGTTTTTGAATTTCGTTTTCCTCTTGGTTGCATTCGTTCTGTGCCTTTCATGCAAGTGCCTGTCTCTCCTTTCTTCAATTGCCCCACCAATTCATCACAGATAAAAGCCTTGATGCGCCTCATCCCTTCGAGATTCTCTTCATTGTTTTTGCCGTAGCGTTTGCCCTGGAAGAGTATACCGCTTCCAGACAACATGGCTGGATCAGTGAGTGCAGATATCATGATACCCTTTCTACATGTCTTTATCAAGTGTACAGTTTACATTGCCAACGTGAGGACAGGTCCATACTACCTCGCAATATACGTCACCATGACAGGATCCGTTTAGATGTGGAATATCTTTGACACCACTTTTGTCGTGATTACAGCCCTGTACATTTTCCTTCGATGGAAGGGCCTTTCGACCGGAGACAGTGAGATATACCCGTGTCTTCTCTACTTTTGACAGTCCACCTCATCCGGTTGAGCCGTTATTTACCATAGGGTCCACGTCTGACCTGGGCTTTGACATTCTCGCCTGTGGGGCCTGTATCCTCTTCCCAAGGTCTGATAGTCACCCGTTTCGTCTTAGTGCCAACTTACAACTCCCGGTCAGGCTTGCGTTTTTCATGGTCTCCAATAACGTTGTAGTTCTGTATGTCTTCGGGCGTCCTTCTTTCATGTTCGATTTGCCAACGACGCCAATACATGTAGCGCTCTCCGTGCTATGACAGCTGAATTCGTATTTTTTATGGGCATTGCGTCCATCTGTTTCTCTGGGCTGCTCTTTACTCTTTGGACCCTCGCTTCCGAGAGATGGGCTATCAAGTCCATCGCTTGGCTCATGGTACAGATTTGGTTCGGGAATACGTACCTGTCGTTTGGTCAGGCGGCGTCCTTCCATCCAGGTAAGTATTGATACCGTTCAATACTCACGCTTTCCGAACTCGATTCGCAGTTTTCGGGCCTATTCTGATGGTTGGGTTTGCCGCCTTAAGCAACACCCTCCTCCTTACAAGTAAGAATATTCGTAACGCTGCCCAACACCTCTGAAGGATGCACATAGTCTTGATTTCAATATTATCAAACACTTTCATAAGGATTGATGCAGTTCGTCGTATTCTCTCCGTCCAACAACGATGCCGAGCTTACCTATATATTAGAACGCCAACCAAGAGGTTCATTTTACCTCATTGTAATAGTGCGCTCGAACTAACTGCGTTGACAGCATCTATTTCATTTCACAATCACGACACTTGAAGGGCTAGTGATCCTCCATAGGCGCGCCTTAATTCTGTTGACGCGGTTATTACAGAATGAAATCGGACGCATTGATAAGCTATCAGCCACCTTTCAACTTGCTGGCTTTCGCTATCCTCTGGCCTGCTAGCTGGGTCTTGTCGCCGCGGAGCCTACACTCGGCGAATGTTTTTCTCATACGAGTGACGGTATGCTTTTACCTACCAAGTGTTTATGCCGGCCTTTGACGCTCTCTAGTTGTTCCCGATCCTCCTGACAATTTCTTTTTACGAGCGCTATCTCTCACACTTGTCTGTCCGCGAATCCGCCCAATCGATGGCGCAGTCAATCTACGATTTTCTCCCGCGCCCTGTGAGATCCTTACCGATCTTCGAGGAACTCATGGGAACAAACTTGCATGACGTTCGTGAGGCCATATTCGACGTGGAACTTGACCTAGTTGAAGAAGACGAAGAACTTTTCGAGGACCGGGAGCAGGATCGCGTCGGATTACATAGTTGGACTAGTCGGGAGACTGGCAGAAACGGCACGCACACGCCGCCGCAGATGAATCTTTCATCTGAATCACACATTCCCGAGAGCCCTGCGCGCTCTGGCGGGCGCGGGTCTAGCCTTCCACGCACCCAACCAGGCCAGTCGAGCCGCTCTCCACGGAACCGCAAGCTTAGTCTCCGGCCGTCGTTCGCAGAGCATCTGCGTGTGAGCGCTTCGGAGGTACAGAGTGCTGGCCCGCGTAGTCCTCTATCCCGTTTGTTTGGCAACAGACTGTCGGAGGCTGATACGGGGCCAAGTCCTGTTGACATCCATAAACTTGACAAGGTCGAAGAAGGTGTGCGGCGCGTACAAGAACTACTCGAGGACGTGCGCGAATTGCCCGTGTCAACGCTGAAGGAGGAAATGCGCGAGCTGCAAGATCGCCAGACTCGCATCGAGGGCCTCCTGATGATGCTTACCCGAGGAATGCGGAACGAGGCGGCCAGTGCCACGGCCCCATCACGATATGATACCCTTTGAGTAACCGCCGCCACCCTTCAATTCAAAACTTATCTACGATGGATTTATTTTGTTGTATTCCCAATTCGCGTCGCTGCACACGAGGTACCTACCACGCCGCAACATCTAAAACTTACGTTCGTAATGATGCATATGAAATGGACAAATGCAGGATGAGGTGGATCGAGGCTTGCGTGTGATACGCCTCCTTGTGATGGAACTTGAGTCGTTCCATACATACAACCCTACTCTACCAGAAGGACATCATGCTCCGATTTGATTGGGCTAGATCCCATTGCTTCGGTACGCATCGTTGTGCATAATTTTGAGCTAGAGTTTACAAGTTGCATGGGATTGGCCGAACTGGCAACAATCTGTGCGCCCTTTTTTTGCGGCATAAATGCAAATACAGTCGGTGAGTTGGAGATATCCCCAAGGAGTACTACCAATGATACAACGACCCCTTCTATCATCTGACGCTCATTCAAGTTGCCATATCGTGCAGAGGCGATTCAAATTCTGTTTGTTTGGTGCAAGTGCACTGGCGCCTGTGGTGCGATGATTTGAAACTCGGACTTGGAAATGATACCGTGACTGCTCTAGGTTTCGAACTTCCACAACATGCCGCCGCTTCATTTGGCACCGAGTGGCGGACGGGGCCGCGCTCGGTTTGTCCGTCCGAACCCGAGTTATCACTCCCACATCTCACTCTTCTTCTTGCTCCAATCGTAACTGCACAACAGCATCACATCCTCGTACGGGAGGAAAGATATGATGAAAAAGTTCTTCGACTTGGAGCTTAGAACTCCTCGACTTTGAGGCTCCGTATTTATTATGCATTCATGACTCGGACGCTGGGTGGCTTGGAGTAGAACATGAAACGTGGGCTGTCCGCAGGGTATTTAAACAATTCAGGCTTCTACCATGCAGCGACATCGGCATGATTTTTGACGAAGAGTCGGAAGCACGATGCTTTGCGCTATTGGGATCAAACAAGGCGTCATTCATCTAGAACATTTTCACGGAATCTCATACAGGATGAGCACTGTAATCCTGGGAGCGTGAAAGACGGATATCCTATGGGTTGGACTTCTTGTCTCAATCATCTAACTCTACCCTTCTGCGGCGGGATTGCTATACAATGTCCAGAACGAGCCCCACTGGTGATATGCGTGTTGCGTACACCCTCCTCTGCGAATTCCGGCTTGGGACATCTGTGGTTTATAATGTTGAATAAAAGACTTTACCGCGGCCGCCGTGCGCTCAGGCTGGTCACGTCTTTTCAGGATCCGAAGAGAGATGTCCGTGATACCTCGGACCATGGATATCGTGTGAACGTTCTTTAATCTGGTGTGTTACCACCCTTCGAGTGTGCCATTCTTTGTCGTACTCGATCACGCGATCGAAGAGCCTACACCACTCAGTCTGCCAAATAGTGCTAGTGGCGCTAGGCTATGGCGACTCCGAGTCCGCTCAAGAAAGTCTCACAGAACTTCCGTGTGTCCATGAAACGAGCGCAACTTGCCACTTTCCACAATTGTCTCTCCTTATCTTCCGGACTTGGAAGCCATAAACGAAATCTGCTCACGTTGAGAATGATTACAGATCAGAGTCGTTTTTCACTCCTTTTCCCTGGGAGGAGATCTATCCTGCAGGTCTCTATGCCGTGATCGCGCATAACGGTCCGCACTGCACACGCATCCAGGGTCACTTGGGTGAATTAGAAGAATTAAAGGCACATGATGTTCGACGCGCTCAATCACGCCTTTCTGGCTGGCCCTTTACTACCTTGTACCATCTTATGCTTGTTGTGGTATGGGATGCTCTGGTATGTGCCTTCCTCTCACGTCATAAGGGCAAAGTTTCAACGGAATTTTTGGCGCCCCGTCTCCGAGTCGTTGATCTTTACGAGCGGGACATTCGTGCTGGGATCTCATGGATCCCCTGTATAGCATGGATCAAGCAGGCGATGGTTTTTCAGGTGCATTTTATCGCTCATCGTCTTCATATCTAGACAGACACATGGCTGTGGCCTGGTTTCTCCCCCACCATGCTCATAACTCGGGATTATGTCCTCGAAGCAAATTTTGAGGTTTAGAAGAGACTTGCTTGGAAGTGAATGGTCGGCCAATATTCAAGGCAGAGCGCATGTAGCCGGGCATGCCTATGAAGGTCAAAGCTGTCAACGGGTCATAACGCATAACGCTCTGATACAACGTCGTTAACGCAATCTGTAGTCCGTGGTTCACGAGTCAAAACGCGGGACGGATCCCCCCCTCCGGACGCATACTATACGTGTCTCTCCCCACCCTACCGATGCATCTCAGTATCAGGGTGCCGAACTTGTCGAGATGTCGAGATCTAGCCCCTAACGACATACAAAGAGTAATGAAGTAGGCTTGCCTTTCTTAAGAATGATAATCACTCCCTTTACGAATACGCTCCTTGTTGTTGGTATTTCAACGCCCTCTTTTTTCTCATTGTTCTACTCATGGTCTTACTTGTTATGCTTGCTCGCGTGATTACATTCGCTTGAAATGGCAATCCAAGTTGGTACGAATACGGTGACATAACACTCCGACAAGAAACTCCACTGCACACTTGAAGAATAGGGTCATTTTGTGATTTCTACACGGCAGCCGACACATGTCAACCCCATGTCAGTGCAGACACACATACCAGGCGCTACTGTAACTGTTGAAGTCGAAATGAAAAATAAGTGAGCTTCCTAATTTAGTAGAGTGTAAACGGCCTTGTTGCTACTACTAGATTGGGCAGCTCGCTTCAACTTTGCCAGTGGATTCAGGTTGTGCTTCAACAGTTGGTAGACTAGGATGCCAGTGCAAGTGACAACCGGCACAGTGAAACAACTACCCCACGTCCTCCCGAGTTGGCCGTTTCATCCTTCTTTTGGTTTCCTTGTAGTGCCTATCCGAGATCCGAGATCCGAGATCCGAGTCCGAGTCCGAGTCCGAGTCAGAGTCCGAGTCGTCCGACCGTCCGGGAGAACTAAAAGACAAGCACAACTAGTAAGAAGACGAGCCTTATGAGAAAAAAAGAATTGGGGTCTTTCAGCATCTGGAAATGCAACATAGCAAGATAGCGCCATCATAACCGAGTCACGAAGGGACTCAGGGACCGTCGCCGAAAACGAGAACGCCGAAGGTAAAGCGCCACGACCGTGACGCCGCTCCGAGCTCAGGTCAATAAATTGCTCCACACATCTCCAGCCCAAGACTCAGGCTGTCAGTAAATATCACATTTGGTGAGTAGGCTCCAAGACTCCAAGCTCTGCTGTCCCAAAACGTGTTACGCCACGATACTCAGGGCGCTACTAGTAGCCAAGTGGACACCGTGAGTCCATGCCACTGACACCCACTGGGCCCTGGCAGCCTGTGCCACTGGCAGACCTCGGACCTCCGGACGTCTTCAGCCTTCCTATTTATTGTTTTTGTACCAGTCTGTTGGAATAGCGAGCTTGCGGTTCGAGTGCAGGTTAGTCTCGCTCTCACATGCGATGGTGCATCCGTGAAGGAAAAACCCGAAAACAACTTTGCCTTGTACTTAACTGGCGTATAACTGAATCGGAACAAAGGGCCCTCGGCAACTTGCAACCTATCACCTGAACTGTCACAGAGTGCGTTTGCCACTGCCTCAGAGACCTCTCCTGGTGATCGCGTGGGGATAAGAGTCAGGTATAGATACTACTGCTTGGTGGCTGTGTAGAAACTGGCAGTGGACGCTGATCACGTGACATATTGTTGACGGGTTGAAGAAAAAGTGGCATCGCGGACATAAGTTACCACCATCGGGGACCATGATTCTGCATCTATACGCTTTTCGACCTGTATTTCAAACATCCTAGTCTCTGATAAGGTATCCTCCTACCCCACTCGTGTTGTTGGTTATTCCTGAAGACCCTCCCACAACGGAAATGTAGCACGGCAGCGTGAACTTGTGACTTTTCTGGACGACATCGCCCTGTGACCACCTGGCGCATCTACTAGCATACCTTCTCTAACTTGTTCGTATTATCTCCACTAAATTCAAGGCGCAAGCTGCACATTCATATTTGGCATTGTGTGGACTGACCACCAGCTTCGGCAACATATATCATCTCTCAAGCTAGTGCAAGCATGCCCCGTCAGAGTGGCACTTTCCTCTTACTCAACGGCTTGTCAACGGGATTACGTTTTCTCTGTATCAATTGCAAGATGCTTGGAAAGGCCTCTTCGGTTGCAATCCCGGTTCCGCCGTGATATGACACTCACATCTCCTTCATACACTCCATTGGGATTTAATGTCATACTTTTCACAGTGCTAGTGCTCACTAGGTCATGCTAGATTAAAATTTGACGTGATTGCCGCACCTTACCGTCCGAGCTTCCTCACGTCCAAGAGATGTCGAGAGACCAACATGTGAAAAGGGACGCTCTTACCTCTTCGGGACTGCCCTCGACCAAAAATTCTATCAGTTTGATGCCAGAGTCAGTTAAAAAGTTACATCAGTCTACTACCAGACCCACGAGAAGAGTAATAGCCGCAAGGGTAAGTCTTATTTTAGGCTTCAGAGTTCTACTCGTCATGGTGGAGGGCAACCTCGGATACCGGCCGGGGAACGTGACGAGTCGACACGGTGTGCCATAACAGAGAGTATCATTCGAGAAATCTGTGCGTCATCCTACCGTCATCGCGTCGGCCGATCAGGTGCGATTCCTACTTCCCGTCGTGCGTCACATAAGGGCGGTGTTGTAACGCAGTGGCCGAGGGTCAGATAAGACACAGACAAGCAATAGGATACCCGCCGGGCCCAGAGTTTCTAGCTTCAAGTTTCGAGCCCGAAAAACCAAAAGGGCTCGAAGTCCGTTCCTTCCATTCAAGTTTATTGGCTGACGTGCCTCAGCCCCCGAAGGATCATGTGAATCAAACGTTAGCTCGGTATGAACGATGCACAACGCCCGCGACTTTGTGCCCTTGCTAGCGAGATACATTCTCGACTGAATGGTGCAGGGTGTCCACGTATCGCATATGCCGTCATGTGGTTATCACAAGCCACCCTACAGTTTAATACCCCCTCTAACTCCAGGACGTGATTCTTGAATCTGGTTGTTGGCTCACGATGTGTTCAAATGACCTGTGATATGGACGGGCGCGCTCGCGCTGACCAAAGTTCGGCTTCCTTTAGGCGTTACATGCCTAGGCCTGTGGACGGCTTTCCCGGTATACAATGCTTCCTATCATTCCCCCCGTCGTGCCTCGACTTTTGGAGTGACAATTCATGTATCCACCCATCCATGTCAAGCCTCAAACGTGATTTCGCTCTTGGATGATAATGGTGTAGTGCCTCAAAAGCGCCATAACACATGGCCGGACTTGGGTGACATGCGTGATGACCGCCGCTGGTCTCACACTTAAAAGGGTGTTTAACGAGGCACACAACCACTTACAAAACACCGTCTTATCATCGGGAGCCCCGCCTACCTCTGAGCTTCCCTCATCTCTCAACATGCCCTCACCCGTAGGTGGTCTGTAATCGATTTAGAAAATCTGTTCACCTGACCATGGGACGTTCGTTCAGCGTGTAAAACCTTTTCGCGATGAGGTCAAGTCATTCCTCGAGCATTTAAAGCATGTTGTCTTGCTACCGCTGAGCTGGTGGTTGACTGTGTCGCACTTCATATTGTTCCTGACCTGGACACTTATGGTCAGCACACCAGTTTTAGCTCCAAGAGCCTAGCTGATTAACAGGATCGTGTCAGGCTCTACCGCTCAGAGTCTTCATCGGTTTCTACGAACGTGAAGTCAGAAGAAAGTTCCCCTGGCTGCCTTCTATCTGGGGGACGATGGCTGCGCTGTTCCCACAGGGCCTCAAGATACCAACTCTCACCAGTCTTACTGCCGGTCCCTACAAGGGTGAAGGTCCAACCGGACCCGATCTTCCTACCCTCGACAATTCCGCGTTATTCGACTCCATCAAAAACGGCGACTCCGGTGCCAATGGTGTTGGTAACGTTAATGGATCCGCACAAGGTGGAAATAACTCGAAGCTTGAGAGCGCGTTGAGGAAGATACCAAATTCAAACCCTAACGAATTGGATGGGGCGCTGGCAGACGTGAAGGTATGGGTGTCATACGACTTGTTGCGCGGCGGCTGATTGGCCTCGAAAGGCCGCACAGGCAGGATCCGAGAGGGCGTTGCATTCGTAAATGAATTTTCGCATCCAACCAGCTTGAATAATGAGACAAATTTCGCTCCTGCGCCTTGGTTTTCCGCGTGCTTTCATTGAAGCTTGATAGATTTTGAATTTTGTATCTAATTCCAGCAGACCGAATCTTTCAAAATAGCCATGTGATTGACTCCTTTAAGTGCACCCTGAGGGGATTGTCACGTTGTGTAAAACGGAGAATGATCAATGATCCACCTAGTTGTGAATAATTTCGGCTGCCCTTCTCGGTTTATCCTGATGCTACGCCACTGGCGTCAAAGATCCCAGGTAATTGTTCGCTTGCGTCCGCCACGGCGCGTCATACACATCGAATTCAACGGCGAAGATGGTAATCATACTCGGGAACTAAAGCGCCGTGAAAGTTCCTCCCGTCGTTGCATGGTATCGTGTCGACTCAGACGTGAATACGCGTACGGCGGGATCGCTGATTCTTCAGCCTAGCTGTAGATATGACTCGGCTTAAATATGTTCGTGCCTGTTGATATGTTTTGGCCCCGAATCTTTGGGAGAAAATAGTCAAAGAGCTGCCTACCAGATCAAGAGCACCTGGACAAACGATACTTAATATGTTCTGCAGCCTCTTTGACTATTCTCTCCGAAGCTAGAGTAATAGGTTTTTGCAGTTGTGCAGCCATCATATAGGTGTCGAAGAGCCCGTTGGAGATTTCCGAAGTCTCCAATAGGAAGTCAATAGGAACAAAACAAAATAAAACACTGGCAAACATCATCAAGAGCCTGTTCCGGAAGCCTACAGCTGTGTTCAATTTTCTTCCCGGTTTATTCCTACTAGCAATGGGAGACATAATCGCATGATCAGCCACTGTCACCAATGATAGCGGGTAAGAGCGAGTCGCTCAGACCATGGGTCCCTTAGCCAGCTGTGACACGCCGCTAGTATCCAGTATTACAGTAATGTCAAGAATCCTAATATTGACCTCTCTCGCACTTGGCTCTCTTATATTCCAGGTCCCCATGGTTTTATTTTCCCGAAGATCGCGGAAGTGAGCATATTTTCGGAACTGCTGGGTTCTGGTCGACCGCGACTACAATTCTGGATGGCAAGTTGTATGCCAAGTCATGCTGTTCGGGTCTCGTGCTCGCTAGTATTGCCAATTTGAATACGCCAGCGCTGACCTCTCTCAAAGTGGCTACGTTGATATCCCTTCTCGAAGCCTCATGAGTTCCCAAGGTGGCCAACAGGGTCGATCAACGAATGCTCCCAGGACCCAGGACTCTTCGACCGCCTACATGACTGGAAAGTTCGCGAAAAAGGCGCAACATTATGATTTCACGTCTATTTCACTGCATCCAATGGTAATGTATGCAAATTCCGCTAGTAACGTAGAGCCGCTTACGATTTTACTCGAAAAAGCAGTTTCGAACGTAAAGTATGTGCTTACCTCGAAACTTTACTAGACCATGGCCTCCATATGATTCTTGGTTTATGCAATCATTGGAGCTGCGCGGCGTTCCTCCACCTCCAATTCCCGCTATGTGGCAACATTAATAGAGCTGCCAGTGTCTTTTCGCATGAGATTGCGATCATCAGGGTCATTCCTCGAATCAATTCGGGCAACATATCGTTATCTACACTGTACAGACGGGTATCGTTCAATCCGAACATTGTGATATGGTGTGATTCTCCATCGCTCCCCTGAGCGTAGCAGGTTTGTCGACTAATGTAATTTTGTTACTCATTCAGGTAAAGTTCCGCTGACCCAGGCTCGTGTCCGTATGTACCAGGAATATAAGATTACTGAGCTTTACGGGACAAATCAGGTTCGGACACCCTCACCCATGTCTACCTTCAGAATCAACTCCTTCGCTGGTGCCGATAAAGTTCGGCAATTTCCTCTTATCTAACTCACCATTCTGATCGTGTTTCCTCAAGTTGACCAAAACGGCATCTGGAATTGGGAGTTTTTCACCGGATTTCCTCAACAACAAGACCGAAAAAAGTCAACAGGCCACTGATTTACTATCAAAAGGCCGCCAGTTCGCCATCAAGCTAATTTTCTCTGGCCTCTATCTATGTTTTGCAATACTGCGAAGATTTGTCCCATCCTTCATCTTGAACTTCTTCGTAAGTGCTGATTTTCTCTACGCATACCTCGTGAGTCTGACTTGCGGTATCAGATATTTTTTATACCACCCGTTCTCGCTTTTTACGAACTCGCACTTCGAGTCTATTTTCCACGGTTGCCCTTTCTATTTGCTATCGCAGTCAAACTCTGTCAACGAGGAATTCTGACAGTCGACACCATTATCTGGCTCGCCTCAAGCCTGCCCACAAATTTCCTCGGCGGGCTTGGGGTTCTTGGCGGTGCTGCCATGCAAACGACAGCCGCCATGGCGGGCGTCGCTGCTAGTTCGAGTAATGCACTTGTTGGAACCGCTACCGGCTTTGTAGGCAACGCTTCCAAAACCGTAGCTCAGGGCATCATCCACCTGAAGCCGGGTGTTGTCGCAACGGATATTACTCACGTCTTATCTGATGGGTCAAGGATCGCTGCTGATCATGCGACTTCTATAACCTCCCTCGTAAAGAATGGCGAGACTGCCCTCATAGAGGATATCTCGCATCTCAGTTCGAGCGAACATGCAATTTCACCCAGGCATTTGGTCCCAGATATTGCGAAAAATGTTGTTCATCCGGTAGTGGACAACATCAGTGCCATCACTGCCATTGGGGCTACGAAGGCCGCAGTGACCGAGAATGCAACGAAACTTGCCCATGCCTTGGACAGTGTAGATCCGTTACACCTCCACATTATGTCAACGGTGTCCGAGTCCAAGGAGGCTAGCGCTCAAAGTCAAGTATGTGTCATCCTGTTGTACATGCCGTCATACCACGGATGTCTCGAATTTTTAGCTGAAGCTATCTTTGTCGGGAAACAGGCGATTTCTGCAAGCGAGCTTTTGGTCCCCCATAACGCAAATGGTGATATTCATGCAGTGATTGAAACCGCCCATGCCACTGCTGATGCTGGAATCCACTCAGCAACGAAGCCGCCTGGTATGGTTGGGGCCGTGAATGTGCGTTTCCTTCGGTTGCGAATAATGTGGACTCAATTGACGCCCATCTGAATTTCTGGGTGCCAACAGCAGCATTCGATAGGAGGAATGCTCCATCCAATGTTACCAGGATTGTCATAAGTCGGTTCACGAGCTATCTCCGATCCAACATGGGGATATGCGAGGGGTACAAATTATAAATTTCGAGTCATCTAGACGCCAGTCGGCGCACGGTGGATTTTAGATGATTCACATGCTTGTACTTTGTCTTGCCATCACTTCTTCACGTTCATGATACGAGTGGGGCGAGTGGAGATGAGAACCTTGGCAAAATATTATGTAATAGAACAGCTCACGTGTCCGTTTCCGTTACCGAACAACAGCGACTCGGATGTTGCACAAAAGTCAGTTCATCATCATCACATACACAGGAGCTTGGTAGCTTGACTTGAAAGTTTAGTCCCAGGAATCTGTCATCCACTTCCAGGCTTAGTCCGTGCGCACATCGTATGCGCGCTCCGGCGTCTTCTCACATCGGGCCAACAAAGCTGTATTCGGTGCTGGGTATGCTTGCGAGAGACACTTCTATGACAGAATTCTGCTCCCAGCGGTGATAAGAACAGGTTCGAGACGGGCCCCATTGATCAAAACGAAATGGCATGTCGGATGTTCCTTTCCTCCTCGGTTGCCTTGGTGGATTCGTTTTCCATATCCCCTGGTCCCGATGTATAGACGGAGAAACCTATTCAAATAGGACAGAGCGCAAATTCCCAAATTTCTCTCAGCTGCATCCCTGCAATTTATTAGGCTCACAAACCAGGGCACACTATAGAGCGCACGACCTGTTGATACGCACTATTTTTGCACCGTCATCTCCTTGTTGAACGTATCATTCAATCATCTGGAACTGATCGACCAAGATGGGTATTTTCAATGCCTTCAATCCTTATTCTTCCAGTGTTTTTGTGGCAAAGTGGGTTTTCACAGTATTGTCGCGGCACACACACACTATAACTTGATACTTCTAGTCTCAATGGTAAATTCCCAGAGATATTGATTCCCGATGGCTTCATTCCTTCCCTCGCCGATCGCATCCCTGCTCCTCGGCAAGTCATGCTCACGGAGTTTTTCCCTGTGCTCGCGCTCTTCTACACTCTTGCTGTTCTCGTGCAGCTTCAAAATACGCGTGTTCTGCGTCTGAGCGTATTAGTCGCGATGGGTACGCTAGCGTGGAGAGTTTCCACGAGGTACAATTTCGATGGATCTGATGAGCCTGGCCACAACTTGGGCAGCATGACCGTTTGCGTGCGTTCGGTTCCCTCATTTAGCGACATCATCACCCTGACTTGATGCTTACTGCGTGGTATGGCAGTGGTTTATGGCTTTCTTAATGCTCCGGGCGACTGACTTTGCCACCTCGACGAAATCTTTCGTACGAGAGCGATTCTCCTGGCTTCCACCCAACGCACCTAAGGATTTCTCCACCCAACTCAAAGGCGCCATGTTGAACGCTTTTGACCTGACATTCAATGCGCGCGGTATAGGGTGGAACTGGGGCAAAAGCATATACGTCCCGCCGCCGAGCACAGATGCCGCTCCCACT
>Ga0193693_1000017_pt1 | contig 23287 bp, 43 predicted proteins | sample L3a2metaG_FD_144916 | JGI IMG/M metagenome (GOLD analysis project Ga0193693, IMG submission 144916) | Soil microbial communities from a riparian zone of the East river system, Colorado, United States - L3a2 | ecosystem: Environmental > Terrestrial > Soil > Riparian zone | place: USA: East River...
ACAGGTGCAGCGGAAAGTCGTTGTTGATGACCCGCACGGTTTCGTAGTCGCGCATCCGCTCCTCGCGCGGCAGCCGATCGGCTTTCTTGCCGGTCGGGACCTGGATGCGATCGCCCGTCCAGCACAGCGTGTTCAGCCCGAACACCGCGCAGTTGCGGATCATCTCGGCCAGGTTGGCGAGGTACTTCGGATTGGCCAGCACGACGGCCGGCCCGGACAGCCGGCGCAACCCACTACCGTCGACAAACTCATACGGTTGCCGGGCGATGCGCGCGGTCCTACTGACGGCCATGGATCTCACCTGCTCTCGTGCATGATTTCTACGGGGCAATGGTGTAAGCGTTACCCGCTACGGCTGAGTCCGTTCCGTGGTCTGCACCCACAGTTGGTGCTGGGCGTAGTGCAATAAGTCAACGATCTCGGGAATGCCCTCGGTCACCGTCTCTTCCCGCAGGAAGCACCAGCCCTTCGCGCCGTTCTCGTCACAGACGACCAGCAAGACAATGCCCGGATCGGGCCGAGGAATCGTGATCATCTCCATCAGTCATCTACTCCGTTGTGATAGATACCGGGCGGCTCCACGAACGGGCTGGACACGAACGGGCTGGCCTCGATCTGCTGCCCGGCCACCCACATCCGCTCCATCGCGTCAGCGGACCGCCTGAGCTGGATTCCGATGTTGTGCAGTTCCTTGATCATCCGGTCGACCTCAAGATTGTTCACTGTCGTCCTCCATCGGGTCAGGGACAAGCTCAGCACTCAATCGGGGCGTGATCGTCAACAGCTCGGCTCGGCCCTCAGTCCGACCAACCTTGAGTCCATCGGCGTAGCCGTGCTCGTAACCGAGGTTGTACGCGTCGCCGGCATTACCGGTTACCTGGATCGGGTTCGGATTGACCTCCGGCCCGAAGTTCTCACCGGGGTCGGCCAAGGCGCTCATGCTCGTGCTCCACGTCGTACATAGGGTCAGGGTCCACGTGTCTGATCTTGTGGCATTCGTAGAGATCGGCCAATAGCTCGATGCCGGTCGTGTGCGTGCCGTGGAGGAATCGGAGGTGTCCTCGCATCATCCACAGGCTCATCCGCTTCGGATGCGGTTGGGGAACGATCCTCATCACAATACCTGTCATTTCATGTTAGTCAACCGGACAGGGGTCGGGAATGAGCCTGTCCGCATGTCGCACTGTCCGGTGATGTCGCATGGTCCGAGGTAGACCCTCGGACCACCATGCGACATTTCTGTCACAACCGATGCGACACGATGCGACATGATGCGTCATTTCCCAGGTCAGCGATGTCCGATGATGCGACACTGATGCGACACGCGTTTTTGATCAATGCGACACGGATGCGTCTTTTCCCAGGTCAGCGATGCGACATATGATCTTGGATTTGAAGATCATATGTCGCATCACATTTCGGACTATTCAGTCCTTGCCCTGAATGATTTCCTGGAGTTTCTGGATCTTGTCGTAAACGCCTTGAGTCTGCTTTGAGACCTCGGCAATGAGTCCGCCGATGGCCCGATCGGTGGCGCTTGCACCGTTCCGCTCGGTCCATGTCCCGTGCCGAGACGTGTTCCGCTCAGACGTACGCGTGAACGCGGACCGGGTCATGAGCGGGAGTGTGGACAGACCTCGGTCGGATTGCCCAGCCGGCAGGAAGTACAGAACCCACCGGTTCGCACCAACACAGACACAGTTCGTGACCTCGTTACCGTCGTCCAAGGCCAGGTGCCGTACCGCTGAGAGATCGGCGTTAAACGAGCTGTCTCGACGGCGATCGAGCTTCGCGGCCAGTTCCTTGAGAGTCATCTCATCGAACGGGTGCCGAGCTAGCTCCTCATACATCTCGCGCTGACGGTCGACTGCACGCTTCATGATCCACCCGCCATCCAGTCCTGGAGGGTTTCGTCCGTGACACCGCCACCGTCGAGCGCGGCTTCGGCAAGATCAAGAGCTGACCGTAGTTCACCGATCGTGCCCTTGATCAGTTCAGCGCCGCCGCCAACACGATCTTGTCGACCGAGTAGCCCTGCTGCCTCGCGCGTCAGATTGCGCGCGGTCACGAGCTTGAGGTGGGCCGCCGCGATGTCATCCACGAAGTCATCACGAAACGACGGGATCGGCTCGCCCTTGGGGATGTGCCGTGCGACCTCGGGATCGGCCGTCCACTCATCTACGAGCTTGGCCTTGTCCTTTGCAGGTAGACCACCAGCCACGCGCCGCTGCATATCAGTCTTGCGATCATCACCGGTCGGACGATCCATCTCTTCCGCGAATGCATCGGCATATGATGGGCGAGACGCCGGTGCCGCTTCCCCATATTTATCCCAAATACGGACAAGACGACTAATGGTGCGACTTGACTTTCCGACTGCGTCAGCAAATGACTTTGCCGAGAATCCACCCGATTGGGTTGCCTCGTAAGCGATTCGGCACATCTTCCACTTGTCGGTCTCGGCCCTGGTCTCCGCCTCGGAGATGCTCTTGTCGAGCCGTAAATATTCCTTGACGTAGTTCAAGATTCCTCCTGAATGGAGTGGCGTGTCATACGGGTAATTCCGTGTGATTCGCTGAACCTAGATCAGTCCGTCATCGAGGTCAACACCCAGCGCTGGGACGTGCCGGCGCGCTCGATGATCCCCTTGGTCACGAGCCCGTCCCACGCTCGCGCGAATGAACTGTTGGCCATCGGGTGATCACCGAGTCGATCGGTGACCAGCCGGCGCACCTGCGCCATGGTGCCGCCGACGTTGGGCACGAAGTCCGCGAAGCAGCCGACCAGTACGGCCTGGTTGGGCACCAGGTTGTCGATCCAGTCCTTGACGATCTTGCGGTTGGCCAACGATCCCGTGACCACGATCAAGCTGGACAGGTCGCGGCCCGTCTTGGTGTCGATCCCACCCTCGGATCTGATCAAGTCCAGGTCGATGACCTCGGTGTCGTCGGCGTCCTTCATCTTGTCCAGGTGCAACAGCACGTGCCGGTCCATGTCGCGCTCGATGCGCAGCTCGGCATCCTGCGCCCCGTCGATCGAGGAAGCGCCGCGTGCGTCAAGTCCGGAGCGGCCCTGGTGGTGCAGTGAGAGCACGCACGCCTGGGTGGCCGTACGAATGGCGTCGACCGCCTGGACATAGGTCATCATTTCGCTGTTCGAGTTTTCTTCCAGCCCGATGGTCACCCGTGATTGCGTATCAATGACGACGAACACCGGCTCGAAGGTAGCCACGGCCTCGACTAGTGCTTGCCACGCGCCAGCGTTACGGGCCTGCACCGGTCGCGGCAGGAACATGACCTGATCACCGAGCGCGCCGTACGTGCGCTCGAATGCCGCCACCCGCAGCTTGGTGCCGCGTACACCCTCGGCCACGATGACCACGCCGCGACCTTGCTTGACGTCATGTCCGTGCCAGGGCTTACCCAGTGCCACGTGGCCGAGCATGTCGATCGCGATGAAGGATTTGTACGAGCCGGCCTTGCCGATCATCCACGCCGTGGTGTCCAGGTCGAGCACGCCGTTGATCAGCGGCTCCGGGTTGGGCATGTCCTGCAATTGCGTAGCAGTCAGAAACTCCGCCGCGAGCGAGTCCGGTTGTTCGGGAACTTCGGGGTCAATGCGAGCATCTTCTTGAGCACGTTGGTAGGGCTCGGCCATGCCCCGGGCCAGTCCCGAGATGATGGTGGCGCGGACGCCGGCCTGACCCTGGAACTCCACCGACCGGTTGGTGACCGCCGCCGTGTAGATGTGCTGCGCCGCCTGCGTACGGGTGATGAACTCGGGGACGAAGTGACCCCAGAGCACGGCCAGTTCGTTGAGCGCCGTGTTGAATCCGTGATCCTGCGGCGTGCGCATCGTCTTGAACGCCTCGTACGGCGCGGCGCAGTACGCCTTGGCCTGAGCGCGGGTGAACAGTCGGGCCGGGATGTCAAACGGGTCGGCACCATCTTGCCGAACGGTAGGGCGTTCGGCATCCCGATCCCGATTGATGTGGTCCCGCAGCGGTTCGTAGACGCCGGCCTCGTCGGAGATCACGACGTGATCCGGCGCGTCGGTCCAGGTGTACGTACCGCCTTTGCGCACGGTCGGTGCGATGTAGGCGAAGCCGCGACCCGTACCATCGGCGCGACCGCCCTTATAGTCGATGCCCGGCGCGATCCCCGACGTCTTACCGTTCTGACTCATCCAGTTGATCGACGCCGCCCCGAGCGCCGGGATGAACACGTGCCAACCACCGGAGGGAGTGGTGGCCTGGCATACTCGCGTCGGCCACAGGTCCAGCGCGTCCATCACCTTGCGACCCTCGTCCGAGCCGTTGCGCGGGTCCAGATCGATCAGGTCTAGGGCGTGACCCATGACCGCACACAATGCCCAACCCTCACGCCACCGATCGAGCACGTCCATAGTGGGCGTCGCGGTCTGCCACTCGGACGGCAGCTTGAACTCATTTGATGTTAAAGGGTGGGGTGGGGCGGTGAAAATCGGAACGCCGGCCAGGATCAGCTCACGGGCCGCTGCGTACGCCTCAGGATGTTGTGCCTCTAGGGGAGAGCTACTACCACTGGTAGTGTCTCGATCTACCACGGGTGCCCTCCCTGGTGTCGAAACGACCCCGGCCCGAGCAACTAGCTCAGCCGGGGTCGTTTCACGTGTGGATCAGGCGAGACTACCGCCACTCCCGTCACACAGGAAGCATCAGCTCGCCCGCAACTCGCGCTCGCGCGTACGTGCCCAAGCACGGACCGCGTCAACACGGCGCGCGTTGTTCGCCCTGACCTTCGCCTTGAGCTTGAGGTGGCAGTCGTAGTGCATCAGGGTGCCCTCGATGACTACGCACCGGTCGATGGCCGACTGGCCACACTCGGGGCAGACGTAGTTAGGCATCGCGCAGTTCCTTGGCCCGCGACCGGAACATCTCGATGACCTCGTTCATGTCCTTGGCGAGGTAGTCGTTCCAGTGGCTGATGGACTGGCTGCCCACAGCGCGCCGGGCCGCTTCCATCCATTGCGCGTACGGTGATCCGATGATCACGATCGGCTTACCCTCAGTCACGAGAGTGAACAGCTTCGGGGTCATCACCGCGCAGAGCGCCCCGGATGCGCAAACGGCACCGGTACGGTTGTTATACAGCTCGCCCTTGGTCCAGCCGTGGATGATCAGGTAGTCGGCCGCCGCGTCGTAGTGGTCGGCCAGCTCCGCGTTGCTGATCTGATCGGGGATCATAATGATCGCCATTCCTCCGGTCGTCGTGATGGTCATGTCGTGCTCCCCTTCGGTTGATAGTTCGGTCCCAGCGCCGTGGCGTAACAGCGCGGGCACACATCCCGTTTAACGCCGTCGACCATGGCGTTTTGCCAGCCGGCGCGATGAGCTTCGTCGCGCGCCTCCTTGCCGGTGTCCGCACCGCCGACCCAGCCCACGCAGTCGCGCGCCAGGTGCAGGTCGCAGTTGACGGTCCACGTACGAACCAGACTCACATCAGATCCGTCTCGGCCAACAGCTCCTCCACGTTGGCGCGACGGTAGCGGATGCGACCGCCCGGCGTAACGATCCGCACGAGCCGCTCCGGGTTGGCCGCCGACCAGCGGTTGACCGTCTTGGGGTGGACGTGGAAGATCGCGGCCACCTCGATGGGCGTGAGCAGATCACGGGCCAGAAGCGTGCGGTAGATGGTGTTGATCTCGGCCACTCTCATCGGTACCACATCCTCGATAATCTCATGTTACGACCTCACCGGTACGGGTACGACGACCACGAGCCGGTCACCGATCTGCTTGACAGCCTCGGCCAGCTTCTTGCGACGCCGCTTCCACCGGTCGTCGTCATCGATGTCCTTGAGTGCGACCCAGACAAAGATCGAGATGCCCCAGGACAGGTAGTGCACCCAGTCCAGTACGTAGGCCAGTAGACCGTTCTTCATGATGATGGGCGCACGTAATGCGAGCACGGCGGCCCAGTAGAACGGTCGCAGCTCGTGGTAGATGTTGCGGAAGATGGGACGGGGCTCGTCGCCCATGCGCTTGGCCATGTGGATAGTCCACGCGGCAGCGACCCAGGCTACGTACGCGCAATTGCCCACCACTCCGACGGTAATGATGACGATGCTCATGGCATTTCCTCCCACCAGGCGCGGCCGAGGTAGTTGTCGCCGGTCATCGAGTTCCACATCGGGAAGTAGCCGTGCCGGCGTACGCGCATCATGACAGCGGCGCGGGTGACCCCGGCCGCTCTCGCGATCCGGCCAGGTGAGTAGCCCGCATCCAGCAACGTGGCGAACCGGTGCGACAACTCGACACTGGCCGCACGGCGCGGGTCATCAGCGGTAGCTGTGCCGTTGACCGTCCGGGCAATGTCGTTGAGCCGGCGCAATGTGGACGCCTCGGGTTCGGGAATGTCCTGTTTGGACATCGGGATTACCTTGGGGGGTAACGGTGGTGGCGCGGGGACGTCGGGGACCTCGTCCATCCGGGTCAGCGCGTAGTGCGGGTTGGCCTTGACCGAGCGGAGTCGGATGGACTCGCCGGTCACTCCGAGCGCGTCACCCATAGTTCGCAATGACCAGCCCTTGACGCGGGCCGCGAGAAGCAGTCCGTTGATGGTGTCGGCCGGCCACTCCTCGTTCAGCGCGGCGACGAATTCCGGTGGCAATCGGCGGTAGTGGTTGTACGCACGCGTTTCCATGGTGGACTCACCAACCCCGGTACTCGAAGTTTCGGGGCTCGTCCTCGTCCTTGTGATCCTCACGGCCGTCAGCCCAGGCGGTCATGTGCTCCGCAGTTGTCGGTCGATCGCCCGCGTAGTTGCTGGGCTCCTCGGGCATCATGTACGACGGGTAGGTGTTGCGCCCGACGTGGCAGTCGTATCGGTGCCGCGTGTAGTTCAGGTTGGCGTGACAGACGTAGCACCAGCCCATGAGACGACACCAGCGCCGCCAGATCTTGGTCCTCACCACGCATCACTTCGCTTCTTGAGCGGGTACAGTTCGTTGGCCTCGCATCCGATCGTCTCGCAGATCCAGGTGGTCCGGATACGACCCTGGATCTCGACACGCACGATGTGATCGAAGGCAGTGGCGTGATCCATGGCGTCGAACATCTCGTTCATGACATGATCACCTCGATGCGATAGTTGCCGCTCGGCATGGCCGAGGGCTCGGCGTACGTACCGGTCGAGTCGACCCACTGAGCCATGCCACGATCGATCTTCATCCAGGAGATGCCGTCCTGGATGATGACCGTGCCCGAGGGCGGGTTCCAGGTCATGATGTCGTTGCGGTTAATGATGTTGCCCACCCAGTAGGCTCGCCTGATGATCGTGACACTGACCAGCGCCGGCTCCTCGTAATAGAAGTTGCGGTATGCCTGCGCCATGCGCAGGTCGTTTTCCTTGTCGGTACGGATGTGGAACCCGGCTGGAGCGGTACTGGTGACGACGCCCCTGATCGTCACCTCGACGGTGTCCCCGGGCTTGGGCTTGTTGATGATGGGCATGATGTCCTCCCTAAGGACGCTTGGTTCCTCGCCGGTATGCGTGGTGTAACGAGCACCGCACGTACGGCACTGATACTCCACAGTGGGCGGCTGGTCGATCATCTTCATGGCTTGGACCAGCCGCCACTGGTGTTTATGCATCAGCGTGCCAGGTGGTCGTAGCGGCGCGAGCAGTCCATCTTGTGGTACGGGCGCTTGACCGCGCACTGGGGGCAACGACGGGTGACCCGAAGCCACCACGTCATTGCTCGCCAGTGCCACTGGTTGATCGTCCAGTGTCGCATCGACCACCGCGCGAACCCGGCCGCTACGTACGGCTCCGTCTGACGGCTGATGGTCAGACGGACCTGCTGCCAGAACTGGCTCACGCTGCCATCTCCCACGGCCAGTGACCGTTACGGCCGAAGTCGAGCAGCGGGATCATCTTGAACGACGCATCGGTCAGGCCGCCGAACGTGTGGCGGTTCGGCGCGCCCGCCGCGTGACCCATCTCGTAGCCGGCCAGGTTCCACGTGTAGGTGGGGATGGTCGCCGGCACGACGCCGAACACGGAGTCCGGGTTGATCGCCGGGCCGTTCCACGTGGCCGCCTGCTCATCGGTGAGCACCACGACACGATCGTGGGCCGCGTAGTGCTCGGCCACGGCACGCGCCGTCTCGGTCCCGTCGTTGAGCAGGAAGCCCGCCTGGAAGCGCTCCAGCGAGACCAGCAGCGCCTCGCCGGCCACCTGGAGGAAGCGAATCGAGCGGCCCGAGAACGAGACGATGTCCGCCTGCTCGCAGCGCCGCGCCAATGCGAGCCCGAAGATGGCCGCCGCGTCCCAGCGCTTGAGCGTGCCGTCCTTGGAGAACGTGTCGTTCATCGAGTACGACGTGTCGATCAGGATCAGCGTCCGACCGCCCAGGCGTGGAATGCTCGACAGCGAGTGCTCCAGTGCCGTGTTGATCGCGTGCGACCACCGCAGCGAGCCCTTGGTCGCGTTGTAAGCCGAGAGGAACCGCATCGGGAACTGCTTGGACCGAGCCACCTCGTCCGGGTCCGCAATCTTGGCCGCGACCCGGCCCGCCACCGCATCGCTCAGGCCAGCCTGATCGAAGTTACGCAGGTTACGCAGCAAGGCCATGTAGCCCATCGACGGGATGATCGCCTCCCACACGTGCGCCTTGTTCAGGTGGTTACCGGCCAGCGAGAGCGTGTCCTCCCACGTCATGCCGGCCGCCTTGAGGATGTCGGGCGAGAGCAGCACCGAGTAGTCGCCGTTCGCGACCGCCTCGCGCACCTCGTTGTTGGCCGTGATCATCTCGGGCAGTATCCGGTCCGGCTTGCGGCCGTGGCGACGGTTGAGCGCGTGCTCGAACACCAACGACTGCGGGTAGTAGCCCGTACCACCGGGCACCAACACGAACTTGTCCTGATACGGAGCCGGGTGGGTCAGCTCCAGGACGTCCGCGAAGCGCACATCGTGGCTCGCGGTGTCGTACTTGAGCAGGGACCAGTCGCGGTACATGCGCTTGGCCGCGTCCGCGATGCCACGCTTGATCGGCATGGGGATCTTGTGTCCGTACTTGCGGGTGAAGTACGCCGTTGCCTCGCCCGGCTCATCCGGACGCGCGAGCACCGAATCGATGATCGTCCGGTTGACGCCCTTCGGAATTGGCCACTCGCCGGCCAGGTGTGCCCGGTTCAGCTCCTCGTCCTCGACGTGTGCGTCCAGGCGTGCCTTGACGGCCTCGACGCCGCCGATGACCGACGCCACCCGCATGTTGGCCGTGGTACGTAGCCACCGCAGGAAGTCGAGAGTGAACGCCGGGTCCTCGATCGCCACCTGCCCGATCAACCGCGTGAAGCGCTGGCTACGGGTCTCGCCCTGGGTCGGAATCGGACCCATCTGGCGTGTGTAGCGACGGTGCAGCTCGACCTCAACGTGAGGCGTGATCGACATCGTGAAGTAGCGAGCCTCGTCCTTCTCGTAGAACGTCGGCTCGTTGAGGAAGGTCACCGCGAGCAGAACCAGTTCGGAGCGAGCGTCACGAGCGAAGCCAGCGCCACCCTCGTGGGTACGGCCCGTCGAAACGGTCGCCGTCTTGATCACGTGCTGCGCCGACATCTTCGGCTGCACGGGACCGGGCGTCTTGCGGTTGAGCTTGGACATGAGAACGGGCGTCCTTCCTGGGGAAGAGGAGGGACGCCCGTTCTACCCGGTTCCTCCCAGAACGAGAGGTCTATCGAAAGCACCCGAGATCAAGTCGACAAGAGGCTTATTTGACAACTGCTCTGCCTCTGAGCTTCGACCCCGACTGTGGTCGGGGCGGCAGGATTCGAACCTGCGACCCATTGTTCCGCTGGAAGTATCTCTGGTCTACGCAGCGAGTGCTGTTCAGTTGTAGGGATACCCGAGATCTAGACGGCGTTCGCGGTACAGATTCTGCACGAAGAAGTAACCGCAGTTGCCTTCGCAACGAGTACCCCCGTGGGAACCGGGGAAGTTCGGTGTCCCTCCTGAGATCAATGATGCCGGCGCGGTACGTGTCTTTTAAGAGAAGAAGTAACCGCTGTGGCTTCGCAACAAGAGGTACGTTGTGAAACATACTCTAGCATGAGTTAGTGCGCAAGTGTTTATTGCAAGATCTTTCCTAGCCCCAACTGATGTCGATCGACATTGAAGTCCCCTCCCCTCACCAGTCCCGCCACGCGGCCCACCAGAGCAGGCACGCGATGATCACGAGCAAGATCATGCCGACGTAGAAGAAGATCATCAGAGGATGCGCATCACACGCAATGACTCAGTAACCGTGCGGTCACAGATCCATCGCGTCGGGACGAGGTGGCACTGCCGCGTGATGGCCGCACGCAACGACGCCGCGTACGCATCGGCGTCCGCGTGGACGCTGAAATTCTTGGTCAGGCTACCGATGACGACGCCCTGGAAGTTGTACTCCCGCACAACGTAGGTGACGACGTACGTGGAAGCGTTCGCGCTCGACGGGATGAGGATGCCGATCGCGGCAGCCACGATCGCCGTCAGGGCAAGGATTGCTTTCTTCATGATCGTGTTCCTCCTGGGAACGGTAGTTTGTTTTCCTTGGCCGTTTCTACGGCCTTGGTCAGGGCATCGACGCGAGCTTTCTCGATCTTGGCAGCGCGTGCCTTGAGCTTGGCGACGCGCCATGCCTTGGGCATGACGATCGGTCGGACCACGTACAGACCGAATCCGGCGACGATCAGGAACAGCACTACTGCTGGCCAGAAGATGGCGAAGAACGTGGCCTCGGCATACGAATCGCCCTCGTCCTGGAATGTTCCGTCGTCCTCGATGTTGCTAGCCAGCACCGATCTAGCCATGATCAGGCCGCAGCCGATGTAACCGCCGAAGCTGAACCACCACCAGTCCCATGTGCTCATGACTTGTCTCCGTACATACGCTCGCGCGCCTTGTTGATCCGGTTCTTGTCGTAGTACGCCGGATCGGCACGGTGGTAGTCGGTGTCATCGATGAACGGATTGGGCTGAGGCCAAGGCAGGTGGTTTTCCTCGGCCAACCTCTTGGCCTTGGCCTCAGCCTCGTAAGCCAAGGCTTTGGCCATGTCCGCCGCGTTCTTAGCCTTGACCTTGGCCATCTCCGCCGCGTACTTAGCTTTGGCCGCGCGCTCGCGCCGCTTGCGGTCCTGGACTGCCTTGGGCTGCACGATCCAGCCCACGCCGACGCCGCTCTTGACCATGCGATAGATCGCATACCCCGGCAGGCAAACCGGCCAGAAGATGCCGAACATCGTGGCCACGAACGGCGGATCATCCGTGGTGTATCGGTAGGTGCCATCGGGTTCTACGAAATGGGCGAGTACGCCGCGTGCGGTCAGCAAACCGCCCAGGACGTAGCCGAGCGGGATGGTGATTGCCAGGACGTTTCCGAGCATGGTGTCCTCCCTGGACAGTTGAAGTACACGGACCGAGCCCGGTCGACAGACGTGGGGGAATGCCCGGTCCGCGTACGTGCGAGCGACAGGATTCGAACCTGCTCAGCGATGCACCTGTTTTACAGACAGGCCCGACTCTCCCGCGTCGGCGCGCTCACTAGGTGTGGGCTCGGGGTTGCCTACGTGGACCCGAGCCCACACTGGTGCTCCGATACTCCCCGGTGGTTAGCCGGCTCCGGGGCTAAAAGGCCCCGGCCAGGCTTGCTGACCAAGCCGCCTACTTTCGTATCAAGCACCGTGGAAAGTGTCGGATTCGAACCGACATCCTGGCTCCTCGCCAGCGCTCTGCCGTTTGAGCTAACTATCCGTACGTAGTTCCCTCCCACCTCGGCTCCAACGACATCTCACCCACGTCCCGGTGATTTCATGGAGTCTGCCGCATCTGCGTACGCCGATTTTCGAGTGGTTATTGAGCAGGAACTACGCGTGCACGGGCCGGTGCGCGCGACCAGGGGCTACAGAGCCCAAGATCCCCGGCCCGTTCACGTCTCAGATGGTCGGGATCAGCTTGCGGCTCTCGCCCAGACCCCGGTCGTAGAGCACCGCGATGGCAGTCATACGAGCACGGGACTTGAACGTGGGGCGCAGTTGCTTGACGTCGGCCATCACCGTTGAGGGTGTCGAATGGTGCAGCACACGCGCAAGTCGCTTGTCGTCCAGGTGTGGCCGGAACTGAATCAGCTTGGCCAGACCTTCCACGATGTCTCCTGACGTGGCATCGACATCGTGCTGCCATGCATCGGTCAGAACGTGGAACACCCGGTCCAGGATGACTCCGTCGTCGTCCCATTGCGCGATCTTGTAGAGCGCCTGGTTGGCCTTGATCCGAGGGGCTTTCTTGAGATACCAGCCGTACTTGGCTCCGGTGTTGACCAGCAATTCCGCAACAGGGTCACCACCGATCGCGGCCACCGCGATACGGTCCACGGCCTGCGGCACCTTGGTGTTGTTGAGCAGCACATACATCTGTGCTTCCTCGGCCAAGGTCAGCCCGGTGTGGATCTGCGCCCACATCCGAGCCACCGGCCGATGTTCCCACTCAACCACTGGACCATCTTCGGTCTCCGTGACGACCCGAACCTGGCGCTCCAGGCCGCCAGCGACCCGGTGTTGCCCATCGATGGTGTACATCGAGTCGTCCCGACGCTGCGAGATGGTGATGGTGCCCACGGCGCGAGGGTCCCAGTTCGTCGCCATGTCCTGGACCCGGCTCTCACGCCGGACGCCCTGGACACGAGGATCGATCAAGAGATCCGCCGTGCTGACCCACGCGTTCCTAACTTGTTTCGCCATTCCCTTGTCCTCCCTTGATAGCCCTGGACACTCTGCCCAGAGCCAACCTGGTGCGAGCGATGTCTTTGAGCCACCGCTCTTGCTCGTCCGAGGTGATCTCCTCATTGACCCCGTACGTGTTCAGCTTCTCGGCAATGTGCGCCAGCGTCGTGACCAAGCTGGCTCCGGTCTCCACCGCGCGACCGATGATCTCGCGCTGGAACTTGGCCGTGACCATCTCTTCCCGACGCCGTATCCGATACGACATGGCCCAAGCTGATTCCGGCTCGGTGGCGATGGGCTCCGGTGGTGGTGGTACGAACTCCGGATGCTTGATCGCTCTGATACCGGACGTCATCTTTTCGTACGCGGTATGGACCGCCACCCCTGCCTGAATCTCTTGCTGGGCAAGGATTGCAGCGCCCCGTACCACCGGATCATCCGAGCGCATTCGCCGGGCGATACCGATAAAACGTGACGTGGTGGCCGGCGATAGTCCGATGGCTGCGCCGATGATGGTGCGTGGCTCACCGGGAACACGCTCGGCCCACGTCAGTCGCGTCTTTTGACCGAGCCCAGCGGCACGACGCCGATTGCCTTCGGAGATGGCCCGGCTCTTACGAGTCCGACCGTCTGGTTCCTCCAGTGCGGAAATAGCTGCGATGTAGGCCAACAGGTCGGCGTTGTTCATAGCAGCACGTTCCGTGTCATCGTCACGTTCCATGCTCAACGTCAGACCAACGGCATCGATGCTGTCGACCACGTTGACCTCGACCTGTTTCCAGCCAAGCCGTTGGTACGCCTTGAGCCGTCGCCATCCCGCGACCAAGTTGTTGTTCGGGTCGATCGTGATGGCGTGTTTGAGACCCGTTTCCTTGATCGACTTGGCGAGCGAATCGATCTCAGCACTTTCGTCCGTGCGTACGCGTGAACCGATCTTGATCTCGCGTACGAGCCGAACGCTTGTGACCATGCGACCCTCCTCCCTCGTGGTGGCCAATGCGAGCCAAAACATATCACGGGTTTCGCGGAGAACCTAACACACCCGTGCTGACCTGGTACAGTGGCAAACGGAGTCGAGGTGCCTGCGTGGCGTGGGTGTCATGACGTCCTCCCTAAAGGAAATGCCCCGACCGGTCGAGCCAAAGCTCCTGGTCGGGGCATTTCTGAGTCTGGGTCTAGGGCATCACGGCAGCGGTTTCCCCGTCGCCAGGGCGTAAACCGCAAACGCCACTGCGCAGGCCACAAAGAACCACAGCCAGGCCCACAACAGTCGACGTATCACGCGGCGTCCCGGTCGGAGTCGTACTCCTCCTCGTACCACTCCTTGACGATTCTGCGCATAATGTCCGACCGACGCACATGCTGCTGAGCAGCGGCTTCATCGAGCGCACGTCGATACTCTTCCTCGATCAAGAAGTTGACGTTGCCCCCCGTGTACTTCTTGGTGGGTCCAGACATGTGCCGATCCCCCTTCCGTTGGTGTGCCGAGGATAGCATGAGTTGTTATCTGTGCTGGTGAAACGCCGGATGATCTCGTGGACTTGACAACCGTCCTAACTCGTGCTATGTTATGAGTACACACCATCGTCCATGGGAGGACGCAGATGGAACTTGAAGGTCAACTCACTCTCACCACGGTCGACAAAATGGTCACCTTCACTCGCGCCGACAACGGCGACGTGATCATTGGGATCTACGGACGCGAAGGAACACATATCGCAAACCGTACGGTCCCGAAAAGCCAGTGGGACTTCATCAGGAAGGTGCTCAAGTGACCGAGCCAGTGCTACCGCGCAAGTGCCCGCGCAAAGAGGTGCACGACAAGCACCAGTACACCACCATCCTGTTGCGGGGCAACGTCAACATCGGCTTCGGCCAGAAGTTTGAGTGCCCCGGCAAGGTCCTGAGCACTCGGCCGTTGACCGAGAACGAGAAAGCGATCTTGGAAGTGATCGCGGCGGGTCGGTTCGCTTGGCTGAGTTACGTCAACATGCCCGAGCACAGCCCGCAGGGTGCGCATCAGAGCGCCGCATCCCTTGTCCGCAAAGGGCTGGTGATTCGACACAAGGGTCGCGATGGAATGTTCTACGACCTGACATCAACCGGACGAGACATCCTGCGCAAATACGTAGCATAAGTCCCACCAGGCAGTGGCCAGTTCGTGCCAACGAGCTGGCCACTCCTGTTATCTCATGCTAGCGTTCCCGTCATTGCTTCATCGCCGTCAATCCCATAGCCGTCCCCAGGGAGGACACGCATGGCCACGTTCACCATCACGGACCCGGTCACCGGAGGTCCGCACAACGCTCCGCTCAAGCCCGTCAAGGCCGCGCCGATCACGAGCCCGGACGCAGCGCAGGAAACTTACGATCAACTGCGCGAGCGCTTCCTGCTCCGCTGGTGTCGCGAGAAGAGCAGCCAGGGTTGGTGCGGCACGTTCGACAACATCATGGTCCACGACCTTGGTTATACCGCCAAGGAGGTGTTGGAAGCACGGGCACGTTTCGACTACCGGCACGCGGCCACCGTCACTTTCACCTCCATTCACGAGATCAACAAGGCGGGCGAGAAGTCTCTGCTCGACTACGTCCGGCGCTACATCCGTGAGTACTTCTCGATCGAGAACACGGCCGGCTGCACGGGCACGCTGGAGATGGTCGGTGAGCCGCAGCCGGAACCGACCGGGCTGACCGAACTCCAGATCGAGAAGCGTCGCGTGCTCAAGACAATCACGGACAACCGGGTCGTCAGCGCGTCCAGCGAGCTGGCCATTCTGATGAGCCTCGGCTACACCACGGCTGAGGTCGCGGCCATGCGTTCGGCCGGTCGGTGGACGTACAAGATCACGCTGAACTGGCACTCGCCCAACCGGATCGGCTATCCGTCCGATCTCAAAGCCAACATCAACGACCGCGTCATGGCTTCCGATCGCGCGTTCCACGTGACCGACTCCACGATCACGGCCGGTACCACGATCGAACTCAACTAGGAGACCTTCACATGGCGACGAAAGCTAGCGTTCCCAAAGACATCGAGGGCTTCCGCAAGTACGCCCTCGGGGTGTTCGTGGCGAAGTCCACGGGACGAGACCTGGACCAGGTCATGATCGACCTGGGTTACACCCAGGCCCAGATCGACAAGGCCCGCAACGGCAACAAGGCGACGCTGACCTACACGGTCACGCTCACCACGAATCAGCGCAACGAGCAGCGCGGTCGGGACTACCTGCCCGAGATCCGCGAAGGAGCCCGTCGTTACCTTGGGCTCGTGCGGGGCGAGGACGTTGACGTGACCTACGCCTTCACCGCCGCGAACGACGACGACGACGACTGACACAGCGTGCGGTGCTCGGGCCAGTGCCCGGTCCGAGCACCGTGCGGTATGGCAGATTCGGCCATTACCACCATCACTATGGGAGGACACCCATGACCGAGCCGATGGCTCAGGACACCGAGACGACCGAGTTCCGCGCGCAGGTTCTTGCCGCGTGGGCCAAGGTCGCCAATGACCAGAACTGGGACGGCCAGTTCAACACGGAGATGCGCAACCTCGGCTACTCCCAGGAAGAGATCAACGCGGCGCGTGACGCCGGCAAGTCGGTGCACAAGCTGACCATCACCATCCGTACCAACAAGGCGCTGGCCGTTCGCGGTACCTTCGGTTCCCTGGAGGACACCGTGGCCAACGAGGTGCGTCGTGGCTTCAACCTCGTCCGGGGCGACTCGGTGACGGTCGAGCACGCCGAAGACGTTCCTGCCTGATCATCCCAAACAACGGGGCTTGGCTTCGGCCGAGCCCCGTTGTGTACGCCGGCTTCAATGAGTACCCCAACCACACAGGAGAGATCATGAACGTGCCCATTGTCGTCATCCGACGATCAGTCAATCGGCCTAGCGGCCCACCCGTCACCCGTGACCAACTGCGTCGCATCGGTATGGTGCTCGTTACCGGCCTGATCGCGATCTTCGCCATCACGGCCTGCACCAGCGTGTCGAAGGACAACAGCGACGCGGCCAAGAACGGTGCGTCGAAGAACGCGGCGCTGCAACCACACGTCTACAACCCGGTGAACAACATCGAGTTCGATAACTACAACAAGCGCCAGAGGATCGCGGACAACCCGACCACGATTCTGTGGTGCACCGCGTACCCGGCCAACATCAATGCCCGGCCGATCACGGTGCCGATCGTTGGCAAGCTGACCTCGTCCAACAAGCGCCCGTACGCGACCACACAAGTTCAGGACTACCAGGGCGACGCCACCACGTACACCTACAGCCAGGAGAAGCCTGGCCCGGATGGCATGTTCGGCGCGTCCACGGAGTACAGGTACGGCTTCGATCCGTCCGGTACGTACTGGGACTTCACCGACCTAGAGACGGTGTGCACCACCGAGCCCACGACCTACCAGGCGCAGTCCACCACCATCATCAACAAGACGGACCCTACGATGCAGGCCGCTAACCTTGCGGCCCAGGCTGCACTCAAGGCCGGTCACCCGGACGAGGCCCAGAAGATTCTGGACGACGCCGCAGCGAAGGTGGGTAACAAGTGATGTGGAATGACCTACCAGAACGTGCATCCGGCTGGACGATCAAGAAGACGCTATGGACGACTGCGGGTGTCCTACTGGCCGCCGCCATCATCATCCCAATCCTGGGACTGGGCTTCGGCTGGTTCAACTCGACCCTCCAGGTGGTCTCGCCGCAGAACGTGCGCGAGCAGTACTCCACGGCGTATGGCGACTGGGAGGGCATGAAGGGCACGGCCAACAACGTCTGTGCATTCCGCACGGTCGTGGCGGAAGCCCCCGCCGACGTCCGCGATCAGCGGATCACTGCACTGATCGCGTACCAGCAGAACTACACCCGACTCGCAGCGGACTATGACGCCGCGTACGACAACGCGTTCCGGGCCAAGCATGTCGGTCCGACCGACATCCCGAACAAGGCACCGTCACTGGCTGACATGCTCCAGCAGTTGGGATGCACGACGCCGGACCCACTCGCGGCAAAGTGACCTTAGGGAGGACACATGAACGACAACCCGTGGGGACCACGACCGAAGCGAAGCCAGCATCGATTCCGATGGATGCTGATTACGCTCGGCCTGGTCATCGTGGCCATGATGGGATGGTGGACGTTCCGATGACAACCCGACCGAACTTCACGGTCGCAGCGGATGAGACCCCGTACCGTCGACTCGGGGCGGTCATCCGCGAAGAGGTCTACCGCCTTATCCAATCCGCGTACAGCTTCGGCGCGCAGTCTGAGTCTGGTCTGGTTCGTCTGGACCAAGCCCAGTCCGCGCTGAGCGCCGCACGCGATCGCGTCTATAGCAAGATCGAATCATTGCTCATGCTGATCGATGTGATGGCCGAGATGAAGGACGTCAACGTCGCCAGCAAGGGTGAAACGCTCAAGCCCGAGCGCCGCAGTCGCACCAAGGTCAACCACGCGGCGGTCGCGGAAGCGGTCAAGACACTGCAAGAGACGGTTGCCCGCGAGAGTGACCCGGTGATCGACGCGGAAGCACAAAATCTGGTCGACCGCGTGTTGGCTGGAGTGGATAGGGGTGAGTCATGAAGCTGCACTTCATCATGCTGACTGCTGATCAGGACTATCCGTGCGACGCGTGCGACTACGTGATCCCGCAGGGGATGTCATACGTATCGATCATCCACGGTGATCATCGGGACAACATCTGTCTCAAGTGTGAGGAGACGCGCCAGGCCAAGATCCCGGTGGACGCCGAGATCGTCGCTTAGGTGCACCAGGAACGGCCAGGGCGCGGCGGCCCTGGCCGTTCCGTTTGTCGGTGCCGGGTGCTTAGGTAAAGGCATGTCAGATGATGAGTTCGACGTCCAGCCGAAATACGGGTCCGACGACTGGATCGATGACTTCGGCATCCCGCGCGAGAAGCGGTTCAGTCGGCCCAAGCTTCCCCACCCCGTGACCGGCGTCGTTCAAGCCTGGACGCGTACGTCCACGATCGCGAAGGTGCTCGATGACACGTACAACCTGGACATGTGGAAACAACGGATGGTGGCCAAAGGCGTCGCGAGCCGGCGCGACCTCACCAACCGCGCTGCCACCACTGACATCACCGACCGCTCCGCGTGGGTCGAGATCTGCGAGATGGCCTTGGAGCACGCGGGAGCCAGCGAGGGACGCAACAACGGCACGTCACTACACGCCCTTGTCGAGACCTACAACGCGGACCCGTTGCGCTTCGACCCCAACCGCTATCCCGAGGAGATGCTGAGCGACCTGTACGCCTACGTCGATGCCCTCAAGTCGCACGGCATCATCATGGCTCCCGAGCTGGCCGAGCGCACCACGGTCAACGCGGCGGCCGGGATCGCTGGCACGTGGGACGGCGTGGCCTACTGCAAGTCATGGACGCTGCCCCGTATCGCTGACCTCAAGACACAGAAGACGATCGACTACAGCCAGGCGTCGATCGCCATCCAGGTGGCCGGCTACGCGTACGGCAACGTGATGCTCCCCAAGCCATGGCCCGGCAAGGCCGGTACCCGCGACGACTATCTGCCGATGCCGGTCGTGGACATCGCCATGGGACTGTTGATCCACTTGCCGGTGGGCAAGGGAGAATGCCACATCTACGACATTGACCTCGAAGCCGGACTTTCCGCCCTCAAGACGGCCGTCTCAGTTCGACGCTGGCGCACGAGGAAGGATTTGTTCATCCCACTAGCCAAACCGGCCGCTGACTACGCCACGACCGATCTGAGGCCGTCTGTGGTACCACCAAAGCGTCAACCCCTAACACCAGTTGGCGGCGCAATCCCGACAGCTCGCCACACAAAGGTGGAAAAGATCACGAAAGAGCAGGGCATCATCACGGTCACGAGCGACGATCTCATTGGCATCGGCGGCGATGACAGCAAGATGCGTGATCACATCCGCAACGCCATCCGCACGGCCGGCAACAAGGGCACGCTCATGGCGATGTTCGATCAGTACGCGGACTACTGGACCGAGGACATGACACAGCTCGGCAAGGATCGCCTGCGGGTCCTGGCCGGCAAGCAACCGGAGGGACCCCCGTTCTAATGATGGAGATCAACCGCTGGATCAAGCCCAGCACGTGCGAGACCGGTGGCTGCGTGGAGATCTTCCACGGCCGGGTAGGCGACGACCTCGTCTACGTCCGCAAGGGCACCTACAGCGCCAAGGAATGGCGTGAGTTCATCACCGCCGTCAAAGCTGGCGAGTTCGATGTCTAAGCACGAGCATCGATGGAACCTGATCGACGTGCAGGAAAGCTTCACGGCCAATTCCTGGAACGTCTACCAATGCTGGGACTGCCCCATACGAAAGGTGGTGAGGACCGGTGATGCACGCGTACCCGCTCCTGATCCCGATCTTGGACCTGCTACGCCACATGATCATGGCGCTACCGTTTGACTTCCCGAGGGTGTCATGACCGAGACGCAGGACGTGACCATTGACGTACTCCGGGCCAAGGTCAACGAGATGGGCCGGACCATTGCTCGAATGCAGGTAGCGATACACCGCAAGACGGTCGAACTCGACGCGCTGCACATGGTGTGGTGCGACGGCGGTTGCCCGTCTGGTGTTCACCGGTACCAAGACGAGGACGTGCTCGTGACCGAAGAGATGGTCCTCGCGGCCGAACGCAATACCGTACGGCTCCGTCACTGGTATGACACGGTCAAATGGCGGAAGGAAGGCTGGGGCGGCCACCCGGCCACCGTTACTGAGTGGCACGAGCAGTACGCCAAACGCGCCGCATCCAAGACTGATCTTCGGGAGGCGTCATGACCTGGGCGCTCTGGGATCGAAACGTACGCGTCGGTCGTCACGACACATACGTCACGCACGATGACGTCCATGGGGAGTACGCGGTAGGTACCACGATCACACTCATGGCCGACAACGATGACGAACCATCGGATATTTGCTGGGATGCCGTGGTGACACGTGTTGAAGATCGATTCGTCTACGTGATGTTGAGCCCCGCAGGACCGTGGGAGGTTGTGCCATGATCTGTAAAGCCTGCCGCGTCCAGGATCACGAGCATTGCGAGTATCCATCAGGGACGCCCGCGCAGCCGGCGTCGTGCTCGTGCCAGCACCGCGACAAGGATGGCCGCAGGCAAGTTCCACGTATTCCCCGGTAGCGCGACCCATGTTATGTTGGGCCACACGGCGGTCGGGGTACGTGCCATCCCTCGTGGCGTGCAGGCAGCCGAGCTTTCAGGACCGTGCCCCGACCCAGCTCACACCACAACGGAAACGGAGCACAGCATGACCAGAGCTAATCCGTTCGAAACTGAGGACCCGTGGGAAGCCACCACAGCCGAGGCCAATCCGTTCGATGAAGATGACTTTGAGCCCCAGCGCGACACGTTCCCCAACGTGGAATGGGTGCTTGAACGACTCGTGCTGATCTGGCCGACCGAGTTCATGGCCGAGGGCATCGTAGGCGAAAGCGGCAATCGCTTCTACCCCATGGTCTGTCGCATCGCCGTACTCGATGGCGAGACCAACGACAACCTGCCCAAGATCCCGATGGAGATCGAGCCGTTCCGCTTCAACGCGGAGTCCATCGTCAACGACCTCAAGCATTTGCTCGGTAAGAACCGGCCCAAGCTGGCGCGGGTTACCGAGAAGCAGAGCAAGAAGAGCAAGACGGTCATGGCCCGGTTCCTGGCCGCCCCCGACGACGCGGACATCGCAACAGCTCGCGCATACATGAAGTCGCACCGCTAGTAGCCAACACCTGCCCGGTGGATCTGTGGAGACGGCCATCTTCGGGAAGGGGGCAGGTGTGGTGGTCCGGGACGAATGGCCTGAGTTGTACGGCCAAGGGTTCGACGCGCGAGGTTCAAATCCTCGGCCCGGAGCAAGGTCCGGCACTCATGGTGTCCTGGCACCGTGTCGGACTTGCCGGCCGGGAGAGACGCGTCACGTCGTCACCCCAATCCTCCCGGCCGGTTTCATTTTCTTGAGGGAGGATGCACGCGTGGAGATCAACAAGGAAGAACTGTTCCTGGTCTACAAAGAGATCTCAGCATGGCCGCAAAACTGGAATCAGCGGCACTGGGCCATCGACTACGACAAGCTGCGCGAGGCCGGTTTTCACGTGGCCGAGCGCTACTGCGGTACGGCCTACTGCTTCGCCGGTCACACCGTCATGCGCAACGGCTGGACCCCTCAGTGGGACGCCAATGGACAGGCCCGTTATGCGACCAATCCCGAGATCCACGTAGCCGAATCCATCAGCTACACGGCTCGCAAAATTCTTGGTCTGTGCGAAGGTGACGCCGCCGAACTATTCTCGCCGGACAACACGATAGAGATGATCCGAGAAAAGATCATCGAGCTGACCGGAGAGGACCCAGCGGCATGATTAGCAAGCTAGAGATCGTCATCCTGGTCGGCGCGGCCATGTGGCTGAACTTCCAGTGGAACTACGTCACGCCACGGCCTAAGCACGCCTGGCATCACCGCGCCGATGGCCACGGGCACTGGCATTTCACGCCGGGCCGGCACCGCAGCGGATTCGGTGCGTACGCGGCGGCGGGACGGGCATCGTGACCGAGGACCCGAACGCGGAGATCATCGAGACTATCAAGATCACGGTGGAGGATCTTGTGCCGGCGCTGCTCTGGGATGACCGCAAGGAAGATCAAGAGCTTCCGCGCGGCGTCATCGAGGACTCGATCGACGCCGGCATCATCACGATCGAAGAGATGGTCGTGTGGTTCCGCGACGCGCTGATCGGGGAATGTCAATGACCGAAGAGGAGATGGACCGGCTCCTCGGTTACGCCGAGACCTCGTACACCAAGGCGATGTCGGGCGAGAACGTCGGGTTGGTGGCGTGGACGTCACGGGTACAGACCGCGCTCAAGTTCATCCCGACCCTGATCACGATCATCGATCATCTCCGCACGGATCTAGCGCAATCACGCATGAAAGAGGGAGGACATTTTGACACCGTTATTGTCGGTAACACGGTTACAACTACGTGCTCTACCTGCGGGCAACACATCGCCACCGGACCCGCCGATCTACGGCAAGCTATCCAAGCAGGTGAAGTGGAAGCGAGTCCTAGCAACTGATCCAGCTCAATGGGAGTATCGATGACCAAGAAGAAGAACATCACGCACGTGTTCATGGTGGTGGACAAGTCCGGCTCGATGCATCCACTCCAGGACGACGTGATCGGCGGCTTCAACACCTACATCAACACACTGGCCGAGGACACCAAGCACGACTACCGGATCACGGTGGTCCTGTTCGACACCGCGATCCGGCGTCACTCCGAGGCGAAGAAGCCGGCCGAGGTTGCGGCACTGGACTATCGCTCGTACACGCCCGGTGGTGGTACGGCGCTCCATGACGCCGTGGGCGACGCCATCTACGACGCCGGCCGGGTCACCATCAAGCCCGGCGACAAGTTCCTGGTCGTGATCATGACCGATGGTGAAGAGAACAGCTCGCGCGAGTACACCACCGAAGCCATCAAGGCACGCATCCAAGATCGCGAAAAGGTT
>Ga0193693_1000018_pt1 | contig 23275 bp, 33 predicted proteins | sample L3a2metaG_FD_144916 | JGI IMG/M metagenome (GOLD analysis project Ga0193693, IMG submission 144916) | Soil microbial communities from a riparian zone of the East river system, Colorado, United States - L3a2 | ecosystem: Environmental > Terrestrial > Soil > Riparian zone | place: USA: East River...
TAGCATAACCAGAGGTTATATAACCTGTGTTATAGCTAACCTCTGGGTGTGTCAGACCGCAGCCCGGACCATACGATTTTACCTTCTACAACCTGCAATTGAGGCCGGTGCCACCCACCCTCCATAGGGGTGCCACCCCTCGAAGGCGCGGATGAACTACACCCCATAAATATCGGACAGAAAAATTTTATAATACTCATCTTTGGTGAACCAACGCTTCTGAAAGTAAACGAGGCAATAGGAAGGCTCAGGATGCATTTTTGTTCTTCCCCGGTAGGGTGATATAGGGGTACCCCTTAAAACTCACCAGTGAGCTTCCTAGGGCGTTTGAGAGGCTATCTGCGGGAAGTCGAGCAAGAACTCTCTAACTTTCGGTGCGTAGTAGGAATAATCTGGTGGATCATACCATCCTTCGAGAGAATTCCAACTAGGTCGGCCGAAAGTATCTCTAAGGAAATCTTCTATCCGGTCTTCTGTCCAATCATCTATTTTTATTGACATTCTCTTCAGTTTCCTGTATAATATGCAACGTTAACATCCGTCTGCATACTAGCACACGGAAATCTTATTGTCAATAAGGATTTAAGGAAAAATGGTAGTTAAATACAAAGGACGAGAAGTCCTAACAATGAACCCCTCTTCTCAGGGTGAAGGCATGGTGGAGATCACCATCCACGATATCGGTAAGGAGACAGTCAAGCGGACTGATCTAAACCTAGATAACGAGATGTCAGAGGAACAGAAGGCTAAAGCTAAGGCTGAAGCTGCAGCAGCTGAGAAAGCTTCTGTAGATGCAGAGAAAGCTAAAGCTAAGGAAGCTAAAGCTCCAGTCTCTGTAAAGGCAAGCTAATGACACTAATCTTAGAAGTCTTCGCCTTCGTCTGCTTTACTATAGCAGCCGTCTGGCCATGGCCTTCACTTAACCTTGGATGGGCAGGAGCGGCCTTTATCGCTGCAGCTCTAATCTTCGGTGGCGTCGGTCCACACTAATGCTATTCCTATTAGGTCTAGTTATAGGTTTTATCTCTGGAGTGGTACTTATGTACTTCTTACCAGAGATACTCTCTTATGTGAAAGCTAAAGTTGATAGCATTGTCTAAATCCCCTAATGGTTGGACTCTAGACACTCTAGAGAAATACCTTACTGAGAAAGTCTCAGCTTTAGTATCTCTCTCTGATGAAAGAGAGAATCGAAATACAGACAAGTTTAACGCAAGTAAAGAAGCCGTCTCTTTCGCCTTAGCTGCAGCTGAAAAAGCTGTGATTAAGGCGGAGACAGCCGCTGAGAAGCGTTTCGAGTCTGTTAATGAATTCAGAGAACAGCTCAAAGATCAACAGGCTACTCTTCTTCCTAGAGCTGAATTCCAAGTCCAGCACGATGCGGTGGGAGATCGTATAGGAGTACTTGAAAGAGACGCCGTAGCTGCAAGAGGTAAATCCACAGGGATCTCCTCTATAGGTGCGGTCATTATAGGCGCCTTTATAGGTCTGTCTGCTTTATCGTCTCTTGCAGTAGTAATAATCATGTTGTTGAGACACCTATGACTCCTAGTGAAATCTTAGGTATTATAGCTATAGTTGGTGTTGTCTGTTTCACAGTAGGTCTCTACTTCTGGATTAAAGGCTACGATGACGGATACGCCGCTTGCGGTAAAGACTACGAAGAGAGATCTTCCCACGAGGTAGACGATCTTCTAGGAAGGGATCACTAATGCCATATGTCTCCGCTAAACAACGAGGATACTTCCACGCCCACAAGAAAGAGCTAGAAGCCCAAGGCGTTTCAGTAAACGAATGGGATCAGGCTTCTAAGGGTATGAGCCTCCCTAAGAGAGTCATCAAGTCCAAATGAGAGTATATTCTCTTCAAGATATCAAAAAAGCTATCGAAGAAGCTACTGCTTTAAAAGAAGCTAAGAAGAAGCCCGTTGTCAACAATCCGATCTAACACCGGATTAGTCTCTTCTCAAGGAAAAAGAAGTAGACCGCGTCCTTTAGCTCAAGTAGCCACTTCAGGACTACTTGGAGATACCTTCGGTCTATGGCAATCTTATACCGTTATTATTCTTCCTGCGGTTGGAGCGTTAACTTCAGCATCTGCTTCAGGCCAGTACATCCAATCTGGTAATATTATCTTCGTTAACATTTCTGCAACTATCGTAGACGTAGGTAGTGCTGGAGCCTCAACAAAAATTTTCTTCACTCTTCCTCAGGTGACCACCGTAAATGGTAATCTTGTTCTAAACTGGGGAGATCCCTTCAGTCCACAGTTCGGGCCTTGTGTTATTAACTTAGTAAATATCGGTGGGATAGATTATTCAGCAGCAGCCTGTTTCAAACAACCTACTTCTCCGACGACACTAGTAGCCTCTAATAATTTTTATGCCGTATCTGGACTGTATGTCATAGAATGACGACACATAGAGTTTTATCTAAACCATATAGAACGGTTAATCGTCCTCTCGCAAAAGTCGCCACCACAGGTCTACTAGGAGATACTTCAGGTATCTGGCAATCTTATGCTCCTATAGTTCAAGGAAGCTCAGGAACACTCGCCGCCTACGGACTTAAGGGAAGCTACATCCAATCCGGTAACTTAGTCTTTCTTACTGCCGAATTAGATATAGTCGACCACGGTACAATACCAACTAATGATTTTATTTATATAACTCTCCCAATTTTCACCGATTCATCTGTAGGGAGTTTCCTTCTAACCTGGGGAATTTTATTTGGCGGGATCGAGTGTGGAATGGCGCAGCAGCAAGGATTACTCATCGGTGGAGTGCCTTACACTACAGCGCGGATGCTCAGACAAATAGATTCAGCAGCAACCTTCGGTGCAGATGGATCATTCTACAATCTCACAGGACTATACGTAGTCGAAACATAAGGAACAAAATGCAAGATCACGAAACTCTAGTAGATCCGTCCTTCCCTAAGCCAGGAGCACAGAATGTTCCTAAGGAGCCAGTGACGGAATATCAACTTCTTCCTCCAGATTATTATAACCCAGACCCAGATGTCTACGGGACTGAGCTTTCTACATTTATGGGGCATAAGCGTCCAGCCACACCAGGCTCACTAAAGAACTCTCCAAATTATAAAGCTAAGGGCAAGCCTCTTGGTCAACGTTGGAGTATGTAGTGGCTAAGCATCCTGGATTTAAGGCAGTTGCTAAGAAGATCCAGTCTGAAGGCTATTCTAAGAGAGCAGCAGGAGCAATCCTAGCTAAGAAATCTAGATCTGCCTCAGCTTCAGCTAAGAAGAAGAACCCTAGACTTAAGAAAGTTTGATGTCCTTCCCGAATTTCTACAAAGACTTTCACAAGGAAAGAATGGGGAAATGGTCTAAGTTCAAAGCAGACAAAATCATCCCTGGAGTTATCGCCGTCAATCAGATGACTGCAAATAAAGCTCCGGCCCAATTTCGACACAAAGCTATACTCGCCTCGATGAGGCATAACTTAAAGGAAAGATAATGCAAAAAGTAAACGATCCAGGTGGAGTTACTAAAGCTAAGAAGGTTACCGGCGCAGCCGATAACTCAAAGAGCGGTGGTGGTCTTCATTACGGCGCTATGCCGTCAACTCTACAAACATCCGAAATGCCAAATGAACAAGCAGGCGGTAATCATCGGGTGAATAATCATCCAGTTGGCGCAACTCACGGGTATAAAATGTAATGGCTGCTTCTAGTCTCTTCATCTCAGAATATTCTGGGACTGCCATGAAGAACGCCCAGACAATCGGCTCTGTCCGACAACCTTCTTTAGCTGATTCACAATTCACAGTCTCTGCAGCAAGTGCGCAATCACCTGCGTTTAACGCAGCTACGTCGATTGTTCGTCTTAGTGTAGGAGGCGATGTCTCCACAGGTGTTTGTCTGAAATTTGGAACTAATCCGACGGCTGTCGCAACCGGTGGAATTAGGATGTCTGGTGGACAATCTGAGTACTTCGTCGTCAACGGCGGAGACAAAGTTGCTGCCATTCTCTCAACCAATTAAGGAATAATCATGGCTGGTCTATCAGACTATTCGGCACAAAACGTCTTAAACTATCTATCTGGACAGCTGATTGTGCCAGCTCTTCCTTCTGTCTTCTGCGCTCTATTCACGACCGCTCCGACATCAGACGCAGGTACCGGTGGTACTGAAGTCTCTGGCGGTGCGTACGCGAGAATCCAGGTGGCAGGCAATTTAACAGCCTCTTCGGCGGCATCTAGTACGATTACATTCGCTTCAGTCCCAGCGTGGGTTGTAGCAGGTATGTCTGTCCGCGATGTGACTACTCCTGGTAACGTCCCGGCTGCAACTACGATTGTTTCTACTACACCGACTACCGTCGTCTGTAATAACTCAGTCGCAGGTGTCGGTACGGACGTAATTAGATTCTCAGCATGGACGCCAGCTACGGCGTCATCTGGTAACCCGGAACCATTTACCCTACCAGCATCGGACGTCAATACCGGTGCAATTATCTCGTTTGTCCAATCTACCCTCTCTTGGGGTACAGCCACTTCATGGGGTCTGTACGACGCGGTTACTTCTGGTAACCTCCTCTGGTGGGATTATCTAGGTAATTTTAAATGGCTTCCGTTCTCTGTCACTCTAGCTTCTCCTGGTGTTCTAACAGCTCCAGCACACGGCTATAGTAACGGTGACTCTGTCGTCGTAACTCAGAAGTTCGACGGTACTCTACCGGTCGCTTTCACAGGGGGTATTTTAACAGTAGCGAACTCAACTACAGATACATTCACCGCTGGTATTAATACAGCTACTACAGGTAACGGTCAAGTCCGAAAGGTTACTCAGCAGAGTATTCCTTCGAATGTCACCGCGTCCTTCGCAGCTAACACATTCACTCTATCACTCGCATAAGGAATATCATGTCTAATGGAACTGGGCTAACCCCACCTCCGAGCCCCGTAGGAACAATTCTACAGGCTATCTCGGACGCACGAGCTGCACACTCAGCAGCCGAGACGTCGATCTTTACGTCTTACGTTAATGGCCAGCCGCTATCGGCAGCTGTCCCAGCAGTAAACTCACTTATAACGGCTAATACTAATCTAGCTAACGCCCTGAATCAACTTCTGGCGGCGCTACACTAAGGATGAGCACTACAGCTAAACCACTATATGGAAGTGTAACGGCCCTTACAATAACTTTGGCGTCTTTGGCGGCGAATGCAACAGCTGGCCGTCAAAGTACGGTTATTGATAACACTACCGATCTAGCCGTCGACGCTATCGTCCAGTGTAAGATCACTACTGGGACGACTCCGACTGTCAACACGTTAATCGAAATATGGGCATTCGGTACAGGCGATGGTACTAACTATTCTGGTGGTGCGGGTGCTTCAGACGCAGGATTAACACCTACCGTCAAACCTACTATGAAGCTTCTCGAGACTATCCAAGTCTCTGCTTCGTCTAACATAGCTTATCATTCAGGCCCCCATTCTATCCAGAATGCCTTCGGGGGTACTATGCCACGTAAGTGGGGTATCTGGGTTCTGAATAACACGGCAGTCGCTCTAAACTCTACAGGTGGAAACCACGTCATCCAATATACTCCAGTTCAATACCAGAGTGTTTGATGCGTTGTATCTGTAATGGCGGCGGTCTCGGTTCTTCTGCGACAGCGAAGATTTCATTTAATGGCACGCTATTAATTGATCCGAGTGTTCTGCCTATTACTTTTGGGATATGGTATAACCCCTTAACAGGGAATGGTTCACCTACTCCATGGCTGATTACAGACACAGTCGGTAATTTTGCTCGGTTAGTTGGAGGTCCGACATTTACCGGGACTAATGGAACGGATAGTTTTAGCATAGCCGCCGGAACAGAGACAGCAGGTGCTTGGGAATTCGTTATCTGTAGATTAGTCAGTGCGACGAACAGATGGATTTCTTCCCTTAATACTTCAACCGGTGCGATTACTCACACACAAGATACTACGCTATGTGCCCTTTCTGGTTGTAACACACTTGACGTCTGCTCTCATAGCTTCTCAGGCAATTCCGACTCTATCTTACTAGCGAATGAGTTTTGGTATCTGGGTTCTGATGTCCAATCAGACGGAGGCCAAATAGCAGCCGGACTATTCTGGCAATTAGCTTATTATGGGCCTTTCTCAGTCCCTTATCTCTCGCAGAGTGTTATCGAATATAAGACACTCCGACAAGACCCATCTGCTAGAGGGCGTCCTCAGGATTCTTACGTAAGATCTGATAAGACTCCTCCAGCTTGGACTCAAGTTACATCAGCAGGTTCAGGTGCGACTGCTACTATCGCTTGTGGTAGTAATGTTCCTCTTAATGGCAGATATGTCCGTCCAAGACAGAGTAATGTAGCTTTGGTTCCAGAATAATGTCCTTTGGTAAGATCTTTATTCCAGGTAGTGGGGCAACTCCATTAGCTTTACCCTCTATTAGCTCGGTATCTATCGCTACAGGTGCAACACCTCTAGTCTTTTTAGCTGGCCTACAAACTAGATCTATTTCAATAGCTACAGGTAAAGTTCCTCTCTCTAGTTTAGTCAATCTTAAGACTGTCGGAACTTCGATAGCAATAGGGAAAGTTCCCTTTGCTGGTAAACTCACTCTTCCTCTCCAAGGAATGGCGATGGCTACCGCGAAGAACTTTACTAACCTGACAGCTAATCTAACAGGAAGATCTCCTGCGATGGCTACCGGAAGAGCTGCTTCGATGGCTCCTCTCGTTCTTCTAGCACGAAGTGTTGGGATGGCGACAGCCAGGCAGACTATAAATACAGCTGCCCAAGCTTTTGTTAATCTTATAGCTGTAGGAATAGCGATGGGAACTAACAGAGTCGGTAGGTCTGCCGTACTTAATCCCTTCAGACGAGAATACTACAGACCGTCATATTCCATGACAAGCCTAGAAGGTGGGTTCAACCAGAGCCGAGAGTTTACGACGTGACGACTAATCGAGACGAGAAAAGAATACTAGCCGAATCCGACATGCAGGAGTTCATGGACCTGATTATCCCTAATCGCGTCCTAGGTCATGTCCAAAGAAGGATCATCCGCTGGTGGACTCGTCAAGATGCTAAGTCGCATCAGCTTGTTCTACTCCCTCGAGATCATATGAAGTCAGCTCTTGTAGCTTGCCGTATCGTCTGGGAGATAACAAGAGATCCTACACTTAGAGTCTTACTGATTTCCAGTACAAGTAATCTCGCTACTAAGCAATTAAAGTTTATTAAAGATATTCTCTTATCTGATCGCTATCGTCTTTATTGGCCTGAGATGGTTGAGAAGGAAGAGGCTAAGAGAGAGAAATGGACCGAGAGGGAAATATCTGTCGATGACCCGAGACGTAAGGCAGAAGCCATCCGTGATCCAACTATCTTCACTGCTGGTCTTACCAGCAATATTGTGGGCATGCATTGTGATATCGCTGTTCTGGATGACGTAGTCGTCCAAGGGAATGCCTACATGGAAGAAACCCGAGAGAAGGTTAAGGAACAATATTCTTATCTATCCTCGGTTGAAACAGTGAATGCTCGAGAATGGGTTGTTGGTACAAGGTATCACCCCAAAGACCTTTATAACGATTTAATGGAAATGGAGATTGAAAGTTATGACGAACGAGGAGACAAGGCCAGTTCCGAGCCCCTCTTCGAAAAGATCGAAGAGCAAGTCGAAACTGCAGGAGATGGTTCAGGACAATACCTCTGGCCAAGACAGCAACGCGGAGACGGGAAATGGTTCGGGTTCGACCAAGACATCCTCGCGCGTAAGAAAGCGCAATACCTTAACAAAATTCACTTTAGAGCCCAATACTACAACGACCCTCACGATGTCGATAGCTCACCCTTCAAACGAGATCACTTTCAGTATTACGAGCCAGGATTCCTCTCCCGACGAGACGGAGTCTGGATGTTCAAAGGACAGCGACTTAACGTCGTTGCCGCCGTGGATTTCGCTTACTCGACCGCCAAGAAAGCCGATTATTCCTCCATCGTGGTTTTGGGGGTAAACGGTTCGAACGATTACTACATCCTTGACATAGATCGCTTCAAGACGGACAGCATCCCCGAATATTTCAGTAGGATACTAAAACTATATGAGAAATGGGGATTCCGTAAGATCAGGGCTGAAGTCTCAGTCGCTCAGTCAGTCATCGTCAAGGACCTTAAAGAGAATTATATCCGACCCTATGGTCTATCTCTCGTCGTTGAAGAGTTCAGGCCTACGAGGTGGGAGGGTTCTAAACAAGAACGAATTAGGGCTACTCTAGAGGCTCGCTACGACAATAGACAAATCTGGCACTTCGAAGGTGGATACTGCCAAACTTTGGAGGAAGAACTATTATTTACCAACCCCGCACACGACGATATAAAAGATGCTCTGGCCTCGTGTATCGACTTCGCAGTAGCGCCACTCAACCATTTTCGAACAAAGCAAGATAATATAAATGCATTTCAATTTAATTCTAGGTTTGGTGGTGTGATTTGACCGGTAAAGTACTCGATCTATTTAATATCATCACTCCTGAACTACTCGCCACTAAGATCACAGAACAGTGGATTACGTGGGAAACTCTCCGACGTGTAAAGAAAACAGATTGGGAAGAGGTACGAAGATATGTCTACGCCACAGATACAACCAAAACAACGAACTTCCAACTCCCTTGGAAGAACAAGACTACCATCCCTAAACTCTGTCAAATTAGGGACAACCTCTATTCGAACTATACGGCGACCCTCTTCCCGCAACGGAAATGGCTAGAGTGGGAAGCCGACGATGAGGACTCTCAGGAAAAGAGAGAAGCCATCATCGACTACGTCACATGGTGTATAGAACAGCCTTATTTCAAGCACGAACTAGATAAAATCATTTTGGACTATATCGACTATGGTAACTGTTTCGTTACCGTCGAATGGTTAGATGAAAGAGTCGAAGGACCGAACAAGACCCAAACGGGATATGTCGGTCCAGTTCCGCGCAGGATCTCTCCACTAGATTTAGTGATGAATCCGACGGCCGAGAATTTCAACCATTCTCCTAAGATCGTCCGAAGCATTGTCTCGATGGGGGAACTTAAAGAACTCCTTGAGAGGATGTCTAACGATGAGAACAGAGATGAGTATGAAGAGCTTTGGCGCTATCTTCGAGAGGTCCGAGCTAAGATTACATCCTTCACTGGAGATCTTCAACAGCAAGACAACATGTATTCGGTGGATGGATTCACTTCCTTCCGAGATTATATCAATTCAGACTTCTGTGAAGTTTTAACTTTCTATGGAGACATCTACGATCCAGATAACGACGAGTTCCTTAAGAACCGTGTTATTACTGTCGTCGACCGTCATCGCATTATTGGCAATAAGCCTAACCCCAGTTGGTATGGATATCCTCCTATCTTCTATGCCCCCTGGAGAAAAAGACAAGATAACCTGTGGGGTATGGGCCCTCTGGATAATCTTGTGGGCATGCAGTATCGGATGGATCATGTCGAGAACATGAAAGCCGATATTTTCGATCTCGTCACTTATCCAGTCCAGAAAGTCAAAGGCTTTGTCGAAGACTTTATCTGGCAACCTGGCGAGAAGATATTCATGGGTGAAGAGGGAGACGTCGAACTTCATGTCCCAGATGTTAATGCACTCTCGGCTAATCTTGAACTCCAGAACCTCGAGAAACTTATGGAAGAGATGGCTGGAGCTCCGCGAGAAGCCATGGGATTTAGAACTCCCGGAGAAAAGACTAAGTACGAAGTACAGCGGATGGAAAACGCCTCCTCAAGAGTTTTCCAGAATAAGATCAAGCAATTCGAAGAGCAGGTCGTAGAACCCCTTCTGAATGCAATGCTTGAGCTAGCAAGACGTAATATGACTTCTCCAGCAACAGTCAAGGTCTTCGATGATGAATTCAAACTGGCAAGCTTCATGTCTCTTACCCCAGACGATATTACAGGAATGGGACGGATCAAACCAGTCGGAGCCAGGCACTTTGCTGAACAAGCAGAGCTGGTCCAGAATCTTACTAACTTGGCAGGCTCTCCCCTCTGGCAAACAATGGCCCAGCACTTCTCAGGGATTCAACTAGCTAAGACATTCGAACACATATTCAACATGGGCAGATATAATCTCGTCATGCCATACATCGGAATAGCAGAGCAGGCAGACGCCCAGCGTCAAGCTCAGGCTCTCCAAGAGATGGTTGCGATGGAAGCCGGAACAGCCTCTGGACAGAACGGAGATTACGATCTTCCACCTGATCAGCAAGGAATGCCCGGACAACCTGGGCAACCAGGACAACCTCCTCCACAGGGAGGCCAAGTGCCGGCGATACCCTTTACAGGACAACCCCCAGTAGGAGTACCACCTCAATAATGTATACTAAATGGACTTCCCACATCAGTGACCCGACGGAGAAGGAATCATTTCAGAACTCAGTTTTAGCCGCCCGTAGAGTTCTCGATAGACAAAAGGCTATTCTTAACGACGAGTTAAATACGCTAGACAAATCCGAATTGGATGTCAAGCAATTCTCAGTTCCTAACTGGGATTACCTCCAAGCTTATAAGAACGGCTGTCGAGCGATGCTAAACTTTAATATCAAACTAATCGACCTAGACCAACAGGAGATACCACATGCCCGATAATCTACTCAACCAAGACCCACCGGCTGAGCCTTTATTCGACCCAAACAAGAATTACTACGAAGATCTCGTAGGCCAAGACAAGAAGTTTAAAGACAACGAAACTCTTGCTAAGGCAAAAGTACAATCAGATATTTTCATCAAACATCTAGAACGTCAACAGGATGAACTCCGGAAAGACTACCTAGCTTTGAGAGAAGATAACAACGCCAAGGCTAAGCTCCAAGATTACATCGACAAGATCTCTAAGCTTCCAGAGCGTCAGTCAAATAGCGAATTACCCCCAGCTAACGACGATAATCAGCCACCGCGAATAACTCCAGAAGACATTGATCTTCGCGTCACCTCAAAGATCCAAGAGATCGAGACCCAGAGACGACAGTCAGCGAATGCCAATCTCCTTCGAGAGAAACTAACAGAGCGATTTGGTGATAATTACCAAGCCTCTGTAAAGCAACAGGTAGATGCCCTAGGAATGTCCGACGAGCAATTTAATACCCTAGCTCGAACTAACCCCCAAGTCCTCATTAAGGCTTTCGGTCTTGATACAGTCCGTCAGCAAGATCCAAACATCTTGCCAAGGAATGTCCAGAGATCCGATAACTTTAAGCCACAGGACCAAAGGCGTACGAGATCGTATTACCTAAAACTCAAAGCGAATGATCCTAAGCTCTACCATGACATCAAAACCTCAGTTCAGATGAACCGAGACGCAGTCGAATTAGGCGAGTCCTTCTTCGATGTCGAGGAACCCTGAGCTAACAAAAGGATAAACTCATGGCACAGGCGACTGGTTTTACAGTCTCTACCAATGAGCATCTGATTAGAAGTAATCTTTGGTCACGTCAGATCAAAGAGCTGCTTCTTGATGAGCTCAACGCTATGAAGTTTGTCAAGGTTTTGACGGATTTCCCAGATGGTCTCATCTTGAATATCCCGTCAATCGGTGAAGCTGAATCTGCTGACTTCTCAGAAGGCAAAGCAGTTCGTTATAATCGTATGGACACAGGTAACTTCGTGTTTTCCTTTGACCAATACAAGTATAGTGCTAACTCGATCTCGGAAAAATTCAAGCGCGACTCGTTCTATGCTGCAGATGTTATCTCAGCATTCGTTCCGAGACAGCACCGAGCACTAATGGAAGCCGTCGAAACTCGTATTTTCTCTCAAGGAAATGCGGGACAAACTGCAAGCAATCCGAACGTCATCAACAACGCCGACCATAGGCTTGTTGGTTCTGGTCTTAACCGAGCAATCGGTCTACAGGATTTCGCGAAGGTTCACTACGCGCTAATCAAGGCTAACGTTCCACTTACTAACTTGTGTTGCGTCCTAGATCCGTCCGCTGTTTACACACTCGAGACCCAGACAAACGCCGTCAACCTTCTCTCACCTCAGCCTCAATGGGGCGAGATTGTGAAGGATGCCGCCGTCACTGGTTTCAAGTTCAGGTTTAACATCTTCGGATTTGACGTATACATCTCAAATTACCTTCCGAATGGTATCACTGAGACAATCACTCCAACAGGTGGTGTCGCAGCGACCTTCACGGCAGGTATCGCAAACCAATTCTTCTCAGCCGCTCCTGGCGATACTCTTACATACATCGGTGGCTTCCGTCAGATGCCAACAGTGTACTCCGAGTTCAACAAGGATCTACAGCAAGAAGAGTTCCTGACAATCGCCGAATACGGATTTAAGTTGTACCGCCCAGAAAACCTGGTTACGGTTATTACTGAACAATCCGTGATCGTCTAACGGGAAAGGATAATAACATGGGTTCATATTTTGATCCAGATGGCCTTTACCGTAAGTACGGTATTAAAAAGGTAATCCCTGATACAGGCGGGGAATATAAGACGTATGGTGACTTTCGTGAAGTTGAGATCGGTATTGATCTTACTAAGTTGAATAGAAATGGTGATACTCCAGTCGCACAGACTCTAGCCACCGACTATATTCAATCAGATCAAATCTTCTTTCCAGTACAAGGTCAGAATACTACAAATGCTCCACAGATCGTTCAAGTGATCGTGGATACCGTCGTTGCTGCAGTTGGTGCAACAGCTACGCTCTCCCTCGGACTAATCTCCGATGTTGATCGTACGACAGTCTTGTCGACCGGTAATGCAGGATTTTTGAACGCTGTTCCAACGGCTACATTTGTCCTGGGTAGAACTTACTTTAATACTCCGGCAGCAGGTGCGGGTGGACTTTGGATTGGCTCTACGCCAGTCGCAATCTCCGGTCCGTTCACTACTCCGTTTGTTGGTGCAGGCTTAATCGCAGCACGTAACACAACGGCGTTGTTTACCGCTGGTTATATTAACGTCAAGATCATCTACAACATGCAGGGAACTATTCAGTAAATATGCTGGGGGGCTAAACGCCCCCCTTCATAGAAAGGAAATTCAATGGTTACAAACGTCGATCTCGGCGGAAATAATGTAGCAGTCGGTAAGGCGTATGGGCAAGCAGCTCCGTATCCATATCCGGGTTTTATATTCAGAAGCACGAGTACAATTACATCCAGCACGACTCATACTCAGGCTGGTGCAACTCCAATTACTACGCAGTACGTTAATGTTGTTAACGCTAATGCGGCAGATGCCGTCCTTCTTCCTCCTGCAGTTGCAGGTGCAGAAGTCGTTGTTCAAAATGCAGGTGCAGCAGTAGCGTTGCAAGTTTATGCAACAGGGACTGATACTATTAATGGTACAGCAGGCTCTACAGGTGTGTCGCTAGCCGCGGCATCTACTGGTATTTACTTCTGTGTTGTTACAGGTGCTTGGATTAAATGACAAACATAGCTCATGCCGTACTAGCCGGCTCGGACTTACATGAACCGAAAGGTATCGGCTCAGCAGCTATAAATACAACTTACATAGCTAATGGTGTAGGGAGCGGAGCTTGGAGTTTAATCCCAGCCGCCGCTCTTTCCCCAGGAGCTAATCCGTTCGGAGGCGGGCTTATGCACGTCCGAGAACAACAGGCTTCAGGAGTTGGGTCCAGTACTCCGGGTACTAACGGAGTCTGGGTTACACGAGTTTTGAATACGACTGTAACTAACGATACAGGCATCCCTACATTGTCGGCTAATCAGGTAACTCTCCCAGCAGGAACTTACTTTGCACAGGGATATGCCATGGGAGATTTTTCTACCTTTGGAACGTCTGGTGTTTTTAAAGGAAAGCTTTTTAATTTCACCGCTGGTAGTGATCTGTTAATCGGGTCATCTCAAGCAGCTTTAAATCAAACCACTAGCTTTATAAATGAAAGACTAATTTCTAATATATGGGGAAGATTTACGGTAGCTGTTACTACCGCAATTGAGATGCGCTCCTGGATTACAAACGGAGTTGCATGTAGTGCTGCAGGTATCCCAGCTACAGTTGAAATATATTCTGAAGTACTCTTTTGGAAGGTCGCATGAGTAAGATAACTTTAAATCCCCTAGCTAGTTTAACTAACCAGACTACGGCTATTAATCTAATTAACGCTAACAGTACTACTACTCAGAACGCATTCGATAATACTTTATCTAGAGACGGTACTCAACCTAATGCTATGGGTGCCTCGATAGATATGAATAGCAATCACATCATAAATCTACCAGCCCCAGGGTCAGCAAGTGAACCAGCACGACTTCAGGATGTTACGTCGACAAACCCAATCAACATTAGTCTTACTCTTGCTGGCGATGTTACTTCTCCTACCAGTTCTTCTACCCTTACTACTACTATTGCTCCTGGTGCAGTAACTTCAGCTAAGATAGCCGCTGGTGCAAACATTCTAGGCACTCAACTATCTGCCGCAGCTAACATATTAGGTTCGCAACTATCTGCCTCAGCTAACTTGAATCCTTCTCAGATAGCTAACCAACCAGCCTTTACGTATTTAGGTAATAATACTTCAGGTACCGCAGCCGTCACGGCGGTCACAGCTGCTAATCTCGTTAGCACCGTAAACCCTTGGATTAGTGCAGGAGGTACAGCAGATGCAATCACTGCCACCTACTCACCAGCAATCACGTCCCTCACAGACGGACTCCAGCTCTCATTCAGAGCTACTGCTGCCAATACTACTAACGCTCCTACTTTCAGTCCTAACGGGCTTACTGCTCGTGCAATTACTCGTCTAGGAGGTTCTGTTCTATCCGCTGGCGATATATCCGGTAATAACTACGAAGTCAAACTTAGATATAATCTATCTAACACCAGATGGGAATTAATAAACCCAGCGTGGTCTCTCCATAGTTCGGTATACCTAGGTGCGTATGCAGTTAACGTGAATGCTAACTCAGTAGCCGATACCACGATGAACGTCCGCGTTCCTCCGTCTGGTAACTATACGATAGAACGTATCGTCATCCAGAACCTAGGAACTACGGCGTCTCTCTCGGCTGCACAGTTTGGTATCTTCACCGGTGCAGGTGCAACAGGTACGACTATTGTTGCTGCTGCCAGTCCTTTGACGACTCTTACATCTAACGCAGTTAATACAGCAGGTTCTGCCACGTCGTTATCTCCAGGCAATCTGTCTAATTTCTGGCTTAATCTATCTAGCTTCTTCTTCAGGATTACCGCTGCTCAAGGAGCGGCGTCTACGATTAACGTCTACATCTACATCAGAGAACTACCACAAACATGAAGTATACTCTTCTCGAACTTGTTCAGCTTATCGCGTCTTCGATGGATTCCGATGAGGTTAACTCTATAACGGATTCTGTCGAAGCTCAGCAGATAGCTAACGTAATCCAGACGACTTACTTCGATATAATTGGCAGAGCAAACCTTCCTGAACACTACGACCTAGTTAACCTGGAAGGCTCTGGCAGTGCGATAACTCCAACACTTATGTTCGTCCCTCCGACGATTAACGAGATCAGATGGATTAAGTATAACGAACTATTCCAATCTGTCGACGTAGCTTCGCACGGTGTTAATCTTGATATCGTCCCGTCTACCGTCGGTGGTATAGCTACATTCTCCTTAGTCTCAGGAACTGGGTATGCTAACGGAACTTACACAGGTGTTCCCTTAATAGGTGGGCACGGTTCAGCCGCTACAGTTAACATAACCGTCTCTGGGGGTATCCCTGGCTCAGTCACTTTGAATAACACCGGGTTGAACTACCAGGTAGGAGACGTTCTAACTGTAACTGGAATAGGAGCAGGAACTGGATTTCTTTTAACGGTTCGAACTCTTGTCCCGACTTCTGCATTCATCCGGCCTAAATGGATCCAGTATCTCGATCTAGAGACATTCCTGGACTTCATGCATGCGATGAGCCCAGATGATCCTTCTGTCTTTACTTATCAGCTCTCAGCTAATAACAGTGTCTTTACGATAACTTACAGAAACGACATGGCTCCGACGTATTACACAACGATGGACGACAACTCAGTCCTCTTTGATACGTTTGACTCCAGTCTCGAGACAGCCATGCAGGCTAGCAACTCTCTGTGCTACGGTAGGCTAAGTATCCCGTTCCTGCAGACGGATACGTTCATCCCTAATCTAGAGGACGATCAGTTTCCTCTTCTCCTTAACGAAGCTAAGGCTCTAGCCTTTGCCGAACTTAAGCAGACCCAACATGCTACAGCCGAAAGGAACTCCAAGAGAGGTTGGACACACGTCCAGACTAAGAAGAACGCAGTATTCCCACCGATGCAGTCGTTCCAGCAGTTACCATACTATGGGCGTAAATAATGCCTCGTTCAGCTGGAGTAGCGGTAACTAACGACTTCACAAAGGGGTTAGTTACAGAAGCTACTGGATTAAACTTCCCAGAGAATGCTTGTACTCAGACTACCGATTGTGTCTTCAACTATGATGGCTCAGTCAACCGACGTATGGGTTGGGACTTCGAGGCGAGTTCTACCTTCAAAAGCATAAACAGAACTAATAACGCGGTTAACACATATCTATGGCGTAATGTCAACGGAGATGGCAACACTACCTTAGTCGTACTACAGGTAGGGCCTACTCTGTATTTTTATAAGACGAACCAGGCTAGCTTCTCTTTAGGCGCGGTAGCAGCAACTGCTACGTTAAGTCCTAATGCCCAGGCAGTAGCAGCTGGCCTGATACCAGATCAAGTTGAAGCCCAGTTCTGTGACGGTAACGGAATTCTCTTCGTAACTCATCCTTACTGTGATCCTGTTTACATCGTCTATAACGTCACGAACGACACGATAACTTCCTTTACTATCCAGCTGATGATCAGAGACTTCGAAGGTCAGGTCTCAGATATAACTTCTAACCCAAGTGTCAGACCAGCTCAGGCTCAGAATAACTATACCAATTCAAGTATAGGAACAGCTTCAGCTCAGCACGTATATAACCTATTTAACCAAGGTTGGATCCAAAAGAGTCTAGTTGCTTGGAATGTCGTTAATGCAAATCTTCCATCTAATTCAGATGTGATGTGGTTGTTTAAAGATGCTAACGGGACATTCCAATTTAGTTTAGCTAGTGGATTTGGTGCTGGAGTCGTACAAGGGAATTCTCAGGCAGCTCAAGGACATTACATCTATCCTCTAGCCCAGACTACTCGAAGTGCTTCATTATCGGCAGATACAGGTTTTGCCGTCGGTGGTTTACAAGAGTCAGGTACAGGAGCTCAACGACCAAGTACGTCTGCCTTTTTCGAAGGTAGAGTCTTCTACGCTGGTGTGAATGCCCAGGGATATAACTCTTCGATTTACTTCACCCAGATCGTAACAGCTTCTACTCAGACACTTAGTCCAATCCTTGACTACGGAGCTTGTTATCAACAGAACGATCCTACCTCTGAGAACTTCTTCGATCTCCTACCATCAGACGGTGGAGTCATAAGAATACCAGATGCAGGAACTATCTATAAGCTAGTCGCAGTCCCAGGTGGACTCGCAGTCTTTGCCGCTAACGGTGTGTGGTATATTACCGGGTCACAGGGAATAGGCTTCACAGCTAATGATTACTCAATCCAGAAGATAGCTCTCATCCAGAGTATCTCAGGAACTTCTTTCATCTCGGTTAACGGTTACCCGGTGTGGTGGAATAACGAAGGCATCTACATGATGTCTGTCGAGGGATCGAACTCCCTCCCGACTATCAAGCCTTTGTCTTACCCGACTATCAAGGCCTACTATGACACAATCCCTCTTTCTAGTAAAAAGTTTGCGCGTGGATTTTTTAATTATATTGACGGCCGTGCTTATTGGTTGTTTCGGTCTACGTCGACTACTCAAGTAACTCAGCAGTATGAGTTCGACTCGGTCCTAAATCTGAATACAAGAACAGGTGCATTCCATCCTTGGACAGTCCCTTCTAGTAATGACGGCAAGATGACTATGAATGCCATCGTCATATCAGATACCCAGTCTGGTAACGTCAACCTTAATACAGTTATAGATAACGCTTCAGACTTTGTCCAAGATAGTTTAGGCAATCAAGTCGTATCCTTTACGTCTTCAGGCGTCGTAACTTCACTTTCTCCTAAGTTTCTAGTCTCATTCCCTAGTGGTTCTACATATAACTTCACATGGGCAGAAGCCCATAACACAGCCTACTTAGATTGGTTTCAGTACGACACCGTAGGTGTCAATTACACTTCTTCCTTGACTACCGGCTATAGACTCCGGGGACAAGGTGCAGAGAGGTTCCAGTCTAACTGGGTCCATGTGTTCTCTAAGATAAGCAACATCCCAGTTGTCCTAGGTCCTTCAGGGACTACGGCTTATTACTTCCAAGGTATATGGGACTATGCTTTAACTCCCCTAGGAACAGGGCATTGGAGTACTCAACAATACGTCTTACAGACAGATCCTACAGGGCTGACTGCTAATCTAAGACGAAGACTTAAGGTAAGAGGACAAGGATATGTCCTACAATTTAACATTCAATCAGTACCGGGGCAACCCTTCTACCTAATAGGTTGGAGTACCTACGATACACTAAACGCAATCCCATAGGAGATTTATGTACACATATCAGGAATTAAAGCCTGGGTATCTAGCGCTGTGGAAGGTCGCTAAGGTAAAACCTAGCGCAGAACTTAACAGAGAAGTCGCCGCAATCAAACGGGCTCAGACTAGACTATCAGGTATTTCCAAGAAGACTGGAGTTCCTTGGTACGTCATCGGTGCTCTTATGGTACGCGAGGCAGGATTAGTCAATAATAACATTGCCTGGGGAGCTGTCCTCCATAATGGAGAACATATCGTCGGCACTGGTAGGAAGACTACGCTAGTCCCAGCGGGTAGGGGTCCGTTCGCAACTTGGGAAGAAGCCGCCCTTGATGCAATTAAAATGGAGGGCTTAGATAAACTTAATTGGAAGGGTGATGATGGCATTGCAGCGGTGGCCTTTGCGGCAGAGAAGTTTAACGGATTTGGTTATCGTGCTCGTGGTATTCCTAGTCCTTATTTGTGGGGTGGGACTTCTTGTCAGCGACGTGGCAAATTTGTATCTGATGGGGTATACTCTGCAGAGGTGATGGACTCCCAGATTGGAGTCATGGCTCTTCTTAAATCATTCCAAGGTAATCGTGGTGGCGACATCGCAGTCGGTGGTGCGGTAATCGTAGCCGGTGGTGCAGTTGCAGCCCAACATTACAATCTCTGGGATTACTGGCCATATGGTCTAGCTGTCCTGGTCGTTCTTGGAATAGCTACTGTAATCTACGGGATTACAAAACAACAGGTTCCAGATGTTGCAAAACCTGTGGCTTAAAGTATCTCTATACATAACGGGTTGGAAGACCCACGTAGCAGCTCTAGCAATACTCTTTGTGAGTACCTATGACGCTATTGCTCAGTATATGGACTGGTCTTTGATCTTTAAAAATCCTGAGCATTTAATGTTCTTTAACATGGGGATGGCTCTGGTAGTTATGTTATTCAGACAGATGGCAAACACTGAACGTGAAGTAGCCCTTAAACAAGTCGAAGAGGGAGCACCTCCAGATGCTGTTTAGTATCTTAGGTTGGCTCACAGGATTAGCTGGACCGATATCCCAGATCGTCGGGAATATCACTAATCTTCAGATTGCTAAAGTTTCAGCTTCTACTAACCAAGAGAAGCTAAAGTATGACCAGCAAATAGCCGAAGCAGAGGATCGTAAGCAGATCCTTATTACGGAGGCTGGTAACCGTATAGCTGGTATTTTAAACGCATCCATGAGGCTCCTATTGGCTCTGGGACCCATGCTAATACTATTAAAGGTATTTCTATGGGACAAAGTTATAGGCTCATTCATGGGCTGTGCTGGTAGTGGACTGACTGCCACAGTAGATTGTTCGACGTTCAACACAGACCCACTTGATCTTCATCTATGGGCAATCATAGGAGGCGTCATAGCTTTCTACTTTGCCTACGACATCTACGCAAGGAGTAGAAAATGATAGACTTAGTTAAAGTGCAGCCGGACGAGGTTGCATACAAAGAGAAACAAATGAATAACGATGACCGTGTTCTCGTTATGGAAGTCAAAGAAGGCGAGAATGTTAAAGCCACCACAGGATTGGTAGACAACCGTCTCTGGAAAGGTGGCAATAAGCTACACGCAGTACGTGAACCTCAGACTTCCTTCTGGTACCTCAAGTACGAGAAGGGTGGATTGCCTGAGACTCTCAAGCAGAAGTTCACATCATTCACAGCTCTGCGTCGACACGCAGAGAGATACTTTGAACAACGAGGCCTGGAGCTCGTCAAGGTTGAAGATTAATGAATTATCAAGAGGAACGATTCGGCAATATTGTCTCGGAACTAGAGCCTTTGTTGCACGAACACTGGCTAGAGCTGGCCCTCAATCAAGACGTCAGACCTCTAGACGTGGACTATGAGACGTATACCCAACTTAATGATATCGGTATACTTCGTGTCTTCACAGCCAGAGATCTCCAAGGTAAGCTCGCAGGATACTTCTCGTGTCTCCTGGCTAAGAACTTACATTACAAGAGTTGGTTCTATGCTCTCACAGATGTCTATTATCTAAGACCAGAGTACAGGAACAAACAGATAGGCAAACAGTTCTTCCGAGAGATTGAGAACTGGTTGAAAGGACATGGAGTTAAATCTTTAATAGTACAAGACAAGATACATAAGTCTCATGAGAGCTTCTTTATCAAGCTTGGCTATACGTTAACTGAACAGAATTACGAAAAGGTTTTCTAATGGGTATAAGCGCGGCTGTCGCCGTAGTAGGAATTGGTGTACAAGCTTATGGAGCGTCTCAACAGATGGATGCCCAGAAGAAGATGGCTGCCGCTACCCAACAAGAAGTTGCTGGTCAACAGCAAGTTCAGGCTCTCCAGCTGCAACAGCAGACTCTAGAGGCTAGACGTAAACAACTCGAAGTCGTCCGGACACAACAGCGAACTAGAGCTCTTGCTCTGTCGACTGCGAATGCCCAAGGTGCTAAACTCGGCTCAGGACTCCAAGGTGGCTACGGCCAGATCCAAGGTGCATCAGACGTCTCTGCAGTTGGGATAAATCAGAATATGCAACTCGGTCAAGAACAGTACGGAGCGATGCAGGATATCAATTCAGCTAAGATCCGTTACGCATCAGCTGGTGCTCAGAACTCCTTCGGCGCAGGACTTATGTCCCTCGGCGGTGGACTGGTGACTAACTCAGGAACTTTCGGTTCAGTAGGATCTAACCTAGGGGCCAAGTTCGGCCAGACTTGGAAAGCGTGATGGGGATCTCAGTCCAACCAACTACAGACGGAACTATCTCTGTCCAGCCCCAGGAGAATACCCAACCTGTGTCTGAAGAGACAGCGAATAGTCGTGCGACAAGAGCTAAAGCTGGTGGATATGTACCGGAAGATTACCCAGATGTCGTAAAGGCACTTATGATTGGGCAGGAGAAAAACCTCCGTGAACTATCAGCTAACCGTGTGCGTCTTCAGAAAGAACAAGAGACTCAGAAGCTTTTAATAAACGCAGCTAATGCAAAAGGTGGTCCTTTAACTCCCGAAGATGTAGCTCTCGTCAGAACTACTCAAGGTGTAAAGCCAGAAGACTGGCAGCCTCCGATGGGTCCTCTTCTTTCAGAGAAGACATGGCCTACGGATCCTAGGTCTGTCTTTGAAGAGACTTACGCCGATCAATATATGAAATACACAGATGACTTCGCCGGTAAGATCGGTGAAGATCATTGGTGGAACGAAGCTACGAACGGTATCCCACGGACTGTCCAACTAGCTAAGAATGAAGGTTCTACGTTAATCGCGACTAGAGAACTAGCTAACTCTCTCTTAGAGAATGTCCAAGACCAGTATAAGAAACAAGGATGGTTTGATTGGGGTGTCGAGCAAGTAGCTCGGTTAGTCCCAGGATATAGACAAGCCTTCTTAGGCTTTGATCCGTATGACCAAGCCGATAAGATTCTCGATCTTCCATGGCCTCAACGTAAGGAGAAGATCCTTCAGGACGTCCGTAACCTCAGAGCTGAAGATCCTTCTCTAGCTATAGAATATCTCGAAGCAATCAAAGGTGGTTCGTCTTCCGAGAGAGGCGCTAACCTCCTCTCTAACTTGATAGACCTGACAGCCATCCCAGGTGTTGGGATAGCTAAAGGAGTCTACAGAGGGGCTAAGACTGTCCAGCTCGCTAGACAAGTCTCGAGAATGATTGATGAAGTAGCTAAGGCTCCGATGGAGCCAGCCGGTAAGGCAGCGATTGCTAATGCAGTCGGAGACCTTCCAGAGGCTGCGACTCAACGTATCGTCAAAAGTGTCACGACTGGTGGAGAACCAGACGCCACTACAGAAGCTATGCGGAGTCTCCCAGATTACTTTAACGCGATGGTCCAGAATATCCGGAATAAGCCAGGTAGGTTTGGTCAGGAATTAGTTAACAGGACTATCGAATCTATCGAACAGTATGCAGATAAGTTCCAACAACTTGTCGAGACTGTCCAGAAGGTCGAACGTGTCCCAGGCTTCCTCGCTGATGAGAAGGCTGTCCGGATGTGGATGGAAGAGATTAAAAAAGAATACCCAGGGATGGAGAATACCATCCTGAATATCTCTCGTCCTTATTACGACAAGCTAGGTATTCTTCATTACGACATCGACATGGGCCAGCATACTGGTGAATACTTTACTTCTAAGAATGTCGCAGAAGGATTCCGAGAGAAGTTCGCTCCGAACGGAACCGTCGTCGAGCCAGATGGCTTAGGCTTCTTTGTTCGGATGACTCGTCCGTTCGACGAGACTAGAACCTCAGTCCGTGAGGCTCTTCTTAATACAAAGGGAACACAGACACCAGTAACAGGTCACGACATGATCTCCTCTTGGATTAGAACTCCAGAAGAGACTATGGCTGCCGAACAGATGATTGCACGTAAGACAGAACATCCGAGACATCGCCCGAGGTAAAATCCGCTATGACGAGAACGGTGAAGAGTATCTTCCTGGGTTTCGTCGGATGCGTTCCCGCGCCGAGACTAAGAAAATGTACGGCGAATGGGCGAGTGCAGTCCAGTTTAGTACCAAAGATATCAACCCTGTCACTAAAGAACCAGGTAATTGGTTCAAGGACGCATCCGAGATGGATGCCTTCTACTTCCAGCATTACGGTAGACAGGCTGATTACCAGGAGTGGGCAGCTTATAACGAATACGTCCGCTACCACGAAGGTGATCTC
>Ga0193693_1000020_pt1 | contig 20509 bp, 22 predicted proteins | sample L3a2metaG_FD_144916 | JGI IMG/M metagenome (GOLD analysis project Ga0193693, IMG submission 144916) | Soil microbial communities from a riparian zone of the East river system, Colorado, United States - L3a2 | ecosystem: Environmental > Terrestrial > Soil > Riparian zone | place: USA: East River...
GCGCCGTTGAGGATCTCGGGGGCAAGGTACTCCGGAGTTCCGCAGAACGTGTTGGTCATATCGTTATCCTTCATGTTGAGCTTGCACAGACCAAAGTCACAGAGGGCGATGTGGCCCGTGTAATCGAGAAGGATATTTTCCGGCTTGAGGTCACTGTGGGTTGATGTGAATAATGAACAGGTCTGATCGGAAACACTCATCGAAACGTGGTGCTCACCGGTAGACGACGTCTAGATCATGAAGGTGCTCAAGGGCGAGAAGAAGCTCTGCGCTGTAAAAGCGACTACGTTCTTCGTTGAACTTTTGTTCACGCTGTAGATGGTGAAAGAGCTCTCCTCCATTGACGAATCTACACCGAGCCAGTCAGACAATGAGGCGCGACAAGGTAAGGGTGGGACACGCACGCGAGCACGAGATACAACTTCTGCTCCGACTGGAAGCTAAACTTGAGTGGCACGATGAAAGGACTTGTCACCCGGGAGAGTACGAGACGTTCCGCAAGTGTATGCGTAATCTCCCCACGATCCACAATATGTGCCTTGCGTATGGTTTTCAAAGCGTAGATGCGCTGAGTGTCCCGCTTGCGGACTTGCATAACCTTGCCAAAGCTGCCTTTGCCAATAACGGTGGTCAATTCGAAATCATCGATGGTGAGTGGATGACCCTAAATGCCAAGTCATTACAAGAACAACAAGACTAAAAGGGCTACCTACGCTGCTCGGCTGGAAGGAGACGCCGACGAGAATTTTGCCACTACCACCGTTGAGATCATACCACTGATCCTGAGTGGATGGGTTGTCGAAGTCTGGAGTGAACTTGATACCCCCGAGGAAGACGTCATTTCCCATGTCGTCATCCGCACCTCGTTTAGGCACCTCCTTTCGCAAGTAGCACTGTAACGATATTTCGGAATTGCGAGATACATCACTAAATGACCAATGAGTGTCTCCAATATTAGGATGCAGTGCACACGTACAAGTGTGCCTGATACATGTAAAGTGGCTTATCGAGGTCGCCACCGAGGGGAGTGATGAGAATTTGGTTGACCTCGAATTCCATGACGATGTATGGAAGCCACCAACATTGAGTGCGCTGTATGCTATCGCGCTTGCCTCTGGCGGCGAGCCTAGACTGGGAGACACTGGCTGGTGAAATAGAGGCCGCTACCTTCGCTTGTTGGGAGGACAGCGCAGCTTGAACGACAGCAGGGACAGATGTATCCTGGGGAACGGAAAGGGCTTCCGCCCAAAGGACGCGAATAGAAAGTATGCCGGTGCGAAAGTGAGGTTTATCGTCGCCTGGCGTTGGAGTTATCGAACGAATGGACGCGGCATCGTCGCGGTCGGCGGTGAGGGTCGCCTTTTTGCTCTTTCCAAGTTTCCAGGACATGACGGAAAGGAGAGTTTATGAGCAATGCTGTACTCAGGCTGAGGAGAAAACTAAGCGAGACGCTGGCCGCAATCAAGGATGACTGGAAGAGAAAAGGTTTGTATTTTGGGAATTGTGACAAGCGTGGCAACCGACAAATACTCTATTTTCTTCGTCAGCGGGCCTCGTGGGGAGTGGCAAGGCGATACGAGTAGTATATGCGCGTGCATACCGCGAGGAAACCATGGTGTTTGATGAAGGGAAGAGATAGAAAAGCATTGGACCCATTCTGTATTCAATTTCATTCACTCTTACACTCGCTACACTCGCATACAATTTGCCCTCCTCGCCAATCTGCTGCCACTCATTGGTATTAGTCAGCACCGCCTCTCTGCCATCTGCCCTGCTTGCCTCCCTTCCTCGCCTCCACTCACTCACTCACTCCCCCCTCCATCACCGTCCAAAAAATGTCCGTCACTCTTCAACCAAGCAATTCGCTCGGCTTCAATCGTACGTCTCTTCTTCCCTCATATCTCCCCGCCTTCTTTTCTCACTTCCCCACCTCCAGGTCCATTGACCCAGAACGTAAAACGTTCCATAAGCATCACAAATCCCAATGCAGATCCTGTATCATTCAAAATAAAGACCACTGCTCCCAAGGTCCGTTCTTCCCGCGTTCAAATTCGACTGGGCTTACCTGTCTCCCAAGTTGTACTGTGTACGGCCCAACTCCGGCAAGGTCGACCCAGGACAGACAGTTGACGTTCAAGGTGCAATGTGTCTTTTAACATTCAACGCAGTGGGCTAACCCGACGTGTCCCAAGTGATGCTCCAAGCAATGAAGGAGGAACCACCACTGAATGCGAAATGTAAAGACAAGTTCTTGATTCAGAGCATGTTGATTCCCCCAGAGAAGGGAACCATTCCTCTCCATGATCTCGTGCGTCATTTATTGCGCAGGCCTGTCCCCCACTTGACTTTCTCGCAGTGGGCTACTCCCGAGGGCGAGGAACCAGGAAAGGTTCACTCCCAGAAAGTGAAGGTCAACTATCTCCCCCCAGAAGGCCATCCGCTCGAAGAGGAAGATGAGTTCCCCCACCGGATGTCCATGATGAGTGGTGTTGTCCCAGATGACACGGTAAGCAAGTATGCATAATAGCCCGACAACTTCTAACTTCCTCGTAGCCCTCCTTTGGCACCGTCAAAGGCAGACCCACACCCAGTACGTATGGTCCTCCCGGAGATCAATTCTCCGTCATCCATGAGCCCTCGCGCCAAACTGTCGTTGAGCGCCCCGCCACGCCTCTTGATTACTCCAGCCAGGCGGAAGAACCCTCACGTGAAGAACCCGCAGGTGGCGTGGGTGTGATCAACGTGAACGTGCACTCCCCACAACCCCCTCCTCCTGTCTCCGCCCTGATGGCGCCTGCACCTTCGGAGCCCAACCCAGAGATGGTCGCCAAATACAATGATGCCCAGGATGAAATTAAGCGGTTACGCGCCCTACTTGCCGCCGTCCCTGACCCCAGCTCCATTGCTAGCAGCGGCACGAGTCCGACCGTACTTCGGGAGCGGCACCGTAGTAGTCGGGCCCTAAGCGATGATGGCACGGTCGTCGGTTCGGAGACAACTTATGTATCGGATGCCTCCTTGCAGCCGGAAGGTGTGCCGCTCCAAGTTGTGGTCACTATAGCCTTACTTGTCTTCATCACCACATATCTATTCTTTTGATGCCTTTCTTTGTCTTATTCGCCCTCGGGCCTCTCTTTGAACATAAATGGTAGCGCTGCTTTCTTGCAAGCCACCTACAAGAGAAATTGTTCAATCTTGTTTCTTACAGGTGTATCGGTGCTCTGTGTTTCATATGAGCGGTTGTCGCTCTCATATCCCCCCATTTTTTTGATCCGTTCATTTAATCGGTCTTTGCGAGGCTCACAACGCACCTTGCAAAGCAGTATACATACACTCATTCGATATTTTACATTGTAAGTAGCACTACGACACGAGACTGACGCACCTCGTCCGTGAGGTCGCGCCCGCAATCGAAATTTCTAACATAAGCGAAGCTCTATCATATCAGCATATCAGCATACCTCCCCTTCGACTTCTTTTGGACAGTGCGTCTACTGCGCAGATGCGGCGAGCTCCTTTTCGACCCGCAGCAGATCATCGATAGTGTCCAGAACTGTGTCCTGCCACTTGACGTATGTCTTGAGTCCAAGGATATTTTCTGTCGCGCTGGTATCGAGCGCAGCGAACGGTGGAACTGGGGGCTCATTGCCCGTGATGACAGGCAGACGTCCCTTCAAATCGGGCCTCGCCTTCGCGATGAACTCAATTGCTTCCTTCCAAGTGAACGTGCTCGTTGACACAATGAACCGTTTCAGCTCATCGGAGGGCGGAACTTTGAGCGCGAGGACGTGGGCACGCGCCACGTCACGCACATCGACGTTCAGCGGAGGAGCGCGGGCCGCGGGATCGTAGTCGCCGACCGGACGATCGGGTGCGCCGGCGACGAGCCCGTAGATGTACTGATTCGTGCCTGTTGCGGGAGAGTTGTAAACTTGGCCTGAGCCGAGAGGTCCGAAGATCCATCCCGGGTGGATGGTCGTCAGGTCTAGATCTGCGTGGGCGCGCTTGAAATCGCGTACGGCGCGATCTGCGAGACCTTTCGAGACTGAGTAGACGAGGAAAGGGGACGCGTCGGGCTGGAGCGCGTCTTCGGCCGTTTGTGGGTTGTACGCTATGTGCAGAGCAGAGACCGGGAGGGAAGCGCAGCGGAGGGTGGTGTCGTATAAAAGTCAGCTCGATCCACTCTCCCAAGTTTGATCAAGGTTGAGGGCACTCACACTTCTCATTGATAGTTATCTCTTTCCAGAAATCGGTCGTTGAGACGAGTGATACAATGCTCGCTGTGATAACGACTTGCTTCACGCCGGCGACGAGGGCGGCATCAAGTATACGCGTGGTACCGGAGACGGCACCCTGGAAAGATTGGAAGTTAGATAAACATGAGATTGGAATCTGAGCACGGGGACCACGGACGTCGAGGATGACTTGAGCGGTGGATGAATTGGGGAGCGGGGACGCGACATGGATAATGACATCAACACCTGAGGATTAGAGAAACATTCAGCTTTCGGAGATGGGACAGACTGTCGTGACGCGAACACGACACAGACCTTCTACGGCCTGTGAGAAGTCCGAGGTGGCTATATCATCAATAACGGTGGTGGTGAACCTGTCGCCGAAGGATTTGTAGCTTTTGCTTATGCGCGGTACGTTGTGGCTTCGAACCGCCCTGACAAACATATATTGTAAGTTTACTGTACAACTGTGCAGGTTCACAACACAATGCGGATTCGCGTACCCTCGAACAGAGTAACCTTGCCTCAGTAGCTCATCGACAACATGAGAGCCAACAAAGCCGGATGCACCAGTAACCTGATAATATAATTGAGGGTCGTGGTGTCACTTAAGACACATAACGAAACCTAGTGTAGTCACGTACCAGAACGAGAGTCATGATAATGGAGGAGATACAGTGAAGAATGAGTGCACATTCGACTGTGTTACTGTGTTAATATACCGATATCTATCTCTTGCCCGAGCCCGAGCCCGAGCCCGAGACCGGATGATACACAACTGTTCAATTGATACACATGCTGATACACACGAACCAGCAATCAACCAAGCTGATTAAGCATGGCGTACAGTTTGTAAGCTTCTTCAGTTAGTCATTCTTACCAAGCATTCTTGGGAGGAGGAGCGGGCCTGATGGCAGTGTTAGGCCAGGAATAGGGATGAATCACGAGAGACCTACCAGCTGACCGTTACGACTGAGCGGTGCGCCGCGATTTGTGGTGTAACTAGTGCCTGTTCGCATTCACGGGTGACACTAAGGTGCACTCTGCAGTCTATCTGTATATGTCACCATCTGCAGTAATGATTAGCCGTGTGTCGCTAGACTTGCGAGCTTTACAGCTAGATGATGCAAGAGAGAGCCCGACATCGTGTGTGAGTAGCGGGCACCCTGGAGGAAAAAAACCACGGCACCCAGGATTCCCGCGTGGTCCCCCACCGTGGTACTAACTGAGCGGCACTTCGGTTAACTGCGCAGATCGAACGGGATGCGGTGCTTTCGAAGTCCTATGGCCGTGGATACCAGATTACGTGAGGAACTGCTTATATCCACTTTCTCTCTGTGCCTTCTCTGATGCTCAGCAATTCCTACGAGAATATTCAGGCGGTTGCTGTGCCGCGACGTGCCATCAGCTACAGTTGTGAATGCCACTTCAAACCGTTAAATGGAGACTGTAGGTTGGTAAACGGATTCGGATACTACGACTAGGAGGATACTGTATTGTTGTTCGCCGAAATTCAAACGTTCATTGATAATAGAATCGTGAAAGTAGAGGTATAGGTGTCACGTCGCTGCACTCGAGAAAAAAGCTCCCATCCACCATGGACGCTTTCGAGTCATCGCGTTGTCCTCCGCCTCCGCCTCCTCTTTCCTCATGCGTTCATCGATGACCTTTCGTTCTTCGACCACCGCCTCCCGCGTCACCGCTTCTGCGAGGCTTACAGTCGTTACAGTCGATGCTTCTGCCATGTGATCCCTTGGCCGTCGTTGGGAAGATGTCAGGAACTTGACTGATGCATTCGCACCCGGTAGCTTGCTAGCAATCTCTGCTAGCTCGGGATCTCGCGATGTCGAGCTTTGGCTCAACCCTACAATAGGCAAAGACGCAGAACGGGTGGAAGGGTCAGAAAGAGGTCGCCCTTCCGAATGAAGAGAGTTGATGGGTGGCCAACTAGCGGTCGTAGGTGTTATCTGGGATCGGGTATGACAATCATAATCGCGTGGTCTGTAATTGGAGGATTGACGCTCGGGTTGCGGAAGTTCGTGATCATCTGAGCTGTGTACCCCCGCCGAGTGAGGTGGAGATACTATCTCTTCATTTCCACTATGACGGGGTGGCATAGTGGCAGCAAGTGTCTCCGCAGGCACGCTGGCCATGCTCCCTGGCGAGTGCTCTAAAAGCGAGGATTGAACAGATGGTAGGCTCCGTGAACCAACAATACATGACCTGAGCTCACCAGAGGTTTCTGATGAAGCGAGGGCCTCGCTCAGATCTATGGTGTCATCTAGGTCCAGCAAACCGCAGGGATTTCTCGGCAGCCACAGACTATTTCTAACCGGTCTGCTATAGTATGGATTGTCGTACGGGTGATCCGGATCCGACTCATCATTCCACCGCGGATGAGGAGGGTGAGATGAGACTAAAAATCCTGATTTGTCGTTATTTGATTCAGCTGTTTGCGCTAAAACTGTCGCGCGATTATCCTTAGCTTCTGGAGAATCAACTACAACCGGTGAGTGGTGAACACCCATATTCTCAAACGGGATGGAGCGACGTTGGGCGTTGCTACGCGCGCGAGGTGGGGACATAGTATAATTGAACGGGAAAAGACGAGGAACTCGCCATGTTGCCGAGATCCGTGTTTGTTTGACAGGACTTTGCTTGGTATCTGAGTTTCCAATCTTCCGTTTATGACTGGAGGGAGATTGTGCTTCTACATCGCGAGGCTGGCTTTCCTGGAGCCCACAAATGGTCATAGCCTCATCGAGGTCGTCACGCTCAAATTTTGCACGGCAGACACGAGTCATACTGGAGGGCACTTCAGCATACACATCGTCATGGCGTTTTATTATGAACCCACACTATCTTCGTCAAAGCAGTCAACGCGATCAGAACAGCAGCCGTGATGAGGTTGGCTTCCTTCCCCATGACGGCCATATATGCAAGAAAGACGGCCTGAAAGATCAATAATCAACCAATCTACTGAGATCTAAAGGCGTACCTGGGCAAGCATAAGACCTGTCAACGCCCTCGTCACACATCTTATCGCCTTCTAGTAAAGAAATTCGTACCATCCAGAGAGTATCGAATGATCCGGATCAAAATCCTCTGACCGTTCTCTTCGTAGTTCTTTGCATATACGTGTAAAAATTGGTTCTTGATGACGACTAGAATAAAAATGGAGTATCGGCAATGCATTTACTAGCGTCGCATGAAGATTGGCACTTTTCTCTACCGTAAAGTAAATTAGTCCGAATGGCATGACTAGCGGGTTGAGCACGGCGAAGACGAAAAGGACGTGAATCACAAGGAGGTGGTTAGGAAGCCAGTCTCGGATATAGCCGGGTTAATACGTCGCCCAATACAAGGTCGAGAGAGCTTACAATAATAAGTAAATGTCCTGGGACGGATACCGACATTCCGTTTGCGTGGTGTGATTGAGCGTCTCGTTGCAGGATACATTATTAGTGGCAGCTGAGGGAAGATCATTAGTCCAAAAGTCAATTATGGGATCTGTGTTGAATTCACAATCACCCCGACTGTGAATGGGAATTTGAATAGTCTGAAATAATATCACTCGAAGGAGTCAAGGACCTACAGAGTGCAAGCTCCACCCCTCCATGTAGGGCGGTCGTAAGAATGACTACCTGTACATAAGCAAGAGAAAGCGTCGTTACAAGTGGTACGCACGCCATCCAACGTAGAATGGTCCAGCCGATGGGAAACTGTCCGACAAAATATGCAGCGCATTTCTGTTCGTTTCCTTGGTGGCAAATCCTACCAGAAAACTCTGTACTGTAGCAGTTCCGATGCAGAAAAACACTAGGACGTTGACAATCAGAAACCTGTAGTATCGTCTCAAAATGCAATCATGAAGAGCGGAAAGGGTGACAAAGGTATGGGCCTTTTTTGCGATGAGGAAGAGAATGGGTGGTATAAGGAGGGTTAGCAGCGAGACAAGGATAGTAGGGATGAACGATTGCAAAAGTTCCTCCTCCCACGGGTGATGAGCGAGATAGTCGGCCTGTACGAGCAACGTCACAAGGTTGATAGATAGAAACCGATTGAAATCTTTTTACAAGTCTGGGCCAGTATGCACTGATGTTTTGAATAGAAACTAGGCCGACAAACAGTGACACAGGGAAGAGCCACGAAAGAGTAAATGCCCTATGTATCATGTGAGTTAACAGGTTGATCACAAAACTCTAGACAAACCAAATTCCGACGTCGATAACCCAATCCCTGATGAACTTTAAGGTATAATTAATCCTTGTCTTTTCGTCATCTTTATAAGCCTACCTCAGCTTTGAAGGCGGACTTCATGATCCTCGTCCAATCTAAATCCTCAAAACTTGGTGCCATCTGTGCCACGCAGTTGATCGGGCTATCGGGATGTGATGACAAATACCGACATGCCCGCCTGGCATCCCTTGGATCGAAAAAGGTCACGAAAGCCGTAGATACGGGGGGATGGTGCTTGATAGCGCGAGCTCGATTCTCAGTGATGAGAGCAGTCAAATAATCGAGTCTCGCAGTGAAGTGGTCGATCTCTGGCACGGAGCGTCCATGTAAAAGGTGAGAAAGCTGAATTAATGGTTGATATCTGTCAAGTGCACTGCGCGGGAGAGAGTGCAGTGCTTCCCAAACTGTTCCGCGGTTCGAGTCTGAGAGGACCCGCTGTCCTGAGTGACGAACGATTAGCATAGAGAAAGATGTCGCGGCAAGGCCTTACTTTCTGAGGTGGTACCAGAGCGTAATCCGAACTCCTCTACGAAGGGTCGCAGGGTACGAATAAGCTGCTCCCTGACACTCTTATCATCCCCGGCCATATCAAGCTGCACTTCTTCGCCCTCTTTCCCTTTAAAAAGGCTCGTGTCCCGCGTTTCTGGTATATGGCAGCCTTCGCGCTTATCCAATTCTTGCTTGACAATGTTCAGAACGTTCCGCGCAAGCTTTATATGCGCAGCCTCCAAACCCTGCAAGATGGCTTCACGCCGTTCGAGTAAAGACAAAAGTCCTGTCAATTTCCGGCCGACAACAACGCGTGAGATTAGTGGAGCTTTGTTCGTGTCCGGCTCGAGGTCTCTGCTCATGCCACCTTCACTGGGTAGTCCGATATGAAAGATTTCCTGGATGTGCTCGAGGACTTGTCTACTGCGATTGTATACGACCGCTACCAGCTTGTTAAAGAAGCCAGGCCACAAAGACAGAGTTACGGCGGGAATGACACCGGGTCGCGAAAGGTAGTACTCAAAATAGTCTGCGAGGTCCTTCTCGGAACGAAGGTGTAAAGGTATATTTGTGACCATGAGCGTACGCAGCCGGAGGCCACGATTCGGTTGATCGCTGTCAAGTATGGGGAGAAATGGAGAAGGGTATCGTGGATGCGGGTGGGGGTGGTACGAGTCATTCTGGTCTTGTGTAGCGGAGGCACAACTCTCTGCGACACGCCGAATCTGCACCTTGCGATATTGAAACACACCTCGACAGATCCAAATAAGAGACGTAATCCAAGACAGAGCGACATAGAATAGAAGGGTGGTATGTATCCAAAGAAGTCTTGTCCCTTCTATGGTTCCGACCAGGGATGAAATGGATGCGCGCGTCATGGAGCGTTGAGAGACTGAGTTTTCCGAAAAGTGGATGTGTATAGGGAGAAGGATGGGGACCGTAGTGAATGTATGCAGCAGGGCAAATCGCGCTTTAAGAAGGGACATGACCTACAACTCAACTTGAAGGCATAGAAACAGAAGACGGACATACTGCATGCTCTCAAGAAAAGCAAATAAACTGTTGCGTCAAGGCCCCTGAGCTCGCTGAGCTTATCCTCGGGGAACTGTATAACCTGCTTGACCCAAGAGAGAGGCCAGCCCTGCGGGATAGGAGGAGATGGATTTCTAAAAACATTTGAGTACGGAGGTAGTGATATTAAAAAGAGTATGCACCTTGCCCAAGACCTGCCTTGGTACAAGCTGTAAGTGGACTTGTCAACTTGCGTCTCACGCAGCGGGGAAGGAGAAGTTTTGGACAGCAAACGTACTATCCAAATTCCCAAGACTCAACGCTGCCGAGACCTTCGACGTTATTTTTGCGTCGTTTTCGTTTCATAAACTCATGACATGCAATACATATTCCTGCGAAACATACAGCAATTATAGACTGATTCGATAGGCCACTGCAGGCAGAGATGACGTGAAGAGCAATGAGAACTCAGACCGGAGCTGTTTACCTGTAGTCCTTTGAAAAAGGCCTGTCGTGAAGAGTGGCCATCGAATGGTAATTATATGATTGATAGAGTAAGAATCAGAGAGGCGTTTGAGGCGCCACACCATGAATCGTCGAACGAAGCTCCCGAGGCTGAGGCGACGGGCCGTGAAACCCGAAACAGCCCGTGACCAACTTAGTAGCTCTTTTGAGTCCTCAGGCCTCAGGCCTCAGTCACCCTCAGAGAGTTGCTGTTTACCATCCCGAAACAAGAGTTCCAGTCTGGCAGTCCACCCCTGAAGGACTGAACAGAATAAAACCGTAGCCGCAAGTCTGGTTGTAAAGCGAACATCTTCGTCTCCGAGTCCGTCCGAAGATTCCTGAAAACACACCTCCAAGAACAGACAGGAATAATCCTAACGAGCACACCGACGGCCTACCTCAGTAATCGTATCAAAAGCCATCCCTTAACGCGAGATCGCTTCGTTTCATCCTGATTCCTGCTGGATTGGGGGATCAGATGATGACCGGTTTCTACTGTATAGAAAACAGTCATCTCCGTTCTCCATCTGGCCTAATGTATGAGACATGCTTAGGTTTGTTTCGGGGCGACGAAGGCGGATCCTAACCTTCCGCTGCATGAATTTCTCGTTACGGTAATCGCTCTGTGTTCTCAGTTCCCTCCAGCGGAGTCAAATCGAGGAGTAGCCGCAGAAAAAGACCTCAACCCTCATGACCGACAAGTTGATTCGCAGGTGAAAGACGTGTACGCTCATTTTATTTGCATGGCTCACAGCTCCTGATTTCTGAATGCGCCGTAGTTTGGAAGCTGGAATAATGGCTGTTACGGTTCTTACGATACATGGGCTCGAAGTCACGCGATTTTTACATGTTGGTCACGTGCACGGTCAGCCTTCCTTTTTATGCATATGAGCCCTAGCTGATTGAACCCTTGTCGGGGGCTCAATATAACAAGCCCACCGGGCTTGTTATTCATCTTAATGTTAGGTGTTATTGGGGTGACATGAGTGGTGGTAGGAGTGCTTTCAGTAACAAAGAATGACTTTATGGGATACTGACATAATCATTGAAATAGGACTCAAAGGTGCGATCACATCCGAGTCTTTCAACTCTGCACAAATATGCGATCGAGGAGGTCCTCGAGGTGTACTCTTTCCCCTAGCGCTTTGACACTGAAAGATCGCTGGCTAGTGGATGACAACTCGAACTCCTTTGTCGCATCTAACGAGGCTGCCACTGTGAGTCTGTGACTGCCAGTGGTACTATAGAGTATACACGGGGCCTACACCGCTGTTTCGCAAACACGGCGATGTCTTTTGTGTTTGTCTGGGTTCAAGTTCTTTTGTCTTTGTCTATCTCCTCCTATAGAGGATGACGGCTGTAGGCGCCTGGGAAGTGTCGAGCCCTGCGTCCTGACGATGCGCTAGGTCTTGCATCTATAAATCCCCCACAGAGCCCCGGGATACAACATCATATCCACAGTCCACCGCATCTCTAACAGCGAACTAGCCTTTCTTCTTATATCACTAATGTCGACCTCACTTCCCTCTGCAAAGGCATTGATGACGCATGCCGACGATCCGCGGCACATCATCTATGCCACTTGGGTCATCCCCAAATTCTTCCCTTACATTCGCGACCTACTGTGCGTATAATTAACTGGGCCGGCAATATTGCTCCGACTGATGATCGTTTTGACTTCATCAGCAATGAACTCACGAAACAGCCTGCGCAGGAGAACCTCGCGCGCAGTCTCTTGGACACAGTCGTCGCCCAACCGAGCAATATAGGCTGTCCCTGCTTGATGCTCATCGAAAAGCTGCGCGCTGCCTTTAAAGCCTATGGCGAAAGGGGGATGTCTATCGCCGGCAATCGCGCCTGGAGCGCGGTTTCAGTCACGATGATCTACTTCATCCTAGTGACCGACTTGTACTTCGCAGGGCCGATGTCCGACCAGATGAAGGCGAACCATCTGGGACAGCTTCACATGCTCGAGTTCGCGGGTCCCAAACTGCCAACCCAATTCCTTCAGTGATCACAACCGTGTGAGTCGCGGGAGTTGGCCCCCACTAAAGAACGCCTGAATTGGTTGTCATGACTCTTCAGTTGTGTTCCGATTGATTCTTGAATAGTATAGTTTGTAGTTTTTCTCTTTTGATCTGCTGTATCTACCTATGTATGATTGGCTACGTGCATAATATATCCTACGTCAGTGTGTAACGTACCCTTGGTCAGTATTCGCGATGCCAGTGGAGTCCGACCCACGGTGACCCCAAGACGGGCACTCTTCGTATTCAAGCGACTACATAGAGCGCGCATGAGGTACGTCATGAATGATTTGGTTGAACTTTCTCTAGAGATTTGGCTGACAATGTGTTATAACAATGTCCAGACACACTGCCACTACACACGCGGAACCGGGCCCCGATTGATTATGCCCCGCATCTAGCGGAGACTGTTGCGGTATGCGTGAAGTGCCCCTCAAAAATACCATCCTGAGAATATGATTGTTACTGTATCTTGCCAGACAAGCTCGTACACGAGGCGACAATTAATCACTACCCTTTCCGGGCTCTAGCAGCTGAACGCCTGGTTTGGCGTGTAAGACAAAGTCCAACAAGGACACCAGCACAGACGAGTGTTTAATCAAGAGAGTTCATAATACAGCAAACTCGGGGTTTGTGCATTTGAAGGGGTCATGGAACAAGTCCTGTAATTCGTTGACCAGTAGACTCCCAATAACCTGAACAAATGATATTGCGAGCTCCAAAGCGCATTTCGGATGGCCAACTTAGCGTTCTCGGATCCAGCCGGACGCCAGCCACGTAGGAGGGGCCAAGTAAGAAGGTGACTTCACACGAGAAGGGTTCAGTCTGATGGGGACCGAAAACTGTTAGATTGGTGGATACATTCTACTTTGTACGGATAATCCGAAGCTCGTGCGGTTTATAGACAAAATTTTCCGAATAATTCTTGGGCGGAATTCTTGCAGGTGCTGGCGTTTGCCTTAAATTAGTCCAAGAGTCAGCTCAATATGCTAGGAAGCGATCGTCTTGACTTACAGATAATAGTCCCAACCTGGCAAACGCATTCGTTGTCCTGAGTAGGATTCAAAAATTAGAAAAACCGGGGAACTTACCTTGCTTTTCGGCAAAGTGAATGGCATCTTCCTTAGATCGGAAAGAGAGCCGGGTTCCTTGGACATAGTCCGCCCTGCATCACCGTCAATGGACAACACCCTAAATTTTGGAGCGGGAAGCGTACGAGCTTGCCCAACCCATCAGTGGGTTCTCCCAGCGCCCACCTCCAGGCAGAATATCCCAGTCGAGACGCCATCGTTTTCCCTTTGCTCCACCGCTCTGCATAGTGTTGCGGGTAGGTTGGTATATACGTACGACACGGTGGCGGAGCTCGACTAAAAGTGGTGTATGATAAGTCGCTCTGTCCCTTTCTTGAAGAGGTACGGTCATACCTGGTGCCCCGCTTATAATATCTGCGCTGACAACATCCTTCTGTGGTACGGGAGCAATCTCGGACGGTTCTTTGGTGGTAGCAGTTGAAGTTGGCGGGGAAGCCTCTGATGAAAGAGCGCGAGCCACTAACGAGGAACGAAGTAGGGCAGGTTTAGCAAGGGCACCCGAACAAGCCCGGAGGAGAGACATTGGTCTTAGTTCTAGTAAAGTCTTTCAGACGAAGCCTCCGCTCACACCTCCGATTGCAGTGCGCCCAAATTTGGTACAAGATTCTCACGGTTAATAAAAGACCTCCCATTCCCACGAGTGCCAAGTAATACGGCAGTTGAGTGAGGTATAAGTTTTAAATGAATAAAAACACTGTTCTTAGGAACGTGGAGAGAAGGATTGTGCAAAGAGCATGTTTTACATTACAAGAGTGTCCGAATGATGACGAAGCACTCGATTTGTTCGACGTGGTAGAAGCAGAAGACAAAGCTGATTTCGAAGGAATAGAAAAGCTGGTGGGTGTTAGTAAGACGTTGCTTACCGAACTCGTCGGAGCAGCTTGTGATGTACCTGTGAGATAGTTAGGTGGGTCAGCGGTCATCGGCATGGAGTTCGTAACATATGGGATTGGCACACTTTTAAACATTTCGCCGTTTGCTTGCGCCTGAGAAACAACACTTTGCACGATACTACTCGCATTTTCCGGAACCATCGATAAGAAACCAATTCGTGGTGGGTCGACGGAAGGATGCGTTAAGTTTCCGTAATAGAAAGCGACAAGGTTGCTGTTCATGAACGACAATCGATTTCGAGATTAGGCATTTCTAGTCCTTACTTAGCACACTTACGATTTGAAGAATGGATCCCCTATGCTCCAGCTAAATAAGGCCCCACGGCTCGGTGGATCTGTTGCCACAACGTTGTTGGCAACGCATGTACTCGCGTCACGCAGCGTGTTTTGGGACATGAAATCACGGGGATCGATAGGAAAAGTCTTCCCTCCGATCTGAAATGCAAGGCTGTGTGGCATTGCGCAAGGAAATGTCGGCATCGCGTCGGGATTAGCAGTGAACGCGGTTGAGACCTGTTTTAGGATGGAGTTGACAACGTCATTGGGACCTCGAATTACACTGTTGCCCTACGGCGGAAAGTCAAATTTCGGATATGACCAATGCATTCAGACAATAATCACTGTATCGAGAAGAGCTGAAAGGCCCGAACCAGATCTGGAAAGGGTGGAGATTGGTAATGGTTGACCATCAAGGATGACGCCCTCGATAAGAACTTCCCAGCGCCTGTTAAGAGATGTACATGAGCAACCCAACTGGATAACAAGCTTAGCTCCGCTAGTTTGAACTCACAAAGGATAGACCTGGGACGATAATTAACAAGAGTCCGCAACTATCAGGTGAACAAAGACAAACCTCGTTAGGAGCAAACTGGGGTGGATTTAGTCCTCCGTCTTCTGGTCTGTAGAGGCGTACCGGCACCCATGTAAGTGATGAGTTGTTAATGCCATCAGGCAACTTCCCAACAGTCAACGAGCCATTAGATCCGCTGACGTCGATGATATCGCGTTGCAGCATCACCTGATTTGGCACTGGCAGTTAGAGGCATGTATGATTCATTATGTGGCTACTTACGGCGAACATCGGTTGCTCCAGAGAGTCAGACACGGCAAACCGCGAGAGAAGTGGTCCATCATCAGCAGTTCCGAGAACAAAATTATCCGTAGTTGACGGGTTGTTGAACTATTCGCATACAAATCGGTCAATGCCTTTCTCCTGGATCAGTCCAATTAATATGTACCCTTGCGTTGATGGCGGCTGCTTGGACATGGCTGAAATCGCACTTGAATCACATGGACGAAGACGTACTGGCATAGAACGTACCTCGCACTCGGGAATCCCAGCCCGAAAATCCCGTTAGTCCCTTGCATGACCGCCGTGCTATTCGTGTTGGAGATTGCTGCAAATGCTTGCTGGGCCATGGAGAGACCGGCTATGGCTCCCACATCTTGGGCGACAGGACCACTTGCAAGCGTGCCCGTCGACGAATCACCATACAACAAGCTGACAGCACCGCCTGCTGGCTTCATATTTGCCGAGGGGTATGGTGGCATATTCGTATTTTGGCATACTGTCGTGTTGCACGCGTCCGATACTATCCATAGATCACTGGAACCCGTGTCTAGATATAATGCCGTGCATTACACATCATAGATTAACAAAATAATAGAATGCAATCACAAGCGCACCTAATATGACGACAGTCTCTATTTTCCCGATGGTTATGGGGACAGTATAGGATCTGAAGCGCGAAGTTATCGGACGTTACGCGGATGATAGAACGACGCACAGGTCAAGAAAATCCCCCAGACCCGTACTTCCCGAGTACGCGCCACGCTTCAATGATTGTTCTGAAAGTGCTGTCCTTCGAATCGGCAAATCAAAGCTACATCGTGTCTGAACAACTGCCCTCTCTGAGGAGCTGACGCGTAATGCAAGGTTCAGATCGAGTAAAAGCACGTAAATAAAAATGCAGCGCGTGAAGAAGGAGAACATAAAGGAAAACGTCCGGCGTGAGGAAAGATATAGAAGAAACAAAAATAAAGAGAGGATGATGGACCGGAAGTTAATGACCGTCTCTTGGAAACGGCAGCGATGAGGCACCGGGTAGAGTAATATTCTCCATCGAACCATGGCAGTTCAAGCGCTCGTATCGAAGCTGTGCCGGAGCACTTCTAAGGGCGTTCAGGGTCATTGTATGTTGGGAAAGGACGAAAAGTCCAGTACAGCGAGGATAGAGATATGTCATAAGCTTAAGCCAAGCCTAGAATAGGACCCTCACGTGTCTCATGGCAAACACCACAGTTCGCGGTGCGCAAGCTATCCATGGTCAAAACCCCCAGGTAGTTTCAGCTTCTCTCCACTCCCGAACTGCCTAATTGCGCTTAGTTCCTAGTCGAAACTGTAATCCGGAATCGTATATACGAATCGGCCTACTGGAAAGAACATTGTTTCGCGTTAACAGGCAAGTCCTGCATGTAACCATACGCGACTTGAGCTTATTGCCCCGACCAGCGGAGAGTCTAATCGACCTTGCAATCAAGCTTCGGTCCATTGGGGGTGTGTATGGGAACCAGAAGCCGACCGAATTTATGTGCCTTCTCCTCAAGCTGTTGCAAATTCAACCAGAGAAAGAGATTCTCGTTGAATACCTTCAAGCAGATGAATTTAAGTGAGCGCGTTTACAAACACGTCAGTGGATTCACAGTCTAAGTCTGCATGTAGGTATCTACGAGCCTTGGGGGCGATATACATACGCATGACCTTCCGAGCGGCGGACGTATACGAGATCCTCGAGCCCCTCTTGAAAGACTATAGAAAGCTTCGTTACCGGCAGCAGAGTAAGCACGCAACCCATGTCCTTACAGCGTATCATTCAAATGTATTCAGCCGGCTATTATCTGACCTATATTGACGAGTTTGTTGATCAACTATTAAATGAAGAGCGGGTATGCGACATTATCATGCCGCGCATACCGAAGCGTGAAGTCCTCGAAGAGAACGGAGAAGTCGCGCCGCGCCAAAGTCGTCTTCTTGATGCTTTGGAGGGTAAAGATGAAGACGACGCGAGTCGTAGTCGTAGTCGAAGTCGCAGTCGGGACAGCAGCCGCACTGGCAGTTCACGTTCACCCACGGGCACGTCGGATCGTAGCAGGGGCCCTGGTGGGGGTATTCGGACACCCTCAGTAGATGGCGAGGATGATTCCCGCAAGAGATCACGGAGCCCGTCTCCCGCCCGCTCAGCTTCTCCTGTGGGGTCCGATGGTCGTTTTCGTTCTCGTAGCCGTAGCATTTCCCCGGATCGAGTGTAGCTTTCTGTCGACCTAACGCTAGGGTTAGGAGTTCCTCTGCTCTTCTTTGTGTTGTATCACCTCCTCGCCCAAAGATGGCCATACGTCCTGTCATAGCGATCTGTGGGACGACTGGTGTTGGCAAATCAAAGCTAGCAATAGAGCTTGCTCTCAAACTGTCCGAGAATTCCACCCGTCATGGTTGGAAAGGCGGTGTTGTGGTCAACGCAGATGCCATGCAAACATACAAGGGTTTCAATACCACCACGAACAAAACCCCCTTTGGAGAGAGAGCGGGAGTTGACCACGTTCTCATGGATTTCAAGGAACCCACTGAGCAGTATGTGGTCGGTCAGTGGATCCATGATGCCATGCGGGCCGTGAGCTCATCTCTCTCATGATATAGCTGGGTGATTGCTCTCGTCTGACCGCTTACGGATCAGATCAACGAAGCACACGGATCAAAAAAGGTTCCCATCGTCGTCGGTGGAACCGCATACTGGATTCAGCATCTCGTTTTTCCCGGCCGACTTGCCGTCGAGCCCAAGCAAGTCTCTCGCCCGAGCTCGCCGCCATCAACTGACAGCAAGCCTCCCTCGGATGGACTCTCATCTGCGTTGTCGCAAGTCACAACTGATTTGCGCGAGTTGTTTGATGCACTTCCCGAAAGCCCACTATCAGCGGTCAACGACCCTGGCGCTGCTCTGGCCTTGTACAATCTTTTGCAAGCTCTAGACCCTCTGGTCGCCGCTAGATGGCATTGGAGGGATACAAGAAAGGTTTTGCGGAATTTAATGATTATGAAAGAAAGTGGTAGGAAAGTGAGCGAGATCCTTCAAGAGCAGTCTGCTGTTACCCTCAGGCCCAGGTGAGTTTTGTGGAATAGCGCATCAGTACCTTCTCATTTGAGTCTAGATATGACGCACTCTTCTTGTGGCTGTATGCTGAGCCAACAGAACTCAAGCGCCGGTTGGACATTCGCGCTGATGAGATGCTTCACGTGAGTACTCATTTACATCGTGTTCACTATGGCTTACGGACGCAGAACGGTCTTCTTGACGAAGTTTGTGAACTGTCAAGCCTACAGGGATCACCCAATAAGGTCAGCTTGGACACCATGCCCACCTCACCGCTGGATTTCACTCATGGAGTATTCCAATCAATTGGTAAGTTCGATGGGTCACAGTCATTGAGTGTTCTTCTGACTCGAGGCAGGCTTCCGAGTATTTCATCAATATCTCACTGACCCATCACCGTCAGAGACGAAGTACCAAGCGGCCGTCCAAAATCTTAAGACCGCCAATCACCAATACGCCAAGCGACAAGTTTCATGGATACGTAACAAGCTTCTTCCGGCCATTCGGGCATCCAAATACCCGGAGGGAACCGAGGGTGTCGACATGTATCTTCTGGATGCAACAGGTTCGTATTCCCGTTTGAAAATGGGACTATCGACGACTGACTTAGTCTGCGCCCACATGTAGAGCCTCAACAATGGACATCAGAAGTCAGAGATGCGGCAAACAGGTTGACGGAAGGTCAGTCCGACGCTTGGTTTTCTTCAATCAAGAGAGCTGAAAGAATGAATGTTCGGGGTTTGAAAAGGGTTCCTCAGGCGTGATACTCTGCCCGATCCCCTCACTCTTTCATCTGCCGCACAAAGGATGCTCTCCGTCCCAAAAAAGGTTACGGAGTAAGCGAGTGATCGCTGATTATCCCAAAACATGCTAATCGCTCGCAGTCCGACCGCAATACTCTTAGCGCGTAGAAAGATCTTATGTCCTGTCTGCACGGCGGTTGAAGCCCTCCCAGTCATGATCGAAGAAGGGTCCCAATGGGAAGCGCATGTCAGGTCAAAGGTTCATAAGCGTCTGGCCGCCAAAAGGGCGGAGGAGAGGAAGCAGCATGTCCACACCCTGCCTCTACAGGGAAAAGGGGACAACACACGCGGTGAACTCATTATCAGCGCAGATGACTCACCAATTCCCCTTGATGGTCTATTCGGGACCTGATAGGATATTCAATTCCGCGGTCCTTTTCAAATTGCCACGCTTTGCAGAGATAACGATAACGGTTATCTCTTACTCTAAGAACTTGCGGATGTTTTTCGCCACCTTTTCTTCTATGATGGGACCTTTTTTCTTCCAGCCCATGACGCAAGTACAAAACGTGCGAAGCTTCACATTTAGACTGCCCATTTCAGTAATGACCATTAACGTCGTGTTCGGGGCGTGTTGAAGCCGTGGTTCAACATTAAATTATAAAACTAGCGCTGCATGGTCGTGCTGGAGCTGCGGAGCGCAATGTTGCTTCCCCTTGTCCAATACAGCCGGAACATAGGTGATGAGTGCGTTGAGAAAGGCCCTGAAAGGTACTCCACAATATGAAAAACGCTATCTAACAGCTGCGAGGCCCAGCATGCCAGTGTCTGCCCACTATGACGATGATCACTAAAACGGGTTACCCGATGTGAGACATCTTCGATTTGATGTACATGTGTAAGAGATACAATCATGGCATAATTTCGCCGGTCTACAAACGAATAGAACATTGCTGATGTGATGAATGTATGAAACGACAAGAACCGGTTGTCAATGCCAATACAATGAAGAATGAAACGCAAGCTCGGGTGCCAGCAATGGCCGGACCTTCGGGGAACAAATAATGTGATAACATACGTGGACTGTAGGGAAAGCAGAGTTCTAGGCTACAACGCCACCGCCACCGGGATT
>Ga0193693_1000025_pt1 | contig 19067 bp, 51 predicted proteins | sample L3a2metaG_FD_144916 | JGI IMG/M metagenome (GOLD analysis project Ga0193693, IMG submission 144916) | Soil microbial communities from a riparian zone of the East river system, Colorado, United States - L3a2 | ecosystem: Environmental > Terrestrial > Soil > Riparian zone | place: USA: East River...
TATAAAAGATGCAGATGGCCCACATCAGGTGGAGCATCACGACATACAGAATGATGAAGGGGAAGTAGCTGACCCTTGAGAAGAAGTTTTTCATTGGGGTGCCACCGCTCTGTTGGTGAGAAACCGCAGCTGCTCACGAATGACCGTCACCTCTTGTTTGAGGGATGCATTTTGATCCGCGAGCACCTTGTTCGTGGTGTTGATTGCATCGAGCTGCCTCGCCTGCTCCATTAGTTTTGATTCATTGACGATGACGCGCGTCGAGAGCGGCGTGTTCAAACTGAAGATGCTCTGTTCCAGTTTCTGGAGCGCAACAGCATTCTGGTAGATCGCCCCAGATTGGACGGAAACCCACCAAATCAAACTGATGATAGCGATCACGATGGTCACCAAAGAAGATGGTGACACCCACTTCGGAAATCCGGTCGGATCAGTTTCGTCTCCCATTCCCCCCTCCTGTTTATTCCTCCGCGACGACGGCGTTCGGCTGGTCGAGGAACGTGTTCAGCATGGCCATCGCCGTCTTCCGGTGCTCGTCCGACATGAAGTACCCGCAGGACCACACCGTCTCGATCCGCAGGCCGAGCGGCTCGAGCTTCTTCCTCAGCTTGCAGATCACGACGTCCACGATCTTGGGCTCCGTCTCCACCTTGGGGTGGGGTCGGCGGCTCTCGATCACGGCGTGCAACATCTTCCGAGTGACCTCTCTGCGCTTGATCAGTACTAAGAGGAGGCAAGCTTGCTGCTGGGTCACTCCGAAGAGGCGCACGACGTTGAGGATCAACAGAGCATCGTCGACCCCAGTCTTGGCGTACTCCGGGACACGTTGCTCCCGAGTTAACTGGGGGCTCCAGTCGTCCCGCGGCATTTCTGCAATGGTTCCAAGGGCAAGCGCCCCTACCAGCAGCTGACGGACTTCGACGGAGGGCTGTTCAAGGGCGCGAGCGATCGCGCGCACGGGCACCCCCTCGAGGGCCAAACGGACTACGGTGGGGTCGCGCAGGGCGAAGTCGGTCTCAGTAAGGGACATGCATTCCTCCGGGGGTTGAAGGAATGTGTTAACAATATGGCAAGATTCTGTCAAGAAGCCGAGCGGGCCGACACCCCTAGATGCACGCCGCATCGGACTTGGGAAAGCCGGAAACGTGCTGCCGGCCCGCCGGCCGTGCACAGTTTCGCCTCAATTCATTCCGGAATCGTTAACGGAGTTGTGATCCGTTTGAGGATGTCCGCCAATTCTTCATTGCTGATCCCCTCCTGGACGAACTGATAGAAGGGCTTGCCATCCTGGCCAGGGGATTTGAGCACGACGAACGCTCCCTCGGCGGAGAGCCGAAGGTTCCGGAGTGCCTGGTGGGCTTCCGCAAGCAGCGCATCAAGCGCCGCCGCGCGCCGCCGCAGCCGCTTCTCCTCGCCAAAATCAATGATCAAGTCCCGCTCCCGTTAACAAAACAGATCACCAGCTGCCCGGATATGCACACGTACGATCGGCCGTCGGGGCTGTCGCGCGGGTCCTTCTGATCTTCTTCCGTGATGTTGTGCTCGATCGGATACCACCGATCGTAGTCCGGGTGGCCCTCCGACTCCGGGAACACTTCCAGCTTGCCATTGACGATGCGCCGTTCCTTGACCACAAAGCAGTCCTGCTGCTCGCCGTTCGCGTAGCAGCACGAGTCTTTGCGATGTGGGATGCCGGCGAAGTCACCCGCGGGGCGCTTCCACTTCTGCAGCCACTCAACCGTGCGCTCCTGCTCCGCGGTCTCCCCTGCCTGGTGCTCGTGCGCGTAGGCAGGGGTGCCGCAGCTCGAGAGGCACAAAACAAAGAGAAACGCGAAGAACTGCCGCATCAAAGCTCCGTCCCCTTAAGTGCCTCCAGGACGTGCTTGACCAGCAGGACGCCGGACGGCTGGAGTTGAGCGAAAACGCAGATCAACCCGTCGTGGCCGAACGCAATCCCAGCTTCCGGTTTCCGGGTCAGAACGTTGGCCGTGAACAAACGGATCTCGGTGACATTCATTTCCGGCGGAATGTTGAGTGCCTCGCGCACGGGCTGAACCTCATGCGGTTTCAGAACGTAATTCCAGGTCACCGGCGCCGTGTCGGCGTTCTGCTCGACGAACTTCTCGACGGTGACGCACCCTGCGTTTGCATCTTCTGCAAATGCAGGTGTGGCGGCGAGGACGAGCAGTGAGAACAGGAATGCAACGAAGTAGGGCATGGGGTCATCTCCAATCGAAGTGAAACAGCTTGCGCCAAGAGAACTTGATCCAGTGGGCGTACATATACTCGCCTTCTGAGCACGGGTTGCGCGGCGTCCAATACAGCGCGATCGTCCTCATGTCCATGTAGGAAATGTCATACCCCCAGTGGAAACTCACCCGTGGAACCCGTTTTGTGCCCGATACGAGTGAGTTAGACCCGTGTCGGATCCTGATTATGTCGACGTAGAACAGGTTAGAGAAACGCGACCGCGCGCCGGCGACGTACGGGAAAATGCGAAGGGGGGCATCTTTCATTTGGTTTCCTCGTTGAGTAGGTCCTTCGGACGGATGGTGTACGTGGATCCATTACTTCGGACACGCAGCTTCGTGTCCCCATGAAAATCGTAGATAGCAGTAACGTAGCCCGTCATGCGACCGCCGAACGGCTTGCCCGCGCGAAACCAGTGGACCCGATCACCGAGTGCGATGGCCATTACTTCGTCTCCTCCAGTACTTCGCGCGAGTGCGCCTGCAGGTGCTGCGGCATGTACGTGATCGCGGCGCGCAGGGTAAGGCGCAGGCGCCGGATGTCTTCCTCCAGCGCGCGGATCTTGTGCTGCTGGAGCGTCTCGCGATCGCTGCCACTTCCTACTTGGGGCACTCGTCGCGCTCCTCTGCTTCGAACTCGAGTTCCTGGAGCCGCTGCAGCTGCTCCTTCATGAAGACCGGAAGTTCTTGCCGGACGACGTCATCATACAGCCGGTGAAGCTGCTCTCGTGTCCAGATCTGGACTGGTATCGGGCGGTTGGTCATCTGGTCAACAGTTTGATGATCTCGTCTCTTGTCTCGATACTCACGAGGATACAACGTGTTGCCGGGGTCTTCGGTTCCCCGCCAACCGAGCGAAACCCGTCGGCAGCCAGCTCTTGTGGCGTGTAAGTTTTGGTGGCTTGCAACCGTTCGACGAGGGTCATGGCCGCGGCGTCCCGTCAGCCTGCCGAGTGACGGCGACGTTCGCCCACATGGCATTCGCGCGGTGCGCCCTCAAAATAAATGTTTTATCGGGCCCGTCGGGGAGGAACTCCTCAAGCAGATCGCTGTACTGGCGCGCCGCCGTGCGCAGCAAGCTCATGACCTTCATCTGCTCTTCGCTCGGGCGCAGGTACTCGAATGTCGAGTGGTGCAGGCGCGCGGGCCCGCGGTTAGGGTTGAGCCCGGTAACGGCGGCGCGGGGCGGGATGAAGTCTAGCTCTTCGTGTTTGCTGTCGTGCTGCTTGGGCATCGGGGGGTATCCGAGTGTGTTTCGGGGCATCTTGGGGTATCCCAGTGGGTTGAGGGGATGGGGCACGGTATCAGCCTAGCACCTGTGTCCTCCTGCCGTGTTCACAAGTGCGTTAACTAAAAATTAATTGAGTTTCCCGTGCCCCTCGTCAGAATTTTTCACCCGGAGTCCCGGCGTTTCTGCCCGCCGGCTTCACGGAGTGGCGGGTGGGGGGGCGGCTGCGGCGAGCTTGTCGGTCTCGGCCTGGACTGCGGCCGCGGCTGCGTCGACCGCAACCTGGACCTTCGGGTCCTCGACCGGCGGCGTCCCGATCTTGGCGATCGCGACGTCAACCTCGACCGTGAGCGCGTCGACCGCGGTGGTGAGCTTCGAGAAGTCAACCATGAGAACCTCCGTGCGTAGGACGATGTAAGCCAGAATGACGAAGTTTACCCAGATGAAGATCTCCATCTAGTTAAGCCTCCCGTGCCCCTCGAGTTCCTCGTACAGCACCTCCTGCACGCGCCGCGTCGCCTCGATGGCCTTCGCGCGGATCGCCGCGGTGACTTCCTTGTCCTCCTCCGTGAGCGGCTCGCCGCGCATGCGCTTCGCCTTCACGTGGGCGATCGCCTTCTGCACCGCGGTGCGGATGATGTGCAACGCCTCCTGGGCGTCGATCATGGCAACGTGCGGGTCTTTGGTCGGCATAGGGGATCTCCTGGTTGCGGGGGGCAGAATCGAACTGCCGATCGCCTGGTTATGGGCCAGGAGCCTTACCACTTGGCTACCCCGCTTCAACGCACACCGTAGTACGACATGAGCGCGATGACAAGCGCCAGCGCGGCCAGGAACCAGGCGATCGCTACGGCGTCGCTCACCAGCGCAGGGCTCCAAACCCTGGGATCGAAACGTGGATGCCCACCGCGGCAAGGATCGCCGAGATGAAGTAGAGCACGACGAAGACCAGCAGAAAGACGCCCAGGATGTAGAGGCCTGTGCGGAACGGCTCCTCGACGTATGGCGAAATGAGCGGCCAGAGCTTGGTGTGGATAGCCCACCACAACACGCCGAGGACGATCAGCAGGAAGCAAAGTCCGATCACGGTACCCATGGTCACCTCCAAGAGGGGCGGACGATGTAACGCATGAAACGGTGAAAAGTTCCCTATGAAGGTGCGTTCCGCTCGCGGACATCGGCCGCCCACACCTTTCGAACCGTTGCAACGGTACACCCGATCTTCTCGGTGAGAAACTTCTCCAGGTGGGCGCGTGCCGTCAAGATCGTGGCGATATCCTTGGCCGTGAGGAACAGGTCCGGGTTATGCGCGATCTTGTCCGCAAAATTCTCATGGAACGTGCCCCAGGCCAAATTTTCCGGCCGGTTATCTAAGGAATCCCCGTTCAGGTGGCGAGATTGTTTTCCAGGGGGGCGGGGGCCGACGAAGGCCTCGAGGACAAGGTGATGAACCTCTCGAGGGGCCAACTTTCCATCTTTGTACACCCCGGCGCGCGCGTAAGACGTGTCGTATTTTCCGCGGTTCCGGATGTGAAGTTTCATGGTGCGACCCGTTTTAGAGGCACGCACGCGGCCCGCGGTCGACGCCTCATATTCGTAGCCGGGGATTTTCTTCCATGTTTCCAACATCTTAGCCTCCAATAATGTAACCCAACCATTAATATAGGTACCCTATGTCGAAAAATCCAGAGTGATGTACGCGGGACCCCTATATACAAAATCCTGGCGTCAACGTCGATCCATGTCACTGGGTAGGTCCACTCCCCCTAGCACGGGTGCCACGGTAGGCACCCTTGCCCCCTCCCCTCCTCCCTCCTCCCGCTCTTTATCATCTTAACATGAAACACTTTCATTTTTAAACGGCCAACCTTGCAAGTAACAGCTGAAACGGGTGGCACCCGAGGCACTGTCAACCCCATCCACCCTACCGATGTCCGATCGCGCGCGCTGGTGACGTCCCCAAGGCTTGGTATCTTGACACGAATAGACCCGTTGCAACCGTTGGTAGGTACCAATTGCCAATTGTCCAAATGACTTATGTCGGCAATTGTGGCAGGATTTGACCCGTTTTCGAAGTGCACCAATTGCTAAAACGGTTTGAACAATTGGTTTCGTTGAAATCATTGGGGAATTCGGCAGAAAATGGTCCAATTGTCCAAATGTCCAATTGTTCGAGGCAAAAACGAGCCCTATAGAGAGAGCCAAAAGTGAAAACCGTTCGAGATCGCAGGGAGATCACTCTTTCCATGAACAAAACATAAACATATGAATGAAATACAACCTACGGGTATAACGGGTGCAATAATACAATCAAATTACTTTTTCTCTCTATAGGGCTCGTTTTTGCCGCCGACAATTGGTCATTTGGACAATTGGTTCTAACTCTGCCACAATTGCCGCAAAACATTTTTTAGCAATTGGACATTTGGGGCTTGACAACCGTAAACAAACTGCTAAATTGCCAATCACTGAAACGGCCCACTCAACCCAAAGGACATATGACAATGACGACCATCTCCCCTGAAACTGCCTACGGAAATGCACCCGTTTACGTGGTTCGGTCAACCGACCTAAAGCGCCCAGAGGCGTTCCGTGATCTTGACGACGCGGTACGCTACTGCCGGCACCTAGGCCTCCCCTACTCCATCGCCACGCGGTGACACCATGTTCGTTTTTTACATCGCTGAATTTGCATTCGGTAACAGCGCGGGCCCATTCTCTACCTTCTGCCTAGACCACGAATGGCTTCCGCAAGACTTCGCAATCCGCTGCAACGAAAGCATATGGCTGGTGCCGGGCACGGTGCAATCATGATCCGCGTCGACGCTGACGTCTCAATCGACCAGAACGACCCCGAGCGTTTCACAGTGACAGAGTACAAGCGCCGCGGGTTCTCCGTTCTGTTTCGTGGCACGCGGGAGGCCTGCACCAACTTCGTGCGGGCGAACCCGGAACTTCAAAGGGATTGATTGCAGCCCTAGGCGCTCTGCAGAGGGCGCCTAGAACGGCAATCCAGCCGACAAGAGAGAAACCAAAATGTACACGGATCGGAACTTCAAAACTAAAAAAGAGTTTAAGGCGGCCGTCGAGGCGTGGAACAAGGCAACTGCCAGCGTCGACGCGCATCCTGTTGACGTGCCCTATCCCCTGCCTGTCACCTATCACCAGCCGGGCCCGTTTGGGGGCAATGAGCCGCGCGACGGTGTGGCGTATTTCGAAGGCCCGCATTATCCGCAGGCGCACAAGTGGTACGCCAAGGGGACACTGGTCAACGGTGTCGTGGTGAAAGTGTCATGATCCCCAAATGCAGAGTGTGGCGCGTTCGCTACTTCATGGGCAAGACGTTGCTCGCTGAAATTGACGTGCTGACAATTAACAAAATGTTCGCACGATGGATGGCGGGCGACCAACTCCGCGTCGACCACCTAGACCGCTATCTAGCAGCTGACCGTGAAACGGTTAGCCTACTCAAAACAAAGGAAGCATGACAATGAAAACACGCCGATACGACCCGACGGGCACGCGCTACATGCAAGGGAGTGGTGAGCGCTACCCTACTAGCCCCGACGCACTCGAAAGCGCTCTGCGGGCTTCCTACAGGCTCGCCCTTGGAGCAACTTGGATTGTTATCATCGGGTTGTCGGTCGCAATCCTAATGGGAGTATAAGCTATGCTAACAGGTCTTTTGATTTGGTTCGGTGTTAGCTTTGCGTTCGGGCTTTCGTTCGGCCCCGTCATGAAAGGAAACTAAGTCATGACGTGGCGAACGGACGCGGGTTATAAAGCGGGCTTTGCTGACCGGCTCTTGGGTATTAGGTCGGATTATGCTTGGTTTTCTTTCACGCCAGAAGACAAGGAATATTCGGACGCATATAAACGTGGTTGGTTTGCTGCGGCTGCTGTGAAGTCATGACGTAATTAAGCGGCGCGTCCGCGCGCCGTCATAATTGCGCCACAATTTAGCGATACCTTTACTCTCGAAACAAGGAATAAGACAATGGCAAAACCTAACGGAATGGTATTCTATCGCGGCCCGTCCATGTTGGACGGTAAACCGATCGTCGCAATCCTGACTGGCCTTGCCGGCAGTAGCGCGAATGAGAAAACGGGCGGTGGCCTTTATCAGACTTGGATACTACGTGAGGACGTCAATCCGCTGGTCGCTGTGAACACTGGTGATGACGCGAGCATTTGCGGCGATTGCAAGCATCGCGGCACAATCGTGGACGGACGCAACAAGGGCCGATCTTGCTATGTGCGCCTTGACACCGCGCCGAATAACATTTGGAAAACCTACCAGCGCGGACGCTATCCGAGCATCAATCCGGCAGAGGCGCGTTACATGCTCACGAAGCTTGTTCGTGGCGGATCGTACGGCGATCCTGCGGCCGTGCCGTTTTGGGTGTGGGAGGCTTTGCTTGACGGCGCACCAACGGGCACGGCGTACACACATCAATGGCGCGCGTTCCCGGAACTAGCAGCGTTCTGCATGGCCAGTGTCGACACCAGCGCGGAGCGGGCAGAGGCAAAGCTGTTAGGCTTTCGGACGTTCCGCGTGCGCGACGAAAACGAGCCGATCGAAGCGTACGAAGTCATGTGCCCCGCCTCTAAAGAGGCAGGCTATAAGACCACATGCGACGCATGCCGAGCATGCGGTGGCACGCGCGCCAAGGCTAAGGCTGATATCGTGATCGCGGTGCACGGTTCGGGCAAGGCGAAACATTTCAACACCGCAACGCAAGAGGTAAACCTATGAAACGGGTCGCACTATACGGCTTTCTAATCACCTATCTCGCCACAGCCTATGCGCTTGTGGTCGTGCGAGATAATTACAATAACCTTCTGACTTGGGCGTGCGAGAATGCATCGCTTGGCGGATATGAGTGCGGAGAGGACTAAATGAAACCGGTTCACAGAGCAATTGTGTTCCTGCAACAAGCACGGGACATAATCGACGAAGAGGCGAATTACACAATCGGCGCCGATAATGGCGAGCGTTTGCTAGAGCTACAGAATGCCGCGTACGATATTGGCTCCATTCTATGCAACCTGGAACAATTGGACGGAACACCATGAGCGAAGATTTTGAAGTGTGTTGGGTTATCTCGTTCCACAGCAACACTGCATCGCCGCGGTCGAAACGCTGGTATCGCATTGTTCGCATCACATTCGTGGACGGGGCTTGGTTCGAATTGTATTGGCACCAGGACCCCGAATTGCGAGGGAATAACGAAGCAGCCCTGCGTAAGAAGGCACGCGGTTATGGCCTGGACTTGCGCAAGGGCCTATTCACAACGCCACGCGATTATCGGCTCGGCAATGAAATGGTGCAGATATGAGCGAACTAGCATCACAACAAATTAATGCTAAATGCGACACTATCATCGCTTTCCTGCGGGAAGCGCGTGAAGCGACACACGATGAATATGTGGCGCGCGCAAACGAAAACGTGTGTGTATTGAATGCAGAAATCACAATGTTGCGTCGGCTCATATACCGCAATGCGGAGTTCCTGCGCTTCGTGGACAACCACTTCCTGCAGGGGATCATCGCGGAGTTTGAGCCCAACGTGCCGGATGGGGGCTGACATGTCACGCGAATTTGATGCGTGGGGCGAGTGTGATTGCTGCAATCGCGGCCGCCGGTGGTTGCATCAAACCTGGGTATCGGGTATGGAAACGTGGGCGTGCGCGGAATGTCGCGGGGAAGAGAACGACAATGAGACGTGATTACGGACCATCTCTTGGTGACGCGGACTTGTGGTCACTCACAAGCGCCTGCGCTCTGCAGGACGAGGGCAAGATTGATGAAGAGCTGGTGACCTTTCACACGCCGTTCGACGAGTGCATGGCGATGGCAGAGGGCAACAAGGAAACTGCGCGGGCGATGTATTGGGGACAATTTAGAACAAGACACTGGCGCTCCCGCCCTAATTTTGACACAGTAGTGTGAGACACTGTAATCATCGGACTTCAGGAGATGCAACGCAGGAGGCGGCCCCACTCTAGAAACCCCACTGTCCACAATTTGTATACAAATTCGCGACATTTTGGAAACTACCGGGTAGGCGTCGCCGGACCTCTGACGCCCCAAGATAGAGGACCTTTGTAGCGGCAGAAACCGCCGACACAACTCGTTCAAGTCTCGGGTACTCCGGGGCGGGATTGAACCACTCGCACCCCGGGGTATTCGTCGCCATCAGAATTGCCCGACTTCAGCGAAGGGCTTCCAAGCGTAGGCGCTGACCCTCTTGGAGCTGGTGGCGACGAATACCCCTAACGAGGAGAATGACAGTGAATATTGATAGCGTGCTCAAGATGATTGAGGAGGAGTTCGCCCCGCCGATCGAAGGCGACATCCCGGACTTCCTGCTCGTCAAAAACCGCGTGCCGCTCACAGCGGAGCAGCGGGCGAAGCTGGACGCGATCAAGGTGGAACACCCGAGCGTCGAAGAGAAGTGGCAGCGTAATCGCCGCTTGTACGAGGCCGAAGGCGAGCGCTTGAAGATACTCGCCGCGGAGAAGGCCAAGCCGGCCAAGGAAGCATTCTTTGCAACCAAGAAGGCCGAGGCGGCGGGGATCAAAGCAGTGAAGGACGCAGCGAAGGCGGCGCACAAGAATGTGTAACGTGATGACCTGCGGAAACTACATGCGCGGCACAGGCCGCGACTGTGAATGGCATCGGAAAGTAGAGGACACCATGAGCGATTGGGACGAAGGAACAAAGCTAAAGCGCACACGTTCGTATGCGCCGCGGCGTGAGATCAACGAGGTGAAGGCAGAGCTGGCCATTCTTGAGGCCGCGCAGACCGCGCGTAACCTCGTGAAGGAACCACCGAATGGCAAGGAAAAGTATCTGGGCAACGGTAGGCACGATTGGGAAGAGGTCACTCTTTCCACCGCTCGCCTGCGCGTCCCTGGTGGTTGGATTTATAACGTGGACGATGGGGACTCGGTGTTCGTGCCCCTGCCGTCTGTTCTAGGCTACGCTGTCTAAGTGATCCACGCGACACCTGCCGGGGCTGTAAGATCAGCCGTAGAGTGGTGTGAACGTCGGCCGGGCGACTAGCGGGTTCTAGCCCTAAGCTCTAACGGGCACCCGGTTACTTAATTTGGAGGAAGTGAAATGGCTCGTAGTGATTGCAAATCGTTCGTGCGCGCAGAGCCAATCTTTCATTCAAAGTTCTGCATCAAGTCGCATCCGCACCACACCAAGCTGCTCTGCTCCTGGGGCAGAGGGGGCACCGGTGGCGGCGCTGGAGGCGGCGGTGGGGGTGGTGGCCCAAGCTTCGGCTACGCGTCCACCGGTGGCGGCGCTGGCGTCAGCATGGGTGGCAGTGGTGGCGCTGGGTTCAGCACTGGCCAAACCCGCGAGCAGTTCCTGGCGGATGTGAAGAAATTCAACCCGATGCCGGATCACCACGGGGCGACGGGTGGCGGGGGTGGAGGCCACGACCATATGCTTCCCGTGCGCGGTGCGCCGGGTCCGATCGCTGGCGAGGGTATCGTAGGACTGTTCGCTGCCGCAATCGTGGTAGCGTTGTTGTATCGCAGACGGAAGGCAAGAGCATGACCCGAATGGAAGCCGAACAGATCGCCGAAGCACTCCGCGAATACGTGGACGTGATGGCGTACGTAGCGAACAAGCCCGAGCTAGAGGGTGCGCAGTCGCTCAAGATGCAGCGGCTCACCTTTGATAAGCTGCGGGATGCATTGGTAGGGGCATCGCGTCATGGATAAGGAAACATTGCGCGAGGTGTCCTGGCTGCTGGCGCCCCATTGGACGGATGAGGAATTCGAGCAGGCGTGGGTGGACTTCCTGCTCTGGAAATATCGGAAGGAACTTAGTTAGGCGGCAACGGGGTTACTCCATCGGTTAGCGTGGGAGTCGGTGTTCAGAAAGACAGCCTGCGGCCTGTTGTCGTCACGGTATTCATTCCGTTCAAGGCTGTCGACCCACGCATCTAATTTGGAAAGGGAACTACGATGATGGAAGCCGCTCTAGTCGTTTTCATCCTGCTGGCCACGCCGGCAGTGTTCGTGCTGCTGTTCGCTGTGGCGTGGATGATCCGCGGCCGCTGGAAGGGAGGACGCGCGATATGACCGTTCACATCTACAACTGCCCTGAGTGTGGGAACCAGTTTACTGTGGACCATCCGGACGAACGGGCGTATGAGGACCCCTGTCCTCAGTGCTGCTACCGCTACCCGGACCTCGTGGACATGTTCGAGGGGCCCAAAGAGGGTGAAGATGATGAGATGTAACAACTGCCCCAGCTACCCCACCTGTACGATCGAGTTCGATGACACTTGCATATTGAAGAGGCCCCATGTCCACCTTCCTGTTCCTTCTGCTCGTGGCGGCGGTGCTGGTCGTGGGCGAGTTCGCCGCAGTCCTGGACGCATGTCCATCTTCCTGGGCGTGGTAGTTGGGCTCGTCGTGAGCGAGTTCGCCGCAATCCTCATACTGCTGGTGTTCCGATGACTAAACATAGGTGGTCCTGCATCCTGCCCCCTGGCCACGATGGTCCCTGTATTCGGGGCCTGACACACATCGACGAGGCTCTCATTTTTGTGACCGCCTTTACAATGGGTGGGTGCATGCTGGTCGCTGGCATAATCACCCTCGCAATTGGGGTGCTGCTAAATGGCTAGGGTCTCGACGTGTGCGAAGGAACTCCGCGAGGCACATAACCTCGTGACCATGACGTACCTGACGCTGGAGCGCGCCGCAGCGACGCAGGACAGCCCGCGCCAGTTCGCCAAGCAGACGGCCATCGTGGCGCTCATGACCCTTGCCGATGACCTCGGCGACAGCATTCAGGAGGTGATTGACAATGATGTACGCAATTCTGATGGGGATGTGGCAGGGGATGTGGGATGACCACATGTCGCGTCTGTGGGGTGGAGCACCCCGACGAGATGTTCCGGGAGCAGCCGAGCGGGACGACCCGGCGGAAGGAATGTCAGAACTGCGAAGCCGCAAGACAGAAGGCCAAGATTAATGCGGAGAACCCAGAGCTACGTCGGGCACGTCTTGCTAAACAGGCAGACTGGCGAAAGCGAAACGCTCAGTGGGTCCGCCAGTATCAGAGGGAGTATCACCGTGCATACAGAAAGAGAATTCAGCCCGGGCACCCGAGTCCGGAACACCAAAACGGGTGAAACGGGTGTCGTCTCGTCAGCATCCCCCAAGGACATCGGGACAACGCCTGTCATCTACGACAAGGAGTTTGACAACTGGGGCACCATTTGGGACACGCCCAACCACCGATTAGAGGTGATACCATGACCAAGCTTGGCGATGAAGACCCCGAGATTGGGGTGCCGGACGAGAAATGGATCGTGACACCTGTACAGGTGCCAGTGCATTCACCGGACGAACCGTTTGCCCCGACACCGAAAGAGCCGGCGCCGACCAAGGTTCCAGAGAAAGTCCCATGAAGACCGTATTCAAAGCCGGCGAGATCATCGCGCCGCGCTTCTGGGTGTTCGAGGGTGACACGCTTTATGGGCCCTCGAAGTGGCACAAGGAATGGCCACACGACGAGCCGATGCACCAGCCGCAGGTCGGCATGACACTGCACGGCGTCTACGCCTTCAAAAGCATGGACTACCTCTACGGCTGGCTGGAGAACGCGCCCAAATACAAACACATTCCTGTGATTGTTGGCACCATTCGAATATGGGGGACTGTCTACAGTGCTCCCAAGGGGTGGCGCGGCTCATACGGGCGCGTCCACTCGCTGGATGCCAAGGTGATTGGTGGGCGGACCCGCATCACTGACGGTGAGGACCTGGAGCGCCTGCGAAAGAGGTACGTGCCATGATGGTCGAACCTGGTTTGATCGGGTACATCTGTTTCGTTGAGCGTGCGAAGAAATGCGTGCGCCTCGGCATCGATATGGCGATCGAGGTGCCCGACCCCTGGGAGCGCCCAAAGGGCTTCCCCCGTGGCCGGCTGGCCTGCATCAATTCTATGGGCAACCAGGCGCGCTACGTGAACCCCAAAAAGGTGCTCGCCTACTGCAAAAAACTGGAGACAAAATGACCTCACTTACGACACATTGTGCCACTACCTTGATTGAAGCGGAGAAGTATCTCCGCGCACAAGGTTTCCGCCCCATAAAGCAAACGGTGTGGGTGCGGGGGGATTGGAAGGCAACCGCCTTTGTTTCGTACGACGGCGACGACGTCGTCAACGTCAGAGTTCGGGAGAAGGTTTGATGGCCGTCGCGATCAAGAAGATCATCAAGGCGATGGCGAAGCCACATCGCACGAGCATCGGGCACTCGCAGCACTCTCGCCCCAAGCACAAGCGCGCGGACAAGAAGCGCTATCGTGGGCAGGGGAAGCGGCAGTGAGCGGCTGGTGGCTCGCGGCTATCCTTGGGATCGCGCCGGCTATCGCTGTGGTCTTCTACGTCATGAACCACTACGACGCACACGATATAGGAGATAAGCTGTGACACCTCGTGGCCGCCTGGACGAGCGCTGCTTCACTGACTGGCTGCAGGGCTGTATGGTGCTGGCTGGGTTCACATGCATTCTCGCTGCGCTGTTGTTTGGCGGGTTTACGTTATGGATGTTGTTCGCACCATGATTTGGTGCTGGCTCTTCCACCGCCGGCACTGGCACCGCAAGCACTACTACACCCGCAGCTGGTGGCTCTGCTACAAATGCCTGCGCCATTGGGGCAAGTACGCACCGGAGGACGGATGAAAATATTCATCAAGTTGAGTGAGAAAACGACAGTTGAATTTAAGGCCATCCCATTTACGCGGGGTGATCTGATTGTCCTTTACGACAATCTACGCGAGGCCACTGGAAGCGCTGACCCTTATGCTGAGGAGCGCGTCCTCAAGCTTGCCCTATCTAACGGCGACATCAAATGAACCTGGTTTTCCTTGATTTTGAAACCTTCTACGACACGAAGTACTCCTTGCGGTCGATGACCGTCCCGGAGTACGTGCTCGACGATCGTTTCGAGATGCAGATCGTTGCCGTAGCGGTGAATGATGCGCCAGCACAGCTGTTCGAGGAGCGTGAGTTCCGCAAGTTTCTAGCAACACAGGACCCCAATGAGACGGCTACTATTAGCCACAATGCTTTGTTTGACTCTTCTATTTTGGCTTGGCGTTATAATTTCATTCCTAAGCTATCCCTCGACACTCTCGGTATGTCTCGGTGTCTTCTTGGGCACGAGCTATCTTCTCTCAGCCTTAATAGTGTGGCGGAGTGTCTCGGCATAGGAACCAAGGGTGACACGGTTCAGAGAGTGAAAGGGATGCACCTTGAGGACATCAAGGCCGCTGGCCTGGTGGACGCTTTCGGGGACTACTGCGTCAACGACACGGAGTTGTGTCGGTCGATCTTCCGGATACTTCTTCCGGCATTTCCCCCGGCACAGCTGCGGATGATGGATCGTGTCATCCGCTGCGCGACTCAGCCTCGGCTGTTGATCGATCGAGAGGGGCTGGGCACGCACCTCTTCCGGGTGAAGTCTGATAAGGAAGAGCTTCTAAAAGCGTGTGGTCTTGATAAGGGCCACCTCCTGAGCACGGAGAAGTTCCAGGCGGAGCTGGAGGCACGTGGCATCAAGGTGGAAATGAAAGATGGCACGAACGGTCAGATACCTGCGTTCGCCAAGACGGACCCCTTCATGGTCACGCTGGAAGAGCACGACGACCCAGAAGTACAGGCACTGGCCGCAGCACGCCTTGGGGTTCGCTCAACGCTTGAAGAGAAGCGCGCGGAGAAGCTACTCGCCATTTCCGCGCTCCCCTGGGCGCAGCCCGCGTCCATGCCCATACCTCTGCGTTACGCCGGCGCTCACACGCATCGACTCTCCGGTGAGTGGAAGATTAACATGCAAAACCTTCCCCGCGCGACCACGGCGGGTTCGAAACTTCGACAATGTGTGGTGGCACCGCCTGGGTGTTCGATCGTCGTATGCGACCTGGGCCAGATTGAAGCACGGCTGGTTGCGTGGCAAGCGGGCGCAAAGACACTCCTCGAACAGTTCGCGAATAAGCTTGATCCGTATGCGCGCCTTGCTGAGAGCATCTTCGGCTACAAGGTAGACCGCAAGGTGCAGATCGCCGAGGGCTTCGTGGGCAAGTCAGGCATTCTGGGACTAGGGTACGGGCTGGGCAAGGACAACTTCTACATCAAGACGCTGGCCGCCGCGCGCGGGCAGAAGGTGGACCTGGGCAAGCTGTTCACCGCGGACGTGGCCGAGCGCACCGTCAATACCTATCGCAAGGACAATAAACAGATACCACGGTTCTGGGAACGCCTCTCCGAGGCTCTTGCATCACCATTCTGTGGGAAGTCCGCTGCAGAGCAGGTGGGACCGGTAGAGATCGGCGAGGGCTACGTGACCCTGCCCGATGGTCTTGTACTGCAGTATGGCGAGCCTCGCACGTCCAAGGGACAGACGAGCTACAAGCACCCCTACGGCTACCGCAAGAAACTGTGGGGCGGGGCGTTCTGCGAGAACATCACGCAGGCGCTCGCCGGCCAGCTGATCCGCGACACATGGCTGCGTCTCGATGAGCTGGGGTATCGGGCTGTATGGCAAGTTCACGACGAATTGATATTCGTGGTCCCCGATACTGAGCTAGAAGAAGCGAAACAGATCATTCACGCGGAGATGGTTCGGCGCCCAACATGGGCCCCAGACCTTCCCCTCTCTGCCGACATTGGTAGCGGCAAGAACTATGGAGCGTGCAAGTGAAGATTTACCTCGCTGGGCCGATGTCCTATCTGCCGCAGTACAATTACCCGGCCTTTGACAAGGCGGCAAAGAGGCTGCGCGCAGCTGGCCACGAGGTGTTCAACCCGGCCGACAACGACCGGGAGAAGGGCTACAGCGAGGAAATCAAAGCGAACAGCGGCAAGGTGTCGCCCTCTCTCAAGCGCAGGATCATCCTCGATGACCTGACCTGGATCATCAACCACGCTGACGCGATCGCCTACCTGCCGGGCTGGGATGGCAAGACCATTCCGCCCGCGGCGGAGGGTCACCCAGATGTGCTCCCAGGGTTCAAGTGCAAGTGGGAGCCGGCGCGCGACTCTTTAGCTTCTGTTTATACTTGCACCTGGGACGGGTCTGGTGGTTGCAAGATCGAGAGCGCCCTCGCCGACTGGCTTGGGGGCTTCGCACGAATTGATATCCCAAGGGAGTGGATCGTATGAGCGAGACAGACGTTTGCCAATACTGCCTGCGCACGGGCTGCCAGATCGCGGTCGATGGACACACCCTTGACTGCAAGTATGGACAAGCGCTTGAGCGCCTTCGGTTGGAGGGTATAGCTGGTGGGACCGCAGAAGAAATCCTGGCGGGGGACGCGCAAATCCCTCCGCGGCTGTCGACGAACAGTGCCGAACGCAAGCGGATCGCCATCTTCAGTGGGCTCCTGCGGTACTTCCCCGATGCCCTGGCATACGTGGCACAGATCAGCTGGGCCGGCAACAACAAGCACAACCCCGGACAGCCGATGCACTGGAACCGCGCCAAGTCGGGCGACGAGCTGGACTGTGTGGCTCGCCACCTCCTCGAGGTTGGCACCATTGACCCCGATGATGGGTTCTGGCACGATGGCAAGCTCGCTTGGCGAGCGCTCGCCAATCTCCAGAAACACCTGGAGAAGGTGAACAACCTGCCCATTTCCCCTGGGAGCAAAGCGACATGAGATTTGCAGGCAGCTATTCGCGGCTCAAGAACTTCGAGAGCTGCCCCAAACGCCACTACAACTACGACCTGGCCCCCTGGGACGACCGCATCCGGGACACGGGTCCCAACGATGCACTCTCCGAGGGTATCCGCATCCACGAGGCCCTGGCGAAGGCGGTGGATAGGGGCGAGATGCTCCCTGCGGAGATGCAGGAGTACATGGTCTACGTCGACGAGATCAAGGCCGGCAAGGGCATCATAGAGGTCGAGAAGAACTACGCCTTCGATAGGAATTTCACCGCCTGCATGTACAAGTCGCCGAACGTGTTCTGGCGCTGCAAAATTGACATCGTGAAGTCTGCCGGCCGCGTCGCCCTGGTGTGGGACTGGAAGTCAGGCAAGGTGAAGGTCGAACCGGACCAGCTATTCCTCTCGGCGCAGGCAATCTTTGCACACAAGCCTGAGGTCGACCTTGTTCAGGCCTCATTCGTGTGGCTCAATGAACCTCCAGACGATGCATTCACAACGGTGGATTACTTCCGCAAGAACATGGCCAAGGGCTGGAGCGAGCTGATGCCGCGGATCAACAAGATGATCAAGGCATACGAGACGGAAGACTTCCCCGCGAAGCCCGGTGGGCTCTGCAAGAGCTACTGCGGCGTGACAAGCTGCATATACCATGGGAAAGGCTCACGCTGATGGACCTGATCGACTACTTGAAGCGGCAGATCGCCTTCTCCGAGCAGGCGTTCGGTCCAGGGTCGTCTCGAGTCGATGGGGTCATAGACCACATCCGCAAGGAACTGATCGAGATCGAGGAAGCCCCCGAAGACCTGGAGGAGTGGATCGACGTCATCATCCTGGCACTGGATGGCGCTTGGCGCGTGGGGTACACCCCGGAAGAGATCGCCCGCGTGTTGGAGTACAAGCTGGCGAAGAACAAGAGCCGCAAGTGGCCGGACTGGCGCACGGCGCCCGCCGGCAAAGCCATAGAGCACGTCCGTGAGGTGTGATCCATGCGCAGGGAAACCCGGTAATTACACCTGCCCCGAGTGCGGCGGGATGGGCGAAGTGAGCTGCTGCGAAGGCAGCGAACGCGGCGGACAGATAGGACCAGGCGATGACACCCGAGGGAAAAGTCAAAGCGGCGATCAAGCGCATTTTAAAAGAGCTGGGAGCCTACCAACACTGGCCGGTCCAGAACGGGATGGGCGCTCCTTGCCTCGACTGTCACGGGTGTTATCGCGGAACCTACTTCGCTATTGAGGCGAAGGCCCCGGGCAAAGTCCCCACTCCACGTCAGGAAGAGACCATAAAGAAGATCGCTTTCGCGGGCGGGATGGTTATGGTGGTCAGCTCCGTCGAGGGTACCAAAAACATTCCACATTGGTTAGAGGAGCACATCGGTGTCACCCGACGTCATTCTGATTAAAGAAGCCAAGTCCGTCCTGCTCTCGTCACCTGCCGTCCACAACCTCTTCCCCGACCTCCCTCGAATTGCGCATAGGGAGCGATCCTACGTGGTCGTGCCGCACAAGCCTGCAGAGACGACGATCCTTCGTCGGTTGGGGCACAAGGTGCCTCCGCCGATCATGACGAACTACGACTTCCCTCACCCGCCGGGGGAGACACCGTTCGAGATCCAGCTCTTCTCCGCCGGCGAAATGAGCACCGCTCCGCGCTTCTACAATCTCAGCGCGATGGGCACGGGCAAGAGCCGCGTCGTTCTCTGGTCGTGGGATTACTTGAACCGCGAGGGCTGTGCGAACAAACTTTTAATCGTATGCAAGCTATCAAGCATGCGACGCGTATGGGTGAGAGAGATCATCCGCACGCTGCCAGGGCGCAAGGCCATGGTGCTCCATGGTACGGCCGCGCAGCGGCTCGCAGCGCTCAAAGAGAACGCCGATGTCTA
>Ga0193693_1000027_pt1 | contig 17463 bp, 23 predicted proteins | sample L3a2metaG_FD_144916 | JGI IMG/M metagenome (GOLD analysis project Ga0193693, IMG submission 144916) | Soil microbial communities from a riparian zone of the East river system, Colorado, United States - L3a2 | ecosystem: Environmental > Terrestrial > Soil > Riparian zone | place: USA: East River...
CACTTTAGATATGTGGCACGAATATCGGCACAACCATTCTTCTAGCGCGGATGCTACAGGAATGGGAGTCAGCCAAGCATCCCATGGCCTCGCGCGTCCGGTACGCGTCTGTGTACGGACTTGCGCTCGGGTCGAATTATGGGGCGTTCACTCTCGCGTTTTCGGCGTCGCTGGCAGGCCTGTTGTGGCGGGATATGCTGCGAAAGAAGGGGATCCATGTCCGGCAATATCAATTCGCAAAGCTGAATATGGGCACATTCATGGTGGCAAGCGTGGCATCTGGGGTGGTGTTGATCGGGCAGACGTTGGTAGTCCATAGGCATGGGGATGACGCGTGACGCTGTTCCGTCCGTCCGAGACCCGATCCATCCCGTGAGAAGATTAATTAAATGTCATTATACCGCAACGGGAATTGCTGTTGCAAGATGTCTATATTTACTATCTCCGCCTTTCCTTCCTCGCTCTTTTCTTCCCCAACTTGCCTCGTTGTGACCATCTTCACCCTCCCCCCCTTGTTATGATCAGGCGTATGACAGACAAACTCGGCCATCTTGCACACGGCCACCAAAAAACTCTACAACAACAACAACAACAACAACAAGTTCCAGGCCTTCCCCTCCCCGTAACCACGCATACACACCTCGAGCACCGCGGCTCGATTTCAACACAACGCACCAGCGAGAGTAGCAAACGTGGCGAGAGCGTAGATGAGACACATCCCATAGACGACTCCAACTTTCCATGCCAGCGTAGAGCAAAGGGCACCTACCGACTCGCCGACTTCTTCTTTCAACGCACGCTCGGTACAGGCAGCTTCGGGCGAGTCCATCTTGGTAGGCACGCTTTCTGCCTGTTACTCTCATGCTCACTGTCGACAGTCCGGAGCAAGCATAATCTCCGGTTCTATGCCATCAAAGTGCTTCAAAAGGAAAAGATCGTCAAGTCCAAGCAGATCGATCACACAAACAACGAGCAGCAAATGCTGCTCGCCGTGCAAAACCCGTTCATAATCAATCTGTGGGGTAGCTTCCAAGATGCAACAAACCTCTACATGGTCATGGATTTTGTCCCCGGCGGCGAACTGTTCACTCTTCTGCGAAGATCCAACGTGCGCTTTCTTCCCTTTGACGCCATCACACCCTGATGTCTTCTCATACAGCGCTTCCCCGACCCTGTTGCTAAATTTTATGCCGCCGAGGTCGCCTTAGCGCTTCACCACCTACATAACATTGATATTGTTTATCGTGATCTCAAACCCGAGAACATTCTCCTCGGTCTCGATGGACACATCAAAATTGCCGACTTTGGGTTTGCAAAATACTGCCCGAATACAACATGGACGCTTTGCGGTACACCCGACTATCTCGCGCCCGAGGTGAATCAATCGCCTCACATTACGCCCATTGTCATCATCTTAATCATCGTCCACAGGTCATCAATCAGAGTCGCTACAACAAGTCGGTGGATTGGTATGCACTAGGCGTGCTCATCTTTGAGATGCTTACGGGCCTACCACCATTCCACCGGCCGGATGACTCACCTATGGCGCTTTACGCTCGCATTCAAAGCGGGCCATCATGCATTCGTTTCCCCGCCATTAATATGCTTGCTAAGGACCTCATCCTCAAGTTCCTTGAGGGCAACCCATCAAAGCGTTATGGCAACCTCCGGAATGGCGCAGGTGACGTGTTCTCCCACTCATGGTTCCAGGAAGTGAACTGGGAGAAATTACGGAACCGTGACATCGTCGCCCCATATCTACCAAAGGTAACCGGGGAAGGTGATGCGAGCGCGTGAGTACCAGTTGAATTGTGTCCTTGTATCATCTCATAGACGTTTGTTCATAGATTTGAGCATTACGAGGAAGGTGATGCCGCTTCACAGTACGGCCTACCCGCCGAGGACAGTCATGGCATCCACTTCCCTGATTTTGAATATACGGCCATTTGACATGGCATTTCTTTGGGCTAGTGCTGTGACGAATCCTTGGACATACAGTAGCATATCATCACGACATTGACATGAAAGGCTTGTATGACGACCTATTGTTCCCTTGCCTGTCTTCGCATAATACGGATACCTTTGTTTATTCTGTTTGTTGGCAAAATTGAAGGCATGTCTGCATGTCGCTCGACGGTGTTGTGTGACGGTTGTGTGACCGCGGGTGAGGGTTGAGTAGCCTCGTGTTTGCACCGAACAAATACGGCCTGCTGGGCACCTCGGAAAATGGCGCTTTCTCGCTCAATCTACCCTCACACCCGTGAACGGTCCACCCACTCTTCCTCTTCTCTACTCCAACACGCAGGGATTCGCAGGCCAAGCCTGGCAAGCCAACATTCACATCGTGCCGTGGGATATCAGCCGAGATCAAGTACTGTTGTCTTCTCAACCCCTGCATCGGCGTCTCCCTACTAGTATAACCGGCCCGTCACCCTTTCGCGTAGTTGCACCTGCAGTCCAGTATGGGTCATAAGAAGTCGTCCTCTGCGTCTGTCAGCGGCCAGAAGATTCAGCGAGAGAACCATCAGGGCGCGGAAATCGTGGAGGGTCCGTCGGAGGCTCCCACACTTGAGCAAGGCACGAGCAACAACAGTAGGGGTGCCGGTGGCAATAGTAACGACAGCTACGGAGATGGCTCTCGACAACCCGAAGCCGAGCGTACAGCATTGCTGCGCTCTAAGCAAGCCGAACTGGATGCGATCGAAGATAGACATGATGATCTGGTGCGTTCCTACCTCCTTCATTACCTATACCCTTTGTGAGCGTTTGTGATTCCGCATGCGTTCTTACGCCTATCGCCTGCGGGCTATGTAGGTACGCGAAGCATTTCATTTAGAACGGTGGACAACTTTGGTTACTTATGATCCTGCTGTGCGCGTCCTTCCCAACACGTCACCTCCCTTTCCCTCCTCTTCTGGTAGTTTGTCCTGACTGTTTGTCCGAGTTAGATTGCAAAGAAGGATAACTCTGCTGTCTTTCAAGAGGTGCGTGCGCATGCAATTGGGTAATCGGATGATGGAAGTACTCAGTCTTGAACTCTAGTTTAAATCGAGATATGATCTCATCGAAAATACGTCATCGTCCTCGGGGCCACGAAGAACAACGCGGCGCGCGCTTCAAGACCGTGTTGAGAAGTTGAAAGGGGCCTCAGCTGGTCCCTCTGTTATTGCTCAATCACCCGGGACATCCTCTGCACCCCCGCCTGACGATAGTTCTATCTGGGACATCTTGGGCTTTTCGACGAAGGGCAAAGGGAAGGATCGAGATGCTCGGTCCCCAAAAACTATGAAAGGCAAGGCACCTTCCTCGTCTACTGGTGCCGGGACTAGTCTCGCCACGACGCACGAGACTCCATCCGCCCCGATCGCTGGTTCTAGGTTCACTCGCCAGACCCCATCACGTCCATGCCTAACTGAGATGCCATCCCCAATCCCTTCCGGCCCCGTCCAACCAGAAAAGAAATCAGAACCAGGCAAAATACGTCGAAGACAGAGTCTTGACACACCGTCTGACGGACACTTTGCGGTCCCTCGTAAGCGGCGGAAAACAGACATCAATACCTCTGTTGAACTACAAGGCACTCCGCCCGTCAGCTCCTCCACACGTTCCCGTTCCCTACAATCTATTCCACCCCTCACAACTAAGGCCACTTTGAATGGTGTTCAAACACCTGCGGCCAAAATATCGCCCGGACTTCTCACTGATAAGGCAAAGGGCATAACGCCACCAATCAGGAGAATAAAGCTCATCGTTCGCGCGCCCGAACCTGTTTTTACTAATCCTAAACAGAAACCGGCCCCCCCAATTTTCAATAAATCCGTAACATCAGCTCTGGCCTCATTCACTCGAATCGAAGACGAAGATGCCAACGAGGATGTACTAGAAAAAGAAGCATTCGGGCGCGCGGTGTTCCTTGAACGCGTACATGCCATTCGTCAACAAGGTCGGATGCTCTTATCTTCCGAAGACGCCAGTCGCGCCGTCCAAACAAGACCAACGATTCAGCGGACGCTCGGTGCAGACCCATGGGACCACATACTCGATGCCGTGCGCGCACGCTACCGCGGCCAGCGGGAAACGAGCGGACCCGAAATTGCAGCTACCATCGCTGCCAAAGTACGCACGTACTGGGATCTGCAGAGTGCGAAAGAAGGCAGGGTGAGGTTGCAGCAAGAGAAGCAATTGCGTGCTTTGGCCAAGACAACACTGAAGCTTGTCACCACTGAATGGAAGAAAGCCGTATTTGTGAGTCACTTCCTTGGCACTCAGCAATCTTGTTGTGCCAAATAGCAAGCTTACGCGGGTATTTATCTGATGGCAGCATATACGGGAGCAGGAAAGGCTCAAGCGCGAAGAGGAGGAAACGCGCAAGGGCCGCGAGCATCTCGATGCGCTACTGGATCAGTCTGGGCAGATCTTAGAAACACAACATCATGACCTGTCCCGCGGTACACGGTCGCGCAGCCGATCTAGCAGTGTATCAGCCTCTCTCCGTGACTTGGATGACGAAGAAAGGGAGACTGATACAGAGGGGGACATGGCGTCAGACGACGATGCAAGTAGTGCTGAGAATAAGTCCGATCTCGACCAAGATGAGGAACAGCCAGACGGTGCAGAGTATGCGCTTCTATCAGTTACTGGTGTAGACAGCGATGATGAGGACGATGAAGAGGACCTTTCTGCCGCCGCGTTGCTTGGGCTCAATACATCAGCCGTCGCGCTCAACGGTCCTGCTCCTCATCCCGAGGGCGCAGATAATGACGTTGAGATGGTTGAAGAGGAAGGAGATGGCAGTCCTGGCGTCGACGAGCCATACGCAGCCCCCTTTGACGATGGATTGTCCCCGCATTCCGACTTGGTGGCGACCCCATCAACCGATCCTTTACCAGGCTCGCCGGGCTCTCTCGTTCCCTCGGCGCGTCCGCTCGTCTTGAGCCCACCAGCCGACATGTCGCCCCCCGCCCTGCCTCCTGCGACCCATCCATTTAGTGAAGTCCTCCTCTCGGTCAAGGATGATTTTCATCCGGTGTGCAAGACGCCTGCGGAGGAGTCACAAGTGGCCGATATGGCTGCGGACTCTTTGACGCTTGACCATGATCTCCCTGCCCATGAAGTCCATATTAAGCAAAAATTATCGCGAAATGGAGATCTTATGATTACGGGACCTGAAGAGCTTGATTTAACACTACAGCCCCCGCCTGTAGTGTACGACAGTGAAACCGAGCGACCCGACTTTCCGACAAGCGGTGAAAGTCAAACCGTACCCGATATTGAAAGTGCTATTCCCGTTGTGGACGATGATGATGCAGCATCGGTTGTCGGGGACGAGTTTGAGGAAGACACGCGCATCCCACGGTACCTTAAGCCCTATGCTGTCGCGCCGGTTGAGTGGGACAGCACCGCCGTGATCAATTGCATCCTTGCAGATGAAATGGGGCTCGGGTGTGTGTTTTCCTTCTCTTTCGTTCAACAGTCACTGACCTGCTTCAAGGAAAACCATCCAGACTATCGCTCTTTTATCCCATCTGGCGTGCGATCGGGGCATTTGGGGTCCGCACTTGATTGTTGTGCCGACTAGTGTTCTCATGAACTGGGAAATGGAGTTCAAGAAGTTTCTCCCGGGATTCAAGGTCCTTGCTTACCACGGCACGTCCAAACGACGGAAAGAGTTGCGTCAAGGCTGGTACGACAAGTACCACTTCAATGTCTGCATCACATCGTACGCGCTTGCTAGCCGCGATGCGCATGTCTTCAAACGAAAGCCGTGGTACTATATGATCTTAGATGAGGCGCATATGATCAAGAACTTCAAGTCACAACGATGGAATATCTTACTGATGTTCCGCTCGTTCCGTCGGCTACTCCTTACCGGTACACCCCTACAGAACAACTTGACGGAGTTGTGGGCGTTGCTCAAGTTCTTGATGTCTGGAACTGACTTTGCGGATCGCAAAGAGTTCGCAGAGTGGTTCGCAAGTAAGCGACAATCGCGTATGTCTCTCTTGGACACATTCTAACTGATACCAAACAGATCCGTTGGAACAGGCCATCGAAATGGGTACCACTCTGGACGACGAAACGCAAAAGCGTGTTGCCAAACTTCACACAGTTTTACGTCCTTACCTGCTCAGACGCCTCAAGCGCGATGTTGAGAAGGAGCTTCCCAGAAAATTTGATCACCTCGTGCTCTGTCCGCTCTCCAAACGCCAACGATTCCTCTATGACGAGTTCATGTCGCGTTCACAGACACGCAGTGACTTGGCGTCCGGAGTTTATCAAAAGATTGCCAATATCCTCATGCAGCTCCGCAAGGTCTGCAATCATCCAGATCTATTCGAAGTGCGGCCCATTGTTACGTCTTTCGCGATGAATCGCTCTGCCGTCGCCGATTTCGAGATCAAGGAATTGCTCGTCCGACGACGCCTCTTACAGGAACAGGAACAGGATTCGCTAAACCTTGAAGTCCTCGGCCTGCGATTGGTCGACCGCCAAAACACATCGTTGATCGCGAGCATTGGGACGCAGAGACTAGATGCGACATCATCACTACCTTTCGTCTCAGAGTTGCCTGGAGAGCCTCCGCCCTATGACGTTCGTACAATTGAGGGCTATAAGAGGTTCCGAGCATACAAGGAACAAACAGCTTCCATCGCGCGCTGGACGCATATCGGCTATCTCAATCGCCTCCGTTGTAGCGGTTCCCCGGTTTACAGCTGCGAACTGATTGCGAAGGTTCGACAGTGTAGCCGCGCATTGTTGTCGGTTTCTGTTTGCCACCCCTCGGTGCACCACCTGGATACCGCCCTTGCGGTTCGCACGATTATCAAGCCTTACGAAACTCGCGCCCAGGAGATGGCACCTATAGTCAACACCTTTGTGTGTATCACGCCACCTGTAGTTGCACGTGATCTGCCTCGACGCATTCTGCAAGGAGTAGAAGAACCCGTTTCTGCGCTTTCCTCCGACGTCCAATTCGACAGGGTCCTTCACCAGCCAAGCGTGAAACTGCAGATTGCCTTCCCGGACCTTTCTTTACTACAATACGACTGCGGCAAACTCCAGGAACTTGCACGACTGTTACGGGAGCGCAAAGCCGGCGGCCATCGTGTTCTGATCTTCACACAAATGACGAAGATCTTGGATATTCTGGAACAGTTTTTGAATTTTCATGGCTACCTATATCTTCGCCTGGATGGCGCTACGCGAATTGAGGATCGGCAATACATCACGGAACGTTTCAATGCCGACGCGCGTATCTTTTGCTTTATTGCCTCGTCTCGCTCTGGCGGCGTCGGTATTAAGTAAGTATAATATACCCGAACATTTTCGACTTTACCAAATACTGAATATCTCGCAGCTTAACTGGCGCCGATACAGTCATTTTCTATGACAGCGACTTCAACCCCCAAATGGACCGGCAGTGCGAGGATAGGTGAGGGCCTGCGTGTCCATACAGTAAAGGGTCATGTTGACAGCAGCACAAATAGAGCACATCGCATTGGTCAGATCCGCGACGTGCACATCTACCGCTTCATCTCGCAGCATACGGTAGAAGAAGCGATGCTACGCAAAGCAAATCAGAAGCGCTCGCTGGACGATCTCGTCATCCAGAGGGGTGAATTCGATTGGCGCTCAATGTTCCGTGGCACAACCGGTGACACCATCACGCACGCCTTGGAGGATTTCGCGGACCAAGAAGACGCCCGTGCTGCGCGTATCGCCGCCCAGGAAGCAGGCGAATTAGAGGGCGCAGACGCTGCGGACTTTGGGGAAGAGACCGGAGCGGTTCGGCGCGAAAGGTCGGCTAGCGCTGCCCCTGCGGACAATGCTGCGATCGAGTCGCCCTCGGGTCCTCCCGAAGATGACGAGCGTGAAGAAGATCAGGCGGACGAATGCGTGGTCGACGAAGGTGCGGGAAGCGATGAGGAAGATGAGGGCAGCACCACTGTCGACTATATGCTGGGCTTTGTGAGGTTTGATTATGACTTCTTCAGAGATTGGCGATTGTAGAGTGCAGGTCTCTTCTAGATTGACCGTTCTATTAGATCTCTTATTTAGCAAGCAATATTTGATACTGTATGATCTACTTGTGACTTCATCTACTGTAATGTCTCACTCAGCCTTTTGGCATGATGCTTTGATGCCTACTGAGAATAGTAGTGTGAGTCTTTGACTTTGTCACATTGCTTTATAGATCAAGTGATTGAGCTGAGCTCAATCAAGCCCAGTCTAATAATAATACTTCTTGCCTACTCAGATTGATTGATCTTCCACGTGACTACACGGTGCAACACACTTCGGAATGCAAGGGAGAGCCCCAGAGCTACACTGAGCTCTCTGAGGTCGGTCAGAACACTGAAGGGGGGAATGGAAAACCCCTGCCTGCTTGCTTTGTCATGTGTGTAATCACATGGAGCTATCCACTAGGTCTAATGGTCTGAAACTGTTGTAACGCATGAGGAGGCACAAGGACAGACCGAAGTACAGGGATAATGGGCGGCCGTCAGAGTGTGGGAGAGCACCGGAAATGCACCGGAAAGCGCTGGAAGAGCGGCCTGGGAAGTGCCAGAAGGGGGAGAGCCATATTGGGTGGTGTACTATGAGGATATCTTGCAGGCTTTGGGAGCTCCGGCACATCAATGTGTGAACTTGTTCGATTCAACATCTCACAGAAAATGTTCCATTTATGGAAAAAGTTGGTACATATACTTGTGTAATTTGCACGGAGTCTTAGTAGCAGGCCTGGGTGCGGCAGGGTGCCTGTGAGACCTACAGTGTCAGCAGCTCGCCCCCTTCTGCGGCTGCGGAGCGCTCTGGCCCGTCCTCTCGATGATGTAGCAACTTTCCTTAATCTCTTCATCGACGTTCACCGATCGAGGGGCCTTTATGTCTTCGCTTTGATGCCTGTTTATAATATTGATTATCGGAAGCTTTCCGCACTGGCAGGCCTCAGAAACCGCAAATTGACGCACCAGCGCACAGCGCATAACGCCTTACCGTGACTGCGCAGGACGACTCTGAGTCACTCCTCCACCCCTACCGTGTTTTCATCTTCTTCCTTCTCGTTCTGAGTACACCATTAGCCGACTTGAGACCGACACTGACTGTAGCAAGGCCTTTCCTGACACATGAAACTTTAAACTCTCGCCTACCACTGCTATAAAACGTCACCTCGGAAACACGGCCTCATTCGACAGAATTTCAAAGTCCTTTCTCGCGCCTTCAGAAGAGATACCAAGGGATGAACACAGGTCTCTTGCCCGCCAATCAGTGGCAATCACAAGGCGAACAACGCCCGAATGACGGTCAGGCATGTCAGCACGCAATGCTCGCATCTGTGAGGTTGCGTGAGGAGGATGCCTGGCTCTCGAGGAAATCAGTTCTGTGTTTCAACTGTGAGCTAAGCCTCGGGCTCAAGAAGGCGCAGAAAACCGAATGCATTTCGATCAAGACCGACACCAACGGCAGATTGATTAATTAAGAGATCCTGAGTCTATCCTTGATGGCCTTGGATGATTGCAATGAAATTCACCTTGCCAGTGGTTGGCTGGTACCCGCTTGTCTAGCAATATGCGCAACTTGAAGGATACGAGGACAGAGGCGGTCCTATGACTTGTCTAAATAAGGCTTATTTGGTCGCGTAATCACGATCCCAACTGGTAGCCGAAACGCCGGCGGGTGAGACCCATAAAGGCACTTCACTTTTCACATGCATTCCCCGGCCAGAATATAATAGTACAGGATGCAGTGGACTCCAATGTGCCTTCACGTCTCGACATTTTGCCTACTTTTCCGTCATGTCGAGGACGTCTGGAGACAGAAAGCGTGTTGGTTTTGGCACCCATATCACGGCTGGGGGCATAGCGGGGGCAATGGAAGCAGTGCGTCATCTCGGTGCAAGCAAAGTCCCTCTTCTGGATCCTCATCGCGCTACAGCTATGCTGCCAACCATTGGACACGATTAAAGTGCGCATGCAGCTCTCCAAATCCGGGCGCACACCGGGGGTATGTGTCTCTTTACTATAGTGCGCGACTCAAGTCTTTCAACACGACCCATTTTCGTGTTCAGACCAAACCTCGCGGCTTTGTCGCAACTGGTGCCATGATCGTGCGCCGCGAAACACCGCTTGCGCTGTACAAGGGTCTTGGTGCTGTACTCTCCGGTATAGTACCAAAGATGGCAATACGGTTTGCGAGTTTCGAGTCGTACAAAGGCTGGCTTGCAGATCGCGAAACAGGGAAAACCGCTGTCGGAAATATCTTTTTGGGTGCGTACTTCCCGTGGCGTGGCGCGGGGATATGATGCCCATTCTCGTTCGTCTCTCCAGCTGGCCTTGGTGCAGGCGTCACCGAGGCAGTCTTAGTAGTGAATCCCATGGAGGTCGTGAAGATCCGTCTGCAGGCACAGATGCACTCCCTGGCTGACCCGTTGGAAACACCGCAATATCGTAATGCAGGTCATGCAGTGTATACGATTGTGCGCGAGGAGGGCTTTGCGGTGCTATATCGTGGCGTAACACTCACCGCTCTCCGGCAAGCAACTAATCAGGGTGCGCTTGCATGCGCCCGTGAGAATAACACAGGCTTACAACAACACAGGCGCGAACTTCACTGCGTATCAGGAGTTGAAGAAATTTGCCCATAGACGGCAGCCAGAGCTGTCCGAGCTGCCGACCTACCAACACATGATTATTGGTCTCATATCCGGTGCCATGGGTCCATTTTCGAACGCACCGGTCGACACGATCAAGACCCGTAGGTACTTTTGCCACTTACTGGCTTTCTGCTTATCATAGGAACGGACCGCAGGTTTACAAAAGGCAATGTTCCCTGCGGGTACATCGGCTATCATGCGCATCACGTCGATCGCCTCGGATATGTGGCGACGGGAAGGTGTACATTCTTTCTACAAAGGGATCACTCCGCGTGTCCTGCGTGTCGCACCAGGACAGGCAGTTGTTTTTGCAGTGTACGAGCGCGTGCGGCAAATTATCGAACGCATCAAAGAAGTTTCAGACGACGATGACCGGTACAGCGAATAACATAACATATATTCAGTATATTCCACAGGGCTTCCTTCCTTTCGATGTCATCACGTTATTATATTGTGTACGTATACCAAATGTACCCGCCGACCTTTCTATACATTACTACCAGATTTACACATGAAGTACCCGCGGAGAAGAAGATTAATATGCTGACACTCTCGAGGTGAATCCTGTGCCTCACGGCACCCTCAGGGGAACAAAGACAAAGACAAAGACTCTCATCATTGGAGACAATTCTAACAGTACTTTACACAGCTCATCACATTCTGATCCACATGCCTGTCATCAATCTTTCTGTTCAATTGGAGCTCACACTGCTTTCGAGGGGTAAGTATAGTATGCTGCGGCACTTCACTAGCTTCACTTCTTGCCGGTGGACTGTTCGGAAACCTGGCCCTCCGTGGACGTGTAGCGGGCGTAGCCATCGCCGCTATTGTAGTACGTCGACCCATCAGTATTCTGATAGTAATAACTACCGTCGCTGCACAGGTCGTCATGAGATAACCCATGAGTCACCCAGGGGACAAAGTCTACGTACTTGTTGCTGTAGTGGTAGCCGTGGCCTCCACTCTCGCTCACGCGGTGGTCGTAAGAGTTGCCCTTTGTCAAAGGTTCGTTAGAGGCCGGTGGTATATCGAGAATTGCGCGACAGATACCTGGTCATTCGTCCCACTGGATGTGACTTGGTAGGACTCGCCGGTGTGGTTGTTGGTGGGCATGGTGGATGTAGATGGTAGTCGTCGGATGGACTTCTGAGATGACTCGGAGGGACAAAGGAAGTGTATTTATATTTGTCCTGTGTTTTGCCCATTGCGCCGCAAACAATATGGGCAAGACAGGCAACTATGGGCGCTGCCCGAGTCAGCCCGACGAGTCTCATAACATCTCTAGTCTCATATTATCATTCGGAGAGCTCCCCTTGGCTCGGAGCAGCAACTATCTTCACTCTTTAGTACTATGTCGGACTCGGGCTCCCCCGCACCAAAGGTACTCGTGTTGCATGGGTACGTCGCATACTGTACCTGCGTGCTGGTTATAATTGGCGTTGACGTTATTCTCACCAGGTACGGCCAAAGTGCCCACATATTCAGCAAACGCGTAGGTTTTTCGCCCGTTCACGCTGCCAACTCATTCACTTTGATACGAACCTGTCAGCTCGCCGCACTCAAGAAGAGCTTCGGCAAAGACCTCGAGTTCGGTGAGATGCATCCGCGTATGATCACGAGGTTGCCACCACCTCATCATTGGCCATATCTCGAATACAACACAGTTTTTATCAACGCACCGCACGTATTAGAACCCGTCGACTTAACTGGGCATGGTATGACTCTGGATACACTTGGTGCCTCCGAGGCGTCCGCGGCGTCTGAGGACCCTGCTCTCAAGCCGCGGGCCTGGTATAAGTCTGATCCGACGCGCACGCGCACAGATGGACTAGAAGAGAGCCTCGCATTTCTCCGGGATACTGTGAAGACACAATGCTTCGAGGTGCGTCATCAAATGTTGCAAAGACTGTTGATGATCCCGCGTGGCGGCCGCTGACGTCTCTCTTTCTCCGTGTTCATTCGTAGGGTGTTTTTGGTTTCAGGTGTGTGGGCTCCGCGCGATCCTTCAGAACTTTCTTGATGAGACTCACGATCTGATCCCGGCTTCCGTACTACTTTATGGCGTCCATCGGCAGTCAAGGCGCAGCAATGGCGGCCCTGCTAGCGGCTCTTGTGCGGAGTGTTTTTTTTTTCTTCACCCTCCCAACCGGGTGTCCCAGTGAGCTAATATGCGAATTGAATGCCGCGTAGCTTGAGCGGCCGCATCGCTATCCACCGTTCCTCGTGGACGGCGAGCCTCCTCACCCTCCTCTGTATGTCACATTCACATCGTGCTTCCTCGCTACGCTTCGTCCCTTTTTTTATTGACGCGTTGTCCCGATGGCATCTGGTCCTGTAGCAAGTTCTGCGTTTCCGTGTCCGGATTCAAGGTAGCTGGGCCGATCTCTGCTGCAGTCTTCTCAGAGGGGTATGCAACGCCCACATTGCACGTACTGGGGAAAAATGACGTTATCGTCGTGGAGGAGCGTTCGTGGGTATTAATCAAAACCTCTATTGGAAAACGAGTGGAGGAGCACGATGGAGGTAGGCGATGCATATCACGTCCAGGAACTAGGGACACATGCATTCGGAACCTCCATTCTCACCATCTTTTTTTCCAAAGGCCACTTCGTCCCATCTAAAGCTAGCTGGCGGACTTTCCTTAAAGCATACATGCTCAACCCAACAGGGTATACTCCTAGTCCTGGTCCGTCCTCGGTGTCACAGCCAGGGTCAGGTGCAGTGACGCCACTCGCGGGTTGATGCGCTGAAAGAAAGCAGGCACAAGGCGTTTGTGCCTCGGTTTACGGAAATGATAATACAGTTTGGATACAATTGAACAAGTGTACCATAAAATCAATTGGAATCAATTGGCCTTCGCTATATAATTGTATGCGTTTGGCTGGTGATACAGTATGACGTCGAGTCGATTTTTCCTGTCCTCGACGAATAAAAAGCGAGACTATGGAATCACTGACACTGTTTGTTCTTCCGACATCTGACATATGAGCCCCGACTCATATATCCTCGCCGCCTAGGCCGGAAAGGGACTTGGGAGTTTTTCCGAATGAGCAACGGCATTTTATGTTACCCTCTAGGAGCAACGCCAATCTCTAGGCTCTACCCTCGGGTGCATCACAACCCCAAAGCATGTGGCAATAAGTTGGTCTTATTCACAATTGGCGCGCACCAGTGGATAGGGAACTCTTTCCATCTCATCCTCATCAGAGAAGCAAACACCGAAAGAATAGACACGATACCCTTCCGCCTTAGTCCGAGGGATAGAGCATATGGACCGAGAGTGGCGCGCCATCGCGCCCCTTTTTCCAATCTCTCTGCTGTTTGTTTTGTGATCAGCCGCGATCGGCTCTTTGCCGGTTGGCCTTGATTGGGGCAGTGCCTATTTTGCGCAGCTTCGGATGATCAGATGTGAGTTTGGCCGCAACAATAGAGCTGTGGCCGGACTGATTAGAGCGCAAACTTAATACGAATCATTCGTCAGACGGGTCACTGGCAAGCTGACATGACTCGCCTGGTGGCAGCGAGGACGTAGCGATCTTCAAGTATAGAGCTGCTAGTGCTCCTGGTTCGAAGATTTGAGATTGATCTGGGCCAACAAGCCGGGGAGGGGTTACTGTGAAAGGGACGAACAGGGTTCTAGAATTCACATTAGCGCTGAGGTCGATAAGGATCGGATCACGGTGGGGGGAAGATGGCCTGAGGATGGCCACCTTCTCTGAGATTGGGAGTAGGCAGGTCAAGGACACAAAAGCTCATCACGACAGACTGATTTCCGATGTCAAAGAAAGAATGGCGAACTGGCAGAGAAGCGCTCATCTCGGGCGAAAAGTGAAAAGTGGATGCTTCCATAGATGATGTGACTAGTGTGACAGTGTGACAGTGTGATGCGTAACGCGTGTTGTTGTCCTTTATTGAAGAAGAGAGAAACAGAACGGTGGAGAACCTCTCAACCGAGCGCGTCCCATTTCAACGCATTCGCATTCACCACCATGAACGCTTGGTCACCACAACAGCACGACCTCGATGAAATTTTATCTACCATCTATGATTCTACAAACTCCACAAACCAGTCCGTCCAGCGCAGCATCACCCACGTGAGTTCCCCGTTCATTTGCTTCATTCATCATCCGCAAATGATGTTTATTTCTTTCTTTTCCCCGCCCGACTGTCATAACAGAAACTCAACAGCTTCACGCGCGCCCCTGATTATATCGCCTATCTCGCATATATCCTCTCCGCCCTCACTCAACAAGAAGATCGTATCAGGACCATCGCCGGATACCTTCTCAAGAATAATGCCCGCCTTATCCTCCGTGCTTCTCAACAGGTCATCGCATTTGCCAAAGCTGCTATTTTGCATGCATTCAGGGATCCTAGTGACATGATTCGTAATGCCGCTGCTCAGGACATCGTTGCGTTTCTCGGCATCCTGGAGCCCAAAAACTGGCCTGAATGTCTGACATTACTGGTCAACCAGTTAGACGACCAAGATGCAGTCCACCAAGAGGTGTGTCATTATCTCCAGTTCTAATCCGTCGTTTTTCTCGGATGCGGCTTGTCATGGTAGTCGCTCTGCCTCTATAGTCATGTCGACTCGGCATTTTCCCCCCTGGACATTGAACGGGAAATCCCCCCCTCTCGAGTGCTTCGAGGCATCGGAAGGCATTCCGTGCTTGGTGTGCACGCTCACTCTCAATGGGTTGCCGTTAAAGGACTTGAGGAGGATTTTTTTCAATCATGAAAAGCTTGCGGACAAGGAGACAAACAGTCTTCCGTCTGAGTTACTTCCCGTTTCGTTCTACGGCCAGAGCACCATTGGCCAAAGACAGACGCTCGCTATGATACGCACGGGGTGAACCCGTACGGATATTGTGCTACTTTTCTCCCTGCATGCTGCCGTGCATCTATACCTGAGATCACTGAATTCACCTTATCACTCCCCTAGGCTGCTTTTAATGTACTCGAAAAAGCATGTGAGGATTATCCTCGGAAACTCGATGTCGAGATCAACGGGACCTTTCCTCTTAACTTTATGGTTCCGAAGTTCATCATGCTCACTGAACACACCAACGCAAAAATTCGCTCGCATGCTGTGGCATGCCTGTCCTACTTTGTTCCTATCAACGCGAATGCCCTCTATCTCCACATCGATACTTTCATCGCTTGCCTTTTCAAAAGAGCCTCGGATGAGGAACCCCAGGTTCGCCGCCATGTCTGCCAAGCCCTTGTCCTTCTGCTGGCGTCGCGCCCAGACAAGCTCTTGCCAGAACTTGGAAATGTGGCGGAATACATGCTTTTCTCGACGAAGGACAAGAACGAAGTTGTGGCCCTAGAGGCATGCGAATTCTGGCTGACCTTTGCGGAAGACCCAGAACTTGCACAGTATCTGCATCCCCTACTCCCCCGTGTGGCACCAGTCCTCCTCGATTGCATGATTTACAGCGATGATGACTTGCTCTGGCTCGAAGGTGATGAGGAGGATGATGCCGCAGTGCCAGACAAGGAGAGCGACATCAAGCCTCGTCACTACGGAGGCAAGTCTCACGGGTTCGAACGCGAAGATGACACCCAGGTTACCTCCGATGCACCGAAGAGGCCGGTGGGCGCGTACGGCGATGAGCAGCTTGACGGGGATGACGACGACTTCGAAGATGAGATGGACGACGATGACTTCGCCGATGAGATGTCTACAGAGTGGAATCTTCGTAAATGTGCTGCGGCAGCGCTCGACGTCCTCGCTGTCCGTTTCTCCACAGATCTTCTGAATGTCATGCTCGAACCTCTCAAGAACAAGCTCTGGAACAGTGATTGGCTTCAACGCGAGAGCGCTATACTTGCACTTGGCGCTATGGCCGAAGGTGACGCGTGATCAAACCCTATACTCACGCGCTGATAAATGTCATCAGGTTGCATCGAAGCTGTCGAGCCACATCTACCAATGCTAATACCTTACCTGATTCAGTCATTGAATGATCCCAAGGTTTGCGCCTGTTGCGCCCGTATTGCTCGTACTCTGATGCTGTTCTCTGGTTGTAGCCCCTCGTCAGGTCTATCACATGCTGGACGTTAGGGCGATATGCCAGCTGGTGCACTGCGGGTACGACTGAAGACCACAAGGCGCAGTTCTTTATCCCTACTATGGAGGGTGTACGTACTCCTTTCATCTTCCGTGCTTCTGTGCTTCTGTGAAATTTATACCGATTGGTTTTCACACACCCAGCTTCTACGCATGGTTCTGGATAATAACAAGCGCGTTCAAGAGGCTGGCTGTAGTGCATTCGCAACCCTAGAGGAGGATGCTGGGGCTGAGCTCGCCCCTTATCTCGAACCCGTCCTGCGTAACCTGGTTTTTGCGTTTGACAAATATCAACACAAGAATATGCTTATCCTCTATGATGCTGTCGGCACGCTTGCCGATGCTGTAGGCCCTGCCCTACAGAATTCCATGTATGTGGAGATATTAATGCCACCACTAAACAAGAAATGGTCCAAATTGAAAGACGACGACGACGATCTCATTCCGCTTCTGGAGGTACTACAAGCGCTCAAAATGATAGACAGCAGCGCTAACTCTAATTGTTCTTAGTGTTTGGCGTCCGTAACCATCGCGATGGGTTCTGCTTTTCTCCCATACTCAGGACCGGTTTTCGAGCGATGCGTAAATATCGCACGGACGTCCATCGTGCAATACCAGACCTGGCAGCAAAATCCAGAGCTCGACGAGCCAGACAAGACATTCCTGGTTGTTGCTCTGGACTTGCTGTCCGGCCTGACTCAGGGCCTCGGCATGGCCCTCAAACCTTTCATCG
>Ga0193693_1000028_pt1 | contig 17324 bp, 38 predicted proteins | sample L3a2metaG_FD_144916 | JGI IMG/M metagenome (GOLD analysis project Ga0193693, IMG submission 144916) | Soil microbial communities from a riparian zone of the East river system, Colorado, United States - L3a2 | ecosystem: Environmental > Terrestrial > Soil > Riparian zone | place: USA: East River...
ATAATTAAGAGCATTGGGAAGAAGGGCAACAGTAATAAATTAATATATGAAAAAACTACTAATCATTTTAATCGTCATCAGTTTTGTAGGCTGTAATGATAATAATAATAAAAAGAAAACAGACACGCCAATAACAACGGCTGATACTTCTTTACTTCCTATTATTGACACAACAATTATCGAAGATGGGATTGCACCTTTGGCTGATGTAGGTGATGTAATGGCAAAGTCAAATAAAGACAAAGCCGAAAAGCAAAAGAAAATAAAGATAAGTTGTTCTTTTGGTCATAAGAAATTCAATAATCGTAAACGACCAATCGAAGAAGCTCCTGGTGGTAAGAAAGGTAAACCAGTTAAACCGGGAACAGAACCGCCGCCGCCCCCTCCTCCGGTTCCTCCATCAACAGCGACAAAGGTTTTTTATTTAAACTTTTTTGGTAAGACGATTTCAAGTACTATGTGGAATAGTAGTGGAACTTTTACAGTACAGGATGCAGGGCTTGCCCAAATTGAAATTGACCAAGTAACAAGAGAAGTGCAAGCTCATTATCCAGAATATAATGTAAGGATCACTTTAGATAAAGCCGTTTTTGATGCAGCTCCTTTAGGTCAAAAAGTTGAAGTTGTGATCACGGAGGATTATCAATGGTACGGACAAGCTGGCGGCGTAGCTTACATCAATTCATTCTTTTGGAGTGATGGATCACCTGCTTTTGTGTTCTCTTTACTTCTTAGTTACAATCCGCATTATATTGCTGAAGCGGTTTCGCATGAGGCAGGGCATACACTTGGACTTTATCATCAATCGGATTGTGTGAATGGTGTGAATACGGTTGAATATTCTTATGGTAAGACAATGGGCAATAGTTATTCAGTTCCGATAGGTCTTTGGGTTAATGGGACTAATTCGATGTGCATAATGCAAAATGACATGAATATTTTACAAGCAGCTTTAGGGTTAAAATAATGCCAGGACTACCATCATTTAAAGATTTTCTTCAAGGGTTAAAGGATGACCTTAAAGGCACTATTATGTATATTGCTTTTATTGTAATTGTTGCCCTATTTTGGATATTGAGAGGTGTTGATAAAAGAAATTCAGAGAAGCAGGATAAAGAAATTGCCGATTGTAGGACGGCTTCATTAGCTAACGCATATACTTGTAAAACAGAAAACGATCAATTAAGAGGTCAGATAATTGAAGTGATGGGAGCTTTTAAAGAACTTAAAGGAGAAGTAAACGCTTTGAAAAAACTTGGAATAATAAAAGAATGAAATATATCTGGCTGCTAATACTTATTTCTTGTAACTCATCTTCTGATAAGATGATAGTTAATAAGCAAGTTCATTCATCATTTATTGATTCTGTTTCAAAGGTGGTAGATAGTTTTAGTATGGCGGTAGCAGATTTTAAAGAGGTCGCTGATTTTGCAAAAGGCGCACAAGCAAGGATAAAAGAACTTGAAAACAAAAAACAGTTCGTTGAATCACAAGTTCAAAACGAGCCTGTTTATTTATCAATGATGAAGTCTGAAGATTATAAACCTACTGATGACAAAGACAAAGAAATTTACAGACTAACTCAGAAGATAAGGGAATATGAAAGGGAGATTTCTAAGTTAAAAAACAGGTTGTTTTACGATAGCATGATGAGGGTGGGTAAGATCGAATACGACCAAGTACCAAACGAAGAAAAACCAAACGATAAAAGCCTCGTAATTACGCTAAATAAGAAACTCAGGGGTGACGGGGATATATCAGAGCAGGGCGTTTCAGTTTGGATAATGAAGTACACCAAGAAGGCTAAGAAACTATTCAAGGGGTATGAAAGTTGTCAGCAAAAAGACTTAAATTTATTAGATGCAAAAGAAGCTAATTATTATCGGGGGCAGTATTTTTTCAACGACATAGAACCTGGAGAGTATTTAATTAAGGTTTGTGCTTTATATGGAAACTGGATGGTAATTAACAAGAAAGATTATAAACAGGAGATTGAAATATTGATGTCTCCACCTATTCAATAATTAAAAACAATAAAATGGACACTACATCAAACCTCAAAGACAAGTTGAGTACGTTTTGCGGAATCTTAGCTGCTGTTTGTGGCGCACTTTTAGTTGCCGGAGAAAGTGGCGTTACTTTACCGGGATGGCTTAAAGCAACTGCGGGTGCTGTATCTGCAGTATGTTTGGCAGTCATTGGTTATCTGACTGGTAAAACTCCGGCTGCAAAACCAAAGACAGAAGAACAAGTTGTAGATCAGAATTTACCAAAGCCGTGAAGAAATGGGCATTCATATTACTCATTGGATTAGCTTCTTGCTATAACCAAAAGAAAGCGACAACCCAATTTAATAAGGCGGTACTTTCTTATCCTAAAATACCGTTGGATTATTGCGCTGCCCAATTTCCAGACAAACCGGATTCTGTTATTATCAAGACTGATACCTTAATTGAAATCGCTACAATGGATTCTTTAGTTTACGATACGCTTTTATTAAACCATGATACGACATTAATAAGAACTATTGTAAAAACTCAGAAGATTTACATTAAAAAAGATTCAATCATTTACAGGGAGAACAGAGCCGAACAAGAGCGATTGCAATTAGCTTTATTTGAATGTCAAAAAAACGCAGGGTTGATATTACAGGAAAACAATAATCTAAAGGCATCTTTGGCTACATGGAGAAAGACGGCTAAAACCCGTTGGTGGTGGATTGCTCTTTTAATCGGTGGATTTGTTGGAACGATTGCTATTAAAATATTCGGAAAAACTAAAATTGTTTAGCGGGGTTAACATTTAAATCTTCCGGGTGGCGGTTGCCTCGCTAAATTTTTTTATGAAAGATGCTCGTAAAATAATAGTCTTAATGTTTGCCCTTACTATTTGTGCAATAATGGTAGCTATAATTTCATCTTGGATTTACTACGGAACGGCAAAACCTGAATCTGTTAATATCTTAGGTCATTTAATTGATACCATGCTCGGGGCTATAATTGCTTATTTAATGCTAAAACCAAACACTAATGAGGGATAAAGTATCTGAAGGCCGTGTAGCCTTATTACATCCATCTGTAAGGGCTGAAGTCAAAAAGCTAATAGAACAAGCCGAATCAGGATTCCCGCCTTCTATGGCCGTTAGAATCGTTCAGGGGCTAAGGACAATTGAGGAACAAAACGAACTTTATGCACAAGGCCGGACAAAGCCGGGAAATATCGTTACTAAGGCCAAAGGCGGCTCCTCATTTCACAATTACGGACTTGCAATAGATTTTGCTATCCTGACTGATAAAGACGGAAACGGAACATTTGAGGATCTTTCTTGGGATATTAAACGGGACAACGATAAAGATGGGGTTGCCGATTGGTTGGAAGTGGTTAAGATATTTGAGGATGCCGGATGGAGCTGGGGCGGCAAATGGGCAACCTTAAAAGACTACCCGCATCTTCAGAAAACTTTTGGCTATACCTGGCAGCAGTTATTTGAGAAGGTTAAACGGGGCGAGGAATATGTGAGTTTATGATCCAATAATTTTATTATACGCTTCCTGAAGTTATAAATTGTTTTCGGATTTGAAATTATTCCACATTTCTTCCAATTCAATATCGGTTAATTTTATATCAAGTCTAAGATGTTTTTGACACTCATAGGCGATATAATAACTTTCCAACAAGCCGTTCAATTTTTCAATTTCTTGCTGCTGCTCACCAAATTGTTTCTCTGATTCTTCCAAAGATTTTATTGCCCGTTCTCTACGGCCATCCATGATTGAGTATTGCTCTTGAAGCCTTTCATTCTCTGCTTTTAGTTCCTCTATCGTATCATTTGGATTGAGTATCATTCTTATAGTTTTGGCTTGAGTAGCGATTGTTGCTTTCAATTCTTCACACTCCTTCTCTTTCTCTGTGCATTGAGATTGAAGGGCGGCAATGTCGCTATCTTGTTGAGCAATTTCTATTATCTGACTTTCAAATGCTTCACGGTAACGATTTCTATCAGCTATGGTATTAGTTAATAATTCAACAACGCTATTATATTCCTTTTCCAATTCTTCCAACCCATCGGTTGCAAGTTGGTATCCCTTCGCAAATGATTCTTGAGCCTCTTGACTTAAATGGGCATAGTTCTCTTTTATAAGATCCATTATGTGTTTCGGTATAGTTGACATTGTTTTTATTTTTTAAGACGGAAGCGGTTTAGAGATTTAAAAGTTTCTTTGCTTTGTTGTTTATTATTTTCAAATCATAGTTTTCCGAATCACTCATTTCTAAAATTTCTTCCAGACCCTTTTTCAACTCCTCACAGTCTCGGTCACCTGTGGGAGAGGGGGTTTGGGAATAAATTTGATATAGTTCAGTTTCGTTTACGCACTTATACATATTCTTACTTTCTTGATAATGCCATGTTCCATCATTGCCACTTACTGCATTAATTCTAATCCATTCAGCAAATTTTATAGCGTCTGAAGAAGTAGCACAGGGTTCTATGGATTCGTCAAGCCATTCAACATTATCCAAAGCATACATATCGTTCCCGTCAATACTTCTCATATATCCCCTTTGATAATAAACTCCTTTAGGTCTATTATTAAGACTTATTATTCTGCCATTGACATACTTCCCTTCTTCCGGTAATACCTCTGAGCATTTCGTCCATCTGCATCCATGCCTATTATTATTTTCCATGATTAAATGTTTGAGGGTTGATTAGGTAAATACATCCAATGGGTGACTTTGCCGCCAACAGCATCAGTATAATAATCGTCTCCATCTTCTTGATCCCAACAATGATGATGCTTATTCCAGCATAGCACCCGTATTTGTTTATGATAGTTATCAAAGCACAGTATAGCACTATCTTCACCCGGCAATCCATCTTCCACCCTCGTCCATCCCTTCCTATTATTATTTTCCATGATTAAATGTTTTACGTTTTCTGAAATGAAAAACAAGTTGCTTTTGCCCCATAAATCTGGTGTACAATTCCCACCCTCTTAACCCCTGTTTATTGGTTAGATACATAAGTGTTTTTGCATGAGTTTTTGCGCCCAACACAATTCTTTTATATTCATATTCCTTTTTCATATCGGCTCTGGTTTATTTGGTAGTGGCATCCAATCAGGTACGTTTTGATATGATGCTATTAATTCTTTTGCCCGTTTCCATGCTATTGGCTGACGTTGTAAATATTCTTCAGTTTTACCTTGTGTATCTTTTAGTTCTTTAAGGTCAACTAATTCCCACAGCCATTTAACAACTTCGTCATGTTTCCCACTCCAATATTCAATTCCTAATTTTAAATCTTCAACTTCCCTCGTCCATCCCTGCCTATTGAGGGAGGCGGCAAGAGCAGCCCTGATTTCAACCAAAAACTGCATCTCTTTATTGGGTTTAGGTTCTCCATAATCCCCATCAACAACATCAGAAAAATTATCAAAGTAATCTTCAAGTTTTTCTAATAAATCCCGTAATTCAGTAGGTTTGTCTTGTGTCATATATTTACCTCCGATCCTTCTTTTGCGTTAATAACTCTTAAACTTGGTTTGAAATTAAAATCCTTTAAGGCTTTGTCAAGAGCTTCAAAAAACTCTTCCTCTGAAATGTGTTCCCAATGGTCGTAAGCCTTTTTAATTTCTGATACCTTGTCTTGAGTAGCGGCGTTTTTAATATTTGTCATACCTGTTAATACTAAGATTTCAATATACACTTCGTCAAATACTCCGATGAGTTCCTGATAAACGCCAATCGGATTTTTAAAGAAAGCCGGAGTTTCTAATTCAATACTTACTTGGGTTGGAACGCTTACGGTTGTTTTTAAATTGATTGACATGGTTTGTTGTTTTTAAGATGATTTAATAAGCCCCTACTTTCTTACGATTTCGGGGCGTAAACAAGATTACATTTTTAAGTAAACGGTTCCCTTGACCGGCTTTGCTTCCTTATACTTTAGTTTTCCGAAAGTTTTTGATTTTAATTCTTTTGAGATAAACCACTCAGCAGTTTTTACAACACAGCCTTTTGCGGTTAGCTCAGAAATGATTTTTTGAAGTTGTTCGCCTTTTTCGTCACCACGAAGAACGAACTCAAATAAATGGCTATCGGAATTTTCGTTAGCCCATACATTGATTACGGTTTCTTTTGTTGTCATTTTGTTTACGTTTATATATCAAAGATAAGGGTTTAAATGATATCAACAAATATTTTTATATAAATCTTTAAAATAATTTGGCGATTCAAATAAAAAGACTATTTTTGATAAATGAAATCAATAACAATAGAAATTACTCAAGACGAAAAAACGATAGTTTCCCGTCTTGCAAATGGCGAATCCGGTGACAGTATTCGTAGGGATTTAAGAATACCACAAGGAACTTTCGCTATAAACCTAAAAGCCATTAGAGATAAATTCGGAGTTAAAAACACTACTGAATTAGTGGCTTTATTTTTAAGAGAAAATATAATCAAATAATATGGCATACCTTTTTATCTCTTTTATTCTAATCGCTGCGGTTGCGGCTTCTTATTTATTATTTAGGATTCGCATACATCGCAATGATGTACGAAAGGCCAAAAAAAGGCTATGGGATGATTCAGACAATATTTATTTATAACTTAAAAAACAAACCATGATTATCGCATCAAATTCAGCACAGCAACGGGAGCTTATTCCCGCAGGAAACTACATTGCCCGTTGTTATCAAATGATACACATCGGCACAGTACAAGAGTTAATAATGGGTGAAGTAAAAACCGTCAATAAAGTAAGGATCGGTTGGGAGCTTCCAGAAGAAAGAAGGGTTTTTAAAACCGAGAACGGGGAGCAGCCTTTTGTTATTTCTAAAGAGTTCACTTTATCAATGCACGAAAAAAGTAATTTAAGAAAAACTTTGGCTTCCTGGAGGGGAAAGGATTTTTCAGAGGACGAAGTAAAGAGCTTTGATATTACAAAACTTTTAGGAGTTCCTTGTATGCTTAACGTAATCCACAAACAGGGTAAACGTGATCCGTCAAAAAGCTACGAAGAAATTGCAGGGGTTAGCCCACTTCCGAAATCGGTTAAATGTCCGGCACAAGAAAACCCTGTTTTACTTTTATCTTATGACAATTTTGATACGGAAGTTTTTGAAAAATTGCCTGATTTCATTAAGGACAAAATCAAAGGAAGTGATGAATATAAAAAGATGAAAAACCCGCACGAAGCACAGGTTAATGAAAACCTTTATTCAGGTGAACCCGAAAGCGATTTACCATTTTGATCACAGCAAAAGATATATGGAACTTTGAGGAAGAAATGGCTCGTGAAATTGCCTCTCTTGCTTACTATGCCGGTCTGGATTCGGAAGAAAAGGAAAAACTGTTTGCTGAATTTGGCGAAATGAGTGAACAGAGATACGATGAACTTGTAAAAACGCTTTCAGACCGGCAAACTAACCCTTTGGCAAGGCTCAGAAATGGAGAAGGTCTTTTGATGAAGGATATTAACAAAGCTGTTAAACAGGCTGTAAATAACGATAAATGCTAACTAAAGGACAATTAACCGATAAGTGCGAAAAGATGCAAAGGTTTTTAGAGTTGAAACCCGGAAGCGAACCGCATGACCTAATAGACAGGATTGAGCTTCTTTCGGTTTTGATTTCTCAATCAGGGGAATGTTTGGCAGATGCAAAATATTTACAGGATATAGCAATAGGAGAGGCTATTCAAAAATCAATCAATTTGGGTTACGATCAGAAGTTAAGCATTTCTACGATTAACAAATATGTAAACGCAGAGGCTAAAGAATTTAATTGGTTAGTGAATACTTTTGATAGGATAAATTCTGCTTCGGTTCATCAACTGGACGGATTAAGAAGTATTTTAAGTTACAGAAAAACAGAATTTGCAACATTAAGTTATGGCGGCAAGTAAAGTAATACCGTTACCAAAGCTCTTAAAAAAGGCTCAGATAGTTTTCAATAGGTTTATAAGGCTTAGGGATCAATCAAAGGGCTGCATTAGTTGCGGGGCAGAAGTGACGGAAGCCGGTCATTACTATTCACAAGGCCATCACTCTGCCCTTCGTTTTTCAGAGATTAATACGAACGGACAATGCCCCAGATGCAACAGGTGGTTACATGGGAACTTAATTAATTATCGAAACGGATTATTAAGCAGATACGGAAAACAGAATTTAGACTTGTTGGATTCGGTAGGAACAAGGCCGAAGGCTAAGAAGTGGGAACGTCACGAACTTGAATTTATAATAAATCATTACCAATGCCAGGAGTAATTAAATTGATAAAATGGGCTATGACAGTAAAAAAAGTTCATTACTATTCTACTAAAGAATGGAAGTCAATAGTGGAAAGTTGGATAAAATTATATGGTGATAGCATTGATACTTATTTTATTCACATAGTTCCAGACAGACAAACAGATAGATTTTTAGAAACCAAAAACAAATCAAAATGCGTTTAATCAGGGAAATGTCCTTAGTAAAGGATCGGGTGAAGGCTTTGTTAGTTAAGCATCCACATTTAAGGGATTCGGATAATAAGTTAATTGCAACAATCTGGAAATATGATTTATTAAAAATAGGCATAGACTCTAAGACTGAACCAATTTATATGTTTTTAATATATTATTCGGAAAAAGAATTAACAAACGCCGAAACCATTCGCCGTGTCCGTCAAAAGCTACAAGAGGAAAATCCAGACCTTCGGGGAACGGTGAATGAGGCAAGGCAAAAGGAAGGGGAGGAAGTAAGAAAAGAAATTTAAGAGCGTACCAGATGCAGCATTAGAAGTGTTGGCAGGGTTGCATTATGGTTGCCAAACCCATACGCTACGGGTCGAACGGGGGTCAAAAAAATAACTCCAGGAAGCGAAAAACATCGGTGGCTTAGTGAGCCTTTTTAAAATAAAATGAACGATCTCTCACAAATACGGACAGGTAATAACGGGGTAGGTTTCTACTTACCCCTCTTTAAAAAAAATAATTATGACAAAAGAAATATTATATACCGCATTGGAGTTAGAACAAAGTTTAAGAGAATTTGAAAGACTTAAACAATTATTAAGCGGCGAAAATCCTAACGCCGTTATGGTAGCTAAGGAATTTGAACACTTTATTTTTAGAGGCCAGTCAGAAATATATAAGCAATTTTGTGATTATGTCTTGTGCTACGTTTGCGAAAAGATAGAGGATATTAATTCTAAAATTGATGGGCTATGAGATTTTTTCTTTTTATATTATTCTTTTGCCTGATCGCTGCCCTTTGTTCCTGTAGTAAAACAGAAATCAAAACCGAGGGCCAATGTTTAATTATTTCTTTGAAATATACCACTACCAAAGTCTTTTTAAAAACCGATACACTTTACAACGATTACCTTACAGGGCATTGGTTTGAGGTATTTGTTGAGGATAAGAAGAAGTGGGATTTAGACACAGGTTTTAGGGTTTGTGATCGGGATTTATTTGAGAGAAGAATATATGTGATAAAATAAAATTTGTTTACTGGCTCTTTGTTTTTATATTAGCGTACATTTTTAGTACGGATTTTGCAGATGAAGAGTGAATCATTCGCAAAATCTTATTTCAAGATTAAATAGTCGGTAAAGGTTTCACTCCCTGAGCCGGCTTTTTTATTTAATGGAAGGGAAAAAATCTTTCGTTCTTTATTCTGACATAATTCATACTGTCAAGAAACTACCTAATAACAAGGCTGGAGAACTGTTTAAATTAATCCTTTCTTATGTCAATGATGAAAACCCAACTACAAAAGACTTAGCTGTAGACCTTGTCTTTGAGCCTATAAAGCAACAATTGAAACGGGACCTAAAAGAATGGGAAAGAATAAGGGGCAAGAGGTCCGAAGCCGGTAAAGCAAGTGCTAACAAAAGACAACAAGTGTCAACAAGTGTTGAAAGTGTTCAACAAAAAGAACAAGTGTCAACTGTAAATGAGACTGTAACTGTTAGTGTAAATGTAAATGATAGTGTAAAGAGAGAGAGTCTGCCCGAAAATTCAATAATGCTTTTCAATGTTGAAGAAATGTTTACTAAAAACCAAATTGAATTTGAAAGAATATGTATGCTCGGCGCAAAAAATTTAACAGAGGGCGCAGAAATTTTGCATAAATATCATTTGTTTTTGGAGGAGCGGGACCAATACCCAAAGACAAAAAGGGCCTTGAGGTCCGGATTTGAGAAATGGATTCTTAACGAAAAAACTTTTAATAATGGATCTACGATTAATCAACCAAGCGGTAAACACAAAGGAGCCATGCAACTTGTCTCCAGTATTAAGCAAGATATTGCCGGAAGAGCAAAAAATGCTTGAGTTAAAATATTCAGGCAAACGATTTGGACAAATGGTCCCGTCTGAAATTTTAAGTTCAGCAAAGGAAGTCTTGTTAAGGATTCACGTTATAGCGGGATGGACCATGCCTCCCGATGAATTGATTGCAATCCTGGTGGATGAATTTTCAAAGAAGATAATCGAATCTTATCCAAATGTAACGGCTGAAGAAATAGGTTACGCATTCAGGTCCGGATCGCATCAGGTCAAAGAATGGGGCAAGGCTTTAAACATTGGATTGATTGACGAGGTAATGGTCCCTTATCTTGAAAGAAGATTTGAATTAAGCAAGTTTGAAGAACAAAAAAAACAGATAGAACACAAACCTGATCTTGCACAAATAGAAAAAGAATATCAGGAGTTTTTACAAACCGATTTAGGAAAGAAACTTAATCCAAAGATTTAATTTTTTCTGACATACTAAAAATGAGAAAATGAGTTATTGTAGATGGTCATCAGATAATTTTAATTGTGATATTTACGCTTATGAAAGCGATGACGGATTTGTTATTCATGTGGGAACGGGAAGGTATAAAGGGGAAATTCCTAAATGCGATTTCTCGTTAATTATGAAAGGTGGCGAAGAAAATGTGGAGGAGTATATGAGACAGCGAAGAATTCAAGCAGCATATTTTCAAACCTGTGGAACGGAATTAATAGGACTGCCCGAAGATGGGGAAACTTTCACTTTATCAGACATTGAAGATTTTTACAATAAAATGGTGGAACTAAAAAATATCGGTTATATAATTCCAGATGGAGTTATTGAAGGTATAAAAGAAGAAATAAATGAAAGCCATCCGAATCTTTACCGGAGAAGGGATTTATTCACCTGAAGCCTTAATTGAACTTGCTTCACCAATGATAAAGCAAGCCAAAGAAGATAGGCAATATCTTTTCAGGTGGAATACTCCCAAATGGTATTTATCTGAGGTTTACGGGTATTTAAAACACAACAAGGATTTACCCGAACTTTCAAGGCAAAGGAAACTGGAGCTTTGGAATGAGGCGGGGAAGGATAAGCTACTTTATTTATCACTTTATATTTTAGATGTTATATGAAATTAAGTCTTTGCATCACTACGTTTAACAGAACAGACATGGTTATTGAAGCCTTTGAAAAGGTTTATGACCATCCGTTAATTGATGAAATTGTAATCGTTGACGATCATTCAACTGAAGAAAATTGGCTTAAATTAATTGAACTTTGTGTTTTGTTTGAATCAAAATTTCCGAAAGAACAATGGGATAAAATTTTACTTGTTAGGAACGATGAGAATTTAGGGATGAGCAGGAATAAGGCAAAGGCAGTTTCAGAAGCGAGAAACGAATGGTGCGCTTTAATTGATTCAGACAACAAAATTTCACCTGAGTATTTGGATGCTTTTATAAATCTTGGTTATACTCCACTTCCAAATATAATTTATTGCCCAGAGAAAGCCGAGCCTGATTATGATTTTAAGAGATTCTCTTCTATTAGCAGAACTAATGCAAAATTCTTTCTTAATGATATGCAGTTTAGAGTTATGCTTAATACCTGTAACTACATTGTAAACAGAGACGAATATTTAAGGGTTTATAAATACAATCCAGATATTCAAGAATCAGATACCATTTGGATGAATACGCTATGGTTAGAGGCGGGAAACTTTTTATATGTAGTTCCAGGTATGAAATATTTCCACAGGAGGCATGAGGGGAGCGGTTGGTTAAACGGTGATCACAGATACAACATGAAAAAGGCGGCTGAACTTCAGGATAAAATTAAAAACTTATGAGCTTCGTTACACCAAAACTTTCGGGGAGATTAGGGAACAATGTGTTCCAGATAATGACGGCTATGGCTCATGCTTGGCGAAACGGAGTTGAATATAAAATTCCTTCTTACACGAAATCAAAGTACACAAATAAAACACCTTTTGATTTCTTTCCTTTACTTACTCCTGAAGACGAAGCTAAGATTGAATACGAACACAGGCAGGACGGGTGGACTTACGAACCGTTACCTTTTAAACCAAACATGCGTTTACATGGATGGTATCAGAATTTAAACTACTTTGATGAGTATAGAAAAGAATTGATTGAGGCATTTAATTTACCTAAAGAAAAAATTGATGCTGTTTGTGTTCATGTAAGAAGGGGTGACTATGTAAGATACCCGACTAAGTGGCCGATGTTGCCAATGGAATATTATGCAGATAGTTGGTGGAGGGCGCACTATAATTTTCCAGACATTCCGAAACATCTTTTTTCGGACGAAGATTTAAAAGAAAGTTTTGCAACTTGTGAAAAGTTTTTTATCGCTGGCGATCCTTTAGGAGATTGGTTACGCATGACAAAGTACAAATATTTTGTAATCGCAAATAGTACTTATTCATGGACGGCGGCTTATCTTAGTGGAAGTGATAATGTAATTGCCCCGCATCATTCAAAGTGGTACGGGAAGGATAACCAACATATTTTTACGGGCGAATTAATTCCTTCACAATGGACACAAATAATGTTTTAATATGAGAACCGACGAAGATTTAGCGAGAATGATGGGCGAAGATACTGCCGTAGGGCTTCATTGTTACTACTGGCAGCTATCAAACTACATAAACTCAAAAGGGTATAAAACCGGAATAGAGGTGGGAACTGCTTACGGTGGGTGTGCGAATCATTTACTTACTAATTGTAATTTAGAAAGACTTATTTGTGTTGATCCGTACAAATATTATCCTGATATGCCGGGACTGTTTGACCAAAGCGATTATGATAGGCTTAAAAGACAAACACTTAAAAGATTGGATGTTTATCAGAAAGTTGATTTTGTTTGGATGGATAGTAAAGAAGCGTTTTGGAGTTTAATGAGAAATAGCAAAGGCGAATATTTTGATTTTGTTTTTCTTGACGGCCTACATACGTACGAAATGGTTAAATGGGAAATAGAACACTACTCAAAACTAATCCGACCAGGAGGGGCTTTAATAGGTCACGACTACGATACATTTAAAGAAGTAAAAAAAGCAGTTGATGAATATTGTAAACCGATAATGTTAGAAACAAATTTATGGTTAAAAGAATTATAAATGTTTGATAATAAAGATAAAATAATAAAGGTATTTTACGAAACAAGGGATTGGCTTTTAAAAAAGGCTATTGAAAAAGCGAGTTTGGTGAATTACGATTATGTAAAAATAGAGCAGTTTGTAGATGATAGTTTACTTGTTGCTATTAATGCCAAAATATCAAAAGCTACCGATGATTTAAAGAAATATCAAATACAAAGATGGTTTGAGCTTACAATATATGGGTTAATAAGCTATGAGGCGTATAAGGTAAATGAAAAATATAGGAAGGCAAGAATAGAAAAGCAGATTAAATATTATTACAAAAACAGAGATGAAATATTAAAAAAAATAAGAGCGAGGAATGATTTTAAAAAAAATTCAAAGGTTTGTAATAAGTGCGAGGTTAGAAAGGTCAATAGTGATTTTAGCAAAAGTAAAGAACACGCAGGAGGGCGGCGAAATATTTGTAAGTCTTGCAGTAGTAAATATCATAAAAATTATACCCGTGATTATGGAATTAATAAAAAGTATTATTTAAAGCGAAGGGAGTGGAAAATAGAAAACAAAGAAAGAAATATAAAGAAAAATAGAACATGGGAGCGGAAAAGAAAAAGCGAGATGATGAACTCTTACCTAAGACGTCTTTTAACAATGCAAGGTATTCAAAAAGAGTGGATAACACCAGAGCTTTTAGATATTAAGAAAACAATTCTTCAAATAAAACGTAAAATTAAACAAAATGGCAAAGACAAAAACCAGAAGGTTAATCAGCAGCCTACCTGAACTAAGATTTAAACTTGCTGAACTATGGGCAGACATTGATGATCGCAGCGTAGAAATGAGCGAGGCTAATGTCAAGGTAAAGATTGCGGATGTTATTGTAAAATCAATAGTAGCTGAAGGAATGAAGAATAAAATAGAGGGGGTTGTAAAGACTATTGATTTTATAGATACAGAAAACCAAGGCGAGACAAAGATGCTTATTGACGAATTCAAAAAAGCACAATGATTAAAAGAATTATAGACGTTTTTAATAAGTCTAAAAGCGACAAAAAAGAACATGGTTATCCTGAGATATACGCCAAACACTTACCGGATAGGGTAGATAAAATAATTGAGTTCGGGGTGAAAGAAGGTTATTCAATTCAGGCATGGCATGAGATCTATCCAGAAGCCCACATTTACGGAGTTGATATTTTTCAAGAGTATCAGCCACCTTTTACTGCTGATTGGGTAACATGGATAAAAGGAAGTCAAAGGGACGGCGATCTTTTAAATCACATTAGGGCGCATGGTCCTTTTGACATTTGCATAGACGATGCTTCTCATAACCACAGGGATCAGTTAATTACTTTTTTCGGGATGTGGGGTTGTACAAAACTTTATGTTTGCGAAGATATTGTGCAGGATGATTTTTGGGCGCAGGGACTTCCATTGGATGATAATATCAAGTCTTTAAATGTCAATGCTAAGATTTTCAATTACGACAAGATAAAATTCTTTTATGCTCCTTAAATTAGATTTACTCATACAGAAGTTTGGATTAAAAATTACCGGAGTAATTCAGGCGGGGGCGCATTGGGGCGAGGAGTTTGAGACGTTTAAAAAATGCGGAATAACAAGAGGGCATTTTTTTGAGCCATGTTCTGATGCGTTTGGTATCTTAGGAAAGAAAATCCCTATCGGTGGTTATTACTGTTATATGTGCGCTTTAGGTGATCATTCAGGCGAAGAAAGGATTAACATTGAATCAAGTAATCAGGGACAGAGTAATTCACTTTTAAAGCCTGTTAAACATTTAGAATATTACCCGAATATTGTTTTTGATTCTTGTGAGACGGTTTCTGTAAGGCCATTGGATTACTTTAGAATAATAGATTGCAATTTTTTAGTAATGGACACACAAGGAACAGAGTTAAGCATTTTAAAAGGCGCTGAAGAAACTTTAAAACATATTGATTACATCTACACAGAAGTGAATCGGGAAGAGCTTTACGAAAATTGTGCAATGGCTGAGGATTTGGATAATTACTTAACTGAATTTAAAAGGGTGCAAACGGTTTGGAAAAGGAAAGGTTTCGGGGATGCTTTATACATTAAAAAAATACTTTTATGAAATTTAAAAACATCATTGAGGCGCAACAATGGTTTGCCCATAGTAACGAATCTGATAAGAGTGCAATAGGTTTTTATAATTGGGCAATTAAAAATCATTCATACTTATACGAATGATTACACTAACCAAAATAGAAACTGATTTCCTCCGACCAAGAGAAACAAGGTTCTACCCGCAGGATAATAATCCCGCATTTGAAGAATGGTTTTTAGACAACTACGATGAGACAAGAAACAAATCAGACAGGATATTTCTTCCAATCCTAACAACTGAATTAAATAAACAATATTTAAGAAACAAAAGATTAAGGAGAGACGTTGATAATTATTTCAGGGAGTTAGACAAATCAAAAAAGTATTTCTTAATAGTTCAACATGATGACGGGGTTTTATTCGATATGCACGGAGCAGATGTAAAGATATTCGGCATGGGTTGTAAGGGTGATGTTCAATTACCTTTAGTTTGCCAGCCACATAAATATAAGTTCATGGAAACAGACAGGCCAATTTTTGCCAGTTTCATAGGATCAATAACGCATCCAATAAGACAGAAGTTAGTTGATGAATTAAAAGACAAACACGGTTATTTGATAAGTACAGAACAAACGTCATTGCATTTGTATTGTTGGATTTTATCTAAGTCTAAGTATGTCATCTGTTGCAGAGGTTATGGCAAGACTTCATTTAGAATTGCTGAAGCATTGCAATACGGGGCTACTCCTATTTATTTATCTGATGAATTTCTTTATAGTATAGGCTGTATAAAAGCGGTAAGCATAGAAGGAATTATTGCTTTTTTAAATGCAGCAAGAGAAACAATCGAAGAAGATCATTATTTAAACCAACAAACATTTAATCAGCATTACACCTACGAAGCAGTATCAAATATGATTTATGAAAATTTACATTCCCTATAAACATACAACAGGGGAAGAACTAAGATTCTGCCTACGGTCAATCGAAAAGAACTTAACCGGATTTGATGATGTTATTCTAATCACAGATAAAAAGCCCGATTGGTACATAGGGGAAACATTAAGACATTTGGATGTAAGCACACGAAAAGAGTTAAACATCATTTCAAAACTCTTCCAGGTCAAGGACGAAAAGTTCATTCGTTGGTGTGATGATATTTTACAAGTAAGTGAAATCAAAAACTGGTATCAAGGCAGACTTTCGGATGCTCTCCAAAGGGCGCAAGGCAAGTATTACGAAGCAATTAGAAACACTATCGAACACTTTGGAGATGTTAAGTATTATGATATACATACTCCGGCAATCTTTACACGAGAACAAATACAGCGAGTATTTAGACTTGAGTGGGGCAATAAAGATTTCGTTATCAAAACGGCTGCCCTATGTGAGGAAGATGGCGAGGAAACAACAGACCTCAAGATTAACAGGCCGATCAGCAAAGAAGCGATTCAAGAGTTAGTTAAAGACAGGATGTTCTTTTCAACAGGGGCAAACGGATTCAAGCCACAAATGATTAATTTCTTAACAGAAATATTTCCTGATAAAAGTCGGTATGAAATTTAGTATATTTGGTTATGGAGATTCATATCCACATACACGATCACAGGGAGAAAGAAATATTAAATAAATTAAATCTAATAATCATGGAACAAAAAGACTTTGCTCTGCAATTAACAGCTTTAAAGGATCAGCTTGCAAAAGCTAAAACCGAAATCACAGATAAACTAACTGCATTAGGTGATGCCATTGATTCGGCCGATGATGTAGCTCCTGAAGTACAGGCAGCTTTTGACGAATTGAAAGCTACTGTTCAGGGTGTTGATGACATCGTTGCTGATG
>Ga0193693_1000029_pt1 | contig 17321 bp, 25 predicted proteins | sample L3a2metaG_FD_144916 | JGI IMG/M metagenome (GOLD analysis project Ga0193693, IMG submission 144916) | Soil microbial communities from a riparian zone of the East river system, Colorado, United States - L3a2 | ecosystem: Environmental > Terrestrial > Soil > Riparian zone | place: USA: East River...
GAAATTTAATTTGTCCCAAGTGGTAGTAGTGTCCCAAGTGGTGGTAAAAGACTGTAGCTTGTATCAATCTTTTAAGGTGTTCCTGTGCTGCTGGAACTGAGTCCTCTGGAGTATTGATTGATGCAATGGGATTTATTCCAGTAATGAGTTTGTTTGGGATATGTTTTGTGTGTTCGTGCTTCCAGGAATTGTGCACAAACTTGGCCATAGGTAACAGATTACTCCAATTGTTCTGGCATCCAATGACAAAGTGACACAAGTAGGTTTTGACCTATTGGTTCATATGTTCTGATTGTCTATCAGTTTGGGGGTGGTATGCCATACTAATATTCTATTGTATGCCAGTAGCTTGGCAAACTGCTTTGGTAAAGTGACTTGTAAATCTTGGATCTTGGTCTGATATGATCCACTTTGGTATTCCAAACCAAGGGAAGAGATGCTTAAAGTAGAGCTGCACTACACCTTTGCCATCTATGGTCTTTTTGCAGGATAGAAACTTGGCAGCTTTAGAACATCCTTGGTCCACAATAGTAAGGATGGAATCATATTTTTTGAGAGTGGTAGATCTGTAATTAGATCCATAGAAACATATTGAAATGGTCCAAGTTCCACATGGGTGTTGAAGCGATAAAGTGGGGCACATTTTATATTAGTGATGACTTTGTTTTCTTAACATTTGGCATATCCTTTAACATAGTTTTCGACAAATTGATGTAAACAGGGTCCTTTGTATTTGTGATTGATTAGGGTCCATGTGTTAGAGATTCCAGGGTGTCCTCCAACTGGTATGTCATGGATCTCTTGAAGGATCTTTCAACATGTTTCAGGGTTGTCTTCAAGGTAAACTTTGCATGCAAATAGGTGTTCTGGCAAAAGAGTGACACTTTTATTAGGATTTACTCCCCCTTCAAAGTCTTTTCTTTGACTAAGAAGGTCAGCAATCATATTACTTTTGCCAGGGAAATGAATGAGTTCGAAGTTGTAATCTTGTAAGAACTTATTCCATCAGGCTTGGTATGTGCTAATCTTCTGTGGCAATTTGAAATATTTAAGGATTTCATGATTGCATTGGATGAGGAACTTCTGCTGTGCTCTCAAAAGGAGATACTATATCTAAATGCTTTTACGGCATAAATGATAGCAAGCAGTTCTCAATCATAGATGTCATAATTGTGCTCTGCTGGTAGCAAAGATGTTGAGTAATATGTGATTGGATGGCGTCCATCAGAAAATTGCTGGCTGATGGTGGCCCCTACTGCATATTTGGATGCATCAGTATCCAATATGTAGCGTTTAGTAGGATCTGGGTTTCAGAGGACTGGGTATGATATAAATAGCCTTTTGAGTGTTTCAAATGCAGTGCGTTGTGGTTTGTCCCAGTGCTATTGAGTACTTTTCTTGGTAAGATTGTGTAGTGGTCATCTAATGCATGAATAATTGGCAATAAAGTTCTTATAGTAATTGCCAAAGCCTAAGAATGATTGCATTTCATGGAGGTTGGTAGGGACAGGCCAGTCAGTAATTCCTTGGACTTTGACAGGGTCCATCTTGACTTGTCCCTTTCCCACTATTACTCCAAGGTATTCCACTTCTTTCATGTGGAAGTGACATTTCTCTGGTTTGAGAAATAGAATGTTGTCCCGTAATTTCGTTAATACATGGGCAACCTTTGAGCAGTGCTCATCTAGACTTCCAGTTATGGCGATTAATATATCATCCATATAAATGAATAGGTCGCCTAAGGTTACTTCTTCTTTGAGGATTTTGTCCATTATGGTTTGAAAAGTTGCTAGGGAGTTTGTGAGTCCAAAGAACATAACAGTAGGTTCAAATAGTCCGCTGTTCGTTTTGAATGCGGCCTTCCATTGGTTGCTGTTCTTGATGCGGACATTGTTGTAGCCCCAGTGGATGTTGAACTTGGTAAACCATTTCTTTTTGACAAGTTGTTGTACTAGTTCTTTAATGAGTGGAAGGGGATAGGTGTTTCAGATTGTAACTTGGTTAAGTGTGCAATAGTCCTGCACTAGTTGTAGCTTGCCATCTTTCTTTTTGACAAAGAAGAAAGGTAAAGCGTAGGGTGAGTTGGATTGGTGTATGTATCCCTTTTCTTTGTGCTCTTTTAGGAACTTGTCTAAGAGTTCTTGCTGTCCTTCAGCAAGTGGATAGACTTTGCAATTGAGTATCGGAGGCACTTCCAGTGTAAGATCTATAGCATGATCCCATGGGTGGCTATCTGGGAATCTTTTGGCTTCTTTATTGCTAAAGACCTTTCCGAAGTGGTGGTATTCTGCAGGTATTAATTCCTGCCAGGTTCGTTTGGTGATATCTATGGCTTCTGCTGCAAGCTTGGTAGCAGTGGTTGTGCATTAGATGTAATCTTCTGGTGTGATATTGAGGAATGGATGTTCTCCATATGGTGGAGGCATGTCATGTGGCATATAACCATCTCTTCGTCTCTTTATGAATGTTTTGGAGACTTTGCTGTCCTTGTTCAGGATCCACTTGTATGTGTCAGTAGTGGCAGCTATGACCTTGCCTTGTAGTTCTCCTTCTGTCCAGTTGATCTCCAGATTTACAGCGGCAAGGAAGGGCTTTCTGGTACTATTGCCCCCAGAACAGGCCCCTAGAGTTCACTAATGTCCTATATGTCCCCTCCCTGTCAACTAATCTGTTCTCTGTCCTATATCTCACATCCCCAAGACCATGTGGTCTTCTTCTAAGTCAATAACATAGAAGTTGTGGATGTTCTTCTTTCTGTTGTAGATGAGATCTAGGTGGGCAGCTTGGTTGATAGTTCCTACAGAGTTTCTAGTTCCATCTATGTTTCGAACAGTTTTGGGTTTAGGTAGATTGATTGTTGGGATAAAGAAGTGATCTACTAGATCTGGGGAAATGAAGTTATTGGTTGTGCCACTATCAATAAGTGTGCTTGCTTCTTGGTGAAGGGTTCTGGAATGAAATTGGATGTCTGCATGTATGGCTCTATTTTTGGATTTGAAGGTGGCATTGGGGAATAAGGCCCTTAGCATTGCTGAGCGCTGTGGGCCCTCTAAAAATGGATATCCAAACTATCCAATTCTTGAAGCCATTCTTCTTTCTGATCATCAGAAAGTCAAGCAGTACAGGCTGCTAGAGAGGGTGGTTCATAACTCTCTTTGTATCCTTTGTTTTCATCTCCTTCTTCTTCTATTTCTTCAATGGAAGCGACATGTCCCTGGGGATAATAGCCAAATTTAAGCAATTGCTTATTCAATTTTCGGAATCCTTGATTATGATCAGACTTTGGCTGATCATACCTTGATTGATTGAACTTTGGACAATCAAAGCACTTAAATTGGTTAGGGAAAGACTTTTGCTCAGTTTGGTGCAGCTTTGAGTATTGATATTTCTTCTTTAGGCATAAACATACCATGTGGCCCTGTTCTCCACAATAGATGCATTGCCCTTCATTTCTGAAGCAGCTAGATTTTGCTTCTGTGGTTCTACCACTGACAGTAGCTTGTCTGATTTGGGTAAACACCAAGTGGTCAATGTCCATAGGTACACTTTCATCATTAGGATGATGTTGATGGCCATTTCTTTGTAATTGTTTCTGTGAAGCCCATTTGAATTAGTGTTTCTGCAGATGCATTACAGCTTGTTGCATCTTGTAGTTCTCTTTCTCCCTTCATGCAGCAGCTATCCATTCTGTAAAGGTAATAGGAAGGCATTCTCTATGCATTATTGTACTGAGGAGTCCAGTTTCAAGATTCTGAGTAAACATATTAACAGTTGACGCAGTGTTTGTGTCATATCCTGCATCTCTAGCAAGATGTTTGAAGGTGGAAATATATGTGTCTAGATTGCCTTTGTGCATCTTCAGGTGTTGTAGCTTTGTAATGTGGTTTGGGCCTTTGCTGTATCCACATAGGCTGCTATGAATGCGTCCCTAACGTCATTCCATAACACATCTTCAGTCCATGCAATTGGATTGATTGTACATATGACCTTATTCCTTAGATCAGTGACTTGATAGTTGACCCAATCATTGACAAGGGGTCCTTTGATAAGGGACAGGAAAGTACATTGCATGAAGGTATGGGTTGCTCATGACTTCATAGTTATCATTGAGTCTCCAATGAATGTCAAATTGTTGCATGAATGTTTCTGAGGTAGTGTGTTCTCCTCAGAATATATCTGGTGTTTCTCCTCGAAACTTGCCAGTCTGGACTTGTGCTGGTACGGCCATTATGTTTTGAAGCAGTGCTGGTATTAACTGTGCTGGTAGTATTATTGGTGGGTTGAATGGTAGACCTGGTACTGGAGGTGGTAGTTGCGCTACTTGTTGGTGGACGGGTACTGGTGCTGGTACTGGTATGTGGAGTTCTGGTTCTTCAGCTACTACTGCTTCGATTGCTTCTTCTATTAATTGAAGAGCCTCTGGTTCGGGTGTATTGGCGGCTTGTTGTAAGATCTGGAGATAAACTTGTTCTCCTGGTGTAAGGGGTTCTTCTTCCTCTTCTCTATGAGCTGTTAGGACTGGTGCTTGTAGTACAAGTGGTGTTCTTGTTGATTGCTCTGGTTCATTAGAGTCTTCTGATTCACTATTGGAGAGGTGGTGTCTAGGGGTGACAAACGGTGATAGATCTGGATCCTGAGAGAATGATCTGGATAGTTGTCCTGATCCACTAGCTTCAGGGATATCTAGAGTAAGTGGAGGTATGACTGGGTCATAACTTGGGTGCTGGTGATTGCGTGGGTGCCAATATCCAGTTCCTTCTATGTGATATTGGATCTGATCTTTGTAACACATGAAATAGTATTCCTTGTATGTGAATAGTCTGTACCAGTGATGGTCTAGGAATTTGACAGATTGGTGGTTGTTGTGTCACAGTGTGAATACATAGTATCCTCTTGGGTACTGTTCTGTGTCTCTCCAATGTACATGGTCCTTTATGTGTGGTGGAAGATCATCTGTTCATCTTCTATGTACTTGGACAAGTGTGGTAGGATTCACTGGGTCAAACAGTTGGTTTTGTGATGCTGTTGTGACGTTGGGTAAGGCCCTTGGTATGTTGAGGCCTTGTTAAGTTGTGTTGCTTCTATAGGGAGCCTCCTTCAGTCTTCTGGTGTTAAGAGGAGACTTGGTCTAATGTTACATGTGGACTTTGTGTAGGTCGTGTTCTAAGAGTCTACTCTTATAACAAGAGTCGCCAAGGACTTTATGGCAAAGCTAACTTGAACTGGAGTTAGATCAGATAGCAGGCTTGTGTTCTGAAGTGCAAGTGCAAGAAGATACAATGTAAAGGAGGGCTCAAGGGGTGAACATGAAGAGCATAGGCTCTGAGGGTGGTTTATGGTCCTGGGATTACAAAGGAGACCAAGTCTGAAAAGACTGTGGCCTTTACAAGTGAGCCTATATACTACAAGGTACATAGCTAAGTGAAACGATTAGAGTAAGAGTCATCATAAAGTATGGGGATGTGTAAGCATAAGGAATCGGCATGGCAGCGCAGCAATGCGCTGACAGATACGCAGTCATATGTACAGTAAGCAGTAAAGAAATCAGACGTATCGGAGCAAAGATGACTCACACATGCAAGATATAGTATGGAGGGGAGTCAAGGGACGGGGCAGTGAGAGCATGTGAACGTAATCCTGATAAGGAAGGTGAGTGAGCATGATGCGGCTGCTAAGTATCTAGATAACACATAAGTCCATTAAAGGAAGTCATAGTCCAGTAAGAGCAGTCTGGTGGTACACATGGTGAGAGAATATAAGTACAAGATGGCATGTGATAACAAGATGATAGTCCAAGGGGCATAACACATGCCAGCAGCTTTCATACACCACCACCAGATGCAACCATCATCACCGACCCATACAAGGCATACCTCTATGAGCATGGTTCCAGTACTGGGCAGACTAATGCCAGCATTGTAGTGGCTGCGGAATCAAGGGCATTATGCTCAATACTTCTGGTAGTTGACGGACAAGACAAAGTCGAGGCTATCCTTGACCTGGGATGCCAAGTCATCATGATGTCAGAGGAAGTATGCAATGCACTTGTGCTACACTATGACCTGACAATCTGACTCCATATGGTGTCTGCAAATGGCAGCATTGACCAAGCACTTGGGCTAGCACATAATATACCATTCCTTGTTGGCAACATTACCCTCTACCTACAGGTACATGTCCTTTGCACCCCATCATATAACATCTTACTAGGACACCCCTTTGATGTCCTTACCCAATCCATCATCTGCAACTATGTGGACGAGAATCAAATTATCACCATCATCAACCTGAACACTGGTTGGAAGGTGACAATCCTGACCATCCCGCATGGCAGCTTCCACTTTGCAGACCAACGCGTAAAGAAAGAACCAGCCCAACCACAGGATTTTTGAGTCTTGATGATTTGGCAGCCAGCCAAGGAGAACTTGCGCTTATCTTAGAATTCAACTCTGTTACCAATTACCTTTCATTAGAAGCTTTCACACCACTGCCCCAAGATACCTGACAACAAGACATTGTGGCAGCATATATCTCCCTTTATGACATAGACTCCCCTTCCTTTCATAACATTTTCCCTTCTGATACCTGTATGATAGATTTACTTACCCCTGTGCAAACCATCAGCTTCCTGACCACAAGAACCCTGCTTGCCATATATGCCAGCAAGAAATACAAACCTGTCACCATTAAAGTCCAACCAGTGGAGACCAAACTCCCTAGTTGATTCCCCATCAAAGGCGATCTGCTAAAAGATATGCTGGTACTTACAACCCAACCACCACCATACATGCCAACTGGCAGGTACACTGAAGAGTGCAAAGAAATCATAGAGCATACTCACCCAGGTGACTTCTTGCTTCTGGAAGAGCACATGCTCATGCACCATTGTGCATCCAGAACCTTGGGTTCATTCACATGGTGCAACCTAGAATGCAGACACTTTCACAAGGACTTCTTCCCCCCCATTGAGATCCCAACAATCCTGCACAAGCCATGGACACAGTGGAACATCCTAATCCTGCCTGGCATCTATGAAGAAGTATGCTGAATCATCTGGAGAAAGCTTGATGCAGGCGTGTATGAGCCCTCTAACTTATCTTACAGGTTGTGCTGGTTTTGTATGGTCAAAAAGGACAGCAAGTTGCTATGAATTGTGCATAGCTTAGAGACACTCAATCAAGTAATGATCAAGCATGTGGGAGTAACCCCCTTCACCAACCAAATCAGTGAACACTTTGCAGAATGCACCTGTAGTGGTATGCTTGACCTCTATATCAGCTATGATGAGCGCAGCTTGTTGGGTGCATTGCGCAACCTCACCACATTTCAGTCCCCATTCAGATTGCTTCACCTTGTTACCCTGCCTATGGGCTGGACTAACTCTGTTCCTATTTTTCATGATGACATTACCCATATTCTGCAGCCCAAAATACCCAACACTACAGTACCTTACATCAATGACGTCCTGATCTGCAGCCCAGCAGGCCAATACCGCCTCACTGACAGTACTGGAGAACACATACCCAACCATCCAGGAATGCACCACTTTGTCAGAGAACACTTTCAAAACCTCAACCACGTCATCCAGCACATCAAGTATAGCAGAGGCACCTTCAGCAGATATAAGTTGACCCTCTGCACAGAAGAAATAGTTGCGGTGGGACACCACTGCACACCACAAGGTCAGCTCCCTGATTCCAAGTATATTGACAAAATCTCCAAGTGGGGCCTCTGTAAGGATGTCTCCGAAGTCTGGGCATTCCTGGGCATGATTAGAGTGTGCCACATGTTCATCCTACACTTTGCAAAGTGTGCTAATCCCCTAGTTAACCTTACACACAAGGGTGTACCTTTCGAATTCGGACCAGAGCAAACCATGGCACAAAAAGATCTCAAGAAGGCACTCCTCACATCCCTCGCCCTATGACCTATCAATTATTCCTCCGACTCGCCCATCATTCTAGTGGTCAACACATCCACAATCACAGTGGGCTTCTACCTTTGCCAAGCTGACCCCAACAATCCTTGCAAGCACATTTACATGTGCTTCAGCTCCATCGCCCTTAATGACAGAGAGTGGCACTTTTCCCAACCTAAGTTAGAGCTATACAGGCTCTTTTGCATGCTACATGCATACAAAATCTTCCTTGTCAGTGTCTGAAATCTAATTATCAAAGTAGATGCCAGGTACATCTGAGGAATGCTAAATAACCCTAACATCGGGCCCTCCACCAGTATTGACTGCTGGATTGTCTCCATTCTCACCTTCTATTTAGAGCTCCGCCACATCCCCAGTAAGATCCACAGACCTGATGGACTGTCTAGGTGGCTGCCCCAGCCAGGCGACCTCACTGACAAGGAAGATGATAAAGTCAACTTCAACAATTGGGTTGACAATCTCTATGGCTTCCTCCATCTCCTTAATCTGCCCACGCCAAAGCACAGTCAGAGCAGCTCCTGTATACACTTGTCAGACAAGAAGTGGCCATACTACCTGAAGATTTTACAGAGTCAGATGCTGCCTGCAACATCACTTATACAGCCCCACATTCCAAAGCAGCTGACCTTGCTGATAAACATCTCAGACAGGCACATGACTGGCTGATCTCTTTAGTGCACCTGGACTCCGCTGGCAACCACAAGTACTCCCTTATCATCTGCTATGCAGCTGGCTTTTTCACCAACAATGGAATACTCTGGAAGCACGACCCCCAAGGTGCTCACAAGCATGTCCTCTTCAAAGGACAGTGGACTAGAGCCATGGAAGTGGCACACAATGACATTGGACACCATGGGTTTTACACCACTCACATGCTCATCACTGAACAGTACTGGTGGCCCTTCATTGGATGTGACGTTGCATGGTATGTACATATGTGCCACATTTGCCAGCTCTGCCAGACCTGACAAGTTGTCATCCCACCTGTCATCGCAATGCCTGCCCCACTCTTCTCCAAGATGTACATGGACACTATGCACCTCCCACACTCTGGAGGGTTCTCTTATATCATCCAAGGCTGCTGTTTGCTTACCCACTACCCAGAATTCTGCATGCTCTGCAAAGAGACCACACAAACCCTCAGTGATTGGATCTTCCAAGACATCCTCTGCCAATGGGGCATGCTCGTCAAAATTGTCTCCAACAACAGCAAGACCTTCATCGCAGCACTCAGCCATTTAGAGAAGAAGTACCATGTCAAGCATATCTGGATCAGCAGCTACAATTCATGTACAAATGGTATAGTTGAGCACTTGCACTTTGACCTCTGACATGCCCTATTCAAAGTGTTGGACAGAGCAGACAACAGGTGGTCACAAGTGGCCCAATTGGTATTTTGGTCGGAGCATGTGACCCCTCACAAGTGCATAGGATGCTCCCCTTATTTTGCTGTAACAGGCACCCACCCGCTCCTTCCCTTTGATATAATAGAGGCAAACTACTTGCTTCCCCCTCCAGACAGTCTCCTTTTGACAACCAACCTCATTGTGTGCCACATGGTGGCGCTGCAGAAGCGACAGACTGACCTCACCCAACTCCGAGACTGTGTACACAAAACCCACAATCATATGGCACTTCGATTCAAATGTGACAATGCAGCCATTATTTGCAACTTCAATTTCAAAAGTGGCGATCTCGTCTTACTCTGTAACACAGCGATTGAGAAAGCCCTCAACCACAAGATGCATCCCCAATACTTCAGCCCAATGGTAATTGTCTCACAAAACAGGGGCAGCACGTACATTGTATGCAACCTGGATGGCACCTTGGCTCACATGCCAATCACAGCCTTCAGGATGGTACCATACTTCGCCCATGAAAACATTGACCTACCTGATCTTGAATAGCACATTGATATGTCAGTCACCCAACTTCACAAACTTAAGGATACAACTGTTGCTGACCCCAACTACCCTGAGATGTTGGAAAATGTGTGTTACTTTGATGGCAATGCAGTTGAGGAGCCCAACACTGATGGTGACAACAACAATGATGACATGGGCTCCTTAGAGCACAGTAGGGAGGATGAGACACAGGTGGGCACATTATACCCTTTCATTTTGGACTATGATAATATGCACATTCGAAAAGCTTACAGACCCAACTAAGACCCTCTTTCTATTTATTCTAGGCACGTCATCCTCCCCCTATGACCAGGCGGTGTAGGGGCAGCCAGTGTTATTCAGTGATGACACTAGACTTGGGCCCTCAGGATAGCGGTTCAAGTGCATGCATATACCCATGCTGGTACCCTACTGAGACCAACATCCACAGTTCTGAGTGTAGCACTGGAAACCCCAAGTCTGATAGGACTTAAGACACAACCACCATTTTGCATTTCTGTTTAAAAATCTCATGCGCTTGTTTGTTTTCCTTTTTTCATTTCTTTTTCTCAAATTTTACACCCACTTTCACTTTTGCATTCACTCCCAACCCTATAGTTTCCCATCTCAATTGCCTCACATATCGCATCTTTTAGTATAATAATCTCAGTCATTTTTGCTGTTCTTGATATGTGTACAACACCAAACTTTATATCAAATTCAACACATGACTAGCTACATACACAACCCAACAATTCTTTTGTTTCTTCTGCCTTCGCTTTACTGACCTAGCTGTACTAACGCACCCATTGGCACTCTGCATCATAGGCTGGGACGGCCCAGATTTCAGTTGGGAGGAGGGGCCAAGACATACCAATATACCAATACTGCAAACAAAACAAACCCGACATGCAACTTACTCCAGCATCTGCTCAACCCCCTTGTCATCCTTACCCAGCTCTGTATACAACTCACTGTCCGGCTCTGACACAGACTGCATGGCCCGACCCGCCTAACTGGAAGGACAAGAAGTCAGTATATGACCAAGATTGCAGTAGCAGCCTTTACCAAAAAGGCTGTCAAGCAATAACCATGCTTCAAGATGATGCACATGGTATGTGTTGACCTCAAGCTGTGCAACATGTAAAGTGCATTGAGCTGCACAATAGCACTTGCGCACTGCCTTAACCTCGGCCTCAGCAGCCTGATGCTTGGCAAGACCTTTCAGCAGCTTGAAAGTGGTGGCATTGGCCTTGTGAACTGCCAAGAAGGACTCGGCCAGAGTCGTAGCATCACCAGAGACCTCCAGGAAAGTGGGTGTTTGGAATGGAAACCTGTCTGCCCTAATGAGCACAATATCCTCAGTTTCCTTGTACTCCGAAGGAGGGTTGGAGGAGATCACGACAACGGATGGAGAAGGGCTCGGACGCAGCCAACAACGGGACATGCCTACAAACACAGTCAGAAACACAAGACAAGAAAAGTTAAAGGAACAACATACAAGCTGCCCAAGGCACAGGCTTGGCCTTCTCCAGTTGGACACAAGACTCCCCAGCATGGACACAGCAACTGCAATCCCCGAATGGCAGCTTCGCAGTATGCAGAGGCATGCACCGCTTCTTCATATCCCAACAGCAATGGCAAGAAGTATAAGAGGCAGGAAGGTCCACCTTGGGTATAAGCTCAGACTTGTTGAACCCAACAGGATGGGCAGAATTGCATGAAGAGCTCTTGATGCACTTGGCTGGATGCACAGGAGCGGAATCAGATGACTTGTTATCCAGGAGAATGACAGTGGGATGAGGCTTTGCAGGGTGAACCATGATATATGTTGATGGGAGAGAAACAGACTCCAAGAATTCTGGACCTACAATGGTCGATGGAGACGGTCCAGAACCCGAGGAGGGCACGTACAAAGAAATAGGGACCAGTTGCAAAAAACCCGAACCTGATGAACCCAAACACATGATGGGAGAAGGCAACAAAGATGAAGGTGCAGAAGTTGCAACAATGACCGGTGTGAGTGAAGAAGAAGCCGGAACTACAGCAGGTGAAGGACGCACAGCACATGCAGCAGGAGGTCGGACAGGCAGAATATCATACACCTCAGTAAGTGAGTGACTGGGAGGAAGTACACACACAGCAGAGTTCAAACAGCCCAAGAAGGCAGGGGATAGCACAAGACATGCTTGACAGCTTCCCAGTAAGATGGACCATCAGCTGCATAGGCAATGTCTGGCCTAGTGGTGACTGCCAAGTACATTAGTGAGCCAACAACAGAGATATAGGGCACCTGGTGCATGTCAGACACTTCAGCAGCATTCTGAGGGGACATGGAGGTGGAAAGGCATGATCCTGGGTTGAGTGGAGTGGATACAGGCTTGCAGTCATGCATGCCATGTTCCTGAAGGACATAGGCGATGTACTGGCCTTGGGAAAGATGCAGGCGACGATTGGGACGATCACTGTGGATTTGAAGACCTAGGAGCTGAGTGGTGGCACCCAAATCATGAAGCTTGAAGTGCTGAGACAGGTTCTTTACTATGGAATCGATCAAAGCACCATCTGAGCCAGCAAACATGATATCATTGAGAACTACAGTTATGAACACATTGATGTCATCCCTGAGCAAGGTATAGAGCCCATGGTTGGATTGGACATGACTGAAGCCCATAGAGGTGAGGACAGCATGAAGGGTTCTGTTCCAAACTCTGCCAGCTTGCTTGAGGCCATAGAGCAACTTCATGAGCCTGCAGACATATTCTGTGCTTTCCAGGAGAGAGTTTGACGAATTCCCAGGTGCCATTCACTCTGTGAGCTTCCATCTCTTCCTCACATGCTGCATGCCACAAATCGGCGTCAGGGTGCTGCTGGGACTGCTTGTATGTTCTGGGCTCGACAGCAGAGACTGAATGCACATGGATGAGGTCAATGGGGTCATCAGAGTCACTATCATCCTCATCTGAAGAGGGAATGGCTGGAGTGGGCTCCCTGATCTGTCTGTAGCGCTGTGGGATGACCCATTGGTCTGGGAGCCACTCAGATCTCGGTCTTCTGATGTGCTGAGACAAGCAGGGGGTGCAGGAGGTGCAGGAGCTAAGGGAGGAGTGGACAGAGGTGAAGCAAGTGCAGGCGAAGGTGAGGGAGCAGGAAGTGACAGATAGGTGGATGGAGGTGCTTTAGAGTGAAAGTAAACAGAAGACTGGTCAGACTCAGTAGACAATTTTCCCCCATGAACAGTCTGCTGTGAAGCTATCAGATCGTCATCTTCATCCAGAATGCTGTCCACTAAGGCAGGAAGCTGTGATGGAGGGGGTGAAGACTCAAGAAGCGATTGAGGACGAGGGGGTGGCAATTGAGGTGCAGACCACTTCTGAAGCATGAAAAAGCATTTATCAAAGTCTGCATGCTCTGAAATGAGCACCTGTTTGGTCAGGCTCCCAAGCAGTCACTTGTCCTTCTGAATCAAGACATAGGCATAACAGCCCCAAATGCGCAGATGAGAGAGATTGAGCTTGTCCTCACAGAATGCTTTATGTGGAGTCGCTCCCTGAATCAATGTGGTGGTCACCCTATTGCTCACATGGATGAAGGAGGAAATGGCTTTGCCCCAGAAGGAGGGAGGCAGGCCAGACTCATGGAGCATAGAGATGATGTCTTCTTCAATCATCCTGTTAGCCCTCTCTGCTACACCATTCTGCTGGGGCCTATTTCAGACTGTGTCTTGCCTCTGGATGCCATGATCAATGCAGAATGCCTCAAACTCTCTAGACATGTATTCCCCACCCTTATCGTCGCGCAAGGAGCCCATCCTTTGACCAGTGACGTTCTCAGCCCATGCCTTGAACTGCTTGAACGCAGCAATGGTCTCTGACTTGCGCTTCAAGAGATATACAGCTCTGAAGCGAGAGAAGCCATCAATAAAGGACACCCAGTAGCGATAGCTCTGGTGAGTGGAGACCTTGACTGGGCCATGCACATCGCTGTGGACGAGTTGGAGGTGCCTGGAGGCTCTTGTGGACGAAGAGGGGAATGGATCTGCATGCATCTTACCAGCTTTGCAGGCTTTACATACCAGATCAGGCTCGGCCTTTGAATCAAGCTTGAGACCGGTCACCAGGTTACCTGACAAGAGCTTTCTGATGCCTGCAAGGTGATGATGACAAAGGTGACAATGTGGAAGGGTTAAGTCCATAGAGAGTGTTGCTGTGGATGAGAGTGAAGCAAATTCATCAACTGGAATGGTGTCTCCAACAAGATATGCAGCATTAGATGTTGAGACCTTTGCTTGGAAGACAGTATGGCCACCCCTGATGAAATGAAGTGTGTCCAGCTTAATGGAGACATTAAAATGGCGATGCATTGCCCTCTTATACTCAGGTGTGTTCTAATTCTTAATTTTTCATATTAATTTTATGGAATTCACTATAGGAAGAAACCTTCAATATTAATATATCCCCAACATCATCGAGATTACCCAGAGGGAATCAAGACCTCGAAATAGGCCTCTGTCACCCATCTTACAAAGGCCACAGACATGTATAGAGATTAGGATAGAGAAAAAGGCTTAAGCTGCTATGCAGACATCATATCCTTCTATAAGGTTTATTGAAATAGAACTAAGCAGTGTAAATTCTGCTTATGAGTGGTTAATTTTAAATTGAATTTTAGAAGGGAATTAAAAGCAATTTCAGATCTAGGGCTCAAAGTGACCCTGACTTCAAACCTGTGTTCTATAGTAAAACAACATTAACAACCACTTTATACAAGCATCTCTATAGTACAGCTCATATTGATAGATGGATTGCTGAGTATAAAAAGTCTTAGGATTCATATCACAGCCAAAGAGGTTGTAGGAACCATTGCAGCCTATCAGGGTGTTACATCTAACTATTAAGCATTACCTCAGCCATAATTCACTCAAGAACACTTTATTGATGCCATTGCAGAATTTATTTTTCCTACAGATCAGGTTTGAAGCACTTTATTCATTTTGTTTTGATTTTATTTACAAACATGCACCTATACCAGCAAATGAAAGTAGATAAGAAGGCAACAGAAGGGGCCCAGCTAACACTTGATGGGGCACTGGAGAAACAGTCTGAGGCAAAGATATACATACATGATGGGGCAATTCATGCAGTTGCCCAGTTCATTATATGTGATGACCAGGTGTGTGTGATGGTGGTGCAGCATGTTGTTGCTCAGATTGGTTGGCCAAGCTCTTTCTCTTGCTGAAAAACCAATTTTTCGCAACTGTTTGGTGGCGATGAGGCCCAAGATGACCTGAAAAGACTTACCTAGTAGACACAATATCAAGATATACATCCACAATGAGTTTGTGGAGTGGTTGAAGATGCTGAAAGCCAAAATCCTTGTAAGTTATAAGACCCTCTTCAATTAGATTGGACTCACCATCATACATAGGAAGCCCCTGGTAGGATCTTGTCAACAGCAGATGGGTAGACAGTAGACAACACAAAGGTGTTGTTTCTGGGGATGACAGCCAGTTGGATTGAGATAAAGAATGGGAAATGGAATCTTCACTTTGAGGTTGTTAGGTTTCAGCTGGTGTCAGGCAACCACAGTGGGTGGAATCTTGGCTAGTATATTGTGGGGTCGTGTGATTGCATTGGAATACTCAACAAAAATGGCTCAAAGGTACAAAGATTCTTAGTGTGTTGACACACTGTTGACACATTGTTTGCACATATAGCTGTTCACAATAACACTTGATAACATATCAAATAACAACACAACATGTGATGCTGTCAAAGCCATCCATATGCGAAGGCAGTATGATGATTGGAAGGCCAAGAAAAATCAATTACCATGTGTCTCTGTCTGGTCTTTCTCTCATCTCACAATCATCAGCTATTCATATAATTGCAGTCAAGGTCTGTTAACCTATTGCCAATCTGCCATCTCTTCTTACCTTTTAGTGTTCTCTCAGATTCAAGCTTTGGAACAGCATATCAAGTATTTTGAAAAGCTCCAACTTCAATGCAAGTTCGACCAACCACTTAGGTTTCCTCTTCATAGCAACATTTGATGGGGATCAGCATGGCACATGCTTGAATACTCAGATAAGTTACGAAAGGTATGCAGTATTTACTTCATTCTCAGACCTGCACTAAGGTGTTACATATTCAGCCAATCAACTTGTTTCTCCAATCAGCCAACTCCCTATATGGCCCCATCATGACAATCTGTTGTAATGGCCATATCAAAAAAAAGATTCCATGGTCTGCATTTTCCCTTACAGAAAGGGATTGGGAGTGGGTAGCCAATGTGAGAGACATCTTAAAGGTGACTCCCATTTGTTGCTAATAAGAAAGGATTAACAACACAATGATAGGACTCAAACAACATTCAAGAACTTTTCTTATCTGAACAGCAGCCAACACTGTGGCATGTGCTCTCTGCACTTGAGAAGTTGCAAACTGCTTAGGAAGACAAGCAGAAAATGGATTGCTTTGTCTTATATAGGGATGCCATTGACACCAGACTAGCCAAACTTCAAAAATACTACTTGCAGATTGATACCAAGCCTGTGTTCATCCTTGCATTGGGTATGTTTCTTTGTTTATTCAAAGTTTTCTCTGTTTACATCTTTAATTATAGTTTTCCACCCATACTACAAACTCAACTATATCAAACTATCCTGGGGTGGAGCTAAGAAACAGGTGATAGAGTGCCTCAAAGGAAATCCCTTCACCAAAAATTGGCAAGACAAGACACTCAAGGTGATAGAAAAGACAGTACATGTCAATCCTATTCAGGTTCCCCATCTTACACATAAATAGATGGACACATATTACAAGAAGCAACCAAGGACCAAGCCTGTACAACCACCTTCCACCTAAATCAATACAGATGGGAAATGCCTACCAGCAAAGGTGCTATCATCTGAGTATGACTATTAAGGGGTCCTGAGGGCCAACTCTGAGTCCCACCTCTGCCTCTGCGCTCTGAGGCTTCCGCCTCCATTATCCAAGGCTCCTGCCTCTGAGCAACTCCATGCACATGCAGGCCACAGGAGCAGCGCCCCTATGGGAGCCCCTGTACCAGACAGCCCCTAGCCCAGATGCCAGCTTACATAGTAGGCACACAGTATATATATATTGTATCACAGTACAGAGCAATATCATTCATTCTATTCATACATCTCATCTATTGTATCAGACGCCCATCTGGTGCCCACTGCATATCCCATTCTATATTGCAACAGGTTATGGGCCCTGTGCCCTAGCACATTCATACACTTCACATGCGATTTCATAAATTTGATCTTCTAACTGAGAACTCCAACACAAAGAAACAATGCCAGATATAATTGACTACAAATCATCTAATGACAATAATGTCAAACAGCATCAGGTGAACATTGCCACTCAGACCACAGCTGAACAGCCCCAGGTGCATGCTGTAGGAGCAATGACAATCAATAAGATTAAACCCAACAAATACATGTTAGGTAATCTAAAGGAACTGGTTAT
>Ga0193693_1000030_pt1 | contig 17047 bp, 21 predicted proteins | sample L3a2metaG_FD_144916 | JGI IMG/M metagenome (GOLD analysis project Ga0193693, IMG submission 144916) | Soil microbial communities from a riparian zone of the East river system, Colorado, United States - L3a2 | ecosystem: Environmental > Terrestrial > Soil > Riparian zone | place: USA: East River...
CAACGTCCGGGTCAATACCCGCGCACACGGTATCGAGTCCTAATCCTCAATCCTTGATCGACGTGCGCCTATCTTCCACAGGTTCTCTTGGCTTGGAAATTCCGGGCGGGTCTCCCGAGATATCGGTTTCTCCATCCATGGATGATCCAAAAGAAGGACCGGACATGAACGGGACTTCCCCATTACCGAGCTCTTCACCGGTGCCCTCTCCTAGTTTGCTTTCTGTTGCCCTTTCGTCTCCCAGTCCTTCTCATTCCTCTTCGACTCGCGTCGCAAAGCGGCGCAGCTTCCTTCCTATCGGAGGGCCACCCACCCCCTTGCCCTCTCCTGGGCCGTTGCTGTCTGGTGTTAGCTTGTCTAGTACTGATGGTGACGAAGAGCAATTACTGACCCCGTCTCCTATCTCCCCTGATACGGCTGAGCAAGCACAGCGTCGAGAAGGGGACAGAGCCCGCGAAGCGTATACCCGCGCCCTTCGATCAGTCATGGCGTACTTGAGGGATATGAACGACCTGTCCGTGACCCAACATTCTCTCATGAGCATGTACTCGCCGTCAATGCCCGACATCACAGGCAGCGGATCTCGTTCGCGGCGGCCTACCGTTACTGATAGCGGCCGTGTGGCTCCAGATGGCACCTCGAGTTCACCTAGTTCTGTTGCCGCATCCCGTAGTGGCAGTTCAGACCATTTGCGATCCCCAGAGTCTATCGCGCACTTGCGTAGCCTTAACTTATCCCAGACGGCCAGCATCGCAACAACAGACAGTGCAGGATCCGTGTACGGAGAGGAGCGCAAGTTCAAGGATGACAGCAGCAGGCGAATGCGAGTTGTCAAGGAGATTGTTGAGTAAGTGGGAATTATCGAGCCATCATAACATATCTAACTGGGCTTTCTTTAGCACCGAACGAACGTATGTCAAGGGTTTGCAAGAGCTGATCGACATTTATATCAAGCCAGCAGCGGCTCAGGTGAATCTCCTCGGTGGTGTGAGCTCAACCAAGGACACCATCATCCCTGCTGCGGAGAGAAAGATTGTATTCAGTGGCCTTGACTCTCTTTTCTCGTTCCATAAAGAAATTTTTCTTCCTGCTCTCGAACTCGCCGCCAACCCCGTTCTTCGCCCGCAAGCCAATCAATCGGAGCAAGAAATGGAGGGTGTTCTATCAGCCAACGCTGCTAGGGGCATTGCTAGGACGTTTGTCTCTCATGCTGCATTCATGCGGATGTATTCAACGTATATCAAGTGGGTAACTGTCCAACTTATGTATATATTATCATTACTTATCGGCGTCTTAAGTAATTTCGACCACTCGGTCCAGCGCATCAAACAATGGGTGTCCGACCGTCCTGGCACAGGAACTGGCCCATCGCCCTCCCTCACAACTCAGACAGCTGCTGGTGGCGGTTCTTCTAACAGCGCATCAGATCCTTCAGGCGGGCCACAGCTCACGTCTAGTCAAAGAAAGCGTATCAAAAGCTATTTGAAACGCTGCCGGTTAAATCCTCGCCACTCACAGCTTAACTTGGAAGGATACCTCCTGTTGCCAGTCCAAAGGATCCCACGGTACCGCCTTCTTGTTCGTCGTATTTACTACCTCTTTTCCGGTCTGTCCTCACTGTTTTTCAGTTGGAGGAACTGGCGAGGAGTACCGCCCCCGCAGAAGGCTGTTTGGATTCGCTTGACCAGGCCCTGGATGAAATCTCATCTCTAGCGACGAACATGAATGAGGGCAAGCGCGAGTCCGAATCGCGGTCGAAACTCGTGCAATGGCAATCAAGAATTAGAGGAAAATTCCCGAGTCCCCTCGTGCAGCCACATCGGTGAGCCTGTCCAACAATTTCAGGCAGCACCTTTGATTGCTCACTCTACTCCAAGGCGACTTATCATGGATGGTCCTCTTTTACTGACAAGGGTCGTGCGCAAGGTCACCATTCCCTTTGAACTAATTGATGGGCAAGGCGATACTGCTACGATTCAAGTAGAATGCCTCTCTCCAGAGCAAACGCCGCGTTCCCTTCTCGGAATACTCTGCAACGACCTACTGGTATTATGTCGTGACTCATCGGGTGGGAAAGACTTCCTTGCGCCGGTCGACCTTTGGGCGGTTCTTCGAATGCAAACTCTCCCACAACCTGCGAGTATTGTTCATGGCAATGGTACGGTGTCCTTTCAACTGTCTTTGTAATTTCTTAACCACATTTCTCGCACAGTGCTGCGCATTGTTGATAACAAGGCAATTCTGTATTTCGAGGCTTCTTCGACATCTATCGCATTGAATTGGTTCCGAGGCATGTCCCCTTCCCCATCCTTAACTTTACCTCCTCATGACAAGATGACCTTGCTATAGCAATCAATCTTCACATCCCAACCTCGAAGGCATGAACATCCTGGGAGCACCTTCATTTTTTTTATGTTCACATGTGCAAGATGTTTTTTGGGAAAGTCATTTTGATAACCATTATACATACAATACACTCTTTCTTTCTGTCTCTACTATCATTATACGACATGCATCTTGCGCTCGCATAGCAGCTTCTGTCAACCAGCCTTATCCGTTACATAGCATTTTTGTGGTATGAGATGATCTTATGACTCACTTGCCCTTCCTTTGTGCTCGAAATGTCCTTTGCTGCAGTCAAGGCCGACAGTGAGAAGACCGAAATTACCATAGGGATGGGACACGCGTGTCGGATAAATCAGATTCGGGTATGGCGTGTCCAAGTTTTTAATTATATTGCTAAAATGGGACAAGGCTCAGATATCAAAAGGACACAATGCAACTAGTTGTATGAAACTATGTAGTTGGCCGGGGCGTAGATAGCGTTCTCTCACATCTATGTAAAAGGCGATGAGCGGACGCATACAGAAAGACTCGACTCGGTCACTCACCAACCACTGCCAGAATGCTTCAACCCTGTTTTTGGGTGGGGGCTCATCGTAAGTATTCGACTCTATCTCGGCGATTCCGGTGTAGAAATCCATCTCTGACGCTACGACAGGTCTAGATCTCTTCCAGAACCTCGCGCCGACGTACAATATCGGGAAAGTGACAAGGGGCAGGTAACTTGTGACAAAGTCGGCCGTGGTCCAGTTCCCACGGAGGAAAACCGACCAGCCGCTGAACTGCATGAGGTAAGACGACGAATTGGGTCAATTTCCAAAGGGTGGGAAGAAGGTGCCTGCTACACCCACAAAGCTGATAATCAAGCAGCTGATGGCAGCGTACCATGCCGCGTAAGGCTGGAGGCGAGAAGCGAATGGCAGTTTCGTACGGTCGATTCCTTGAACCTTCATGCCGGTGTAGAAACGGATGTAAGTGACGGAGATGCCGAACCAGGTGAGGAGACCGGCGACAGAGGTCATGTTTGCGAACCAGTTGAACACCTTGCCGGAGCCCGCGTGAACGCCCATGTACGCCAATAGAGCGAATGATGAGGAGGCTATGAGCGCAGTCACGGGTAAACCATTCCGAAGAGTCTTCTTGAATATGGAAGGCGCGTTTCCGGCAATCGCAAGACCGTCTTTGTTATCATCATAACCATGTTAGGCAATGGGGTGCGGGGATTTTATGCCCTATTGGAAGTGGGACTCACACAGTGCACGTGAACTCGTGTACAGGTCACTTGATGCTGCGGACCACGCCGAGGTCAGAAGACATGCATTGATGAGCTGCGGGAAGTGGGGATTCAATGGGAAATTTGGGTGGGTGTATGGGACAAAAATACTCCTGGGAGAACCTTGATGCCAGAACGCTTGATGGCAATTACGAAGGGGGACGCTGCGGCGGTTCCACTCCCCAATTTGAGACCGGGATCATTTGAGGGTACGAGTAGGCCGATAATCGTAACACCGCCGATATAGAAAAGTAAAATACGGATGTAAACGCGACGGATAGCTCTTGGCAAGTTGCGTCTAGGGTTCTTCGCCTCACCAGCAGCGATCTGGCAGTTCAGTTTAATCACATTATATTCGATGCCCACCCGACAAGACTGAGAGCGAAAGACTCACGGCGACGATCTCGGTGCCGATGAAAGAGAAGGCTGCTTGGGTCAAAACCGCCCAAAAACCAAGGAATCGCCCTTTCGCGCCGGCAATATCATTGTACTGGACGAACGGACCAGGGTCTTTCCAATAGCGGAATCCAATGCGATCGTGATCGGGGCCTCCTCCGAGGTCGAGAATGATTCCCAAGATGATTAAGCCTGCGTGGTTGTTGAGCATGTGGTGACATGGGAAAAGGTCGGCAAGATAAGCGTACCGGTGATGGTGACAACTTTAATTGAAGCAAAGAAGAACTCGGCCTCGCCATATGCACCTAATGGATGTCACATGGAATATGCTTCAGATTGTGTCACATGCCATACCTGCACCCATGAAGTTTATTGCCACTACGACCACCAAACAAATGGTGACCCAGGCCGAGTTCACATTCGTGTTTTTATCCCAAAAGTCGATCAAAATGGCGGCTGCGCTCAGCTCTGCTGGAAGGACTATTGTCCAGTTGTACCAGTAGTTCCAGCCCATAGTCTGGATGATGCGAATATTGGTGTTTTATCAATGTACCGCAGGGCAGTAACGCGAAATCACGTACAAAAGAGAAGGCGCCGTCGACAAATCGTTCTGCCAGTTTAATGTGCCCGCCAGGAATTGGGAGATAAGAAATCATTTCTCCGAGGGATACCTGAAAGAATGATCAACAGGTACATATAGAAGGTCAAGTGGGCGGACGCCCGTGACTGACCATGACGCTGTAGCAAATTGACCCTACAACCGCATACCCGAGCAAGAGGCCGAGAGGTCCTCCATGCCTCAATGAGTTGGCAGAGCTCAAGAACAGACCAGTCCCGATAACGCCTGAACAGACGTTGAGATCACGCGGTCATGAAGCACCTGGCCACACGGTGGCAGCGTACCTCCAATACTGAGTGAATTGAGGACAAAACCAGTCAGCGAATTGACCGAGTCAACCTACCTGATCATAGCAATGTGCCTGTTCTTCAGCTGACGGTGGAGAGAATTGTGAGAGGAGGCATCGTCCGACGTCGAGAAGGTTTTTTCTGCCTCGAGATCGGAGCCACCAAACATCTTGTTACTCGGGTCGTGGTCTCCAGCAGACATGGCAGAGGAGAGAGTGTAGAAGGGAGGAAAACAGATGCTGCGTCAAATTTAAACCGAAGTAGCTTTATATGAGACATCCCAAGTTCTGCCGGCTCTGAGAAGCCTTGTTGAGTCGTAATCCGTGATGGCTGGCGATTGGCCATTGGATCGAAAAAGCGGTGCGACGGTGGGGACCAGTTTTGGAGCAGAAATAACCGTGTTGGGAGATGGCAGCCGGACGAGTTGACAGTTATCATGCATAGCCAGATCAGAATGCGGCTGTGGACCGCGGTACTAGCCACCAAGCGTGGTCCGCCCGGACACAGAAGTACCATAGCAGAGTCCCTCATTCCAAGATGGGTTCAGCAAGAACTTCGCACTCCATGGACCCTCACCGCCACCGACCGGATGTCTCATGTCACCCCGGACCGGATACCTGCCTGCCCACGAGCTTGCTGTGTTCATTGACAGAAAAACACCAAATGGAGTTTACACTCCTCAGAGTAGTCTAGTTATGTAAATACACAGTAGAATTACAGCAATCTATTGGAGCACGTGGCACTGGCCGAACACCGACGAGTCTTGCAGTATCTTAATTGGGGGCATGACATCGCGTAGCCGGTCGAATGCACCTAGAGGTGCTGATCATGACCCTCGGAACGAATTTCCGTGACTGCAATCACGCTCCTTCGACGAGGAATCGTCCAGTCTGGGTCTCTTCCCGGTGAGTAACTCTTCGACGCAGGCAGCTTTCTCCTCCTCGTCTTTGCGGTGTCTCTTCAGATGGGTGGGAGAGTGGGAGATAGCTCGACCGCCAGAAATGTCTACTTTTTCGACAGATAGAGGCGATGAAGGATCATGGTCCCTCGTGCCACGCTCCTCTCGTGGACAGGAAATAGGGGACCGGCAACCGTCCGGTCTGGGTCTTTTTCCGGTGGGCAACCCTTCCTCGTGGACAGCTCTCTCCTCGTCGTCTTCGCGGTGTCTCTTCAGATGGGTGGGAGAGTGGGAGATAGCTCGACCGCCAGAAATGTCTACTTTTTCGACAGATAGAGGCAATGGGGGGTCACCATGTCTCGTGCCAAGCTCCTCTTGTGGACGGGGAATGGGGGACCAGCATGCCGATTCATATGCAAAGTCGCGCACCTTGATAGACGGTGGTAACTCGCTGATACTGGCCTTGTCGCGGCGAGGTGATAGGGAAGGAGAGGCGAGAGGCGACCTAGGCGAGGATGGGGCATCGCAAACGACGCTCCAACCGCAATCAGCCCCTTCCATATCCTTAATGCATCGTAGAAACGACAAAATAGCCTCGGCAACCTCAGACTCGCTGGTGCCAGGAACGATGAAGCGTCGGGGATCGTCATTAGCGTCTTCCATCCAGTATTTCTCGAGCTCGTCGAGAGGAACGGGCGGCTCGTTGATGTCCTCCAGAGGTTCCGGCTCATCCAACGGTAATCCAGTGGTGATGCCGTGCCGCAAAAGCTCCCGGCGCCGTTGCTCCCTTCGTTTGTTCCGCTCGCAACGCCTAAGCGCTGCTTTGCTTTTCTTGAATTCCTTTTTCCGGGAATTGTCCATGTTAAGCAGAAACTTGACGCGACGTATCTCAAGATCCTTTTCACCCGTGTACGTCATAGCCAAGCCCAATTCCTCGTTCGGTTCGTCCGCTCGGCTCGCCTGGAAGTCGATAAGGGTGACCCGCGCGTCGGCACCGATAAGGATGTGTCTGAGAGCGACATCTCCATGGGCGATGCCTCGCTCGTGCAGCTTTCGAAAAGCCTCAACGATGCAGTCCTTCAAAACTACGGGCATAGAGGCAGAGGCCTCCATCCAGAAGACAGGATGAGGCAACTCCATCGCGATGTCAATCTTCCCAGGCCGCGTATATACGCTCATGACATGAGGGACAACGTCCCCTTGCAGTGGAAGAAGATATCTTGACGACTTGTATAGTGCTAGCTACAGAGAAACGTTTAGGTTCTGCAGAGGCGCACACGGTTTGAATCCTGACCTCAGAGTAGAAGCCGTCCCAATGTCCCATTTTTGTCGTGTCCCAACTGGAGGATGTTTGTCACAGATCGAACCTGTGACGATAACGTTACTTACGTTTTGCAAACATAATTTAAAGAGCTAGACTCCCGTCCGTCCTTGCGCGGGCTTCTGACGTTGCCAGATTTGATATATGCAGAGGACATGATGCCCTCTAGGGACGTTGAGCGAGCTGCATACATGTAGCATGGGACGAGATATTCACCTCCCAACCACTTCAGAACTCTCACATCTTCAATTTTCTGTCCATTCATCCAGGCAAATTTCCCATGGGCTTTGTATAAAGTGCGGAAGACCAAATCATCGGGATATGGGCGAGAAGTAAGCGGTTCCCCCCCTGGGCCGCATGTTCCATTACGAAGAGGACCTGTATCGCTCTTCTTAGAGGGGCATTTGGAGATAATGCCATCGTGGTTTGGCAAAGATGGTGTTTTGCGTGCGGATGCATCAGAAGGGTGCGAACCAGCTACTAACGTCTCGAAAAACGAGGAATATCGAGCGTGTGGGAGAATGCGTCGAACGATGTCTGGAAGTGATCTCAAGAGTTTCTGAGGGCGCACGATAGGCGGTGAGTTGAGAACGAAAAGCGCTGTTTCCGCAAGACTCGTCATGAGAGAGGGAGAATTATGTGGCGTCGGGAAAGGCGCGATTTGTGGGGATCCTGGCTGCCACGCGCATTGCGAAAATATAAGACAGAAACATTTTTCTTTTGCTCTGGAAGATTACAAAACCTGGTTGCGGCCTATGAGTGTTCCAGTGCCAGGATACCATACTTGGATGAATGTTGCGTTGTTGTCTTAGCGTTGTTGTTTTTTTTTATCGAGAGCAGTGGGAGTGAATGGATACAAGGGTACCGTGGGAGAAGATTTCCCGCGCTGGACATTGCATTGGCCCTCGTACTAACTTACTTGATGATCGATTCTCCCCGAGTCTCCCCCTCCAGTCGTGGAATGGCCTGCTTTGAAGTTCCGTGCGGATCAGCCAGACAGTCGTGCTGGTGATGCATACATCTCGGGGACAATGTGGTATGCTCGCCTCCGAAATGCGCCTCTTGCTGTATAGACACCCCAAAGGCATTGAATTTAGTCGTAATATTCTCATCCTTTTACCACTGCATCCAACAACCTGACCCTCTAGTTTTCCTATTCTGCCCGTCATCTCGAAGCAGTTCTCTAGCCTTGTTACTGTGAAAAGTGTCTATACCGCCAGAGGGAAGGTACGGATCCAATTGAAATTAAAAAAACACCGCCGTCCAGACTCGGGCACTACTTCTACCTTGTCTCACATCCTTGGTTTCAGCCACGGTAATTCGGGCATTCGGGTCTCCTACCACTTTCTGGTGACATCCACCAACCAGGCTGTGTCGTAGTGTGATAATGACATATATGAAATGTCAGCTGGACTGGCTTTACGACGTATCTCAGGGATCCCTGTATTCCGAATCCTACTGTACTGTATGTCCTCCACTGCTGTGCTTATAGCTTTAGATTTGGCTGAGCGCTCCGGTGACCATGGCTACCTCCGATCTCAGTCAGTGCATAAACTCGACAAATTACAGTAAGACAATTGAGGTGTCTGATCGAAATCAGCACTACAGTGCGACCTTGGCATAGATTGTTTTATATTTCACCCCACTAAGTGATAGATGCTATCACCAGATAATGATCAATATCACGTAGATTGCCTCGTATCTGGTCTAATGAGTTGAGTTACTGCCTCCATTCCCCCAGAGCCAACATCGGTGCCGCATGCGTGCACCGCAATTACTGCGCACTACCACACTGGTGTTCTACTCGTATCACGTCTCAGGCGGTTGCTTGATCCCGTGGTGGACTATCAGGTGCGTAGCCATATAACCGGGTAGTGATGCGAAGATGACTGGCGGTCTCGAGAGGCCTGAAAGCAAAATTTCGGTGTTTGGGGTTGCGATAAGGTTCACATCGACACCGGGAAACATCTAGCTCCTTGTACTCGAGATATGAGTGTCGGAGGAGCGAGACAAAAATATATGTACTTGGCGGGCTTGATGACAGATCCGATGATAGACCCCAGTAGCTTACGGGTGTGCTGTGTTCCTTCTTATCACACTAGAGCCGACATGAATGAAACATGAATGGAAAATAAATCATTCCCAGGACGTGAGACCCTAACAGATTTCAAATTTTGTGCGATTAGAATCTGTTCTCCTTCCAGGCCTAATATCGTCAAGTAGCGGTCATTTAACCACCTATTTGACTTGGCTCACCTCAAAAAAGCGTCTGCGGTCTGCTACTGCTATACCACGGCAGCGCGTGAGATCGAGTGTCGCAAGTTTTGGACATGCGTCGATGATGGTGAACAATCCTTCGCCTGCTGAAAAGTAAGTCACAATCGTTCCATCACGTAGCGAGACGCACTTGACAGTCTAGTTGCCGCAACTTCCAATATTTCGAGCGACGGACAACACGATATGTATGGAGATGCATCGTCATCGATGCTGGTACTATTCAACGAGAATTCTTGCAATGAACAAGCTGCATCTGTCGAATCAGCCGGAGCGAGGTGTTGTAAGTCTGACGACCGAAGGAATGTCAGTCCAGACAGGTTCAATTTCTGGCATATACACCTATGTGAGCAAGCCGCCCGTTACAATAGTATTTAAATTGCCTCTACGGACCTTCAGCCGTCTGCCAACCAGGAGAATAAACTCTGCAATGATCTGCTCATCTCTCGCCACCTTCGTGTTCGCCACGAGGGCAATGTCCTCTATGACTTTATTTTGGGACAGAATCGCCGTCAAAGAGCGCAGGTGATTATCAGTGAAGGTCATCGTCGACACGCCCCTGCCGAACGCAGAACGTTTTCCATAACTCCCTCCCAACGCACCGATGTTCAGTGTGCGCAGTTGCGATGCGTCGGAAAGCATGGACAACAAGTCGTCCGGCGACACACTGGTCGAAGTGACAGATAACTTTTCCAGATTGGCGAAGCCATGAAGTGGCACAGAGAGTGGGCGGCGAATGTCCGTGAATGAGACATCGACGCGTTTGATGTTTGGCACCAATGGAATCAAAACATTAATCGACGCGTCAGAAAGCGACGTCTGGCGTAGCTTTAATGTTCGAAGAGCCGGAAGGGAGAACCCTTTTTCTGACAGTAAGCTAGCGCGTAGCTGTGCAAACGTGGTGTCGGTCTGTAGATTTGTAAGAGTGCGTGTGGCTTAAACAAGGGATGCGATAGAACCCAGCTACTGATACCTGCAACTTTTAGCACTTCCAATCGCTCATTACAACTGCGAAGGAGCGGGGCAAGCGCTAGCGGCGATACGGAGGTATAATTGAGATTGACCGACTTGAGGGACAGACACGTCTTGGCTATGGCTTGGATGGTCTTAGGCCCAACAAGGGTGCAACCACTAGGTGTATCAAGTGAGTCATCCTCACAAGACCTCCGAGAGGTCTTTTTACCATAGGGAAAGATCTTCAAGAGAAGGATGACGTGAGATGACCGCAGCGAATGACTGATCAGTCATCTTGTCGAATCCGACGAGGTGCAGTCGAACGAGACCTGGGCCCATTGAGGCAACTGCGCCGACGGTGTATTTACTAATCGGCGAGCGGTCACCTCCCATACCACTTGTCAAAGTGATAGATTGGCCACGCAGAAAATACTTTGTAATGGCTTGAGATGTCGCGTTCACATATATTCACTCGATCAACCATGCGCACCTCTTTGACCAGATCATGGGAAAGTAAGTGGGGACAAGACGAGCTAAGCATCGCAAATAGCGATTGTATCGTCGAGTCTGGTATTCTCTTTAACTGCGCAGCAATCCTTCGCCATGATTTTCTCGGCTCCCATTGATGAGGATCTCTGGAGAACGTAGGAAAGTTGGCAACGAAACGACGCGCGGAGAGGGTAGTCAGCGACAGGACGTGGTTACTCCGGACGGTACGAGTGGAAAACGCTGAGGAAGAGGGCATGTTAACTGGGGTGATTGCATTATCTGCGTCAGAGGGTGCGCCAATCTGGGGAAGTCCAGCCCGACGCCGCTTTGAAGCTCGTGAGTGGTCAGGCATGATGGGAATTGAGGGGTGAGCGCGTGAGCGATGTCCGCTCACTGGCAATAGAATGAGTGGTGAGCCAGCTCGGAACCGAGCCATGCAGACGACGAGTCGGAGTCACAATTACGTAATTTTTTATTACTAATCATATGTGAACACGGTAAATAGCATCACTAGATCAACCTATGGACGAGGAAACCAGATATATGGTAAGAACCAGGTCAAGGGCCAACATACAACTACCACCACGAATGTGAGTGGCCCGGTGGTCAAGTACCACAAGACGTCTTCTATCTTTTCTGTGACTGGACTCTCTTTCCAACCGAATAGTCGCAACAGAAGGCGGGGTAAGTGGACGAATAGGAGCTGGAGTATATTCAATGGGGGCGGAAAGTAGTATGGTTCTGAATACGCAGCAACAGCGGCCACAAAGGTCCTGCGGGATCGTAGGCCCACAACAACAGAATACCTATCCCATGAGCAGACCGGTTGGGACGAGGTGGAATGAAAAGGAGCATTGAGAATGAGTAGTGTCGCAGAAATTATCATCAAGAGCATGAGTATAATCCATAGAACAGAGAAAGCTATCCGGATCTCCATTGGTGCCAGTTCCGATAGTGTGAAAACTCCCATGAAGTGAGGAATCGAGTCTTCTAGCGCGATAGATAGGAAAAAGGAAGCAAGGATTGTCGCGGGCAGGAAGAAAAGGAGACATGGATAGATTGTTCTTGTGAACTCGTGCCATAGTATGGTGGCCAACGGCAAAGTGACTCCGGGCGAGAAAAGGAAAACTGGACTGGGAGTCTGGGGAAGGTGAAGTAAGAGCACATGCAACTGAAGTGCGCCTAGTAAGAAGCTGTACGATGTGTCACCTGGAAACGGGGCAGAAGAAAGGGTGAAAAGGAAGGCGCCAGCAACAAAGGCAAAAGGTGCGACCGGGAGCTTGGGAGGCCTGAGGAGCGATGCAACGGAATAGACCATCAAAAGCACTTCTCTCGCTCCGATTAGGTTCCGGTTGGTGGTGACTACCGGACGTTCAGGAGGCCGGAGAACATAGTACGAAAGCAGTGCCAGGTAGCTCAGCTGTAGAAGGATGTCTACGGCATGCATGGTTCTGTGCGTGTAGTCAAGAGCACTGCTTCAAAGGAGTCGGGCTCAACACACCTTGGGGTTGCCACGGAACGGAAACGTTGTAGGTTACGGCGTAAGAAGGAACTGACAGGAGTGACGGCCCTTCCACACGACCATGTGCGGGACAAGCTCAGCGTGATTAGACGATGAGATACGAGAGCATGGGGCGCGTCGGGATTCTTTAAGATATCGACGACTGAGAAGGATAAGAAAGAAGGGAAAGAAAATGAGATGCTCTTCTTGTGCAACTGATGAGAAACATACCTCGAACAGTATGAAATCTGTCCTCCCCCAGAGCAAATGGAGACCAAAGACATTCCTCGATCTCCTGGGTGCTTCTGCTGACTTCAAGAAACTCCTCCCAGACATGTATAATGCGCCGCTGTAAAACTTCAGCATCGAGAGACGCTGCCCGCTCCCCCGACCACTGCTCCCAAATATCCGTGCGAACACCCATCGAGGGTGTCTTGGCAAGGATATACAGTTGCGAGAGTACAATCATCCTGAAGGCGATTTGCTGCGGGAGACTGGAGGAGGAGCGAGATAGGAAGAGGGAGAAATCCTCATCCGTTGTTTGAATGCCATGAAGCCGGATGTGATTAACGACTGAGGTGAGAGGTGGTAGAGAATGAGAGGGGAGTTGAGTGTGCACGGTTGAACGACGGAGTATCAATGGCGTGGTTTCCGTCGCTGGTCTCTCATCATCGTTGTTGTCTGCCATCATTGAGTCGCACACTATCTTTCGGCGAACGTGCGTGACCACCCATCCGCTGCGTTGTCAAGGATGAGTTCCACACTTCAAACGATAGAACCAGACGATCCCACAGTCACGGCTAATTCACAATCGCAACCCCCTACTCGAAATGCTGAATCACCGCGTCCAGTGTCGGGCGCCATTGCCGGCTCAGGCTCGACCTCTCCGGGAGACACGGAAGCAGGTACAGTAACTCTCCCCACTCTCCCCTCGTCCGAGTCTTGACACACTCACCATTGGTGCGTTCGAAGGTCTCGCAGGAATATTTCGTCAGGTGCGACGTGTCAGGCAGGCTTGACCCGGAAGCATTTTGCTCATCTCATACGGATTAGTCCGCGCACCCCGTCGTGCTCTTCGTCTTGTACCTCTTCCGCATAACCGCCATAGCGACCTACATCCTCTGCGGGTTCTTCACGGATAACTATGTCGTCTCCGTCCGTCTGGGTATCCACTCGTTTGCTGTCAGCTATTCATGTCTACTGTTCACAGACCGTAATTGTCGTCGTTCTTCTCGCCATGGACTTCTGGAACTGCCGCGTGCGTCGTTAAATTTGGTACCATGACCTTCCATGTTCACACCAGCTAATATATTGCGTTTAGAATGTCGCTGGGCGAACCCTTGTCGGTCTACGTTTCTGGAACCAGGTCTGCTGCCCTCCTATTCCGCATTCGCATTTCAATATTGACGCATGGTGGTTGTCGAATAAGGTGGACGACAATGGAGAGAGTTCTTGGATCTTCGAAAGTAGAGATGTAAGGGTTCGTCTCTTCCGATTATGTTTTCTACGCGCTGAATGCTCTCCACTCAGCCTTCACGGCCTGCCAATCCAGTAGACTCTCGGTGAGTGTTTCGCTACATACTCCCCGCTTTTTATCAGGAAACTAAAACTATAAAACTACCTCAAGACTGTTTTGGACTGCGCTATACGTCTTCCCGGCCCTCTGGCTTGGTCTCTTTTTTGTCTCCCTACTCAAGTTCAACCTATCGTCCGTGGAGCGAATTGCCCATCTATTGTCCAAGATCTGATTTGTCATACACCTTTACAGATTTATCCCCATCGTCATGCTTGCCCTCGTCTTCAACGTTACAAACGTGGTCGGATTCACTTATGCGTGCGTGTTTTTGTATATCTTATGATTCTTCCTCAATCTCACTCCTTTCACTTGCTTCCCCTTTAGCGATCGCGATGCCAAAAAGCGATGGGCTAATAGCCTGGTCTCCTCTAATTGGTCCATGGGTGGCCTGGGCGGACAGATGTTGACAGGCGTTGTGAAAAATAGTGTAGGGCGAGTATTTGGGTCATAAAACCTTCTGTAAAGCCTAGTTATATAACTTGCGAGACCTGCTTCGCGAAACATATAATCATACTGTGCCAAAAGATGTGAAATGGAAAACATGCGCGAGACAAATTTGAACAGTGAAGTGAATGAGAAATGTCCGATTGTGTTTGTGCTACAACATGAAAAAATGCGAGTGCAAAGCATGTCAGAGATCACGGAGAGAAGGTTGAGACCCAAGACAAAAAATAAGTAAGTCCATGATGATGCAAAAAATCAAAAAAATCTTAGGTAGTAAATACACGGCCAATGCGTAGAAAGCATACGTATTTGTCGAGATTCAACAAATCAGTGGATCAGTGGATCCCAACCCAGCCTCTTGCGTCGACGCGAGCGTGTGCCGTTGTCGGGGTGGAAGGCACCATCAGGCCGATCAGAGACCTTCTCGAACTGCTGGCCCTGGGTCGAGGGGTGACCGAGGAAGGAAAGGGAACAGGTACAGGGTTAGATGTCAGGGTCATAGCTGAAGGGGTGCATGTTGAGAAGGTCGGCGAGGGTGGAAAGACGAATAGTGTTTGGGAAGGTGTCTGCAAAAGAGGTTTGTGTGTATTCGGAGCATGTGAGGGTAGCACAGGTTGAGAGGCCGCTCGAAGCTGGAGGGACGCGGGTTTTGTTGCACGTGACTCTTTGCGAGACCGAGGCACAGCTATCGTGGTTGGTGTTGGCACTGCATGAACGGGTGAATCTGGCACGGTGGGCAAAATGTCGAGGGGGGTTGGTCGACGCCTCGTCTTTGACGCACGGCGCCGGGAGGTGTCAAAAGTTGACTTGAAGGCCGTCGCTGAGGCGGGGGGAAATTTAAATGTGTACATCGTAGAGGGCGCAGTTGGGGGACCGGAGAAGCCGACTGGAGTAGGCCCTGCCTCGCCGTCACTGGAAACATCGGATGGTGCATGAGCTTCCGAAGGGGAAGGTCGAGAACTCGATCTGTCAAAACCGCCGCCGATGCCGAGCAACTCTTGCTCCTCGTCTTCTTCAACGAGGTGCTCACTAAGCATGCTGTTTGACGTCATGTTGCTAGCGCTAGACCCAGTCCGCTTGCGTGCCGAGTATCGACTTTTCCAGGCTAAACCCAGCCCCATGCCCGAACCAGTAGAAGAGGAGGAAGACTTGCGAGCCAAGATACGATTTTCCATGGCCTTGTCGAGAGCCTTGGCCTCGCGTTGCATCTCGATGCTGTCTTGCTCGACGTCTTCCCGATCCGAGGTATCGTCAATTATCTTTCGACGGCTCCATTCCTCATCAACCTGTGTTTCTAGATGGGAACGTTCGGATGGGGTTGGCGACCAGGAGGGGCCGCGTAGCACCTTGCCATAATCCAAGAGTTGGTAGATTAAACTATAATAGGAATAAGGCAAGAAAGACGGCTAACGTGGGAAAATTACTCACAGCATATTTGGTCCAACGCAACTACTTTTCTGCTTGACATATGTATAAGCCGCTTGCATCCCTTTCAGCTCCCACACTTCTTGTGGGACCCAGGGCGAATGAAGAGAAGCAGCACGCATAACAAGGGCAATCACTAGAGTGGCAGAACGGGATATTCCGCATTGACAACTGTAAATGAAATTATTGTTTGTACGGCTCCGTCACAACAATTGAATGCAATGTACGTACTGAATCAAGACACCCTCCCCACGAGCGAGCGACTGATCGACGAAAGCCATTGCCTCAGGGAAACCACGTTGGACGAGGTCAGATTGCGCGTGAGACCAGTCCAGCTTGAGGTAGTGCAATGCAGGTCGTCCGGTACTGTCCTCAGGATAGTACGCTCCCAGACTCTGAGAGGTATTACTCGGGGACTCTTCCGTAGATGGAATTTGTGACACTTCTGCGGACGTCGGCGAGTCGAATGGAGAGGAGACTTCCTTGGCGACATTGAGTATAGACCCTATCTTCCTTGTAGCGAGACCGCGCCAGTCACGGGCATTATTTTCCGCACCAAGCCAGATCTTTGGTAGGATCTCGATAGGACCATCAGAATAAGGGGCGGTAGGTGAACCACCTTCGTCTTTGCGGTGAAGCATGGAGGAAGTTGACATGACAGAAGGACATCTACTCCTGGCTTCCTGGGTGGCGCGGTCGAGGAGGGTTTCATTGGGAAGAAAGGCTAAAGAGCTACAAGAAGACTGTGTGGACAAAGTGAGGGATAGCTTCTTCATATTTCTTGACCGAGACCTTGGGGGTGGGGGGAACTGAAAGGACCCAGAATCTGAGGTGGACGGGGAGACGGCGGAGGTAGAAGTAGAACTATGCCTAGGAACAAGGGTCATGGTGGGGTTTGGGGGGGTAGAGTCAATGCGGAGTCCTGAAGGCGGATCCATTTCGCGTGGTGCTGGGGGAGCCGTGGAAGAGGGGAGCATGGTTCACGCGCTGCGTGGTCTTATGTTACTGCGTGAGGACTCTTTTTTGTCTTTGTTTTCGTTTCGCCCAGCGTTAATTGTGAGGAGGTAAAAATAGATACGGGGGGAAGTGGGGTAAAAAGGGAAATGAGAAAAGAGCTGGAAGAACCTGCAATAAAAAAGGACGGAAGGAGCAAAAGCAAACACAACCAGTGTGTCGAATCGGAATCTCGCTCAATCGCAACACCCGCCCTTGACAACCCACTGCGCTGTGGCTGGTAACCCCCCTGC
>Ga0193693_1000031_pt1 | contig 16908 bp, 20 predicted proteins | sample L3a2metaG_FD_144916 | JGI IMG/M metagenome (GOLD analysis project Ga0193693, IMG submission 144916) | Soil microbial communities from a riparian zone of the East river system, Colorado, United States - L3a2 | ecosystem: Environmental > Terrestrial > Soil > Riparian zone | place: USA: East River...
TGCCGTTTCATTGCTGACAACCAGGGCAGAGGGTTCTGAGGACGACTCCCGTGCGCGTCCCATACAGAACAAGGCCCTAGCAACTAAGGGCAAATGGGAAGGGGAGGATGGCGATGGCGATGACGATGAGCCTGTCGTGAGCCCCGCCTTACTGTGTGTCTGACTGAGACGTATAATCCTCAACGATGCAATTCGTTGCAGAGTGATTGGGAAGCATCATCCGATGAAGAAAAGGAAAAGCCTGCACTCGTCGCTTCGCAGGTAGCTCCTCCGAAGAAGAAAGGAACGTTGAAGCAGAAGCTTGCAGAGAAGGAGGCTGGGCGACAAGCCCGCCTCGCTGCGGGGGACAATGAGGTGGAGTACGATGAGGACGCGGTGCTTGATCCTCGTGCCAAAGCGCAGCTCGAGAAACAACGCGAGCTCGAATCTGATCTCATAAACACTACGGAGCTTTTCGGATCTGCCACGGTCAAGGGTGCGTGTGTGAAACGAATATCTCTCTCTGGTATGCTCAAAGCCTGGCCTGGCCTGTGTACTTAGGCTCGTCCGACGCGGATCTCGATAATATACTGAAATCGACTCCCAAGTCTAAGGAGGATTTTGTCGCGTTGTCAGATGCCATCATCGCGCACATCATCACACGGCACCAAGACAAGCCGCTGTACGGCACTTTTGTCGAGCATCACGCGCGCGCCCTCGCTGCGCCTTTGCGCGATGTCGAGGTACGCAAGGCAGCGAGCGGACTAACTACGCTTGCGAATGAGAAGCAGCGTGAACAACGAGAGAAACTCAGTGGGAAGAAAAAGCCAAGATCAGTTGGAAAGCCCGTCCTTGGTGCTAGTAAGTTGGGCAACAAGTGAGTACCTGTACCCTACGATTATGTTTGTATGTGTCAGAGCCAACATCTCATCATAGATTGGATACAACTGTGTATGAGGAAGCACTTGACGATTTCGGGTCAAACGCAGATGACTTTATGTGATTGTGATGATGCCCAAATAGCCGTTTGATTGGTCTAGCTGCCGTCGCCTATCCTACATGTAGCTAAATACGTAGATTATAAGTTAGTATGGATTTTATTGGCGACATGCCGCCAGTACTCGACCGCTACTCATTTCTTCTTGAGTCAGTGATGCTTAGACCGTTCGACGATACGAGAATTGCAAGCTGACAATGCACACGAGTTCGAAACAAAGGTCGACGGTGTCGATGTGATTCACGGCGTATGGACATCAAAAGCCTGGGATCACTGGCACCTCCACGTCACGTGACTCTTCTCAAACTGTCTCCGTTGGGCTGTAACTTGGGAACTGCCTTGCTCATAGGCAAAAAGCGTGGTACTAATGTATATGGATTACGTAGTGATATGCCCACTATACCAGCGGCGGAACTGCCAGACGGTTTTACGAGGGTCCGGCTTTCGTCCGGCGAGCTAGACATACAGCGCTCTCCTGAACAGGTGACTGCTCGACGTGATGCGGGCGCAACGCAAGAGGTCACTGGCCCTTTTGGAGATGCTTTAGGATTTATACGGAACAAGGCTGTGCAAGTTAAGGTTCTTGGGTTCTTACACTGCTCGGGACTGTAACACCACCCGAGACATCCATTACGTTTAATGGACACTGGCATTTTCGTCCCTTGATGCACACCGCCACGCAGACTTGTCATGACATGTGAGACCTTGGTCTCATACATTCCGACGCGGCTGCGTGCTATCGAGCTTACGATGGTGCTGCTTTTGGCTCAACGTGCCAGTGGCAAAGTGCCAGCTGTGTTGCATACTGTCGTTCGCAGCAATGGCAGTCGCGGGCAGGTGGCGGAGTTGGGGTGGCTCGCCAGGAGAATGGAGAGCCTTCTGCCCGCCAGTGCCCCGTTTCTTCATGGCGTTCATTCGGTCCTGATACCCGGTTGCAAGAGTTCTTCGGCACGGCGATGCTCATCCGATGTCCAAGCTGGCCATTTTGGTGCCCGAGCTCTTTCCCTACAGTGATACCTGTACTACTGTAGTAACTTGTGGGACGACTGCGCACGGATGGAGAGTGAGCACGCCCACAAGGCAGGAACAGTTAAAAGGTAGTCCAGCTGCTAGAACTGCTCTTCCCCACTGCTCTCAGCCTGAAGTTCGCTCGCATGAGTAAGCGCCTATTCGTGACTCGGTCTGCGGGTTGACGGGCTGACTGAAAGGTCTCGACATTCGCTTTGCGCAGGGCCCTCAAAAGCGTCTCATTTTGAATCGTCATCCGACAAAATACATCAACACGTCTCGTTCGTCTCTCCTTTCTCCCTCTTCCACCTTTCCCATCTTTCTCACAAACCTATCCAAGTGCCATTCCTCTTCCTGGCCGATCACCGGGTCATGTCACTATCCCGTGCCAACCGAAGGTTGGTCAGCCGTCAACCGAGCCGAAAGCCAACGCTCGCACCCGATGGTGGAACATTCTTGCCATTTTCAGGGACGTGTGCAGGCAGCACAAGCGTGTAAAGCCACTCGGAAAGGCGCCAGGCGTCCGAAAGAGTATAATTGCGATATTCAAATCGTCTTGTGAGCACCCACCCGTTGGTATCCTACCTCCTTCTGACTTGTCGGTGCATTGTCTGAGCTAGGGTTGAATGTATTGTTGATCTTTATCCCGCTTTCGGTGCGCGTCTTTTTGATGATGACACTCTGAAGCGTATGGCTGATCATGCCTGTAGTGGATCTTCCATTATGTCAAGCTCAGTGAGACCCTGGTTTTTGTCTGTGAGAGCGTTTACTGCGATGAGTGACGTCCTGTTCCCCTCTAAACCGTCCATAGGCTCATTCCTTGCCATCATTCCTCTTGACAAGGTGTGTATCGTCCTGTCCTTTGCCGGTGGGAGGGAGCTGCTCACGAAGGTGTAGCTCCTCGCCTTTGCTACAGACGACCTGTCACTGCGTCTCGGGCAGACTCTGGCTGGCCTGCTTAATGTCACCTTGGTAAGGCTGACTATTCCGTTCAACGCTGACATCTGCCTTCTAACAAAGCAGCATCTAGGGTAACGCGTAAGCTTTTGGTTCCAGTTCTACTCATCTATGCACTGATGCGGCATATTACTCCAGTGTGGAATTGATCGTGGCGGTAAGTGAGGTCTCTCCTTTGAGGTAAGTTGGTAGCACTCAAATTGCTCTGCAGATTATTGCACTGGTGAAGTGCGAACTGACCGTTGTGAAATCCTCTCGTAAGCATCCTTTTCTCGCTAGTAAGCTGTGATGTTGTGCAGTGCGCACCATCTTCGGTTGTCAAATCCGCAGCATGGGCGGAACGGGAGCCCGGGCAACTATTGCCGTATCATGTCCCCTTTAGTCGGTCACTCATTTCTTCTTTACAGTGGTTGGCTCTATCCTGAGCAACCTATGTAAGTGAGGTTTGGTACAGCTGCTTCTGTCAATCTGAATAATGCTCTTAGTATTGGTACTTGGAATGTGTTTTTTTGCCGGTGGTACTCGTTTCTCGGAGCAAGGCTTCGGCATCGGTGCGCGTTCCGAGCATACTTTTTTATTGCCATTGAATCCAGGCCTATGTCATTGTTGACTCATCGCAGATGCTGTGCAGCTAAGCTCATCTTTACTTACATTAAGCGTGATTGCCGTGCTACTTCCTGCTGCGTTCCACGCGGCAAATGCTGTCCAACCTACGGATAATGTCGGTCCTTCAACAAACGAGAAAGAAGGCCACGATATTCTTTCAATTAGCCATGGTGTTTGTAAATCTCCCCCGGTGTATTGTCACAGTAAGCTGATAGCCGTTTACCCAGGTTGCTGTTATCTTGCTTTTCAGTCAGTCCTCTCTATTCCTAAGTCACACCGTCATAACTATTTTTGCATTTCTAGTTTATTTATGCTACCTTTGGTTTCAACTCGTCTCACACAAGAACTTATACGACGACTACAATTCAGACGTCCAGCAATCCGTTGAATATTCATCTAGCATTGCCAAGAGATACCACATTTCTGAACGAATGATACCTGCTGACTCCAATCTGAGCTCACTCCGCCCAGCTGATGGTACGTTGGACCCCACTGAGCGAGATGCACAGTCATTAGAGGCGGGCCCGGGGGTGAAGGATGATGAAGTAGAGGAGCCTGAAATGAGCCTGCAGACGACCATCGCACTCCTTGCTATTGTCACTCTGGTTTGTCAATTGTTCATTTCCCTAACCGTTTGTGACTGGGGGTTCTGATCGTGCCGAATAGCTCCTTGCCGTCACCACTGAGTTCCTCGTCGACTCAATCGACGGCCTTACTTCGACTAGCCACCTTAGCAAAGCGTTTGTTGGCCTCATCTTGTTACCAAACATAGGAAACGCGGCCGGTATGTCATCTTAAACATCGATCGTCGTCATTTTCCGGAGACCAACCTGGCGCGCTCTCGGTTCTCGTAGATCATGTCATTGTTATTATGGGTTCAGTCAAACGAAATTTAAAGGCGTCTCTCGGAGCCGCAGTGGGTTCAAGTATCGTATGTATCGGCCTATACTGTCTTCCTCACCAATATCCACTGATTCCTTGTCCTTGTTGACAGCAAATTGCGCTTTTCGTGATTCCGTACGTATATGCGGGGCATCGTGGCGTTGCACTGACCCCATTTCGCAGTTTTATCGTCATACTAGGATGGGTCCTGGGCAAGCCGTTGACACTCCTTCTCGATCCTTTCGAATCCATCGTTCTCTTCCTCTCGGGTGAGACTCCTACTGGTTATCGTCGCAACCCGGATGTTGGTTGATAGGGTCCTTCTGGTTAGTTCTGACTGTCAACTACGTCGTGCAAGATGGCAAATCAAACTGGCTCGAGGGCATGATCCTCATGTGTGCGTATAGCCCAGTCTCGTGCAGACTGCCTCTCCCTGCTTCATGGCTGATAAACATATCTTGATATAGGCCTCTATGCAATAATAGCAGTTACATTCTATTATTATCTAGCATCCGATCCTACAGGCTTTCTCGCCACTTGCGAATGACATTCCGAGATTGCGACGCTACTTTCTCTGATTGGTATCTATGTGTGGATCGCCCAGTAATAATGTTCACTTGCGTATGACTAGTATAATGCCTCTATATATCATAGTAGATTTCCTACCACTAGTAGATGCCTAGTAATGAGAGTTTCTTAAAACCTAGACGTATCCTCAGTTTACTGTAGAGAAAGCAAAAGTTGATATGACGCAAGATATAGCACTCGCGTTCGGGTCATGTGCTGCGAGGTCTGGGTGTCAGTGTTGTCACCTCAACAGAGGCTTGTTGTATTCTCTTCTCTGATACCATTTGACTCAGCGCATACACACACGGGGCCGAGGCGGATGAGGCTAGATTCAGTTAACGCAGCATTGTACAGGGTTTTTGGATGTGTGATTTCTCTTTATGTGGACTCAGGTTGACTCGTGTCCTCAACCATGGTGTATCGCGGTAGGGAGGACAGAGATAAAGAGGATCTAAACGGGAGGGTAGGAGACAAAAAACCGTGGGAATGCGGGACAGGCATTCCCGCATCTGAACAACGCTCAAGACGACGACCGCAACAGCGCGGGGAACGGCAGTCATAAATTGACAACGTAAGAGAACCGTTCTACTACTAATTCTCGTCATCGCTGTCATCACCCTCATCATCCTCATCGTCTGCAACGCTGATAACGCCTCCACTCTTTTTCTCCTTCAACGCGCGCCCGGCTTCGGCAAGTCTCGTGCCAAAGACTTTACGCGCACCGAAATTGGCGCCGACGTCCCAGATCTGCAACTTTGCCTTCGAACCAGCAGCTGCAAGCGTCAACGGGTCGTCAGGCGACCAGACAGCCGAAAACACCTCGCCCTGAGAGCTGATGAGCACACCTGTTTTGTAGCTGATTATGTAAACGTTAAAGGTCTTACCAGTCCGAGGTCGCGGCCAGCTACGAGGCTGACTTGTCGCTTCCCGCCTGTCTCGCCATCTCCTTGAACATTCCAGATTTTGACCATTTTGTCTGTACCCGCCGTGGCGAGGCATCCGCGAATGTGCGTATTGACGTCCAAGGCACATGCCGCGCCGTCATGGGCCGCGATCGTAAAGCGTGCAGGTGATGGTTGGTCGAGAACTGATGGCAATGCTCGCACGTCGAAATTGACCACCATGCCATTCTCCAACGAAATCTGTACCGGCGACGTATCATTCCCTTTCAGATAGGCGATCATGAAGGAGAAATAAGCAATGAGAACGCACATAAAAGCCGTTATTGTCCCATGGATCCCACCGTATCGCCTCGACGTCCGCGCCCACAAAGGCACCAACGCTAGCGTTCGGTGCTCGCGAGTCGAACACCCGCACGGTACGGTCGTAGCTCCCGCTGAGTAGCACCGCCGGCTCTGCCGGGTTCCACTGCACGGCCTGCACCTTATCTTTGTGCAATTTCTCGAAACTACGAAACGCCCCCTCTTTCTGATTTCGCGACAGGTCCCACAGCTTGACCGTGCGATCTGCGCTGCCACTCGCGAGCATCTGTCGTGCCGTGCGATTCCACGAAAGTGAGAGGACAGCGTCAACATGGTGCTTCTCGCTAATCGCGCGATGCTTTGTCTTTTTGCGCTTTTTCTTCCCTGTTCCGGCAGGCTCTGGGACATGTGCTGCTGTCTCCCTGGGGTTTCCGAGGACCATGTCGGGGTATACAGATTCGAGAAGGTCCACGGAGAAAATCTCGATCTCTGGGTCCATAGTGCCTATCGCGATGTGACTTCCGAACTGTGACGGAGAAGGTGCGAGATCGTTGTCAGTGTCCATGGCAGAGGTGCTCGACGGGATTGGATAGTCGAGCCATTCGAGGCAAAGGGGCATGCTACTTAGAAGTAGATCGTGGTGTGGGCCCAAATACTCTGTCGATTCATCGTACACAAAAAAGTGGAGCTGAGGCACATTTTGTTCAACGATAGCGGTGACGAGTATGTTGTCTGTCGGCAAAACTTCATTTTCCTCACGCTCGAGTTCGCCGTCGTCCTAATTACCTGCATATTTATCAGGTGACTTGCGATATGAACAGGGTCACGCACCTCCTTAAGCGTGATATATGGGTCGTCGTCGTTGTCGCGGTAGAACTGTAACCCTTTTATGTTGGTGAAAGGACCAAGAGCTGGGTAGGACATATGGCGGTGATCCCAAATACGGCGTGACCAGACGCACTCGATGCCTGCCCATCGTCATCTTCGTCATAAGTTTCTAGCTTGTACTCGGAAAGGTCACCGTTTCGTTTCGGAGCGGTTTCCTCCCTTGTCGCATCTTCGTCCATGGGTTCACTACAAATGGTTAATCGGCCATCCGAAACAGGAGTAACAGACCGTACTCCACCCAAGCCGAGTCGTCGTCGTCGTCGTCATCGCCCGTCACATCGTCGCCATCACTCTCCTCGTGTCTTTGATCCATAGTCTGCGCAGTGGCATTTGCGCGCTCGAGTTCTGTGCGCGCATCTTCAAGTTCTACATTAGCGATTTCTTTAATGCGCTCGATATCGGCATCATTTAAAGGCTGTTTTGATGGGTGACGCAAGGAGACTCCCCTCTTGACCCTGCCAGTGTGGTTCAGTCGCTTTCTGGAGCAAACAAAGGTGCAGTAAGACACGTACCATGCAATACTCGAAATAAGGTCTCCCATTCTCAAGATTCATGAAGAAGCGCGCGGACAAAATGAGTAGAAAGCGGACCGAGCGGACCGAGGATACATCTAGGGCAATAAATGACAGGCGTTGATCACGACACTATACAGTAGCCGATATCCCAGCTGACACGCGTTGTACCTTCACGAGAGTGCTTGTATTGTATATAGTAGTAATGGCTACGAGTGACTACAACATTTTCTGGATTATGGATGACCTTGATGATTAGTTGTACTATCTGAGCTTTTCAATGCATTGTAAGAGGAAAGATTTTGCACTTTGCACTGTTTTTCATGTGGGGGACACAAGGAGATACATTACACAGCTCACGTATTGAAAAGCTTAGCCCAGAAGGAAAACAGCTTTTACTGGGCGTTCGGGGAAAAGCACGTCCAAAATAAGTTCGGAAATGTTGCCACTTCCGCGCACCCTCGCCCAGAAGTTCCCGGACGCGCTCTAATTCCCAAAATATTCATCGACCAGCGCGCGCTTACGCAACTCGAGAAGTACGCCCTCCATTTCCCCCTTTGTCGGCATCTTTGGAGGCAAAAGGGTTTCCACGGATAAGAACGGAATGTAGGCTGCGGCCGCACGGGCATGTGCAAATGCGGTGCTAGCTGCATCTTCCTGCGCCGCACTGGGAGTTGGAAGCGGCGCAACAGATTTTGAGCGTTTGACAAGTTCACTGTCAGATTCTGGGGCTGGATCACCATCCCCATCGGGCGCTTTGCGCTTGCCGTCTGATGTGGTTGGTGGAGGATTATCCTGTGGCGGGATGTTGGATGAATGTGCGTTTGTGCCGCGCGGTATTGGAGGTAGAGGTGATCCGTCGGAGGGAAGGCCAAGCACTTCTCGTAGATGTGCATGCGCCCCCTCCCACTCTGCTGGCTATTTGGTGAATTGCCCGCCAACAAAAAGGCCACAAACGTACCGTCTTGCTCGGCTGCCTCCTCGTATTCTAAAAGCTCCCCATAAGCCTCGTCGAGATCGCCGAAGTACGCTGGACCCTGATTTGTGAACTTTTTGTAGAAAGTATGCGTCGCGTTCTCCTCATCCTCTTCCTTTTTGCGACTCTCAAAGAGCTCTTTGACACCCGGCAACTCTTTGGCTCGACCGAAGTATCTTCAAGGGGCCAGATCAGAGCGAGCGCGAAAAGAAGCTGATGCCATATTTGTTTGCGTACTTATATCCCTTAGTCCCTGGAACTTCTCGTCCATCGTCATCTAACATCGCGACATTTCTTCGATAGTTTGCACCACCCAGAGCGATAATTTGGTTCTCCCAATGACGCTTTTCTCGCATTAATTTATTGATTTCGTCGTTGAGGTCCCGGACCTCATAGTCCGTCAGACCAGCTGTGTGGAGGAGTAAGATCTGAGCAAACGATCTTGACAAGGCAACACCAGGAAGACACACCGTCTTGTATCTTCGACACTTTGCGACTGATTTCGCGTAATATTTCTCCTCTCCATCGCTCGCATTCACGCAGGCTCTTGCATGCACTTGCCATGCGTGGGCGCCGGTCGCCCCGGGTTCCAAGTCCAAGCTCAGCCGCTTGAGCTTCGCGGAAGCGATAAAGCATAGACTGAGCTTTTTCCTCATTACGAGCCTAGAGAAAGCATTAGCACAAGCAGAGGTATTGTAACTTTTCATACCATTATCAAGAAAACAGGGAGAATTAGACAGGGCGATGCAAGGCGGCGTAAGGCGATATCGCTGCAAAAACGCGACAGTAGGTTAACCGCGGCTCTCCCGGCGCGCATTTTCCCGAGCTTACACACGTGACCCACGTTTTCCTCTCACGGTACTGCACTCGCGCGCCTTGGACCGCGGCTATGACGACAACGAGGCCCTCTGAACCTACAAACCCACAAAACCTTCGAAAGAACGAGGCATCAGGAAATACTAGCACACTCACATGTGTCAAAAGAGCACGAAGGCACACAACTCAGATAGCACTGACGCAATGGCTGCCGAGGAGAAGTATTTGCGAATGTGGATGTAGCAGGCCGAGAATAGAAGACTCCGCTGCCTCTCGGAATCCCTGCTGGGCAGCTCGCGGTATCACAGCTGCTGATTGAGAATGGTGCAAGTCTTGACGCACGGACCGGCCTTCACAGGACGCCACTACATGACGCGGCATGGTATGGACAAATCGACAGAATGCGGCTCCTACTGGTGTGCGGTTCGAATGCGGATACAACAGATCGGGGATACAAGACTCCGCTGCATCTTGAAACTCTGCTGGGCAGCTCGCGGCATCACGACTACTGATTGAGAACGGAGCAAACTTTGACGCGCGGACTGGCCTCCACAGGATGCCGCTACTCGAGGGAACGTGGTATGGACAAGTCGACATCATCTGGCTCCTACTGGAGCACGGTGCGAATGCGGATGCAAAAGATCAAGAATACCAGACTTCACCACACTTTGGAATCCTGTCGAGCAGTTTGCCGCATCACGGTTGCTGGTCGAGAATGGTGCACTTCTCGACGTACAAACTGGCCTCCACGGGGAGGGTATCGCCCACATGCCAAAGTCATACTTTTTTTTGGCGACACTCCCTGTCTCAAGAACTGGAGCGTGACTTTTGGCACGCAGGACACCACTACATGAGGCCGCAAGTCGACATCATGTGGCTCTTCCTGGAATGCGACGTCGAAGCAAGGGATAAGAATCATCACACTCCGCTGCATCTTTCGCCCAACAGCGGGTAGCTTGCAGCTTCACGGGTTTTGATCGAGTATGGCGCGATTGTTCATGTGCGGAACGAGATCAGCTGGACACCACTTTATGAGGCATCAACCTATGGACCTTCCGACACCGTATTTCTCTCACCGGAGCACGAAGCAGTTGCGGACGCGTAGGACAGTGATTGCGCAGCACCGTCGCATAGAGCCGCATCAGGAGGGAAGCTGAGGGCCATACAACTCTTGCTCTCGCATGTGGCAAACCTTCATGCACGGAACGAGGCGCGACAACCCTCAATCCAGTCGGCCTCGGCGAACGGACACAAAGACATTATACGAATGCTTTCTCAGCATGTGCCAGATGGAACAACGATATAGGTACTTGAACAGTCCGATGGTCAACGGTTCTGAGATCTCAAAGAACGTTGCCTTGCGAGCATTTGTCACGCGGTACCGTTCATCCGACCTCGCGCCAACTCGGTAGGGATATGATACGGTTACTGACTCTTCAATGGGTCCCATTATTCCACGTCTTCGACAAATTTACCTTTCGTCCATCGTCTTCCCAATCTTTGTCTACCACCTGCCGTGCGGGGGCACCTTGCTCATTCACCTTCTTTCTCACTTCCCAATTTTCTTACTACTTTAGGACAGCACTTTATTTTTTATTTGTTTCGGGACGGTCACTCGTATCCTTACTACATTGGGCTCTACTGGGTTTGTGATGTATCATTAGTCACCAGCTGTTTTTTCGACAAACAAGTACTGTCTTCTCATCCTCGCCGCTGCCTCGGTTTCTTTCTTGTTTTTTTTCTGCCACGTCCTTGAACATACCGTGCATGTTTAGGAGTGACATATCCTCCCCTTCTCTACGTCATCGCCGCCAGCTGCTCTCCGACATCTGATATGTAACAAACGGGCCTGTAGTCTCTTATCGCTCCGTGCCTGGGCTTCAATTTCGAGGTCTGCTTTTGGTGGCGCCTTGAGTCCTTGAGCCTCAGTTAGGGCCAGCGCAATAAATCTTCAGAAACTTGCATCCGGTCTCAGGCCTCCGGCCCTGAATGTAACTTGGAGCACTGCTACTTACAGCCCGGATGCCGTATATTGAAAATAAGGGACAAGATATTGAGATACACTTGATGATAGAAGCATCATTATAAGCGGCGCTGAGATGAAAACTCCGTTGAGATATCAATGATTCCGGCTCCTACTCGGGAATGCCGCCAGCGGCGAGAATCGGATCCGCGACACGTTGTTCACATAGTGCTCATGCAGAACGCATCGTGTCTGACTTCCGCTGCCACAAACTCTTCACATTCGACCCGACTTTTCTCCACGTCCACCAGAAATAGAAAGACAGTGCTGAGTGTTCCACTGGGGACCGCGATATGAGCCATCGGTTGCTATGTTGCATCGGATAAAGGACGCTCACAGTCCAAACAGAAATGCGAATGGCATGTTGTCGTTATTCCCGGAGGCGGAAATAATAGCCTCGGAAACGAATGGTCCAATCACCGCCGATGTCTTACCAACCTTTTACCGTTTCATCAGTATGCGATGCGTGGGAACAGTCGTAGTGGAGATAGATTTTACCACAGAGAAGAGAGAAAAGAAGAGGAACCTGCATGCAAACAATAGTCAGTGATCATCTATACTAGACAAAATAACAGGGAATAGAGACATTTGAGGGAGAGGCGAGACCTCGCATATCATGGTCTGGCTGAAAGCGTACCATGGGCAGACCAGTAAGCCATAGAATGCTTGATAGAGCCTTCCCCCGATTCAGCCTGTGTCGCGTGGGGAAAGGTAAATTACGGCGTACCAAACCTCCCAGACATGTTTGTAGCCAATCTTGTTTGTGCGCACGCCAATAAGACCCCAAATGGTGAGTACCTAAAGGTGACTCTATCTGGTGTATGTTCATCTTCCATGCTGTATCCTACTCACCAAGATCCAGAATACATTGAAAAGCAGCATCTGTATTCGCAGGTTGGTTAAGTCAACTAGCGACAAGCTGGCCCATTACTGAGGAAATATGTTACCCTTTTCGTGGATATGCTGAATTTCTTTTGAACAAACCAGAATAGGCTGTGAATGGCTTTCAGAATATCTTTTAAGGGGGTTTAGGCCACTCACTATGCTCCCAGTGCTTGTGTGGTGATGCCAACCAGGAGTAGGAGGGTGAGCTGTAGCGTTGAGTAGGAAACAACACTGGATAGGAGTTGCGTCATTTCAAAGAAATTCAGGAACGCTAGTCAATCAACCTGTTCTGGAGAGTTGCAACAACGGTTCTAGACGGGGTGAGCCTGACGAACCGGCGTGACTTTGTCAAACACTCACACTGTGGTATTCAGAACATCGCCCCTATGAGGAAAGAAGAATTACGTCCCTCTGTATCGACCATACGAGCAACGACTCACATGAGGAAGAAAAAGACAAGGTACAAGAACGTTTGTTTCAGCCGTAAACACTCCCGCAGAGCAACAAACGTCTGTTTGAATCCAACCGTTGCGAGAGAGGATCCCGGAGGTATAACGAGGCCCGGTCGACGCTTTTCGAAGATGAACCAAGGAATAGCACAAAGCACTGATGGACATAGATAAGATCAGATTTGCGATCACATTGAGAATCGGCGCGGAAACGAACACCACACGCCCCCAGAAAACGCAAGAAGCACGTTGAAAGCTTTGGTATTATTCTCTACGCTCGTGTCTGATTTCAAGACCTTGAGGATGCCAATCATGATCGCGAGAATCAAAACCTCGCCAGCCGAGCTTATCGCCAATGAGATATTAGAGACTTGGTTGCGTGCCAAAGATTCAAAACTCAAATGCGCGTCCAAGCTGTACTAAGGGGTGACCTTACGGGCGGAGTATATTCAGGACAGCACTGACGGCTTCAATCCCCTTTTCGCTTGTTCTGCAGAGGCTTGAACTTCCGGGAGATCGCGCACCAGGCCTGGGAACGCAGCATACCAGAATGTAAAAGAACACTGTCAGTGGATCAGCAGATAAATTGACAAGAAAGTGTCAGCGATATTGACCTGATACGATATCACTGGGGCCAAGATACGTGAGATGGTTGGGAAACAGAGGACGGCACTTACTGCCAAGGATATACAATGCGACGCCTGCTGGCCATTGAGATGAGTCTTGAACGCCAAGCCATGCAAACGAGACGGCCACCGGCAGAATGGTAAAAAAAATCAAGATATTCGGCCTGTTTCGGAACAGCTGGTGTCCATTTCAGCCCACCTGAGAGGTTCAGCCCTTGCGCACCTCCACGTCCCATAGTCTGCCCAAGCGCCGATCGTCACCAACAAGACTGCCTGAATAGCAAAGCTGATCCCGTTCGTAAAAAGAACGATCGAGTTGACTACGCATAACAGAAAAAATAGAAAGAAGGCGGCAAATTCATCAACAAACACCGGCGTGACCGGTGAGGAACGCAAGAATGAGACGGACTATTGCGGACGTGTCCCATATACGGTAACACACAGCTGGTGCCGCTGCCACATGGTCTGGTGAACGGTGGCTGGCTCGGGTCATAACCAGCGAGGTAGAGAAGATTCTGGAATTGGGACGGGCCAAAGTTGAATCCGGACAGCCCATTGTTGCCCTTTAGTCGATCGGGAATGAAACTACGCCAAAGAAAAAAAAAGAAATCGTACGACATAGTACAGATAGAAGCACCAAAGTTCTCGACGCGATGTTGACCATTCCCCCAGGCGAGTAGTAGTTTCTGGAGATGACCCGCTGAGATCGGGACCCGAGTTGGAAACTTTGTCACCTGCGGCTCCACTGGCGTGTTTCGAGTCCCAGGGAAAGCGAGTCATGAGGAGAGAAAGGAGAGGGTGAAAGGGTGCGGGTGTTGATCATTTTATTGTCTGCTGCTCTCTGCTTCGCCTCGGCTGAAAGAGGTTCTTCGATCTGCCAGTTTCTGTTCGGATGTATCTGATGACTAAGCACGGGTCCCCACTTGTCTTCCTGAGACCCAAATGGAGATGGAAGGGAGTTGAGTCGCCTTGCAGCACCATTTTCTCGTTGACAGCATTACCCTATGACCTGCCAAGGAGTCAACCTGTCGTTGTCATTGCATCAATGATACACGTACAACATGCATGCGTTACAGATATTATACAAGTCCTTGATAATGACCAAAAGCGATCCCAGAACGTAAATAATCAGTACAGTGTAGGCCCCAAGAAATTATACATCAAGACAGGAGTTATCGGTATCAAACCTTCATAGTGATGTCAACAATAGAACTAACGGTGACCAGGAGAAATATTCAGAACAAATGAGCGTGGGAGCGCGTGGGCTGTAGGGGTGGCGATTCGATGGGAGAAGATCGTGCAGAAGCGGGTGGTGCAATTATTTTCAAGACGGCCTAGTGAGCTTGATCTTGCCAATAACAAGCTCTTTGTTCGGGTTGTTTGTAGGGCGGAACTCCGTCGCGCGGAATGGGAAGAGGCTCACAAAGTACTACAAGGGTCGTCAGTCCATCCAATCTCTTTGCCAAGGTTGGGTTTGCGTACCATGATGGCCATGCTGACACCCGGCTCTTCGTAGCTTGGTATTAATTCAACGCCACCGATTCTTTGGAGCGCGCCGTTGAGCTTGACGCGCCAACGGGGCCGCCTGCGATGCTCGTCTGGAGGAAGTGCCCTGATGTCACCATCACGCACCCAGTTAGCTCTTGCAGTCAGTTCTGCGCGGTGGAACGAGTCACGGTCTTTTAAAGTCAAAGGGCGGACGATTCCCACTCTGTCTCCGAAGGCCATCACCTTCTGCAGCCGTACATCAATAACGTGTGACACGGCAAACAGGTCGAGGGCTTCATAGTTCTCGCTAGTGAGAACTAGGCGGAGCGGGATACTGTCACTTGCAAGGTATTCACTCTAAGGACATGGTGAGTGAGTAAACAAAGGTGGTAAACAACAACGAAAGAGGATGACACACGGGTGTAATGAGCTAAAGAAGAGGGCTGAGTCGTACGGACAGTGCTCTTAGTAGTGTATTGCCCACCTTGCACTCCACTTCAACATTGACCCGGTCGAATATGACACCCCTCACGATTATCGTTGGGAGCTTTTGCTGTGGCCATGATGACATTGATGGGGCTAAGGTTGAAGCAACATCCCCTGGAAGGCTGACTGAGATCTGAGTAGGGGATGACCGCAGCGAGGTATCTGGACGCGGAATATAAAATATTTTTTGCTTCATCCTGAACTCAACGTGAATAGTAAGGGAACCCGTCACGGTAGAGGACAGAAACCACGAACCCGAGGTTCCGCGTGAGTCGCCCACGACGGTAGATTGTAACAATGAGCTGAAATTTTAGGTCACCACCAGTGCTATGGCCATTGGACGATTGATATCCTATGCTTGAATCAGCCAATGAGCTGGACGATGACATCGAATCGGTTGGGGGAGTAATAGTAAAGGGCCAGCAAAAATTTTCGCCTAAGAATTGAGATTCATCGACCTGCTGCGATGACAGGGCGCGCTTGACCTCAATCCATGGGATAATGGGGTCCAAATTGAACACCTGCAACTGCAGGTACCAGGCTCAATTGTAGTCATACCAATTAGGAAACTGACTCACGACAACGTCTATTCTCTGCATGTCACTCAAATCAGAGAGAGACAGTATCACATAACCCGTTATATCTTCTCCAGAATATAGCAGGGGAGGATCCTCGGCGTTGAGTGCGTGACTCTTGACGATAATGAAGGCATAGTCTCTCCCACGGGACTTGAGGATGCACTGATGTACAGTGGGAGGAGAGGCAGGATGCAACAATACATCGTGGATTTGATTGTCGATAAGGCTCGTTGGGTCTATGGTAGGCTGCCCTGCCGAAACAACGCCACCATTATTATTGGACGGGGTCGAGAACCTGCGTAGAAGAGCCGAAACGCCAGACGTGGAATTTGGCACAGCGGGTAAAGTAGAACGATGTGAACTTGAATGCAGTGGCATGGGAGAGATGACGGCGAGAAAATAGAGGGGAAAGTCTCACGGCATCAATGCTTAAATGGTGATTGGGACGACAGCGTCTAGCGAAACAGAAGTCATGAGTGATGCACGTTCATGGGAACAGTGCAAGGCAGGGACGCCAAATTCCTAGACTAGACTAGCCCAAACTAAGTTATCGTACCTTGGCAGATATGGACCGTTATGCGCCGGTGTTAATACAGTACAATGTAGCGCCAGTCTGTACGGAGAATGCTGTATCTGGTGGCCGCGCTTATTATGAAGCATGAAGAGCCTCCCTCAGCCAGAGACTAGTTCCGGGGAGTGGGCATCCCCAAAGTCCGATGGGCGCAGCCTTCGAGATCAATACAAGGACGGCGAGTAGGAGGTGTGACTCGTTATCGTGGTATATGCGGTTCATGTTCTCGGTATGGGGCGCGTCATGCCAGTGAAAGATACGAGCGAACTCCGTCGATAGCTCCGGCTCTTCGGGCCTGCGACCCTGGCCCTGGGAGAAACGGCAACGGCCGTACACGTTCCGCCGGCCAATTCGGAGTTGGAGGCCAGCACTGGCTCGGAGAGAGCACACTGGCAATTGTCATTTCTCTGAC
>Ga0193693_1000032_pt1 | contig 16827 bp, 30 predicted proteins | sample L3a2metaG_FD_144916 | JGI IMG/M metagenome (GOLD analysis project Ga0193693, IMG submission 144916) | Soil microbial communities from a riparian zone of the East river system, Colorado, United States - L3a2 | ecosystem: Environmental > Terrestrial > Soil > Riparian zone | place: USA: East River...
CATAGGCCAACTACCCATTCCGTCCTTCAAGGTCCTACCCGCCCCATTGTCGTCGTCTTCTTACCCCTTTGTACTCACGCGATAATAATAGACGGGAACCCTCGATTCCCTCATCGCTCTCTCGGAGGAATTACCGAAACACGATGCCAATTTCACATCTGTTGTCGCTAAGATCGTCGAAACGCTCCGTAACCTTTTGAACAACGATCCGGCCAAGCTCGCGCAGCACATCTCGATAAACGACAAATCGGTAGACGAATACCTGCTAAATCGTTGGCATTGGAACGAGGGGCGATATGGGACTCAGCGTGGGCTCAAGGACACGACTGACGTTCTAGTCAAGGCGCGTGTTCCATACCTTTCCTCGCATCGCACGATGTTTTCCAAACATATGACCACAGGAGATGACATCAATAGACAACGTCATGAAAGCTAAACTGAACAATTACAACCTTACCAAGGGCTCTCTTGTTCAGTTGCAACGCAAGAAGACGTGATTCCTCTAGCGCCGATCGACCAAATCTATGCATCACTGATGAAGGCATTTGCAGAGGTAACCTCTCTGTGCGGTCCCTTACGGACATTGTGTCGGAAGACGATTTACTGCAAGACTCCGAGTACATGCAATCCATCCTGGTTGCCGTCCCAAAGTACCCTCAATCTTCTCAAGTGATTGCGCCTAAGACTAATGGCGACTTGTCAGGATCCTCGTCAAGACCTGGAATTCCAGTTACGAACACTTGGCCGCCATGGTGGTTCCGCGGTCCGCAGTGTGCGTCCCCTATATACCATATTTCGCGTCCACTCGGTACTGAAGTGTGTCTCACCGTGGCGCAGTTCTCTAGCGTCTGACGACGATTATACCCTTTTCACCGTCATCATCTTCCGAAAAGCGTACGATGAGTTTGTCCAAAAGTGCAGGGAGAACAAGTACGAGAGAATTTACTCGCCGTCCTCTCCATACTCCATTCCGCGTTTCTCACCACATCGCTAAGATACATCGTGAGAGACTTTCGGTATTCATCAGACCAGATCGAGAAGGAGCGAGAGGAGCTACAAACCGCTGATATTGCCGAAAAGGAGCTTTGGGTGAGTTTCCCCGCCCAACGCCCAACGCCCAACGCCCAACGATCACTCGCTAACGACCTTCTGATCGACTATAGACGGAGCTCCTTCGGCTTTCAGAGATCAACTTTTCGGAGGCTTTCCAAGCTTTTGTGCACCTCAAGGTGGTCCGGTTGTATGTAGAAAGCGTACTACGTTACGGCCTTCCTGCCGATTATATTGGAATCGCTGTGAAGGTCAGAGTCCAGTCACCTGTTTGGTGACTCTTCTAACGACATCAATGCACAAAAGCCCGAGCCAAAAACCACAAAACGGACACTCATGGTCTTACAGCGACAATTCTCTTACCTTTCAGCCCGCTCACAAGGACCGGCAGAGTTCAAGGGTGGTGTGTCTACGAACGAGGATTTCGTGGGGGAATACCAATCACTGCTCGATCAGGAGTTTTTCGACTTTGTTATGTACGAGATTCCGTGGGTTGTGAGCTGAATGTGGCCCTCTACGTCTACCGGCCATTTTTTTAATCGGTGAAGCTTTTCGAATAACTAGCGCAGTGTAGCAGTAGTAATGAGATAAAGATATGACCAGCCTACGGGCGTAGGAACATTGAATAGGCCTAGACTATGTTACAGTAAGAGTGGTTATAGAACGAAAAGGTGGAGACTGGAGCACTGCAAGAGATAGATAAAGAGATCAGGGAGACAGGGACGTGCGGTTGGTTGAATGTATTCAAAATACGAAATATAGATGAGATAGGTGTGGAGAGCCGACTTTGACAACGTGGTGCAGTCCAGAGTCATTCCTAATACAACATTGCGTTTTACAAGGTCGAAAGATTCGGTGTAGATATCGTGCTGCCTCAGATCATAGTCCCAGGGTGGAGATTACTCGCGACACCTCGTTAACGGCTTCGTCATCAAGAAGCTGCCCTCCACGGCGCATAGATTGGGGAGTTCCGGGCCCGATAGGAGGCCGGCCGGATGCGTATACATTTGGAAAGGATGGCGCGGTGGCAGAAGTGGGGCTCGAGCTGGGACCCGTGTCACCAACCGAGTTCGTGGGAGAGTCGGTGGGAGGGTAGCGCGAAGAGCCTTCCGCGATTCGTGATAACGACAGGGTCAAGTCGAGAGACTGAGCTCGATTCGTCAAAGAACGGGGTTTTCCAACCTGGTCCTTAAGTTTTGCCTCTGACGAGAGTGCGTCCGATGCGCGACCATCATCGCCTCGCAGACGGCCCGGGATGCTGCTCAATGTTGGGTCATCATTTGCGTGTGACATCGAAAGGAAGCGTCCATGGCGCCCGATAGGAGGTTGAGGCGCCCAATAATCATTGACAGGCGCAGGCGCATAGCTTGACTGGCTGTCTAGACTCTCCTGTGCTTCTTCCAGATGGTAGATATACGACGGAGAGTTATTGAACAACGCTTTGACGTCCGGTGATGAGTTTGCCAACCGTAGCCTCCTATCCATCATGGGCTCGGGGCGCGAGAAATCAGCGGAGCCTACAACCAACATGACTATGAAAAAGAAGACGACCCGGTTTCGATGGTGCTTACCGCGAGTCCTGGGCATCGTTGATAGCACTTTGCTATCGAAGTGGGGGAATGCATCCGCGAACGAGTCCCCGCGTTTGTGTGCATTTGCCGTTGGCGAAGGATATACGTGGATGTTGTGATTGATCAAATACTGTTCAAGCATCTCGCGTGCAGATACGAGCAAGTCGCTATTGCTGCGCTGGCAGCGGAATTTGAATGAGCACTCTGTCGGGGTGTCAGCCCCGGAGCCGCCAACCGACGTTTTGATATTCGGTACAATTGCGATTTGAAGTTCGCGCTTAATTTGTTCTACGAAAGACGCAAACTCAGGAGATGTACATAGACGAGACAATTCTGCCTGTGGTGGCACAGCCATATCGGCTTCGAAGGGAACATGGTCCTGGATGATGTTCGATCACGAGGAGACAGTAATAGACGCGGGACATACCAGGAGCATAGTCGCCGCGATCTGAATCTGACTTTCTGGTCCAAAGATAATGATTACATCGGACGCGGTTTCCTTGTCGGGGAATCGAATCCGGCAATTGGTCTTGTTTTCGATATCGTGAATAAAGATACTTTTGTCCCCAAGTAGTGTACGGTGATACCGGCGAGGAATAACCACAGATTCATTCAGATAATCCTTATCCTATGACCATAGACGTCAGATAACATCAAAGATCACGTCAGCCAAAGAAACAAACCTTTGGATTTACAAGCTCCATTACAGATTGTTTTAAATTATCAAGATTAATGGCGTTTTTGGCGGGGGTACGTGCCACGACATTGTCGTCATTGTCGTTATACCCTCCCATGGCAGCAAATTCCTCCGCATTGGAGAATTTGACGTACACACCGTATTTCTTCATGATACGTTGAATACTTCTGCCGCCAACACCGATAATGCGTTTATGGTAGGACTCGGGTACGTAAAATGATATCTCCGCGGGTAATTCCTCTTGAAGTAATGTAAGCCCTTGGAGAATCGAGGCATCATTACTGGCAATGTCGATGAGGAAATTGTAGTCATTAAACGTCTCGAACTTGATCTTGACGTTGGTCGTCTGCATAATTTTGTTGATCTTGCCATTTTTTTTGCCGCTGATGAACTCGCGATGCTCGTTGGCAAGCTCGATCTGGAAGCGAATCTCGTGATGAAAGGCCTAGTGGTGTTAGGATCAAGTTCGACATGATACGTTGCCCGGGAGACGGACACACCTTTACGATATCCAATTCCATGATTAGAGTGACGGCATTGCGGACCTCATGTTCGAGACCGTGCATCTCAAAACACATACCCTTGAATACAACTTCGGCGCCTGTCGCGTTGGAAACCTTCTTGATGATGGCCGTAACCTGAGTGGCGTTCAGGGTTGGAGGTGGGAGAAGGACGTTGAACTGTGCCGGAAGCAACCAGAACGATGCAACGTAGAACTGACAGGCCTAAGAGGGGCATTATAACCGGTGACAGCAGAAATACACATGGCAACGAACCAATTGCATGACGGAGCGAATGGTGCGCTGGATGTTAACTCGGTGGTCGCCAAATACAGTGATAAGACTAGTGGAACTACCGACAGGCGGAAATTGGATGAAAGTTGCGTTGTCGTTCATAACCGTCTTAAGGTCTTCGGCACGGTCAGTCATCATCCAATCCAACTTCCTTGGGAGAATTGCAGTATCTCGGGAGATGATGCCCTTACTCTGGCAAAAAAAAAATGTTGTCAGGGACTGAAGACAAACCATGACGATGACATGCCTTGTTCAGTGATAGTTGAAGCAACATATCCCGCGCACGCTGGACCCCGAAAAATTCGCCTGAGATCCAGACGATACCTTTATTTTGTCGAAGAGGGGTACTAGGCCCCATGACACCAGAGGGGGTATCTGGGCTAACGAGGCCTTGCAAGGGAGAGGGAAGATAAATATTTGTGGCAGTCTCCTCCTGGATGGACTGCAGGACGTGGCGCTTGCGACCCACAACGATAGCTTGTAATTTTTGGTCAATTTCGCAAACCTCGGTATGCAGGCCGCTCTGTGTGTTCATATTGGATGTCAGAGTCGAGGACGAGAGGGACCAAAACACACCAATTCATCCAGCATAACAAGTAGTCGTGCCCGTGCAATCTCCACTGAGTCTCCCTGACCTGTGATCACAAGTTCGCAGACGCGTTCTGTCTCCAAGCCAGACCATCCAGCACTGCTGCTGATCCCATCAGGCGGAGTGCGCGTTGAAAGAGACAAAGGGCTGTTGACAACAGCGATATGGGCGAGGGTTTGTGATGCAATTTCATCCAAACGGTGGCGGACTTCTGGTTTCAATGCGGGTTTCGACGATGGGAAATCGAGTAGCTCGGAGCGAAGCACTCTAATCGCGGCTCTGTTCTAGGAATAAAAAAGGTCACCTGTCGGGAAATCTTGACAGCCATTTAGACGATAGAGAAACACACCTGGATCGGACAATCCTTCAGGATCGTCCCGCGCGCAAACAACACTTGTTGGTAAGCGCCGGAGAGAAGGAAGTTCCACCCTGCACCGTGGTCTGCAATCGAGAAAGAGACATGACAGCCCTGTGCAGTCATAGCAAGGACGGCGAGCTTTTGTACAGCCTCTGTGTCAGGGGCTGTAGGTGTGACGAGAGGTTCTGTGTGGCCGTTATGGTGGGGTGGCTGGAATGGGGACTGTTGGTAAGGATCGGATTGGGAGTGGGAAGGGAAGTCAATAGGGGGGGTAGTATTGCGAGCATGACGAGGTCTGCGAGGATAGGAGAAGGCGGTCGTATAAATTTCCATTTCCATACGAGTGAATGGGTGGCTGGTGGGGACACGGGTATGGGCGAGAGAATACAGGAGGGTATTGAATGATGGGCTGGTATCAGCGACTCTTGGGCTGTTCGTTTTGAAGGTAAACGAGAGACGTTGACGGGTGGTGGTGAGGAGAGAAGAGGAAAGAAAGGAGAGGAAAAGCGGAATCTAATGACGAGACAGACGAGACAAGACAAAGTCTAGGAGCAAAATCAAAATATCCTTTTTTTTATTTTTTATTTTTTACTGGGAATGACACAACACAACACCCCTATCGACCACATCATTTCACACCCAAACAAACACTTCCATTGGCTCATCCATCTCCGTGACGTCAAACAGCTTCGAGTAGCATCCTCCTCCGGGCCTCGAAAAGTGCTCGTATGGGTTGCCCGCCTGCAGTTTCGACCCACAGCGGTAGCAAAAGTGTTGTTTACACTTGGAGCAGGTCATCTATCCGCCAGTCAGCCTACGCGAGCTCAGCGATGCAGATCTTCTTACGTGATTGCATCCCATCGACTTTTCCACGTGAACATGGCAACTAGGGCATGACATCGTACTCTTCTCCAGCCATTCACGGTTTGCTCGGTCTTCTTCATATTTCGCCACCAGCCTTTCCAGATTCCGTTTCCCATACCGTCGCTCCATTGTCTTTCGTAATGCTGAATCTCTTGTCGTTTCCATGTACTCAATCACGAGCTTTTCCGCAACCTGAATGGGACAATCAGATAACGGCCCGTGCCTGATTTTCCGTTAATTCGATAGACAATATCCACGGTACACCCTCACCATGTTCTCTTGCAAAATGAACAGAACGAATAGGTGCACGAGGGGCACGTTCGCAGCCTTTCCCAGCCAGTACCGTCTTGAACATCTGGCCCTGACTGTCTCGGCACAGGTGTTTGACAGAGAACCATTGGACACAGTACCATCGAAGGATCTGCAGGCTATGAGTATCGGGATATATACGGCCAATGGGCTTGCCTCTCTCCGTAGCCCTTTTCTCCCTCAGCCACTTCCACCGACGGACTTCCTCCTCTGTTACCACTCTTCTCACTTCATCTTCAGTAGCTTCTTGCCCGTCTTTGACGCATTGGGGATCAAGGCATCCTACACGTGTGGTGTCTCCTTCCGCGACATACAGGCTCCAGCCGTCTCTGAGACAAGCTCGGCAGAAGATGTGACCGCAAGCCAACTGCAGACATCGTGACCCTTTCACTGTTTCAAAGCACACATTACATGAATGCGATGCTGAATTGAACTTCGATGTCTGGGATTTGCTCTCGTATGCGGTCAAGAAAGGGAGTAACAGTTGCGGTGCAGCGTGTGGAATTCTAGTAAATGTCATCACCAGCAACGACCCGCATCTCGCTTCATGACGCACCTCAGCACACCATCCCGTATGATGCTCATCGAATCCAGGAAGTCGGCACCCTGTACCCCCTCAACCCAGGCATATAGGATGACCTCGCCTGGCTGCCACATTCCCTGGAGTTTTTCCAAAAGACGTCCACTCCGTGGGATCCAAGAACCCGAGACATGAAAAGAAATGATTTCGGGGGCTGCACGCAGAGGATACGCAGGTGGGAGAACAATCTCTAGCAGGACGGGAGGGAGTGATGACAAGGACAAGTGGTACTCCTGCGATTCGGCATCACCAGTCCCTGTGACGAGGATGTCCATTGGGTATGCAAGCTCGATAGGAATCTCGAACTTCAAGATACCACTTGATACGTCTTTGGAAACATAGTCAGGGTAGATAGACTGCAGGATGGTAAATGACTAATCATGCGAAATGGTGAAGTGGACTCACCCCAAGGACTTCCCACTCCTCGCTCTGCTGCTCAGCACAAATACCCAATTCCCGTTGGTCAATAGTAGGCATATAAGAGAGAATGGTACCGGAGCATCCCAGTGCTTTCTAACCTTTTAACAACTGTCGGTTGCCTACTACCGATGGTTGTTCTGTTCAACGAATTCAGATGTGACGAGTGGGGCTTTCGGCCCGCCGTGCGACCGTGCGAACCGTTATTTCATCATCTCACTTCACTTCTTCATGCCTGCCATTGGGCTGCAAAGTGAATGCGTGCTCAGATGGCTTACCAGGACTCGGCTCAGAATTTTGTCCGTGCCCTCAGAGCACCAACCGATCCTCCGAGGCAAGGTGGTCCCTTGAAAATTGACCTAGCAAGTACAGCCTGGCATGAGACGTCGTTCCACGTCCCGAGAAAAGCAGAAACCATCCTTGAGTGGTGCCTGACGCGTCTTTTGAAGGATGGAACGCGTCCCCCGTGAGTATCTTGCGTTTTATTTGCTGTTTGTCCTCATTCGTGACCCCAGAGAGTCGAACCCGGTCTTAGATATACGGTTTTGGACGCTTGTGCAAAGCATACTCTCATCTTTGAGCTCCAAGAGTTCAAATACAGGATTGCTTCGCAATGCCTGGTTAATATCCCTCTTAAACCGCGTACCGCTACTGCCTATCGTCTCCTCTTTGCTATCTAACTCCCTGAATCTGCCCGCGCAAAGGCGAGACGATATTTATCTCCAGTCTTCGAAGTCTCTTGCACTTGTTTGGTCTCTCGCAGCCCCAAAGTTCTCGCTTGATAATTTGCTTGAATGCTTTGGATCTATATTGCGAGTCTTTCAAGGGGAGATTGTTGGGTCTGGGGAAAACCCAGGCCTAATCACGATCTGCAAGTTGGTGACTTCCTCGCTGCACACTGCCTTTTCTCGTTCATCGAACAAAAAGAAGGTTCGTTTTCTACCGAGTAGAGTTTTGACCGTAGCTACCACTGATGTCGCTCACAGTCTAGTCAAGCCTTTATGACAAGCCACATTGATAGTTGGCTGAACTCCATTTCAAATGAAGGGGGTGTTTGTCCGCATACATGCACGGAAATACGTGACCCGGGAGTCGAGTTACTCTTCAATGCTGACAGTCTTAAGCAAATAGCTGAAGGGCCTCGTACCAGCTCCCTCTTCAATGCTCTACGAACACATTTAACCTCATCTCGACCTCATTTACTCTCTACGCTCCCATTCCTCATGGCTGCCTTCACCGATGCTGTGAAGAAACGCCGCTCAGCTCTCCCTTCAGGAAATCCTTCTATCATGGATGTTCATCCATTAGCCATGCTGTTCTTCTCCTCTTGCGAAGAAATTTTACATGGTGTTGGGGACTTGAAAAAGGATCAAGTGTGGCACTCGAGACTGGGCTTATTGAAGGTAGTGGAGGATGAGTCGCTGTTCAACCCAAAGGACGAAATTGCGGCGGTACTTATGAAGGAAGAAGTTGATACCTGCATAGAATGTTTAGCCTCAGTAGAAGGTAAGTTACTCTGGCGCTACTTGCATGCTCGAAGATCACCTTGTCATCAGATGAGAGCGTGAAGATAGCAATACAGTGTCTCTGCGTGCTCTCCCGCATAGATCACGATCTTGTCGAGGCGTCTACGGGGCACATTCTCGCGAAATTTCTCACAGTCCTTCAGTCACCACACGGGGAATCCCTCGCCACCCCTACTCGCGAATTCCTTTCTCTCGCCCTTTCTTTTCATACGAAGACACGTACCCTGCCTGCTCATATATCCCGCTTGATACACTCATGCGCACCCCCTCCGCAACTCTCTTCCGCCTCGATACGAACGTTTTACGATGGGCTTGTGGCATCTCCGGCTCTTGCCCTAGATCATCTAAACAAGCTGTCAATGGCCGTGCGAACCTTTATCACACCTGGACAAACCTTCGAAATCGCGAGACGAGTCCTTGATATGCTACAGGAGATCTGGAAACGCTTCCGTGACGTAGAAATGGCAGCAACAGCAGATCGTGGACAGGGGCCGCGCAAAAAAAGGCGAACATCTCAATGTTCTGTAAACGCAGGAAAAGAAGATGCGGACGCCGACGCAGTAACTTTTGTGCTCGCCACACGAATTGTCGGAATGGTGTTAACGTCGCTGCCTCTACACACCATTACCGAGGCGGAGCAAGCAAGGGTGAAATCCACGGTAGCGGATTCGCTGACCGGCTTTGTTCGAGAGGCCATACTTGCGGGTACCGATGCAGTCACCTCTGGCCGCAGTGACAGAGGGCGCGATGTCTGGGCTTTACAAGTCGTGGCTGCGTCAGCTCTACGGCTCCGACATATGTTGCGATCGTCTGGACATGCTCTAGATGACTACGATGTTCAGAACGATTTTGATAAATTGGCTGCTGCAATGCTCCAAGTTGATGATTGCCTGCCAGAGTACAGCATCGAAATCGTGAGTTTGAACGCACTGGTGTCACACTTGGCGTACTCATGGGATGAAAGTTTCGTTATCTATCGCACCACGGATCTCATCGTAACGTCCAGCAGCAACAAATCATACTTGACGCCGCTTTGAGTTTCCTAGAGGTTCATCTCCCAGCGCATACACTCGAACTTCAAATTTGGTCAGGACGGTCCTCTCAGTTTTCATTCGATAAGGATGGCACTGCGTTCGCTGCTGTAGCCCTTTTGCGGCTCCTATTGGACAGAAATATAGAGGTCATTAAGTGAGTTGTTCCCTAAGGGTTTAGTGCGAGATGATCTGATCAGCGTTTCCCAGTGCATACGCCTCTTCGGCGCAACAAGAACGCCTCGTAACCCTTTTCCACTTCGCTGATCTCGAATTCGGGGACGCAAATACAGGGCGAGGTTTGTCGTTGGTGACAATCGTTCGCGAATGTCTCTGTTCCGCAAACTTTTGGGAGCAAGAAAATGTCCGATGTGAGGCGGCATCCTCTGTCGGCGATTTCAGAATGGCTGACCTCGGCAGCATCATTTTTTGCTGTTCAACATGCCAGAACCGCCTTCCTGGACACGATCGATGTCGCGACATTACGGAAGAACAAGAAGAAGCGTGCATCTAGCCACTGCTCCGAGAGTCAAATTTTGGAAGCCGTTCAAACATATACTTTTCTCCTTTATCCGTCGACCGAGTGTGTTCCAAAGGCTTTCCGGAATGATTTCCTCAGGAGGGCTGTGATCCTCGACTTTCTCCTTGGTTTGACCGTTCCTGATGGCTCGACACATCGAGCCTTCAAAATTGCCAGGACGTTCCTCGCTAGAACGTTTAGCTTTCTCGGTTCATGGGAACACGAAGCAAGTGGACAGTACCTCCGCTATCTGATGACTTCGCCGGTTTCCATATCCATAGATCTTGTCACTACTGACCTAGTCCAAGGTCATCTCCGGTGAGCAAGTAGTCTCATTCGGTTCCAGTGAAAACCAATCAATACATAGTTCTGCGTTCCGAATAGCTGTACAAGGCAGCACAGACGCAATGTTCGACGCTATTCAAATTTGCAAAACGCAACCGCTCGGGAATTGGCTCTCGTCCAGAGATTCCGACGTCCCGCTCCGGGGTTCTGCCCGGCTACTGATGGACACTGCCATGGCTGATTTCTCATTGTCATCGTAACGGTCTCTGCCCAGATCGCATAGACTTGACATGTTGACCGGTTTCAGGTTTTCCCCGGGTCTGGCGGAACACCTCTCGTCCTTATTCGAACATGTCCTTGGCCAGTTACACCCTATTATCTGTAGCTTGGCGTCGCGCGATGTAACTGAGCGAGATGAGCTATTGAATTACTCGAGCATCTTGCTCCTTTGGAGTCGAGCCATCGCCTTTGGGAGATATCTGGATCATTCCAGTATGACTTATTCACGATGTCAGCTAATATTTTCTGATGGCCATTCTTACACCCAGAAAACCCACAACCGGGTCTTGGCGCACAAATAATGCAGGCCATTGGTCCATCGCTCCTCCCCTGGGGTTCAAAGGATCCAAACATCTCGAAATTTGGCAGTGCCATGCATGCGGTCCTGGTATCAGAGCTCCGATTGTTCGATAAGGAAGAAAGAGAAACCCGAGAATCTCACCTCCAACGCATCATCACGACATATATGATTTTCACCCATTTGTCCATGTCTGCAGGTGCGCCTACGAGATACATTAGCCTGTTGTATTACTTGGCATTGACATTTCGCATAGAGCGGTGCAACCTTGACGAAAATATGGCGGAGTTGTTCCGAACGCTGTCCGCGTCTGAGTTTTCTTCGTGTTTGCAATTCGTGCTCGAAGCTTTGTCTTCCAATGGGATTGCGCCAGATGGTATCGCCCATCTTATTCGCCTTATCTCGCTCGCTTTGCATAATGCTCCAGAAAGTCAGCTCTGTTTCCAATCATGATTCATATAGGAATATCTCACAAGGGAAACACAGATACTTTGAGGATTGTCCAGACGCATGTGAAAGAATGCTTGGATATCTTCGTGAACGACGCCGCGAAGCTCTCTGATCACCACATTTGTCGCTTACCGATGTTAAGTTTCATCAGCGACTTGTGCACCAAAAAGGTACGCTGCTGATTTCGTCAGCCGAAAATCCTTTACCAGTGCATCTTTGTAGCCTGCCTCAATTCGACCGCAGAACGCAATCTCTATTTGGGTTTATCTTTCTAGACTCCTTGCTTCTTCGAAAGTGCACGACCCGGCTACCGTGTTTCATGAAATCGTCACCACCCTTAGTTCCCTCGTTCGACTACGGAGAGATCTCGTCATTACCACACTTCCACATCTAAGCAACGTCATTCGTCGCTTGTTATTCGCTTTGCGTGGCCCGCGTCCTCTCCTTGGTGCGAAGCAGTATGCAATAGTCGCGGATTCCTTCCCTGTCTGGGTAAAACCCTCACACCCACTCGGGGTCGAAGAGAGCAAAAACCTCTCTCGCCTCCTTACCCTGCTCTCGGCCAAAACCTTGGTTCGAGTACATCACGGTCCCTCCGCAGAGCTGTCGAAACCAGAATCTCTCGCGCGCCCATTATCCAAGCATGTCGCGTGCATCCTCCAAGCGTATTTCGAAGTTCTGAATGACCCGCTGTGTGTTCTACCGGCAGACGTACGGAGAGAATTACAACCTGGGTTGTTTGTCCTGTGCGACATGCTCAACGAGCATACACGAGATGCGCTCATGGTTTCCGCTCTCGACGCAAGTGGGAAGGCAGCTATGAAAGGACTGTGGAGAGAGTACGAAAAGCAGAGATACAGGGGGAAGGGTTGAGATTGAGCAAGACCTGCTTGCCTGCTTGTTGTTCGCGCATACATGTACAGTCCATCGTGGGACCCTCTTCTTCATCGAACTGCTGGATCATATTGTAATATCTCGCCGATTATAATAGGGCAGTTTTACTTCAGGTGCGCGTACATGTCCTTGTATGAGCTATTTCCGGCCTTTCCCAGAGATCTCACAAAGCCGGCTGTCTTTTTCTCCTCGGCGAGGCTGCAGATTACTGTTAAAAAGTCGTCAATGGCCTGCTCTGACGTTTGTATGTGTACGACTAGGCGCGAGCCTGCAAGGGACAAAGGCTTGAGAAGCCTCTTGGCACGCTCTGCGACCTCGGCATAATTCGTGCCAATAGAAGAAGGATTATAGAAGACCTTATTTCAGAGCAGTTAGTAAGTTACTACCCAGCTGGATTTGCTAATAAAATCAAACCACGTACCATGCAAGTCTCCGCACTCCCTATGATCTCTACACCAAGTTCCAACAGCCCACTTTCGAGCCTCCGGGCAAGCTCGTGGACAGCGGCAAGTTTTGGGAAATTATGAGTAAGAGCAAAGGCAGCAGATGCGGCGAGGAAGCCCGTTTGCCTCATCCCTCCACCAAATGCCTTCCTAAACCTACGGGCGCGATTGATGAACTTCTTGCTTCCAATCAAACAGGAACCAATGGGAGCACCTGAAGCGGTGAGCTTAGTGCGCGTCTCATACGCGTACGGGACAAAAGGTCGCACTGACCGAGGCCCTTGCTGAAGCAGGCACTGATGGAGTCGAAGGGCTCGGAAAGTACATCGAGTGGCATACTAGTCTCTATAGTAGCATGCCAGATACGCGCGCCATCGAGGTGCAATTTGATGCCGCGTTTGCGCGCATATTCAGAAATACGAATTATCTCGCCCTGTGGAAATATCGACCCTTTAAGTGTATTCTCTAACTCTATCACTTCGGTAGGACAACTGCAGCGAGATCAACGAGTAATGAGAAAGAGATCAAGTGGGTGCGTACAAATGAATGTCTTCGTCTAGGACAATGAAATTCTGGATGTCTTCAAGGGTCAGGTGGCGGCCTTTATACCGCGGTTAGTTGCGGTTAGGGCAGATGGCAAAGAATCGGTCGCTTACCATTGGATGGAATAACTGGGATGACCTGAGCACCGGTATGAAAAGCGAGCCCGCCTGCCTCGCATTCGTAGATATGAGCGCGATGATCGCAGACGATGGAATACGGCGGCTGCTTGAGATGTGTACGTATGGCCAGTTGATTAGACATTGTACCAGAGGCAACGAACAAGGCGGATTCCTTCCCAAACAGTCGAGCTATGTGGGCCTCAAGGGCAGTAGTATTCGGCTCGTGATAGACGTCATCTCCAAGCGAGGCCTGGACTGCGTACTCGTACATCTCCTTAGAGGGAACTGGGGGTCGTATCGCTCTCAGAACTACTTGGCGTATTTGAAAGGCAGCGTACCTGTCACAGTATCCGCTATATTCGAGAATAAGCACGCTGCGGTTCATGCGGACTAGTACACTTACAGACGAAAGACCTGGAAACCTCCACCCGGTGCCGTTCGTTATCCTCAGCTTGTGTAGCCGCAATTATGTCTAGTTTGGCAGGACCAGTGACATGATCTATCATGCTCATGATGGCTCCCTATCATGATGGCTATCATCATCATGCCAAGTGGTTGCCTCCGTTCTTCTGTTTGCCCCGATTTGAGTTGCCGAAGCCCGGTTCTCCCGGGCCGGTATATCCGGGGGCACATACATTATGTTGTCTGGCCGCGTTAAATTTGCTTTTTGTCACTTGCTTCCCCACTTCAGACTGTACACGTGGAATGGGAAACGTACGACATTACTTATTGCCTTCTATGTGTTTACCGGTGCTGACTGCATACAGGGTGCCAGGGCCCAGCAAAAACGCGAACGCAAGTCCCAGAATGCGCCAAAGGCAACCAAGAGCCAGGCCAAGTCGAACGAAATGGCCAAGAATATCATCTGCTTAGTCTGTAAGCAGCCCTTTGTGAGATTCTTTCGTATTCCCTTCCCCTGTTATATTTCTAAGTAACCTTGTCGTAGCTGGTGACGACCAGGGCACCGGCGTGCGTTGACACGCTCTCGTTCCACTGGGCGTGACATTTCTGATACCTTTTTTGTGCAATCTCAGTCTCGAGGAGCATGCCCAGAACAGGCACTCCAAGACGATGGTAGAATGCTTCTCAAATGTTCCGGTGTAAAAGGACGGTCTCCCGTCGACACGGGCCAGTCGCTTGGGTAGGATGTTTGGGTGGTATAAATGCATCTACTGCTACCGCCCGACTGTCTGGGTAGGCATCCTAGATGGAGGAGTGAGTTTTGCATATCCAGTATCGAAGGCACATTGGAACATATTCCATGCGGCTTGTAGCACACTGTCTCTACAAACCAAATGTACCAGTACTTCCTGCATTTGCGCCAACACTCTGTAACCGCTCCCCGACCTTCTTGTTTGCCTCAAAAAACTTGGCTACGCATCGGTCAATGCAGACGCTCTCGCCCTTGGTGAGTTCGCCTTCTGTGTACCGCGTGTTGACACATTTTGTGTGGCATGTCCTGAAATAAGGGCGTGAGTGGCATGAAGCAGGGTCCCGGTCAAAACACTTGCGAGACGAGGCGGTTAAAAATATCGGTGAACATGTCCAACCTGAGCAGTCGGGTCAGAGGGAGCACGGGTTGTAGAAGGAAGAAGGACGCACTCCTGTATGGCCATTTCCACTCGTTCTGGGTTGACAGCACCCGAGGGCGCGCTGGAGCCTCGACCAAACATAGACATGACGGTGGGTATGAACGGAGTGCGGAGGTCGAGTGAGCGCCACGTGCAGGCAAAATCCGACCCGTGAGCGCGTGAGTGACCGCCAAACCCTCTCGAGTCTGTGGAATCAAATCAATGGGAGAAACGACAACTTTGTCGGTTCACAGATGTCGCTTTATAGATTTCAACCCTTCCTCTATCACCGCACTCGCGTTTCCCCCCTTACCCTTGCCTTCAACTAAGGGCAAAAGGAAGATAACCGCGGCGGACCGCGTACCAAAGTTTGGTCCCTTAATTGTCGGTCACGCGAACGGTAACATTGAGATCTATGAGTGGACTGGCTCAACGGACACTGTAGAGGCACCTCAGGCCTGGGTAGTAAGGAAAGTACGCGTCCAATGCCTCAGCTTTTTTGCGGCGTTGTGCTGATGCAATTTTTTTTACCCCCAGACATTCTCGGGGTTGAACCCATCCAAAGTCGACTCCCTCGCTCTCACCCTCAAGCGTCCGGATGATCTGCATGAAGACGACGTTCCTTCACTCTCTGACCTTCGCTTGTTCTCCAGTGGTGGAGGTAGTGAACTGACCGAGTGGGATGTGGTCCATGGGACTATTCGCGTATGTGACAATCACGTCTTCGCGAGCGCCCCTAACGTTCTCTCCTTTTAGAGGTCATTACCCTCGCAAGGCGGCTCCATTTGGTCAATCGCTGCAAACCCCACTTCGACAATCCTTGCATTAGGTTGCGAGGATGGTTCCATACACCTTTTGTCTTTAGAATTTGACACCCTCCAGCATCTCCGCCGTCTCGACCGTTCAAAAAGCCGCATTTTATCCCTGGCTTGGGGACCACCATTGTTGCGGGGAAGTGGAGAGCGCGCCTCGAATCATCGCGGGGAGGTTGATAGCAGTTCTGAAGAGGAGGATGAATGGCAAGACTCGTGGATCGTGGCAGGGTGCTCGGACAGCAGCCTGAGGAAGTGGGATGCTTCTTCTGGAAGAATTCTCGATAGAATGAAAACGGATAAAATCAGGGGGGAGAGGACACTTGTCTGGGCGGTTAGCGTTGTCGGGTGAGTTCGTAGTCCTTCGTTCGTCGTATGAGATGGTTAATCACGCCACTCAGTGATGGGACGATCATCTCCGGAGATTCTCTCGGGATGGTTAAGTTCTGGGATTCACGAACATGCACGCAACTACAAAGCTTCGAGGCCCATGGCGCAGATGTGCTCTGCTTAGTGGTTGGACCGGTATATCATACCGGTATACCCTTGTTGTTCGTCGACTAATTATATGTAGGACGGAACTTCAGTGTATGCATCCGGAATTGACCAGAAAGTAACGCAATTCTTGCTGCTCGAATCATCGTCCTCAAAAGGCAATTCAAGTTTATCATCCTCAATCAAGTGGGTACGAACAGCGTCCAAGCGGATGCATTCCCACGACGTGCGTGGCTTGTCTATATGGCCACCATATACTCCCTTGCCTTCATGTCACCGGCGGTCCTTCGCGACCGATGTTGTCCCTCTCCTTGTCTCCGGTGGTCTGGATA
>Ga0193693_1000033_pt1 | contig 16736 bp, 18 predicted proteins | sample L3a2metaG_FD_144916 | JGI IMG/M metagenome (GOLD analysis project Ga0193693, IMG submission 144916) | Soil microbial communities from a riparian zone of the East river system, Colorado, United States - L3a2 | ecosystem: Environmental > Terrestrial > Soil > Riparian zone | place: USA: East River...
TATCAACAGTGATGCTTTGGAGCGACTCTGGGCCATCACAAAGCCATCAGCAGCATTTGGCTGGCAGTGGACCAACCCGATGCAACTGGCAGCAGTCCTTTGCAGGCAATCATGCCAACGTGAAGCTATCAGCAGCAACACTTTGAAGAAACAGCAAACCATCAGAAGGACTTCGGCAGTGACTGTTGGCAGAATCATACTATCAGTTGCAATGTTTTGAAAATGCTTATTGGCCATAGTGAGGACACCAGCAGCATTTGGCATCAGGCCAACCTAAAGCCACCATCCTCAGCCCTTTGCAATAGGTCACAGCAATCAGAGGGCCTAGCTCTGGCTACAGGCCAACTCCATGCTGCCAGCATCACTACTTTTGAGTGGTCTAAGGCCATTTTGAGGCAGTCAACCAAACCTAACTGTGGGCCAATCCAGTGCCCCCGATGTCAGCGCCTTGGAATGGCTCGCGGCCATTGCAAGGCTGTCAGCAGATCCCTAAGAGGGCCATCCCAACTCCATCGTTGTTGGCACTTTTTAATAGGCCTTGGCCATTAGGAGGCTCTCAGCAGTATCAGGCTGTGGCCAACCCCATGCCACCGGCATCTTTGGGGTAGCCCAAGACCATCACAAGGCTGTCAACAGAATCTAGCAGCAGGCCAACCTGGCATCCTTGTTGCCAGCACTTTGGAATGGCTCATGGCCATTGCAAGGCTGTCGGCAGATCCCTAAGAGGGCCATCCCAACTCTATTGTCTTCAGCACTTTTGATTAGGCCTTGGCCATCAGGAGGCCTTTGGCAGTATCAAGCTGCAGCCAACCCCATTCCACCGGCATCACCACTTAGGGGCAGTCCTAGGCCATTACGAGGCTGTCAACAGAATCTAGCGGTGGGCCAACCCGGCATCCTCGTCGCCAGCGCTTTGGAATGGCTCATGGCCATTGCAAGGCTGTCGGCAGATCCTTAAGAGGGCCATCCTGACTCTATAGTCTTCGGCACTTTTCAATAGGCCTTGGCCATCAGGAGGATTTTGGCAGTATCAAGCTGCAGCCAACCCGATGCCACCGGAATCGTCGCTTTGGAGTGGTTTAAGGCCATTGCAAGGCCGTCGACATAATTTAGCGGTGGGCCAACCCGGCACCATCGCCATCAGCACTTTAGAATGGCTCATGGCCATGGCGAGGCTGTTGGCAGGTCTCGTAGATGGCCAACCTGGCGACATTGTCGTAGGCACTTTGTATTCGGTCATGGCCATCACAAGGCCATCAGCAGTATCTGGCTGCAGGCCAAACCCACAGTACCAGCAGCACTTCCTTGGAATTGCCAATGGCCATTATGAGGCCATCGGCAGCATCAACAGCATCTTGCAAAGGCCAACTGCATGCTGTTGGCAGAGTCTGCCGATAATATTCTTGGCCATTCTGAGGCATACAGCACCCCCCATTTTATTGTCTATAGTACTGGGGTAGAGTTTTCTTAGCATAATAGTACAAAGTGTTCATTGTAATACTAGGGTTATTAAAATTCTTTGTAGCTATTTTATAGACACCATACAAGTGACCGGCAGATATTCATATGGGCCCGTTTGTGAACCACGTTACCTTTCGATGATTGGCCCACTTGGGAAGTGGCTCATCTGTTACTGCATTGGCCCATATGGGCTTTTACAAGAAACTAGACAATAAAGCACAAAGTCTTTTACGACCAGAAGGTCTCTATGTTGGTGAACTATGTGCACACAGATGCAGCGATTGGAGAACTCACTTCAATTTTGGATGCCGGCACAGGCACATTACTTTAAAATTACTTTTATCGACAAACACTTTAGGATTGAGCCCAAACACATACCCTGCCCACTTGTCAAATGGCTCACACAGCCATCACATGCTCACTGACCTCACACCTTGGCAGTCACCATGGGAGGCACCACCACTCCCCCATCTCATAGCACAACCATGCCCAATCACTACCCATTCGAGCTCACATGCTCATGTACTTCCCCTCCTCAACTTATTATACCCCACTTTGTTTCTCATATGTAATCTCTTGATTTATTGTTACTTAAAGGGTGCAGTGTACACCAGAAATATAGTTAGTCGTCCCTATTCCTTCTCCTGCCCATATGTCTAAGAATTGGCCTCTGTGAGCCCCCCCCTTGAAGATTGTATTTGCACTGACCTCTACAGCCCAGTGCCACTACTGGCCACCTGGCCCATCCAGCCCACCCTTTTCCCGCACTATCGCTGCACGTCCACTTGTTCTTATCTTCTTACTATGTGCTACTACTGTATAAAGTAAATCCAATGAAATTTGTCATATTTAAATACTGTATGTAATGTCACTCCCATGCTGAAGTATACCATATTGAAGCCATCTTTGCTCATTTACCACAACACAGGATCAATGGAACTACTGCTGCTGCAATCTTAGCCTCCATGTCTTCAGCAATTCCAGTCCTTTCAATCTTTCCTTTCTTGTTTGTCTCAAAACCTTGGCCCAGATCATTCTTGAAAACTGTGTTTTATGTGTCAACTGTGTTGTTGATAGATTCTCGAAGTTCAGGACATTAATTTGCCCTGACAACCTTGACAGGAACCCAACCAATTGGCTTAAAAACCAGACTGCAAGCTTTCTGCTCACCCAGAATGAACACTTAGAGGGACTGTCACACATCACATGGACCTGTGAACTGGGTCCACACATCACACCCAGTGAACACTTGGTCAAAATAGTACAGTATATGAGATTTCAGTGTATGGTAGATATAATCTCCCATATAAGATATATGAAATTTCCATGCTCACATTTCTGCTAGTAGATATAGCATTTAAAATTATATAAGATGTCTTTATCCTTTTTGTCTTTTTTATCTATTCTGTCTCTTAAAAAATGAAAAAGACACAAAAATATACTGACAGTTTTCCTGATACAACATGATGATCTAGTGATGTGCTGGGCCAGGCCCAAAGCCCAAAGCCTGCCCAAGCCCAGCCCGTTTGAGCCCAGCCCAGCCTGGCCCAGGTCTCAGGCCTAAAGTTGGCTTGGGCTGGGCTTCAGACACAAGAAAGCCCGAAGCCCAGGCTTGAGCCCGGGCTTTGAAGCCTTTGATAGCTTGGGAGATGTAACTGAGATGGAGCAGTGGGTTGCTAGGTACATGCATGGAATTGCAAGTTAGGACTTCAAGGCACTAGTATAGGAACTTAGGAAGCAATCTGCACTTGATAGGAGACAACTGAGACTATAATGGTCTGAAATCAGTGAAATGCACATGCAGGTTCGGGCTACATGGCCAAAGGATGCAATGCATAGTAGGAAGTGATGCGCACAACCCAGCTTAGGCAACAGTTTGGGCCACATGATTCCATAAGCTTCGATTGTAATTTTTTCATCTGTGCAATGGCAACTTGGCACAACCACACAAACACGACTGCACTGTTGGCACAAGTCCAATTATGTCAAGATGGCTGTGACCACAACTCCAGTTCTTTCACAATCACCAAGAAACACTGAAGTTGACAACTTCTATGCTTGCAAGTCAGTACAAGAAATTCTTGCACTGGCTCGCAAGCACAGGTGTTGACTCTGTCATGTATGTATCCTCATCTGGTAGGACTATAGCAATGACAGGATTGATTCACGAACCCAGGGCCAAGCCTGAGAACCTGCCATTGTAGAGGGCATTATATCTTAATGCTTCAGGTTTCATGTTTTACACTTGGTATCTGATCACATTCTCCATGTCATATCTTTAGCAGGATAGAGGTGGCATTCCAGCATATATGTTTACTTTGTCTCTATACTTTTGATAAAATCTCATAACAGTTTGTAGGGGTGACTGACATGGATGGTAGTGCCCCAGGAACCAGACTAAGACATTTTATAATCCCTATGGCCAAAGTGACTGATGCCAGCAATTCATCAAAGCTGGCTCTCAAATCTCACAAAGCTGCAGCGGATGCTCAGAGGGCTGCAGAGGCCCAAAAAGCTGCAGAACTCAAGGCTGTACAAGCTGCTGATGCAGCAGCAGATGCTTCTAATGCTGATGCACCAGCAGGCCCTTTGGATCCCCCACTGATCTCACTATCCCATTCAAGTTCTCAAGTAATGTGCAGCTGAAATACTACCTCTCCTGGTACCCAGATTGTGTCATCTGATGATGAGCTGGAAGAGTGTGTCAGACTGCCAAAGGGAAAAAGGAAAGCGATTGGTATGCTCACTTAGGTTCAAACTGTTTGATCACTGATAAGTGTCTTACTTCTAGTAAACGCTGATATGCTTTCTGAGCCAAGTACTGATAGCAAATCTATTGGACAACAAAAGAAGAAATGTAGGTATATTGCACCATTGTCTCCAACTTGCAATAATGACATCTTTCAGTCTCGAAACACCAGAAGAACAAGCCTAGCGGTGGTGCTCCAAGCAAAGAAGGTATATTCTCAGACATCAAGCTTACTGGAATATCAAGTCAACCAAGGGCATGGCACGAGGATGCAAGCTGTGACATTCGAGTTTTTTTTGACAACAGCTATACTGCCACGGATACAGATGGGAAAACAAGGCAGTACCAAAATTGCAAGATATGCTTATATGCTTCCTCATCACTTCACATTGCCAATACGACATAGGTGGATAACCTCATACATTTACAGAAAAAAGGGCCCCATGTTGGCTATTGTCCAACACAATATAACACTGTGTCATCATATTGAGTCTGCTCATATGGTCTGTTGCCAATATCTTTGAAGCTAGATACTATTTTAATCTCTCAAACAGAGTGCGTACAACCAATGGTGCAAGAGTAACAACTTCACCAGTAAACTTCCAAATGCCCAAAAAGCAGCCAAGAAGGCTTCTGAGGATGCTCACAGAACAACCCAGGACACGCTTGATAGCCATCTGAGGGAATTAGCTCCTAAACAGGTGGTCCCTTACTCAAACAAAGTATTCTGTGAGGCAGCGATAGAATGGTTAATTGTGACTGACCAGATATGTTATTTTGTCTTGTGATCTACCAGTTTCTAATATTGTTTCTTTAATCAAAGCCTTTACAAGCTCTTAAGCACCCATCCTTCCACAAGATGATTGGTATTGCAGCACGTGCCACTGTGGCCACTGGCATGACCATTCCCAATTGCAAGTCAACATGAGAGGAGATAGTGGGTATGTTTAGGACACAAATGACACAACTTAAGAATCACTTTAATGTGCGTTTTCTGTTGTGCCACTGCAATATATCAGAATAATGTTACTAACATTCTCATATACTATAGAGTGGCACAGTTACCAGCGAAATTAGTCTAACATGTGACACATGGCAGGCATCTAATACTGATAGCTACTTTGTGGTAACTGGGCACTGGATTGAGGAATCACATCCAGATGTATGGGAGATGCATAGCACCCTTCTCGGATTCACAAGACTCAACAACGCTCACAATGGGAGGCGACTTGGTGGTATCTTGGTTAAGACCATTGATCGACTTGGCATTGCTCATCGGGTGCATGAACCAATTTACCTTTTAATTTTGTTCTAAGATCAGTCATATAACCTGCGATAATGCTTTAAACAATAACAGTATGATGGAGTTCTTTGCAAAGTATATTGAAAACCAAACAAAGAAGGCTTTCCAATTTGAAGACCATCGTATTCAGTAGGATCTGGCATCTTGTAACCAATTTGCTGGCCATTTGCTGATATGAAGCCAGTTGTCTCGCACATGTTATCAATCTCACCACCCAAGCATTAATTAAAGCTCACTCTAAGGCAAAGTATTATAGTCCTACAAAACCAGACAAGCATGTCCCCGATGTAGATGCAATTCTGAGGGATGAGGTTGGACTTATACATGTGATAGCTGTCAAGGTAAGTCTGCTTTATTGTAAGGACCATCCTGTGTGCCAAATCTCACATTGACTCAGGAACAATTGTCTGCAAAACAAAAGGAGCTATTCCAGTCCATACAGTCAGAAAAGCTTATGGAAAAGGACCACCTTGACAGTAAAACTGGATGTGCGAAGCAGCTCATCCTTGACATGCCAGTTTGCTGGTCATCCACATATGGTATGCTGCATCATGCTATTACCCTATGGGAGGTAAGTAGAAAAGTGTCGTTTTTCAAATATAAATAAACACCAACCACTGACTTCACTTCCAGTCAGTAGATACTTTTGTTTCGCACATGGCAAGGGATGAGTCCGATCATGCCAAGCATGCAAAACTTGATGCCCTATGTTATGCACAGACTTCATGTAGGTCATGTTCTAAGAGTCTACTCTTATAATAAGAGTCGCCAAGAACTTTATGGCAAAGCTAACTCGAACTTGAGTTAGGTCAGATAGCAGGCTTGCAAACTGAAGTGCAAGTGCAAGAAGATACGATGTAAGGAGGGCTCAAGGGGTTGAACACGAAGAGCGTGAGCTCTAAGGGATGTTTATGGTCCTGGAATTACAAAGGAGACCAAGTCTGAAGCAACTATGGCCTTTACAAGCAAGCCTATATACTACAGAGTATATAGCTATGTGAAACAATTAAAGTAAAAGTCATTGTAAAGTATGGGGTCACATAAGCATAAGGAGTCGGCACAGCAGCGCAGCAATGTGCTGACAGATGCGCAGTCATATGTACAGTAAGCAGCAAAAGAGATCATATGAATCGGAGCAGAAATGACTCAAGTGCGCAGGATATAGTATGGAGGGGAGTCAAGGGATGGGGCAGTGAGAGCATGCGAACGTAATCCTGTTAAGGAAGGTGAGTGAGCATGACGCGGCTGCTAAGTATCTAGATAACATGTAAGTCCAATAAAGGAAGTCATAGTCTGGTAAGAACAGTCTGGTGGTACATATGGTGAGAGAATATAAGTATAAGACAGTGTGTGATAGCAGGATAGTCCAAGGGGTGTAACACCCTACAACTCTCTGACAAAGAATGGGAGAGAGTAAACTTATTTCTTTCCTTGCTTAAGGTCTGTTCAGTTCGCAAGTCTGTATTTTTCCTATTCATTAATTCTATTCTGCTTGGTCAATGTTAGCATGCTGAAGCCACACAGCAAGCATTTTCATCTGAAAATGGTCCATCACTATATCTCACATTGCCTGCTTTGGAGGCTTTGCACAATGCATGGTCATCACAAGCACAGAAAGACAAGTATTATCATTTTGAGACTCCCTTGGATTTGGCAGTCAAGACAATAGCAGAATACTATGACAAGATGTCTACATCGGATCCCTTTATTCTGTCAATGTGTGCATTGTTACTTTTTCTCATCCTGCTATCTGATTATAGCTTCTCTTTAGTTCTCCACCTGAAGATGAAGATGCACTATTTTACCTGATATTGGCCAGAAAAGCTCCACAATGAAGTACGAAAATTGGCAGAAAAGATTGTGAGTAATTTGTTTCTTTTATGGTACAATGTCTTACAATGTAACTGCTAGTTTCATGAATGCTATGAGAAACTAAGCAAGTCAGCCTCTGCCAATGGTCCTTAAAAAAAACACCAGGGATCACATTCACAGTTTTGCACACTCCTTCATGAACTCAACTCAAGTGATGATAATGAACTATCTGATGATGCTCTGGGAACCTCTACAGTATTTATAGATGCCATGCCCACTTGGTTGAAAGATTTCAACACATATCTCACTACAACAGATAAGATCCCCAAGGGACAGATGATCATACAGTGGTGGGGTGTTAGTTCACACTTAGCTCTGTATTGGAATTTCTGTATTGCTCACTGCTTAATGGACAGATTAACACTCATTGATATCCAGTATGGGCATTGCTTGCAAGGGACTATCTTGCAATTATGGCATTGTCTGTGTCTAGTGAACGAGCATTCTCCTCTGCAGGCATCACAATTTCAAAGCACCACAACTGTCTCAAGAGGGCTATTGTCAAAGCACTTTAGTGCTTAAAGTATATGATCCATAAAAACTTGATATTTCGTTTTGACCCTACCATGTCCATTGCAGACAAAATAGCAGAGGAAGATGACACATCCACTGACATTGGTGATGACTTAGAGCCTTCTACTAACAAAGAATTGTCTACATCTCCCAGAGGTTGGAACGAGATTTTGCTGGATTTGGAGGCAGACAACACTGAAGGGTGATGTTTACAAATAATTTTTATGATAGGAACACCTTGATTAGAGGCAGAGGGCTGTGGTAAGAGATAAGAGGGAGGAACTGAATTGTTCCTCCAACAGATACATATTATATTTGTATACTATGGGCGTCAGAATCATATGTTACATATTATATAATACACTGCGTTCTGGATCAATGCTATGCGCTCCGGATCTTTGTTATCCAGTTCCGGTCCGGACTGATTGCCACCTAACACTCCCCTTCAGACTGGCAATAAGCCCATTGCTTTTGAGTGTTTATCATGTTTTGGGCATGCCAATGATTTAGTTAGTGCATCAGCAGTCTGTTTGTCTGTGCAGCATATTTCTATATCCAGTTGCCCATCTTGTATCTTCTCTCTGATCCAATGAAAATGTGAATTGATATGTTTTGTATACTTATGGAACATAGGGTTCTTTGCAATAGCCACCATTCCAGTATTGTCTTGCATAATGACCATTGGCTCTTTTTGGGTGAATCCTAATTCATTATATAAGTTTCTGAGCCAGGATGCTTCCTTCCCAGCTTCCCAAAGAGCGATATATTTGGCCTTGGTAGAAGATTCGGCTGTCATGCTTTGCCGGCTTGATCGCCATGTGATTGCACCTTCCACAGCTATGAATACATATCCGGTGGTCAATTTATTATCATCCCTGTTCTTATATGCAGCGTTGGTATATCCTAAGAAGGATATATGTGATCCTGGAATGTTTTTGTATGTTATACCATATGTTTTTGTTCCAGATAAATATTGCAGTACTCTTTTGAGTGCCGTTTGATGCTGTATACTCAGATTCGCAGTATAAGATGCAAGTCTATTGATCGCATATGTGATATCAGGCCAGATGGAATTCATGATGAATTGTAATTTGTCTATTAGTTGCGCATACATGTTACTCCAATTGCCTTCATTTCCATCTGGATTAGGTTCGATCTTGATATTTGGATCAAGGGGCATCTTTGCAGGATTTGCATTGATAAGTCCTTGTCACTTTAAGATGTTTTCAATGCTCTTTCCCTGGGATATGCTTATCTGTCCCGGAGATTGGGTGATCTCAATCCCAACGATCTTTGTTGGTTCACCCATATCTGTGGTCTCCCATTCGGTATGTATATCTTTTTTCATTTCCTCCATAGTCTCCTCTGAGTTAGCAAAGAGCAGGAGATCATCGACCCAGATAGTAACGATCACTATCTTGCTGACCTCAGAACAGATGTAGATGCACAGGTCAGTGCGTGATCGCCTATACCCCTACTTTTTCATTTTCCTGTTAAATTCGGTGTTCCATTTGTGGCCAGACTGCTCAAGTCCATACAGGGTCCTGATTAGATAGCATATCCTCTTGGTTCCATCCTCAAAGCCATTGGGTTGGCACATGTATATGGTTTCTTTCAGGATCCCATTTAGGTAAGCTCCTTTCACATCCATTTGCTGGATCTTCAATTGTTTGGCTACAGCAATAGCCAAGATTGCGCGGATCGATTCCATTTGAACGATGGATAAATGTGTTTCAAGATAATCATATCCAAGATGCTGCCCATAGCCACTTACAACAAGTCGGGCCTTGTTCTTTATGATATTTCCTTGTTTATCCCTCTTTTTGACGAATACCCATTTATTTGTGAGTGGAATTGTGTCTGCTGGTTTGTCAACCAATTCCCAGGTTCCTTTTTCCCGGTATTGATCTAACTTGGCAGTTATCACATCTTTCCATTCCGGCCAATCAGGAGATGCCTTCGCTTCTTTTAGACTGTGGAATTCATTGCCTATTTCAGCTGCGAAGATTTCTTCTCTTTCCTCACTTACTTCATCTTCAGGTTTGGGATTATTTAAGCAGCGGTAATCTGGTCGAACTCCCTTTGTTTTTCTCAGTTTGTCCTCTGTTTCCGCTTTTTGCTTATTATTTTCTGTTACTTCATGCATATCCTGTTCCTCTTGCTCCCCTTCATACGTTGGGGTTTCTGTAATTATAATTTCTTCCATTGGTTCCATGGGTTTAGTGATGAGGAAGACATAATTTCACAAGATAAGGATTTTTCTTGTTTCAGCATTATAATATAATACTGATTTATTTGCATCATTGTAGCCGAGATAGGCACACCATTTAGATTTTGGCAATATTTTCCAGGCAATATTTTGCCCTTGTAATAGTATCCAAATGGGCACTCCAAATTCACGTAGATGGGATACATTCGGCTTTGTTCCATGCCATGCCTGGTATGGGGTTTTATTTTGTATTGCAATTGTATATGTACAATTTTGGATATAAGCTGCGTGCATGACTGCGGGTTCCCATAAGAATTCGGGAAGTTTAGCAGCATTTATCATCATGCGGGCCAATTCAACGAGTATGCGATTCATATGCTCTGCTATGCCATTTTGGGATGGGGAATACGGAGCCATCATTTGTATTTCCATTCCTTTTGCATAACACCACTCTTGTAAATCTTTATTGATAAATTCTGTGCCTTGATCGATGCGTATTGCATGCGTATTTATTCCACATGCATGAAGATGTGTCAAATAATTTTTGATTTGTTGTGCAGCTTCATGTTTTCCTTTTAGGAAATATATTGTCACGTATCGCATCGCATTGTCCACTAGAACCAAGTAATATTGGTGTCCGTTTATGGACATGACGTTGTATTTTCCCCATAGATCCATATGTATGATTTCGCCTTTATTGGTACATATGTTTTCACTTTGGTTTGCATATAGTTTTACCGATTGTTTCACTTTGATGCAACTAGTGCAATCAGGTATCAGTATATTTATGTCAACCATGAAACCATCAAGCAATTTGTCATTATGTAATTTTTTCAGGCCCTTGTAGCTTACATGACCGAAGCGTCGGTGCCATGTCTTCCATGTTTGTTTGTTTTCTTGGGATGAGAATGTATAACTTATCTTATTTGTATTTATTGGTGTTAATTTGAACTTGTAGATATTTGATATGATTTTTAGTCCTTTGAGGACAGGTACATCGAGGCGATTAAATAATATTAGTTCACCTTTCAACGCCTCATATCTTCTGCCTTGGCTATCCTATCTGCCTAAGGTGAAGATATTATATTTGTTTGAAGGGATATAATTTATGTTTTCTAGTTGCAAGGTATGCTTACATATCCCATATTGGGCCATGAGGAGTATTGTTCCTCACCCGGCGACTTGCGAGATTTTGCCACTGACTCTGTGGACAGTAGCTCCTGGCGTTGGCTCATATGAGCTATACAATTCTTGCCAGTTGGTTATATGGTTTGTTGATCTGCTGTCTGCCAACCAATCATACATGTGAGCGCTTTCATTGGTAGCAACATTTGTATATACATTTGGATCGGAAACATCCTTGAAAAAGGGATTGTCATAAAGTGTGGGGTTTTTGGCATCACAGGCCATGAGCGTCTCTTCATCTGATCCGATCTCCGCGATATGCGCCTCCCCTTTTGTAGATGTCATGTCAGCGACTATATTATTTTTATCTTTCCAAGATTTCTATGTTTTCTTTTTGAAGCAGCAGTTCTCGGCTTCATGTCCGATCCATTTACAGATCGTACATTTTGGTTTTGCAGCATAATAACAATTTTTGACTTTGTGATTTTTGCGGTCGCAGTGTGAGCAGTGAATTTATTCCATATTCGGATTTTTCGATGTTTTCTTCCCAATCCGATTGATAAGCGGTTTTTTATAATTGGCATAGGAAGATTGATTCCCATTGCCATTTTCATGCTTGCGTTTTTGGCATCTTCGGTATTCCTCATTATATTCCCCAATAAAATGATGGATATTTATTCCTTGTTTATCAGGATCTCACCTATATTGCCTTGTAAATTCGTCCCACAATGGAGGTAATGAGTAAGCGAGGAATTTCTTAAATAGTTTGGGGGTTAAGGGTAGATCATCGGCGCATACGAGTGTAATCCGATCCCATAACTGTTTGATCTTGGCTAGATGTTTGATAATATCATTGCCATCCTTCACTTTCATCTCCATTAACTCATGCATTAATTGATTTTCGGTTTGATCTCCACATGACTGATGTATTGCCTGGAGATTTGACCACATTTCATATGTGGTATCACAATTGGCTATGTGAAATTTCTGCCCATTGCTTAGGCGATCTCAGATAATTTTTTGTATATATATGTTATTGTACTTCCAATTGTCCGCAGCGACCGGCTTGCTTGACTTTTCAGGGCATTTTAATATGCCATATGCATAGTCATCAAGTCTGCATACTCCGAAGGTGAGCATTATGTCATCGCACCAAGATTGCCAGTTATCTTCAACAAGGAGATTATATGTTTTATGTTCTCTGGACCAATCTTTCGGCCAGATGCATGTGACACTTGGTTTACCAGTCTCCTCAACTGGTTGTTCATGCGTTGTATTGGTAGTAGTGTTAATGGCCGACATTTTGTCATTCAGGGGCTCCTAAGTTTTAGGGGCTATTTTGTTTTTGTGTGATAATCATGTATTAGGTGTAGATATGTGATGTTTTATTTATTCTGAGGCTACTAGGCCGCAGGGCCCATAACCTTTTACGATAGGAATGCCTCAATTAGAGGCGGAGGGCTGTGGTGAGAGATGAGAGGGAGGAACTGAATTGTTCCTCCAATACTATGGGCATCAGAATCATATATTACGCATTATATAATGCGCTGCATTCCAGATCAATGCTATGCGCTCCGGATCTTTGTTATCCGGTTCCGGTCCGGACTGATTGCCGCCTAACAATAATTTACTGTATTAAATTTTGTTTTCTACTAGTACATTTGAAACATAAACTGCATGTCCTCTCCCCCTCCTCTTGAGTCTTGAGGCTGAGCTCAACCAGAAATTGACTGAAAAGAACCCCGTGCATGACTCGGACTGTCAGATGCCACTTGCCAAGTCGAACGCGTGCTGGCTCAGCCACTGGCAAGCCCGGGCCCAGCCCAAGCCCACATAGTGGGCTGGGCTTTACATTCCGACAAGCCCAAGCCTGGCAAAGCCCAGCCCAAGCCCGGGCTTTTGAGCCCAGCCCAGCCCAGCCCGACACATCACTAGCAACATCGGCGCCCTTTTGTACACACCTGTCTCCCCATTGACTCCCCTTTGTGTGTGTCCATTTCCCCTTCATGCATGCCACTCTTCCACCAGCAGTTTAATAGTATGGCCTATACTACCAATTTCGGCCATATCATTACCTGTACCGTACCGTATGCAGGTCTTTGCCTTGACCTTAGTCACCTTACGGTACGGGTACGGGACGGTATTATACCGCAAACAAGCCATTCAAATACGGCCGTATGCCGTTACGGTACGGCGTGCACCCCTAATTCGGGAGCGTCACGGAAAGAAATGACACAATTTACTTTGTTATTTTCGGCAACATCTTACAAGAAGGAAAAACATTACAATACGACCGACAAACAACACGAAAACAAGACTCTCTACCAACAAGATAGACAACAGAGAGATGGACATACAGTGGTTGATGCTGCAGTATCACTTTCAAAAACCAAACGATACACACAACAGAGGGATTGCGGGGTAAGAAGCACTATAACTATGATTGCGAGAGGCGGGGGGAAACGATACGGCAATGGAGAAAAACGAGGATTTAGAAAGAGCGAACGCTCCGTAAAGTATGGATGGGCATTTGGTTGCCAATATAACATCAAGATGGCCGACCAACCGTGAAAATCTGACACAACCACTAGACTGCGTGAGAAAAAAAAGGAAGCAGGTGGGGAGAAGATTCACCCTGTTTGTAGAGATGCGTCAAAGGCGTTCAGCGGAGAAGTACCTCCGCGGGCTGCGCTTGAAAGTTTTGGTAATTGTTCACGACCATATCGTTTCTCATGGAACCGCTATGATCCTGCATTGACTCTTCCGCGGGCCAAGAGAATCTGTAATAATGTAGGGATAAGTCTGACCAGCACGCGCACGACAATGAAGGGGATCGTCTACCGACCCTGGCATCAACATGTTCCCCAACCAGTTAGGACTCTGTATGGCTTGCATTGCAGCGAGCATATCCTCATTTCCATGAGCGGTGATCGGGTCAAATGTAAAGTCCATCAGATCGACGCCCTGTTGATATGTTGCACCAAATGTGAAATCTGGGGGTGAATCGAACGTGTAGTTTCCTAAGTCGTCAGAGTTATTCGTCTCCATCGCTTCTGTCGGAACCGTCACCGCGCTATTCAGTGTCATGGACGGCGCTAGATCTGGCGCGTTCGCCCCGCTGACGCCTGTCGCAATTCGGGTTGAGCTCGCACTATGCGATGCATGTGGTTGTTGGAGTGGTTGCTGATACATCGGGGCACCCGGATTCGTCGGCATCTGCTGTGTTGGTGGTCCTTGCTGAGGCAGGCGTCCATGTGCCGCTCCATCCCGCTTATGTTTCGCAAGCAAGCTCGCTAGGAAGCGCGAGTACAACTTGGGCGTGTGGCGTTCATCGATTGCTATATGTGGAGACCCAAAGGTGTTGATGAGGCGCTCGATGACTCGATAGATCTCTGATTCGAGACCCGGCGTGATGAACCTCGAACATTCCGGGCGCAGAAGCTGCAGGGAAGGCAAAGTCAGAACCGAGGCCTACTCCACACGACGACAGAATGAACAATCACGTACCTTGAGCATGAATGCCGAGGCGAATGCGGCGAATACAAAATAACCTGTATATGTATGCGGCGTTGAAATCAAGAATAAAGTAGCATGTGGTTTACACACCGTCTGGCGCGTAACGTATGTAACCCGTCGGAACCAAAGTATCGATAAGTACCGTGACGACGGTCTTGGCGCTTTCCAGGCTCTGTGAAAACGCCGGTTGGCATTAATTTCGGCTGACACTGTATGTGAAGGTAAGATTATCACCCTTATGAAGAAAACTTCATCATCGGGTTCGAAACCCCGCTGGAATGCCTTTTGAAATCCGAACGAAAACATCACCAGCCTCGCGTAATTGGCGTAACTACATCGAGAGGAAAGCGCAAAGCAAGCTGGTGAATAAAAAGGACAAAGACGAGAGAAAAGACAGATACAAGAAGACTCTGCAACGTACAAAGGTAGGAGCTTGACACGGAACACGCAGGCCGCATCTGCATCGTGAACGGAAAAATTAGAGTCACTCCAGGAAAGGCCGAGGATAGATAGCGTAGAAGCGGACGGCACGAACCGGTGTGGTCCGAATCCCGTTCGAAGCGCTCCGCCCATTCCTGGCGGTAGTTCGTCAGCTGCTGGTCGTGCTCCAATGTCACTGCCCGGAAGTCGATTGACTGATTCAGACCGTTTGGTACGTTGGGGTCCGAGAACACTTCTTGGTGGAAGTTGTTGAGAATGCGGAAAAGTGACGTATAAGCAATGATGTGTACGTCATACTGGTGGTGCGCATCAGCAGGCAGTCACTCTTGCAATACTCAAATGGAAATTAGCACACAGGATGGTTGTAAATTGACGATTTGTACCACTCGTGGGATTTGCGCACGATGCTGGTTCACGACAATTTAGCAAACAGTCAAGGAGGTCTGTGAGAAAAAGTAACGCACTGATCTTCCCTGAGGGTTGACGGTTTGCCAAACTGTACTGCAGCTGACTTATCCACGTTGAAGCAGACGATCCATATCCGGGTGCGGTTCAACATCTCCAACTCCTGTTGCTCTGTTGTCGGCTTCTTTGGCGGAAGGAGATGTAGATTCAAATCGGTTGCGATTCTGACATTATAGGGACCACGTTAGAATTGAAAAGTTCGCGGTGTGAAAAACATGCGCACCGAATGGCAAGACCTGTGTACAACCAGCTACGATCTTCTTCCCAGCGGCGTGCGGGCACAGAATAGATACTCAAGAGAATATATGCTTGACACAATTCGACGGACTTGTAGCCATCAATCAGTGCATTGGCCGCGGCACTCTTCGCAAAGTGCATGGCGATCGGGTAGACTTCGCGCTTCTCCGAATACCGCAATGAAATCGCGCAAACTATATCAGGGATATGTTGCCCGTCAGCATGGAATCGTCACGCGAGCAGACAAAAAAAAGAGACAGACCAACGGTAAATAAGAATGGACATCGGGAAAAGGTCAATGTGGGCGTGTGCAACTTGGGCTCGAGCAGGGAGATGAACGGCTGCGAAGAAGATAACCCCACATGTCAGCGACTGTTCAACGTGCACGCATGCATGTGCGTACGTTTATCCGTGTATAAAAGCTAGTCATCACGGGTCGGTTCGTGTTCATGTTGCGATAAAAGCCAACGAACTCACATTTCGAACAACTTCTCAACGTCATCGGGCGTCACAAGTTTATGCACCAAAATATCTGGTGGCCTCGTCTTGTCGATCAATGACTTGCGCAAACCGAGGTTCGTCGACGGGCCTGGCATGAAGTATTTCTTGTTGGCAACACCCTATCAACAACAAAGGTCTCATCAGTCCTCCTCTACCTTGTGGGTGAACTTCTACGCAGACAAGAGCTAAACGCACCACGTCGTCGTCGTCCACAAGTGCATTTCCCTTGCGCGTCTTGTCCTCGGCCACACCTGTATCCCTTGATGAAATGGCAAGGCTGGCGAGTAGTCCGATGGGAACCGCATCGTCTGGATATGGGTCGATATCTGACTCTACGAGGGTGT
>Ga0193693_1000034_pt1 | contig 16727 bp, 17 predicted proteins | sample L3a2metaG_FD_144916 | JGI IMG/M metagenome (GOLD analysis project Ga0193693, IMG submission 144916) | Soil microbial communities from a riparian zone of the East river system, Colorado, United States - L3a2 | ecosystem: Environmental > Terrestrial > Soil > Riparian zone | place: USA: East River...
GTATGTGCTGGGATCTCGGCTTGTCGACAACTCTTTACGAGTGGAAATTCTAAGGTGCAGTGAACAGATAGTCTGACTTAGTGAGACCGATTTAGATCTGCATAGCCACGTCTCAACGATATGAGCCATGACAACTTGGAACGAATGTCAGCACCATCTCGCCTGAGATATGTTTTTCCAGGTTTTCACCATCGATCCTCGGACATCATGGTTTATAGCACGATCCACGTCATTGCTGTACCGTAAGTCTTCCATCCTTCTCCCCCCTCCCCCCAACCAGTTTGAAGCGTTAATATATTAATATTTGTCTATTCCCCAAAACACCGAACTTGGTTCTACTCCCTACCTTAAGGAGTGCATCTTTCACTGTCCGCTAGGATGGTCAACTTCCAAGATCCCGGAGTGATTGCGCAGGATATATGTGCGTAGGCTTTTGTGGCCGACCACGCGATCTCAGGGAGACCTCTCAACTCATATTTTGACAGTGGTAGTCGCGAAGTTGTGGAGCACCGTGGATGGTATCTACCTGTGAGTTTGGCCCCGTCTCGCGGTCCTGCTCCCTCATAACATAACTCGACGCTTTACCTATACAAGTTGGGAGTTCATCACTAATCTCGATTACGAGTGGAGTATCATCCGAGGGCATCGCACCCACAACTGGACGATATGGGTCTGTAGCGATACGTGCTCTTTGGGTCTCGTCCCCCAGCCTGGAACGCTTGACTGATTCTCCCCTTGGTAGATCTACTCCACTACCCGGCTGGCCACCTTCATAACTGTAGTACTCAACCTATTAGCCATCAACGCTACCACGCGCATATACAACTGTCAGGTGTGTCGCCTTGCGCATCTGTATTATGTACACCCGCACCCTGAGTCGCTGACAGCTCTTGAATGGAACCCAAGATCGAGGTCATGTTCCAACTTGTGAGCATCCCCACCTTCCAATACCCCTGATCTCTGAGGAAAGACTGGCCGGTACCGTGCCTCTTTTGTTTGCTTTCTAGATTTTTGGGTATCTATCCGTTGCCACCTCTTCTCTCTTGATTGTGCTCCGAATGTACGTCTTATTCCTCGATCTGGCGATCCGACCATCTTCCCAGATTACGCGCTCATGGACACTACCAGCATCGCCATCTGGAACAAAAAGAGGATAGTCGTGGTGATAACAACCTGCACATGGGGGGTCAATTTTTTATTCACAGTTCAAAGTGAGCTCCTTCGTCTCCTTTCATGCGATGGTCCGGGAGTCCATTCAAACACGTTATGGTACTACTAGGTATCGCGCGGGTACATAAATCAACTTGAGCTCTCATGACGGAACTTCTAGACTCATCCATCCCCAGATCCGCGCTGGGTGGGCACCGGCACCTATGGAGAACATCTGCGAGCTGCTCAACTTGAGTGTTACCAAGCCTAACACCCTCGTCACTCTAGCCGCCAATACCATTTTACTTGTTGTCATGTTCATCGGCTTGCTTTCCAATCACCTCTACGAAAGCAGTACGTATAGTGTTGGGCGCCTCCTTTGGAAGCAGGTAGGGTGTCGTCTCTCTACGCTGAAGGTGTTTCCCATCCGTTGATGTGTTGCCCATTCTCAAGGGTCTAATTTGGCTCTTGATTGCCACTATCGCCGAGGTCCTGCCCGCGGTATGTGGCTAAATTTATGTGCAAACTCCTTCTGCTCATCGCGAGTATGTCGCAGGTGTTCATTTGTTTGGACTTGAACAGTAAATCTCGTTTCTATCTAGTCTGTCGAGGGAAAAATGCTCATTAAATATGACCGACTCTACTCAAAATAATCAGATCCGTTCGACTACGTAAGCCCGTTTTTTGCTACCTATGTCAGGAGGCTACGAGTCTCAAACGACACATTATGCAACAACAGGTCTTTCAGCTACCCTCAGTGATCGCAATATCAATCGCTGCGACCCGAATACATCGCTCTTTGACAGAGTTTGCGTATACAGCCACTTCATCCTACAATCTGTGCGATACAACCCTTTTTCTTCTCTCTTCCAGCTCACTCTGGTCTCGTTATCGTCGTAGCCCTCGCATACTCGATAGTTCTCGCGGTCCCGTTTCATCGGCAGATAGAGCTCAGGCTCGCGCCGCCGTGATGCCCGCGCCAGTCCCTTTAAACCACATGGAAATGGCCGTACACAAGACCTACAAGCGATACGAGACGGGGCCGACGAGCCATCATGTCTCGTTCGTCGTTGCAGGGGGAGAGCCGCTCAATAAACTTGTCGCGGGACCAGTAGCTGACGTCGAGGAAGAGAGTGCTAGTGCGGAAACGGGACCCGTGACTGATGCTGAATTTGAGAGTAATGCGGAGACTTCATACACTGGCACGAACCCTCAAAATTCGGCCATGGGTACCACAAATGTGTGATACTATACTGTAGCTGTTGGAAAACCGTTGGCCGGCGGACGCGCGCGGGAAACGAGTGGGAGTGTGGGGCGTGGGCAAATGCGCACTGGTGCCCGGCTGTATTCACATGTACTTTATACTAGGAGAATGTATGTATGTCAGAGATAAATGGAATGGAAGATTAGTATGACATTAAAACTCGTGCTAAACTAGGGAGCGATGAGCCGCGTGTGCGAGCTCGATTTCAACCGTAGCTTGTTTCGCTGTGAAGCGGCACCTGGCGGAATTTCGTCGCGCAGTACCAGTGGCTCGTGAACGCGTGAACCTGCACATCCGACTTGGTACTTTACTATACCACCCCATCTCTTCATTTCTCATCTCTATTCTTTCCCCTTCCCCATCGTCCTCTTATCTCCCTCTTTTTCAGTACGTCACCACAGTGTAAGGCAAATATACAGGGGCCTGATCATCAGAGATATTACATGTCCGTCAGTAGGCAGGGACATGTGTGACGGAGTCAATCGTATAGTAGGGTATCATACTGCCAGTGGGGAAAGAGGAAGACAAGGGAACAATAGAGAAGGGTGGAGAATAGAGGCATACCATCATGGAGGAATTGGGTGGTATAGTAAGTAGGCGCGAACTTGAAGCCTACGATGCTTCAACTTTTAAAAGTTGGTTTTCAAGGACCATTTCCAGCCCCGGCCTGCAACAGTGCGTCGGGTGTGCAGGTGCACGAGCCCCGGCGCGACAGAATCCGCCATTGGATACTAGCCAGTACTAGTAGACAGCACTCTCTTAGCACCTGTAACTTAGTCTTAGATAGACGACTGCATTTCTACGTAGCAGGGAATGCAGCCAAGACATGGAAAGCAAAATATGTGGAGATGAACTGGACGACGAGTACTGGTATCTGTAATATAGCGTTGGGAAGTTGGAACACCACAGACATCGGTCACTTACCTGGAGACAAGAGAAACGTCGGATTGGATGATGAAGCGCGGCCTGAGAGTGGTAAACCGGGAGAGAAGCTCGTACTAGTACGAATCTAGCTTCACTTCGTAGGTACAGTCGTACAGTAGAGCTCGTCAGTTCCCGTACTTACATCGGCCGCCCAGTATCTTCTTCTTCACCGTTTTTCGTGGTAGATGGTGGTGATGCACCGGAAGTACTATTGTAAGCGCCAGAAAACAAACACATACAGGAACAGGCGGCGCTCCAAAGAATATAATTATGTATTGAGTAGGTATACAAAACCGGGATTACAAGCGTACTGTGTATGCCATTTTTTTCTCACCGTGCTTCAGCTCCGGGCCAATTGTTCCTCTGTGGCTCTCCAGCGGGCGGGAACAATCCGTTCTCCCGCTCCTCGCGCTGTTCCAATTGTCGTCTCTGTTGCTGTTCGTCCCTGCGTAGTCGCTCGACCCATCTTCCGCGGATATAAAGCAGCAACGACACGATGAGGCAGAGAACCACGAGTATCATCGTCTCGGCAAACTCATCCTGTTCGTCTTCTCCTCGATGTCCGCCGCGCAAAGCAGCGTCGAACATGTCTTCAGGGCCGAGGTCGCTATCCCGATCGAGTTCTGCGTTGCGGCGTTCACGAGCCCACTGTACTCTGATGGTTAATCTAGGAAGGAAAGGTAGTTTGGCTGTGTTACCTGTACAGGATCCTCGTCATCACCCGGGACCGCAGCGTCACGCATACGTCATGTACCAGGGCCCGTCATCCTCAAGTACGAGATCCCGGTCTACCTCAGGCGTTGAACCAGGAGTAGCTGCCGGGGCCTCATCCAATTCTCTCCGCCCAGCGGTCTGGTCGGAGTCTAAATGTCCATGAGTATCCTCGAGTTATGGTTTTCGGAACGTATGTCCTACCAGAGTCTATCTTTTTACTTGACCATAGACTGAGGCCACCTTCTCGTCCAATAAAGGTATGCCATAAGCTGTGAGCGTGTAACCGGAAGAGGGATAGCATTATGGGAAGGTATGCTTCAACATTTGTCCCCAGAGCGACATCATAGTGACGTTTCGCCAGATGAAAATCCTGTCCCATGCTCAAATCTCGGAGCTTTTAAGTACGAATAGGCACTAACCTGTGGGACACCGTACCCATGCTCGTACATCCACCCCAGGTTCCACATAGCTAGTGCGCTGACTTGCGTATCCGCCGCCGACCGATAATATCCAGCTGCCTTCTCCCAGCGGATGTTTTCGGGCTCATCTGGTACACCAAGACCGTGGTAATAATAGTCTCCAACTTTGACTAGGGCATCGATATTGTTCTGCGCGGCTGATCGTGTCCACTGAGTGAGCGCAAGCTTTGCCGTGTCGTTCGACGGGAAGAAGTTCGCGAAAGTGGTGCGGCGGAGCACGCTCTTGTCTGGGCCAGTATGAGAGACCCTTCCACTAAGCACCGCACAGAACTGAAATTACCTTGATCGAGAACAAACGCCAAGTTGTTTTGACCAATCTCGTGACCGCGCTCAGCAGCAATCCACCATTTCAGCATAGCCAGCTGCTTGCCACTTGGAGTACCCATTTCCCAAGCCCTCTCGCCTCCCCGAATGAGATCTTCGTCCCAGGATCCGCGCTCAGTGACGACCTTGAAGAAAGACGCAGCAATGGAGCAGGCGCCGGGCTTCAAAGAGGCTGGCAGGTTTTTCATCTGCGATGCTTGGGTCTTTGCAAGATAGTAAAATGCCTCGAAAGGTGAGCCAAGCCTCATTGCAGATTCGAAGTATTGGATAGCCAGCTTCGCATCACCGCGCTCTGATTGGTGGGAGTTATAGTGGGATCGGAGTCAGTGTCGATGCACTCACGGTAGTGATGCTTTCCCAAGTTTACTTGAGCCTCAGCGAGATCCTGGCTCGCTGCGAATGCGAAATGGGTGAGTGACGCCTTGCTATCCTTCCTACCATCGATCAATCCATCACGCCATATGACGCCAAGACCGTTGTGGCACTCCTTGTCGCTGTAGGCAGCCCCACGTTCGAACCACGACTTGGCTAACTTCAAATCCACGCGCACGCCTTCACCACGAAGGTACATGCGGCCTAAATAACCAGCTGCAGGCGCCGCAAAACCCACCGGGCCGGTTTCATCACGCCTTCCCTGGCCGTCACCAGAGTCGCTCGGCCACACTTGTCTTGCGATAGATTCGAAATAGTAACGCGCTCGTTCGAAGTCGCGAGGCACCCGACCAACACCTTCACCGCCAGATGCGATACCGCCCGGTGGATGGTATATGCTACCGTGGTAGAATATCTTTCCGAGACGGAAGGCAAAGTCGGTCTCCCCACGATCTGCGTTGAACTGAATCGAGATGAGCGGTAATGACTACATCAAGAAAGGATTGACACTAACGATATAATATTCAAGGATATCTTCCCAAGTCTCGCCAGCAGCGCGAGCGCGAGCAGCTTTGATGGCCGGACGCTGCCCGTTCAACCCTGTCGACGCTACACTTGCGCCTGGACCGTAAATCCCACCTGCGAGGTCGGACAGGCGAGTTGGTGTCAACGGAAGTGTGCGCCCCCCGGGTGGGCCGGACGAGAATCGTGCCATCGCTGTTCAAATATTAGTAGAGGATAATAAGAAGGTATACCAAGCTTACCTTGCTCAGCTGCGGCACCATACCACTCGACAGCGCGCTCGCAATCTTCGACAACCCCAATTCCTGTCCAGTATCGATACCCGAGTGCCATCTGCGAAGCTTTATCTCCGCCATGGGCAGAAAACGTGTAGTATAACTGGGCCTTTGCTTGGTCGACTGCTACGACATTCTGGTAACCAGTTGCATGAAAGAAAGCAAGGTATCCTTGCGAGGTTGCATTTCCCGTTAAGGCAGCATGGGTCTCAAAAGTTTTATAGGCCAATACAGGGTCTGCAGTGAAGTGTGGAGTAGGTGGAAGCTGGGATAGAATGAGATAGCGCGGGGTAACATTCAAAAGATGAAAGAAAATACCAAGGATATTTTTCCGAGGGTGAAAAAGGCATCTAAGTGGCCTAGATCTGCGGCATGTTGCAACAGATCCATGACCTTGATCGCACGGCCACTTAATTCCTCGTCACTTCTCCGACGTCCTTCTTGAGACAGTCGTGATGATAGGAAGCGTGGAAGCCATGACTGATGGCGTAATTTGATGGCTACTCGGATCGCAGTGCCTAGTGGGCCGCGCCCTTGTGGGTTAGGGAGGAAAGAGGAGAGGACAGAGTCCCCCGTGCGCCATGAGAATTGGTGAGTTGACTCCAAAGTACGAGACGAAGGCAAGGCGGTTATGCTGGCCAAGGTCACGATAGCCTGCTTGTATGCGCGTGCGGCTGGCAAGAAAAATCAACCCTTGAGGTAAGAAACTGCGCGAATACAACGGCGCATACCTTCATTTGCTGAATCAGCTTCTGATGGTAAGCCCTGTATCGTAATGACGCAGTAAGCATGGATAGCATGAGTTCGGAGGGGTGACGACAAGACATAGAATAGGGTTAGGGTTACATGCCACCCGCCTACAGCGCGCCTTGTCCACTGACGGGTTTCCGTGGCACGCGTACAGAGAGAGGAGCATGTCTATAAAGACGCGTTACCTTGTGCGTATGAGAACCTGAGGGTAACGATCCTAGGACAGAAAGGGATGACTGTCGGGGCAGACGGGTTTCAAGACATGCGTCTAGGAATGCAGTGAATTACGGACGGTTACGCTGGAGTCATGAGATAGTTCTGCCTGTGCAGGAGACGAATCTTGCGCCACGCCGGGGGCCACACCCAACGCTATGATACCCCACGCCAACCACATTCGTTTTCTTGACGGCACATGCCGTTTCCTGACCATTCGGGAGATCGAACCAGGGATTATAAGATGGGATAAAAGTGAGAGTAAGAACCGGACTCCGGAGATGATGTGACGGAGTGCACGGTGGCGAGTCTACTCGAGACGAGAGTAGTGTGCGTGTATGGAGGGTGTGGGAATCGGGGATGAGATGGGACAGACACGTCACGCGTTCTCGGAAGTGGCGGCCCGAACTTCGGCCCCACGTTGCCCGCCAAAGGTTGAATTAAGGCACTAAAAACCCTGTGCAGCGCCTGCGAACCAAAAGTCCAAGGAAACCCAAAGCTCGTTTTGAGGCCCTGCACACCCCAGTCTCTTCGTCTCAGCCAATCCATCATTCTCCTTAGGCTTTTCTCGCCACTCGCGCCCCACCTCCGCCTCCTAGTTCAGGTTCTGGAATCTTGTCATGCAAGTACCTGACCTTGAGCCCCGTATCCACGCCATTCTCTCTGCGCCTGCCGCGGACCTCAGCACCATCTCAGCCAAACGCGTCCGCCGTCTCTTACTAGAGCAAGAAGACGTACCACAGGAATTGATCAAGGATAACAAACAAGCGATTGATGGACTCATCTCCAATATCTTCGCCAGGGTATCCGAGGAGAAGGGATTCCAGCAGGACGACGAAGGGGATGCTGAAGGCGGGCGGACAGCTTCGGCAGAGCCACCAGCCGCACCCAAGAAGCGCCGTCGTACCTCAAATGCTGACCATGACGACCGTCCATCAGCGAAGGCTGCCAAACCCAAGCCGTCGACCGCCGGGGATGAAGCATTAGCGCGAAAACTTTCTGAACAGATCAATGGTCGCGAGCGGAGTTCCCGCTCTGGATCTTCAGTTACATCCCCAATGCGTGGCAGCCGTGGTCGTGGTCGCGGAAAGGCGCGTGGGCGTGGGAGAGGCAACAAAGCCAATGGAGCGAAGAGCGCAGATACAATCGATGACTCAGGTAATGAAGGTAGCGAAGTTGACGAGTCCAAGAAAAAGAAGGGAGGACTGTCAAAGGAATATATCTTGAGGTGTGTCATACGCCTCGCACCACTGTCTTATCATATAAGCCATTCGCGATCTCATCGCACGATAGCGAACCACTAGCCGCACTCGTCCAGGAAAACTTGCTTTCTCGGCCACAGGTCGTGAAGAAGTTGTGGGTATATATCAAAGGTAACAGCCTACAAAACCCAACAAACGGGCGAGAAATCATCTGCGACGGTGCGTTGAGGGCTGTATTCAACACTGACAAAATCGACATGTTCAAGATGAATAAAGAGCTTGGGAAGTGAGTGCCTGTATCATATCACTAGTACCAGCTCTTGAACCCACGCTGACGAACGCGTCAAGACACTTGTCGGACCCCTCCGAAACCACGACGTAGATTGCTTTTCTCTCTATACACATTACCTTCGTTCTTTTCCCTTCCATCGGTTATTTGATATTCATTCCTATTACCTCTTGCGTCAAGGGCTTAACCCAACGACTCCGGTCTGCCCAGTGAAAAGGGTAAGCATGTAGCGTCTTAATCATTGCCTCATCTGTACGAAGCATCCCTCTAAACTCTCCCGGGTCCCACTCTTATTTGTAGCACGCATGTCTGCATTCTTCATCTACAAAACTCTGTCTCACACGTTCCTTATGCATTCGTCGCGCCATCCAGGAGCTGACCTCATACGATTTTGTAAGTTCCCACGTAAATGTAAGAGCGGCAATCTGTCACCTGCATGACAATCTTCCCAATGCCCTTGATCTTCTTACATTCCTCCCGGGCATTGCTGGCGCGTGCCGTGTTGAGAATTCCTTGATCCGAAAACCGCTTGAGATACCTTCGCTTATCATGTCAATATCGGCCGACACCGTGACAGGCGCAAAAACTACGGAGAGACCTGAGGCAAGTTTCTTCCTTGAAATCCGATTGTATTCTGCGATTGTATTTCCGCTTTTTGGCCAATGTGTTCGTAGCATTCAGCATTCAAAAGTAAAACGATGAGAACTCACTTCGCTCCTGCGAGCCTCCTCTTCATACACATGGCTCTGATGGACCAAGAAGTGATCGCTTAGTACGTAGAACGAGATTCCCGACAGATACATTTCGAATAAACAAGCCGCTTTGTTTCCCCCATAACCGGTGAATCTTTCGTCGCACCTGCCACAGACCGTGCGTGAATTGTGACATACGGGAGCCAAATTTGAAAATAGATCGAGAAAAACACACCAACCGCCAGCATCACTTCTAACTACTACGTATGGCTCGTATGCGGGCTGATACTGTGTCACTTTGTATATCTCTCCAGGCTTGGCGGCGTAAAACTGGCGATAGTCTGTACTGTTGTGGCCGGCGGAGAACGTTGCATGGAAAGGGGCAACGCGATTTGCGCGCACCAGGCTCAGGAGCGCCTGCCAGTGAACGGATCAATTAAGAGGACGCGACGACGACGCGACAGATGCAGAACAGAGAAACCTGAAATGGCGCGTACATGCCTGTCCCGTGGGAAGGTATCTTGGTTTCTTCCCTCTGCTTGCTTCACATACTCAAATGCGGGCAGCACGAGCGCAGCGCTTCCTTCGCGAACGCGCCTCGCTATGCCACTCTCACCATCGCGCAACAGGGCGCGCACCGACGAGCGCCAGTCAGTGCACACGGCAAAATCAACGTCGAGGAGCAGCATATATGTGGTGCGCGCGAGCAGACGAGCGATGTTTCGCCAAGCGTTGAAGGAGCGCGGAAAGGGAGAGAGAACGAGATGGATGTCTGCGCGTGTGGCGAGTGCGGGAGAGTTGGTGACGAGCGCGTGTAGCGCGATGAGATTGTTGTGTAGTATTCGTGATGAGGACCTGCTTGCGGAAGTTGGGAGAGGGATATGAACGGTCACAGAGAGTGGACCTGAAGGTCGGGGGCAGAGCAACGAGTCAAAACTTGAGTGTGCGCATGTAATTATCGGTTCTCAATGTGCGTACCTTCGTATCGCTGGGCCAATTTTCGTAGCACTTCAAACCTATTCGGGGTGACCAAGGTTGTTATTGTGATGTCGTCCTCGTCAAAGGTCTCAGATGCCTTGTAAAAGTACGGGAATATTTTCATGGGATGCATAGAGCCAGCGAACGCCTTCGACAAGAAAAGAGACGTGGACATTTCAAACCAGCCTAGAGACCAGTCTGGTTCCGCCGAAGAGGCACCTTGGAGCGATTGACCACCGGCATGCTGTGCAGTTTCAGTCTGAGAAACCGTGGCCCAATAGAGAACAGAATCTGTAGCGGCCTTTTCGAAAACAGAAAGAAAATCTCCCATATCTTTGTAAATCGCTGCTTGCTGCGTCACCAAAGCTTGAATTTTTTGAGTCGGTGTGCTAGTAGCCTGGCCATCTGAGGCACCGGAGAAGGCAAAGTCGAAAAGTCGCCTCGTCCAGAGCAAGCCCGCGTAGATCTTGGAAATGTCAACGGCGGACGTTGAACAGTCCCTGACGAAAGGACATAGAAGCAAGAACAAGGTTGTGTAAAGACACGAGAGAAAGGCGTATACAAGAATGCAGGTAGAACAGACACGGACGAATGCCATGAGCGAATGCTTGGACGACGACGGAAGAGATTGGCGTCACGATGGTGACCCTATGAGAAGTGCTCGAACATTTGAATGCCAATAAGCAATTCTCGGCTCGGGGCCTCCAAGGTTTGGAAGAGAGTATCTCCAGTATTAGTTGAAATGTATGCCACCGTAGGAATAAGTCATAAGTAATGTGTTATCTGAAAACTATGAAAAGTGCAAGCATGCTAAAGACGTTATGTTACAACACGGATAAAACCACCAAAGCCTAAAAGTGGGACATTAATTCAAACTCTGCAGCTTCATCCACTCCTTGTCATTGGCGTTGAAGTCAACACCCTTCCCCTTCCACCACTCCCTCGCTCGTTCTCCTCCCCCGATGGCGTCTTCTAGTGCCTCCTCGATATCGCACATACGATATTGTACCGGCAGCGCGCTTTTGTCCCACCAGTGGAGAACTTCTGCCCGATCGTACCGTGTCGCACCTACCAATACGTCCTGGTCGAAAAATAACTGCAGTCCACTATTCAACCACCACTGGAGCACGTCGATGTGTCCGTTGCAGCTCGCATGATACAGCGCCTGACGATCGTATGTGTAGTCAAGGCCAGAGTGGGCCCACCACGTGAGCGCCGAGACATGTCCTGCCGCACTGGCCGTGTCCATGACACGGCCTACCTTGAGCGGAAGCCGACTTCGCTGCTCACGCCACCACTCAAGCACATCGAGTTGGTTTTTGGAAGACGCGTGCTCAAGCGCGGCCTCCGTGTACTCGAAGGGTAGGCCCGATTCGAGCCACCAGTCGAGGGATTCGACATGGCCGGCACGCGAAGCGCCGTCAATGGCTTCAACAATGGCATGTGAGTCGGGAACTGAAAAGTCTTCCGGATACTCTGATTGCATGTTCTGGAACCAGATTAGTACGTCAACACATCCATTGTGCGCAGCGGTAACTGGAATTAAGTGGCGGCCGAAAACCTCGCCAAAGACTGAACGGCACTGATGGAATAAATAATCTAGTATGTGGATGTAGGAGAAGCGAACGATGAACCTTGCACCAACGGAAGTTGGAGGCCGGAGCGTTGGTTCACAGGAATGGAGTGAAGGCAGATAGCCAGTGAGAAGAGCGTAATCTGTCTCGGAAGCACGTGTCCAGGATAAAGGCTGAGGTAAAGATGTGGGTAAACCAACGGCCTTGGCTAGCTCCCAGTCGCCCACATGATCCAGAATATCAGCCATGATTTCAACGGGGAGGGGAGGGATGCGCGAGTCTCGGGTATGAGGGTCATTCGTAGTTTGCGTAAAGGGCTTGGATCTTATTGGCGGGGTTTTACTGAAAGATTCGACGGAGGATGGGGTAAAAGATTGAAGACTCAGCGTTTTTGGCTGAATGCAGAAGGAGACTTTCGGAGAGGGGTAAAAATGCCGGTTGGCTGGTTTGGAGTCGTTATCATTCGAATGATAGGAAATGCTTGCGGGTGGCGAGGCATATATGCGTAGATCGTAGTGGGCAAGCCTACAAGCTAGCTCCACCTGTGTACCTTCGGTGGAAAGCGACCTCATAGAACAGAACAAGTATAGTTGTTCGTAGGTCAATCGACGATATGCATCGTGGACCGAATCAGCGGTGAGTGGTGAGAGTAGGGTTGAGGGTCCCCCTTCATCGCTGTCAGCTCGGCAAGACTGCAAAGATGTCAGTCGATGGGCGCTAGTATCAAACGGCAGGGTGTGAAATGGCATCATCCTACCTCCAATTCGGAATCCGATGGATGACATTCACGACCCCCTATCCCCGAATCCGCCACTGATGCTGGACGCGTTTGCGCTGACTGTATCATCCACTGGAGCTCGCACCCGTAATAAGGTGAGTGGAAACAAGAAACAACTGAGGAGAAGATTAAGTGGATGAGTTGGCTTGAATGATCCAACTGCTCGGGCAGTAGACACTGGACGTCGACGCGAGAGTGTGTGGGTGTGGGTGTGGGGTATGTGTGGTGCCAAGACGTAATAGCGGGTCCTCGGGCCGACTGGGATATCAATTAATTACTAACAACACTCATTACGTTCCAATTCATATTCTGTCCTAGTACTACATCGCATGGCTTAAACCAAGGTGAAATGTCTGTGTAACCGTCTCATTTGAGTTACAACTTTGCGCATAAATCTTTCAACTCTGGAACAACGTCAATTCCCTTCCCCTTTACCAGATAATCCCTTATATTGGTGAGTGCTCGTACTTCCATCTTTTTTTGTGTGTCGCATGTCTCGGTTCCCATGTGTGGGAGAAGTGTGGCGTTTGGAAAGTCAAAAAGCCGTGGATTTACAGCGGGTTCGTTAGGGTACACGTCTAACCCCACAGCACCCAGCTTTCAGAGTCATGAGCCCCACAATCAAAGGGTTAGGATTAATTGGCAAGTACTCACATGCCCATCTTCCAGTGCCTTGATAAGCGCCAACTCATCAACGACCTTCCCCCTGGCGGTATTTACAAGGATAGCGCCTTTCTTGAGTTTCCGAATCATTTCCCCATTGACAAGACCCTCGGTATCTGGTCCTAGAGGAACGTGGACACTCAACACGTCCGCGAGTCCTAAAAACTCGTCTAGCCGCTCCTGTTCAAAGTGCTCACACCAATCCGGGGCCCCCTCCACCTTGTTTCGCGAGTGATAGATGATACGCATCGGGAAAGCATGCGCCAGTTCTGCCAAACGGAACCCGATACCTCCGAGGCCAAGAATCGCCAGTGTCTTTCCGGTGGCATCGTGGGCAAGGGAGGACGAGATGTCCATCTTCCATCGTGCGACGCGCAAGCTTCGCTCAGCCTGGGAGAAATGGCGGAAGGCCGATATCATCAGATACAGTGCTGTTGTGGCCGTTCCATCATCAACTGCGATAGGTGTGTTGGAGACGACGATCCCTTATGTGAGAGAAAAAGTTGTAAAGGTCACCCATTTCGACAAGACATCAGGGTCTAGGCCCGCTAAAAATTGCCTTTACGTACCTTTGTCCTTGCACGCTTTGATATCAATTGAATCATAACCAGCGCCATTATGTGCTATCCACCGCACCGTGGGTGGTAATGCTTCGATAAGCGCTCGGTCAAATACCGGCTCCGTTCCACGATAAGCACGATATATCGCCACTATGCGTTCGTACTTTCCCCCTGGCTTCAGATTCGCGAGCAAGTCGGCGCGGTCAAGAGAATCAGTGCGCTATGGATTGAAAAAAATGTGGTAGTGCACTAAGTGATTGAGCAGACGACAAAGGACCCACTCACGACCACGTCAGCTAGACTGTCGAGGAGCTGTTTTGCTTCTTCGTTTGCCCATACTATGTCACCTTAAGTCGTAGGTCAGCTCGGATGTCAGACGATAAGACGGGGGACACAGTGCATACCGCAGAACAATACGCGAGGCGGTGTCATGACTGGGACAAGCTAGACGGGTATGAACGAAGATTGGGCGGTGATAAACCGTACATGTTCACGTCTCAGCGAGCGAACGCCTTACACCCTCGCTCAACTCGTGACTGACCCATTTCAATCTCCTTGCGGGAAAGGCGGCCCGCGTGACATAAGCAAAAAAACGCGCGGCTCGAGTCAAGGTTCATTCTCAGGCTGATAGAGACAAACCATTTCTTGCTGTAACGAGTCGTGTGGCCATGTTGTAAAGGCTTGGCAGCACTCAGGGATACCTTTTTTGAGAGGAGGAATGTCCGTGTTTGCCTCTAATAAGCTATTACGGGTGAACCAGGAACAGTTGCCAGGGCCAAGAATATCCCTACTGCACTACACAAACACTCTGGTCTACTTAGCACCTGCACTGTAGCGCGTCTTACGCCCCCAGTCGAAGGGAACGTAGCGATACTTGATCATGTGTCTGTAAACTGGTCGGAAAAAACACGCGGGGATAAAATAGAACCTAACTCACTGTAATTGCCTTCTCATAGTCAACACAAACAAGACGCAGAAGTACATCACGAGAATTGGCCAGTACACTGGGACATCGAACACGGACGAAAATGTCATGAAGAAGGAGATAATGGTCGCGCGAGTCGTGGATAGCCTATATATGTGGCAGTGTGCGCTCAGCTCCCGCCAAGGGTACGCATGGGAGAAAGGAAGTACCAGAATTGCCATTCCGGCAACCGGCGGACGAATGGACGGAACTCGTCGTCACGGTTGCTGGGAAGAGGGGAAGGTGAATCGCCTTCACCACCTTCCAGTTCGTCCGCCATCAGGTCATCCTGGAGGGACGGGTCGAACTTTGGTTGTAGAAAGGCAAGAAGCAAGTTGAGGAGATAGATGGCATGCGCATCTACGGGCACAAATATAAAAGAAGGTCGTTCACCCCAAAATTTTGATAAACTTACAGCAAACTACAAAAAAACATGAGGGACAAGGTGAAAGCAGATAATGAAGAGCGACGTACCAATATACCACTGCACATGTCAATCAAGCGGGAACAGATACCCCATATGAGTGATGGACTTTGGAGATATTTGTAGGAACACGTACGCCTTGCGCATACACGATGCGCAATTCAAATAAGGCGATTGTCGCCGTCGTTCCGACCCACCGATACATAATATGAGGGGTAACCCGGTCAAGAGTCTGTTGGTATTGTCGCCTCAGGCGGGCGTATGTCGCTGGGATGTTTTGTAGAGAAGCCGAGGCTTCTCCAGTCGCGTCCGAGGAAGACATCATGTTGGTTGGCCTGATTCTTCTACGTAGAGTCCTCGAGTGAAGGCGCAAGATTCGGAAGTCCCTTTTTTGATACGAGTAATATACAGCAATATAATAACTCGAGAAAGGAGGGGACTGCTGTGTGGGATTGGATAACGGTGAGCCAAGCGAAACGGGAGAAGTGCGGAGTTGAGCCCCGTCACAAAGGATTATGTAATATGATCAGGTGACTGGCAACCGACCCGCGACCCGGAAAAACCCCAGAAAACCCGAAACAAAAATTGACAACTACTACGGTAACCGGTCTAAATAATTATGTACACAGTGACACCGCAAAACAAAACATGAGCGGATCGAGAGCATTCGAAATATATGCAGTCACTGTTTTCCGTCACATCCATTTCCATCTTCCAGACCTCCCATCTAGATCGAGGACATCTTTTCCTATTTTCGTCGCTCTACAAGGCCCACAAGGCTCGGGAAAAACATCTGTCACCGAGCGCGTTAAAGAGATGCTCTCTGAAGCCAATGAGGATCACCCATCCTACCGTGTAGCCACGCTTTCAATCGATGACCTCTATCTACCTCACGCACTATTGAATGCTCTTGCCTCTACACACCCAGATAATCCATTTCTACGCGGACGCGGACTTCCTGGCACTCATGATATCCAACTCGGTTTATCCCTTCTTCGTTCGCTGAAGGATATAAATCGCTCGAGAGCGGAAAATATACGCATTCCCCGCTTCGATAAAAGTCTTTTTGACGGCGAGGGAGATCGTCTCCCAGAGTCCGAATGGACTCCCGTCCATAGTCCCCTAGATGTTGTTCTGCTCGAAGGCTGGTGCGTGGGATTCTACCCGCAGTCGCGCCAATACATCGAGACGCGCATGAATGAGGCCCCATTCGTGTTGAATGCAACACCTGCTCACTCTCTGGAACACGTACTTGATATGAACCAACGAGTCGCTGAATACATCGAGTGGTGGAGTCTTTTCGATATCTGTGTTCAGGTGTGTAGCTGTGTTCTTTTAAACTTGTGAAAGGCTACTTCATGTCCCACATATCAATCAAACGGATCCACTAGATTTCTCCTCAAGCCATAGACCCATATGCGCTGATATATAAGTGGCGCTTACAGCAGGAACATGAGGTGAAGGCTAAGAACAGTGGACATGGTATGACGGATGAACAAGTCAAAACGTGAGTGCGAATTCCAGGCTGTAGCTCGCCTCAGACCTTGTTGTATCACGTTTCATGCATAGGTTCGTCGATCGGTATATTCCAGGTTACCGCTTTTTAATTGAAGGCGT
>Ga0193693_1000035_pt1 | contig 16699 bp, 18 predicted proteins | sample L3a2metaG_FD_144916 | JGI IMG/M metagenome (GOLD analysis project Ga0193693, IMG submission 144916) | Soil microbial communities from a riparian zone of the East river system, Colorado, United States - L3a2 | ecosystem: Environmental > Terrestrial > Soil > Riparian zone | place: USA: East River...
GGATAATCCTGATCTTGGATGTATGCAACCTGTAGGAGTATATCAATGGAAACATATGCAAGCCCAATCACAGGATCAACCCCACTGGTGCCAAGAATTGGCGTAGCAATGACAAGCTTACCGAAGTGTTGGTATTACAAAACATATCAAAATCACAACTACAGCATATCAAACAATCAGATCAGAATGCAGCAGAAATATGGAAGATGATAACATCTTTGTATCAAGCTACCAGATTCCAGACTGTGCTCACATACATGAAGAAGCTATACACTATGGGAGCAGAGGATGATGAGAATATTCCAGAATATATAAACAAGATGAAATCAATCATAGAAGACATCAATGCTATGGATAATCTGTGACATTGGCCTTGACAAACCAGGCCTGGCCCTACTGCTTCTGCCAAGAACTGACGCCTGCTGTAGCTTATGACAGAGGCCCCTGCACGTGTTTTGATTGTTTCGGTTAGTTTGCATCATGTTAACTGCCCCACTCACATGAGGTGATCTAGGGAAGGCATGTGGGGGTCAGGTGCAATGCTGGCCTGACATTATACTTCTTCCAGCTCATTTGCTTGAGCGCGATTGTCTTGAGGGGGATTCCCCATGCCTTGTTACCTACACGTTGTGATGGACTGAAGACTAGTAGTTTGTATCCTAGTCTGGTAGCCCATGTATTCTGTAGCATAAAAGGGAGACTTGATGCACCAGTAAAAGGCAAGTTGAGTCTCTTGTTCAATAGGACAACTCCTTGATTACTGCTTGCCTTTCCCTTCCATATCACTCAGACCAAAGGAGTGGTTGAAACAGAGCTCTACTTAGTCAAAGCGTGGTACCTCCTTGTCTTTGATATCTCTGTACATGTGACTTTGGTAACTACCGAAGATTTCTTTGCCTCACAAGGAGTCTGTGTCTATAACAGTGACAATCCAGATTTGGAGATCAACAATAAGACCTTCAAGGGTGTGCTTCTCCAATCTTTGCTGCCCTCCTGGGACCAATTTGTTGATAGCTTACATCATACCAGGATGGCTAGAGATGATCCTGCCCCTTCCTTAAACATAGTCCATCTGATGAGGACTCTCAAGGACAAATATTATTGCTGAGTAGGACAGAAGGACATTACCAAAGAGAAAAGCAATATAACTACCACTTACAAGTCTTCTCCCACTAAGCACATCTCCAACAAAGACAGATCAAAGCTATATTGCAAATGCTGTAAAAAGCATAACCATATGACAGATGATTGCTGTCATCTTGGCAAACCAAAATGCGCCAATTGCGGAAGATTCAGACATATGACTGAATCATGCTGGCACAATAGTTCATCAAAGAGGAAGTGCAAGAGTAATAAAACTCAGAGTGTGCACAATAATTCAAACCCTTGAAAGAAAGGGAAACAAAGTAATATAGTGGAGGAGGAAGTATTGGCAGTATCTATTGCACCAATCTCCTCTACAGGAAGCCTCCCTGAAAAAGAGGAGAAGACTTTCAAATTCTATAGGGAATCAGATATAGATAATTGTGTATCCTTTTCTGATAATGAATTGACAAATCCACTATATATTGAGTGCCTGCTGGATAGTAGAACCACTTTTCATATCTTCAACTGACAGGAATTATTCACACATTACCAGCCAGTGGATAACATATCTGTAGGCAGAGTAAGCACCAATAAGACATATGCTCATGGAAAAGGCATGGTGAAATTATTAGTGGAACATAATAATTGCTGATGCACCATAACGCTTAGGGATGTATTACACATACCCGAATGCAAATACAATTTGATATCCCTTGGAAGATGGGAAGATACAGGATGATCATATCATGCCAAAGATGGCATATTAACACTATATTCTGTGCAAGAGATCTCTATTATTCAAGGGGAGCACACAAGCAATAACTTATACTGGTTGAGATTCAAACTGGCAGACACATATACAGCAGCTCAAAAAGTGTTCACAGTTTCATGGGAAACTTGGCATAAATGCTTTGGCCATATAAGTTACCAAAGCTTACAATCTCTAATAAAGAATAAGATTGTGGATGGTTTCAATCCAGATCTGAAATCCCCCATGCCTGATTACACTATGTACATGGCAGCCAAAATGACACATAGGCCATTTCCAAAAACTGCAACATGAACAACAAACTTAGGACAACTCATGCACATCAATCTATGGGGAAAATACCAGATCCAATCAATACAAGGACATCAATACTATATTCTATACATGTGAACCATGGGATAGAATTCATTAGTGAGACTACAAGATCTTGGTATGCAGAACATAGCATAGAAATCCAAATAACTATACCATACTCTCTATCCTAAAATGGTATAGCCAAATGGATAAATCTTATGCTTGTGGAATTGTCATGTATAATGATTTGTGCACTGAAATTACCCAAGTTCCTGTGGGAATCTGCAGTAGCACATGCTGCATACTTGCATAATAGATCCTATAGTAGATTGGTAGCATATGCTACCCCATACCAAAAATGGCACAATACGAAACCAGACATATCACACCTAAGGGAATTTGGATCAAACATTTGGATTCTATCTGAAGGTCCTAATATACCCAGAAAGATGTTACTAAAGGCAATCAAATGAATATTTGTAGGATATAATAATGGAGTGCACATGGTCAAATACTACAATAAAGACACACAAAAGATGCTCACATTACACAACTTCCAATTCATTAAGCCATATATAGAAAAGATTGATGACTTAGTGGAAAACAATAAGATAAACTCAGATTGTAAACAGACAAGGGGAGTTAAATTGGACTACAAATGTCTGGACAACCCATTCTCTGATAGTGAGAATGAGGACCCTTCCATGATAATTATCCAATTAATGATAAACAATGAATCTTATCACTTGGCAACAAACGATAGACTAATAAGTCTTAAAGAAGCAAAGAAATCACCTGATTGGCCAGAATGGGAGAAGGCAATTGAAAGCAAGCTAGAACAACTATGGGACATGGGTACCTGGAAGCTTGTCAAAAGGCCAATCAATATGATCCCCATCACCAACAAATGGTTATTCATATGAAAGACAAATAACATTGGTCAGATCGTTAAAAACAAAGCAAGACTAGTAATCAAAGGATGTATGTAGAGACCAGGTTTTGATTATAATGAAACATATTCACAAGTTGTACATATGGAAATGATAAGAGCGATCTTGGCAATGGTACCAGATCTAAATCTATCTATACAACATATGAACATCAAAGGAGCCTATCTTAATGGCATCCTAAAAGAAGACATTTATATGAAACAACCAGAAGGGTATAGCAATGACACCAAAAGAATATGCAAATTGCTGAGGACTCTTTACAGATTAAAACAATCCAGACACAAATGGAATATACAATTAGATCAAGGCCTATAAGACATGGGATTCATATGATTACACTCCAATCCCTGTATATAGGTATGATGCAGATCTAATGATCTACAGATAATAACAATCTGGGTTGATAATCTACTCATATTTTCAAATACAGAAGTAGGTATGTGCCTAATGAAGGAACAACTCACAAATCAATGACAGATAACAGACCTTGGTGAACCACAGAAGATAATAGGAATCAAAATCTCATGCAGCCCAGATTCAATAACAATCTTACAATAAAGATATATTGAAGTGATACTCAAATGAGAAGACATGGTGATCAAACCCAGTAGCTACACCCTTAGATCCAAATATTCCTATCAAGGCTAATACAGAAAATTTGGATAATAACCAAAGCAATCCATTTGCATGGCTATTAGGCGAATTACAGTACCTAGCCAATGCAATGCAGCTGGACATTGCATTTGCTGTAAATAGGCTAGCAACCTTCACAGCCAACCCAAGCATGAAACATTATGCAATGCTAAAAAGAATAATTCAGTACCTTGCAGGAACCAAACAATTTGGTATAACATATCGCAAAATGTACAGGAAATTGCCTATCATGGGATATGCCAATGCTTCACATGCAAATCAAGATGAGCAGAAATCAATATTGGGAATCTTATTCACAGCAGCTAGAGGAGCAATACTATGGAAATCAAAGAAACAAATGCTAAGTGCACAGCCAAGCACTGAGGTGGAATACATTGCTCTTGCACAACTAGGATGCAAAGCATGCTGGTTCTGTAACCTATACATGGAATTAGGTTTCCCTTTACAGCACCCAATGTTATGCCCTTGTGTCTTATCTGGTATGCATTATCATTTTGTACTTATATTCTGCCTCTATCTTGTACTACCAGCATTTACCGCTTACCAGACACTTATCTGAGATTACCAAGATCTCAATACTTAGCAGCTAGATGCTAAGCATCATCTGTGGCTTCATACTTACTATACTCAGACAGACTTTCTCACAGCTCATAGCCTTCACACCCATTGACTCCTCTTAACTCCTCTGTTACTATTATACTTACACATCACTCAGTTATGATCCAATTCGACTCATCTCTGTTGCAGTCGATGTGTCACCTTACTGCGCACCTTCTGGTGCATTCTGCAGATCATGATGGGTCTCCTTAGTGTAGTATGACTTGTTCTTTAGTACTTGTATATAAGCCCTCCTATAAAGGCTACAGTCGCTTCAGACTTGGTCTCCATTGTGAAATCCAGGACATAAAACCCCCTTTGAGCTTTGCTTGTCTCTGCCTTGCTCAGCCCCTCTCTCACATTGTATTCTCTTGCGCTAAGGCACTCCACCTTAGTCTGCGATCTTATCTAAGTCAAGTCAGACCTAGCTTTGCCTAGACACACTTAGGTGACTCTCCATAGAGAGAGTAGATTCTAGACTCTATTTCAGAAGCTTGCCCCTCCGTGTATAGAATCTATAGCAAAGTTCAAGTGGTAGCTTACCTGGGAATAACTGCCACACAATATGGGCTGTCTGCTCGTAACACCCAATCCCAATTTACTACAACAACTGGGGTATGATTGCAATAACAGAAAACCCAGGATCAACACAACAATCCCAACATATTGATTTGAAGTGGCATATCATAAAGCAGATCATATCATTAAAAATGATATCCACAATCGCTTGCTACAATGCTGATCAGATAGCAGACATATTAACTAAAGTGCTCCCATGACTAAAACACAAGAATCATATGGGTGAGATGGGCCTAGCACCCATCTGAAGGGGAGTGTTAAGGGGTTCCAAATATAGTAGGCATACAGTATATATATATTGTATCACAGTACAGAGCAATATTATTCATTCTATTCATACATCTCATCTATCGCATCAGGTGCCCATCTGGTGCCCACTGCATATCCCATTCTATATCGCAACAATGACTGCTACCACTAGTCCCTTTTGTAGATGGGTGATGGCAAAGGCTGGCCTTTAGAGCTAAGGCACTACTTGAATAATAGGCTGGGCAATGTAACAAAGGACACTAACATTGTCAAATGGTGGCAGAACCATACTGCCCTGTTCCCAACCCTTGTGTAGATAGCTCTTGACATCCTTCCATGCCAGGGATTGTCAGTTCCATATGAACATTTGTTCTCTGCAAGCAAGCAGACTGCCAATCTTTGTTGATTATCTCTTGATGCAAAACATTTTGAGAAGCTTCAAATAATGAAGTTTGCATAGCATGGGAAGATTGTTGACAATGCAGAGCAGAACTGGGCATGCATTGAGAAGGTTCAATTAGTAGAGTATTCAGAGTTTCTGGAAGCAGATGAGGTATTGGCAGAGTAGGATAATCAGTTACTTAATACAGACAAGTTCATCTTAGACAAGTCAGACTAGATCTGTCCTGTACATAGTAATGTGCATGGGTATAGCATACAGAGAATAAATGTGATTGGTGCAAACATAGTGGATAATATGCAATAATTCAGTAAACAGACATACTCAAACTGTAACTTAGGCTGTCTAGGGTTGCATATGCCTCAATGCCTAACACAATATCTATAGTATACAATTGCAATCATAGCCACATTGTGTATCATGCCTCTTATTCATATCCTTGAACCCATTTATTCTGTCATCATTGGACTTATCATCCACTGTATTGACAACCTTTCTGCAATGTCACCACAAGTTCTGATTCTAAATCCTATAAACCCTAACACCCAACCTTAACCTGAGATCAAACTTCCCTCAAACTTTGAATGCACATATCTGTCTTCTCCTCTGCTGGCACTGGAATCTCATCTTCAATCTTTACACTGCCATTTTCCCTCTGACTCTCCCTGCCCTCTATGGTCAACTCTTTATGGGCCAGGCCCCTTTCACCAGACATGCTTACAGGCCCACAACAGTTGAATGGTGCTACAACATCTTTTTATTTCACATACAGCCATTTTTTATTAATCTTATATCCCTACATGCAACAACCAATGCAATCTATGCCCCTTACATGTCATCAAGCCCTCTACCCTCATTGATATAACCCTTGGGCCATTCAATCACTTTTGAGACCTTATATCATATATCACAAAAGACAACTTTACTACAGAACAATTCCCCAGAGAAGAAAAAGGTGAGCCTACACTCATCTCTCTTTCATATGCAGTTTAATCTGAGGCTACCTCTCTCACTAAAAGGCCGGCCTTTTCTTCTGATCTGCTTATACCTTCCCTGGAAAAAAGGTCACAGGAGGAAGGCACTAAGGATATTGTTCTCATCAATGTTGCCTTTATTGACAAGTGGTTTAATAGGATGCTGACTACAAAAGAACAGAAGAAGTCTCATTTTGGCAATGCTTTCCACCTGTGTCAAGAAATTCTATGCTTGACAAAGCTTGTCATTGATGCCCATATCCAGCACCAGCTTGGTGATGTTGATACCTTCCAACTTGCGGATGCCCTTCAATACATATTTGCATGTATTGGTACTCTCCAGTAATGGCTTAATAATGTTGATGCCTTCCAACTTGGAGATGCCCTTCAATATATATTTACATATCTTGGTGCCCTTATGGGCATGTACCGCTATAAGTACAAGCTCATGCAACATGTCCAAATGACAAAGGATTTGAAGCACCTTATCTACTATTAGGAGTTTGACCTTGGCTGTTACCCTACTTTTCTTACCAACAAAATTCAACACCTCTTATCCCTTCCACTTAGTGATTGATCTCCTAAGTTCCAGGCCAAGGCATTGAGGGTTACAGACTTAGGTCCCTTGAACACTGACTTGGTAATCTTCTTGCATGCACCAGTTCAAGCCTTTGAGGGATGTAATTCAAAAGGCATCACCAAGACTGCCACCAAACAGCATGTCAAGTCCCATTACAAGTTCAAGCATCAACACTTTGTCACATATAGACACCCCTGTCCCTGCAATGTAGTTTCTCTCAGCATGATTTAAGCATCAATGCTTTGTCACATACAGGCACCTCTGCCCCTGCAATGAGGTTTCTCTCAGCACAAATCAGGCTCCTCTGAGTTCTCTCAGGCTTATTTAATGGAGCACCTTGTATAGATTGAGCACACAAAGGCCAAGATGGCTGTGATCATTGCTGTGGATACAGCTCCACAGAGGACATTGTAGATGGCAGGTGCAGATGTTATTGAAGATTGCATGCAGAGGTAGAAGCTCAGATAGTTAGCACTTTGGACCTTTATTACATAGCCTGTATAGTACACAGTATATAGACTATAGAACCAGTGATCACCAGTTATAAACTGATTAGGAAACCGACTGGTCAAAACCAGTCAAGAAAGGTCTTAAGACTACTGTCAACCAGTGTAACACAGTCAGTTCCAGTTTTGGAAAATACCAGACAATTGTGAACTAGTTACAGTTCTGGTTATTGAAAAAGATGCGAAAAAACTGGACTGGATTGGACCTGAAGGTGCTATTAATAGCTGCAGCCTGGACAGAAAACTGTGTGTTTTTGTAGGTATGATGAAGAACTGGTACTTCATTGCCATCCCTCCTTTTATTGGAAGATCATCAGGGAGTTTGATATTGATACTCACCTTATAACTAGTTGAGCAGTTGGATATGGATAGATTTAGAGCTTAGAGAATAGAGACCCCTATTCTGTGTGTATCAAGTTTTGAAATGGATTCCTGACCAATGGCAGCTGCTGACATGCTCATGTAAGCAGCCACATGTTGTCTTTGCCATTGATTCCACCCTCAATAGCTTGCTAGTTTGAGACCCTTAGTTCTGTCTGATAGATCCAACTCATATCCATCATGACCCAGACTCTTGGCCTATCAGCTGATAGTCACAAAGTAGACCTATATGAGGTTCAAGACAATATTAAAGATGAACAAGAGACCCTTCCAGATAATAAGGGCCCCTTGCAGATCTTGGATGTTCTGAACACTGTTGGAGAAGTGTCAAGGGCAGTAAAGGATAAAACAGATGCAAAGTATCAATGGTAAGCTGATAGGGTTCTAATTTTTGCAACCCCTTTATATGATGTACTATATCACTGACTTGCTATTCAGCCTTATGAATACCTGTAAGAACTTTCTTGTTGTCAGAAATCTGGTGAAAAAGGGTGAATTCTTTACTAAAAACCCTGGTAAGAATACCCCTCTCTAATTGCTACATGAATATGTAAGCTGTTGGAGTACTGCCAGTAGCTGGTATAACTGTTAACATGCTCTAACACACTGCTGCAGATGTAATAAGATCAATCTTGATAGGACTCAAAACCCTTATGGGAAAGAACACTCAAGCTATAGCAATATACAAAAAATGCAAGCTTCTATAACCTATGCCTCTAGTCACATCTGGAAGCTTGGTGTTCTGCCCTGGCACAAGAATGAGATGACAGGTGGGTGGGTAGGCAATCTATCAGTGTCAGACATAGTATCTACCTATATGCTCAGCTTGTGGTATTGAAAGGTAGAATGAGATAGTATCACTTTGAGCTGTTTATTTTCTAAGCACCTTTTCAGGTTCAAGCAGGTGAAGTTGCAACAAGTTCCTGTGCCATCACACTAATGAGCCTTTGTGTTTATAGGCATTGAAATTACCCTGTGAAACTGCTTTACAGGAAATTTTGAATGCCATATATCAATCTAACAGAAAGCCTGAAAATTAGGACATTAAAGACTATGCTTCTAGAACATGCTACAAGAATGATACAGAAGAGAAACAGTAGGGCCATGGTTGATCTCACCACCTTTTAACCCTTGCATATCCTTGCCTTCACCTGCTTTCTTTGTTTTGATAAGGTTCTTAAGATTCAAGCTTATAACATAACAATCTTTCCTGGACCTGACTCAGATGACCATTTGGAGATTAGGCTTCCATTTAGAAAAACCAGCCAGTTTGGAGGTGCATGTATGATATATGTTATATATATAAAGTTTCTCCACTGCTAACCCTTCAAACTAGATATAAAGCCCTTTGTGCTTCATTTATTTCCAAAGGAAATGGCATATCTTTGTCCAGTATATGCATATGCAGCCTGGATCCAAGTCAGCTCTGTCCAAAATGGCTATATCTTTTGCAAGATGGCCTCAGGTGATCATGTCTTAATGAACAATGATCCAATAGTATAAGTTTCTCCAAAGAGTATCAGCAACTTGCTTTCTCTCTTCTAACTAATTATTTACTACTTTTTTTACAGACAACTGAGCATTTCCTAGAGATGTTTCGAAACAATCTTCTTGATGTCAAAATTGATCCAGTCCCTTATAGCATACATTCCTTTTGCTGTGGGGGCTGTCAATGGATGTCAGTACAGCTTTGCTGGCCACTTTATCATATCTGTAGGTGGGGGCTAGAGCACAGAATTCTCACATATGATCATTGTCAAATACTTCATTTCCTGGAATAATAATGCCACTAAGACTCAAGATAATGTTTTCAACTTTTACTGGCCACCTGCTATGAAATACTTTATGTATAGAAGATCATGCCATTGTTCCTAGAGGGCAAATGCCATAGCCCTGCTATATAGTGTCTTTTTCTTTCTTTTTACTTACTATGGCTTCCCTTTGTACAAACTACTGTATAGTATAACTTGCTGTAACTTATGTATTCCACCTACTATATCCCTACTCAACATTAGCAAAACCTGAAAATGTGCCATTGTAAACCTTAAAATTCATAGATTCTATAGCACCTTATATAGTAGCATGTTATAGTGGTTATAGCATAGGCCAGTTTGACAGTAGACCTCTATAGTGATCTGTAGTCATAGTATAGTGTGGCAGCCAATAAACCCATGTTCATACCTGTATCTAGGCCTGTATGGTAGTATAGCTACAACAAATGACAAAGACAAATTAGGAAAAAATTAACTTGTTTACAAAGCTATCAGTGTTATGGGTTTGTTGTACAAGTGTATGAAGTGCTGTATAGCACTTCCATATTAGGAAGACCACATATTTCTTTTGACCTTTTTGGGCTTTTTTGCTTGCCAACAAGACCAAACAAGAGTTTCATAAAGCATTGCATTGTATGTGTAGTTAACTTGAAGCATACATTCCATAGTATGAAGTAAATAAAGGCATGGTCACTGCATGATATTTCAGCCTTAGAACAACAAATTTGTTCAGAAACTGATTGAAAATGTGAAATATTGTTGTCATTGTTGACAATGATGACTGCCAACACAAACAAACAAGTTTGATGTTCTGGCCTTATAGGCATATTAACAAAGGTTGTAGGCAAAAACAAAGGCATTCAGAGAATATTTTCAGACTGCCCTTATTCTGAAAGCTAATTTTTAAGAAAGTACTTGTGAGAAATTGGACCTAGCTTGCAGCCTTGCAGCTTTCAGACTTTTTTGGCTTGTACAAGCTTGTACAAGTGCCAAAAAGTGCCAAAAAGAATCTTGTAGGAATACTGATACATAGTTGAAGCCCAAATTGTGTAGTGCTATAAACATGAAGACCTTATCTATGGCACTATGGCACTATGGCCACTATGGATCCCTATATAGCTCCAGGAATCAAATTCTTGTTTTGCTGATGAAATAACAGATGGAAAAAGAAAAAGAAAAGTGAGAAAGTGATGTTCTTTTTAAATTCAGCTAGATACATGGGGGTAAAGCATATGATATCTCTCTGTTATCTTTTGATCTGTTTTCATGACCAAGATCTGTTTTCCACATCAATAGTTAGACTTTGATACAAACTCATTCCTATATCTCCCCTTGGCTTGATCTGCAAGGAGTTTGTCAGCAGCAGTTTGCTCCTAATGCAGATGCTTGGTGATAGCTATATATGCCATACAGTATGCTTTTCATTGACTAAAAACCTGTTCTAAAAGTCATTCAGCAACAGGTTCTGATAGCTCTTAATGATGTGCTGAAAAAAGAAGGTCAAGGTCAAGCTAAAGTCAATAAACAGAACACAGACCTGCCAATCTGTCCATCTGTTCTGGATGCCCTTCCACTGTCCCTTTTTTCCATATATATATATCTCTCTCTAGTAGACAAGGGCAATAGGCTGTCCCTGAATGTGTAGAACACACTTGACAGGATCCCAGTCATCCAAGGTGTCATCCCATGTCTGGATGAGGCAACAGACATCATTAGCAAAGAAGATCACAGATGGATTACCCACTTCTTCCTTTGTAAAGTTAAGGGTGGTGCCATTTCCAAGGTAGAGTTGGTAACAGATAGGGGTTGAGCCAGATGATACATCCTTATCAGCAGCCACTCCATTGCCACATTCAGCTAGATGGTCAGTTGCCATGGACAAGGTTTCATTGTTTGTGGGCCAGGCAGACATCTAGCTAAAGGTCAGCCATGTCAGAGTCAATATTGTCCAGGTTGTCCAAGAATCAAGCGAAGTCAGGCACAAAAGGCAACAAGACTGGACTGCAAGTGCTGCTGCTGCCTGGGGGTATCCATCCAAGAGCATAAGTACAGCATTCAAACTTAGCCAGCCCACCCAATTGTCTGGAAAGGTCCATAGATGGCACAGGAGCTGTTACCTGAAAAAAAAAAGAGTGGAGCAAGTAGGTAAACTAGAGGGGAGGGGAGGATAGATAACAAGCATCTTACTAGTGGTGTCCCTTCAACAACATCACTCTGACCTTTCTCAAGAGCCAGATATGAATACTTGGCAGCTATCCTATTTGCCTGGGAAAGGGACATGTTGTGAAAGACAAGTCAGGAATTAAAAGCAAAAAGGGAAAGAAACAAAAGAAAAGAAACAAAAAAGCAAGCATACCCATTCGAGCACAGCCATTCTTTCCACCTATGTCTGATTGTCTCTTGAATACTTTACAGGCAGCTGCTATAGATAGTCTGTTTATTGTGGACCTGAGCCAGAGCCTGTTAAAGGTGTTGTGGCAAATAGCAGCTCTCAATACTGCATTCATGGCTTTTGCATCTGCCACTTTTTGGTAAGAGTTGCTGGTTGGAGCCCCTCATGATGCTTCTATATACCAGGAATGAGGCTGGAATGAGCACAGGCATGAGTGCAAGTGAGTGGGGCAAGAGGAGGGTGAAAGTGGCAGTGTAAGAGAAGGCAAGCATAGGCATGAGTGCAAGTGAGTGGGGTGAGAGAAGGGCGAAAGTGGCAGCATGAGAAAAAAGAAAAAAAGGGGTAATCATGGTTAGTCAGAAATAGTTGAAAGTTGGGGCATAGTTAGGGCATACCTCTCCCAATGTTTTTGATCAAGGCTAAAGGCCCAAAGATAGGTCTTCAGCTTGGGTTTGGTCCTACTGTATGAGAGCTGATATATACTGCCCAACTTAACCAGCTGCCTTTTGGTTATAACAGAAATGATGGGTGGATTAGCAAGAAAGAAAAAAGAGTAAAAGAAGGGAAAGGCCCTTGCTTACATTTCTATTATGCAGGCCTCCATTGCCATGCCTGGCAGTAGGAGTACATGGTCCTTGGCATCCTTGCCTGCCTTTACCATTTCACAGCCACCATCAGGGTCAATGTCAATGTCAATAGGCATTGTGCCCTCCCTCTCTGTAGCAATAGTGGTGGCAATATCTGCCAGACTGTCATCCAAATGATGATGGCAACAACAATAATCTTGATAAGGACTTGAAGGCTTCAAGTTTGAGTCACCATCATTGCTTCCAGCTCCTAAGCACTCCCTAAGCCTTCTCTTTACATAAGGTAGGGCAACTGATTTGATCATAGAAACAACAAGCAGAGAGGCAAGTAGAGACTTGAGCCAAAAAATGAGCAGGCCACCATCTAGCTTGTTAAATGTATTGGCTTTGAGAGTGAGGGCTCATTCAGGCTCCAGACTGCTATGGCATTGTTGAGATGCCGATCTGTAAGCTCTATGTCAGTACAAAAATGAGCTGGGATGGACAAGATAAATGGTGGCTGTAAGAGGGGCAGGCAGCAAGTTAACTGGCCCCAATTTGGCTGAGTGGCTGGTAGCTAGTATGCAGGGTGTTTAGGACACATGGCTAGAATGCATGTAGGCATGTTGGAGAGCTGACAGAATGGTCAGAATCAACATGCTTTCTGACATGTTACCCCTTTTGGCCATAGCACACTTTCTGAGCTTTCCCACTTTTCCACACTGCATAAGATGTAATATATGTGCATATATGTAACCCTTGGGAAAGTGCATTTCCTGAGAGAAGTAGTTAGAAGAAAAATCAATTCTTTGTAATTACATAAGCAGAAATAGTATGGAAAAAATTATTTAATATTCTTAAATGAAATTTTAAAGGAATAATTTAGACAAATTCGAGTTTTTCTCTACTTATATGAGTTTAATTTATTATACTATATATTATATAATTATCTGCTATTTATTATCTATTATCTTATCTATATGTTTATCTTGGATATTTTAATTAATAACATGATTTTCAACTTAGAAATTTTACACTTATAGAAAATTAAACTTATAACCTAATTATATATAAGTCAAATTAACTGGGCAAGCTTTTAACTATAGTGGGCTCAAAAACTGTTGCAATATTTATGAGTTTTAGATTATTTGCAATATAGCATCTAAATACTTAGAAATCTTGCTTAACCTTGGTAGGATCAGGTAAAGTACTTCTTCTTGGCTTTCTAATGGTCTTTTGGTTATATAACATGAATGAACCAGTTATAGAGATATATCCATTTCAAAGTACAGTTACCATTACAATAGTTTCTAAGCTATTAATAATAAGCAGATATTTGAGATATATTAGTACTTTATATAGCCCCTCTTTGCCTTGAGCACTGCCTGAACCCTTCTAGGCATGCTTTCTATTAACATTTAACACTTTTCCACTTCTATCTTCTCTCAATCCAGCTCAATACTTCTCCATAACTTATGAATCTTATTAGAAGGGTATTCATGCTCTACAAGCCTCCTTTTGAAATAATTCTAGAGATGTTTAATAGGGTTCAAGTCAGGAGACTATACAGGCCATACCATAGTTCTAAATTCCTACTCATCTAGCTACTTCTTAACCTTTTTACAGATATGCTTAGGGTTATTATCCTACCAAAAAATGATATTAGAATATCACAAAAAAAGCTGCAGAATTTGAATGTCTAAAGAGAACTTATATTCTCTACAAGCTATCTAAATTGTTTAAATATATAGTCAAAGATTGCTTGTATTTATGGTGGTCCTCTTTTTAATTTTAAGGCCATTTAATCAATCAAAAATGCCAAGAAAGGGTAAGTATGGCTACTAAAGAAGTGAAATGGTCCCAATGCATTTAGGCTATTACATTGCCTTAGAAGGTTATCAATGCATTTTCAGCCTTGGATTGTCATCAAGGCATTTTTAGCCTTGGATTGTCATTAATGCATTTTCAGCCTTAAAGCTTAAAGGGTTAATAAGGTCTTTTAATCATGAAAATCCATTGTGAAAAATGCAATACTCAAAAGCTCATACAATATTGGCAAAGCCCTTATAGCATATAAAGATGCTGCAAGTATCATACAATACTCAGACATATGTAATATCAGAATTGTAACTTTAATTACATCTAACCAGAGTTTACAAAGTAAATATAGGATAGAGCTGATTAGTGTTGCTATGGCTCAGGCCATGAAAATTGCTATCTTGGGAAATAAAATAGCTACAAATCTGAAAAATTATTGTGAAGATAGATGAGAATCAGGAGCCATAGTAATCAATGAAATCAAAGTGAACCAATTAGCCATTCTTAAGTTATTTGATTAGCTTTAAAAATAGCTCAGCTAAGCCAATTCAAAGCCAATCAAATAACTCAAGAATGGCTGATTGGATCACTTTGATTTTGCTGATTACTGCAGCTCCTGATTCTTATCTATCTTTATAATTATTTTCAGATTTATAGCTATTTTATTTTCCAAGATAGCAATTTTCATGGCTCAAGCCATAGCAATACTAGAGCTGATGGCTGAAAAGCTAAGGTAAGCTAACTTGACCATAAACTGCATGATCTGGGTAACCAATATGTCCTGCAACTGGGTAGGTCTTTGAAGCTTTTGTCCAGGTAGACACAAGAGGAGTATGGTGCAAGAACTGTGACATCACAGTTATGGATATAGGTTTTCATATAGGTATTGAGTTCACTGTGACCCATAGCCTGAAAACTGCAGGTAAACCCATAGGGAGACAGTGGCAGTGGCCAGTGTTGGTTGGATGTTGCTTGAGACTTATAAGTGCAAAATGAAAGCTATAAGAAAAAGGAGAAAGAAAAGGAAAGGAAAGGGCAGGGATAAATATAATTGAAACATGTAGGTCAATTTTGTCTTGTGTCATTATGCACCAGATATTTGATAGTGTTTTTCTGCACATTTCAGATAAGCAAGCTTGGCTTTTGATTGAGCACTATCAGGATTGGTGTTGCATCTGTCCTTGCCTTTGTTTTTTGTTATAAGTTTGTCTGGAAAGAGTTGTCTATATAGAGTCAGAAATCAGTTGAGAAGAGAGCAGAAACAACAGACAATGCACACATTCCACTATGCTAATATGTCAACAGCCCACTTGTCCTCCTCATTGTCAAAAAGCTCCAGGACAGCCTGATAGAAATCCTGTAAAATAAATTGCCCATCTTTGGCACCCCATTCCTCACATAATAACAGAGCAAAGTATGTCTAAACTGAATTGAGTGGGGAACAATTTATAAGAATGATGAGATGAAAGTATACCTGGGCAACTGCATACACAATTGTCACTGGTATCACTTTGACCATTCTATTAACTCCACTAACTGAAGGCCTTTTCTTTCTATCACCAGGCTTCCAGAAGCCATTTCTCATAAATATATATTGAGCTTATAACATTTACAACATAAAAGTTAAACAACTTACCCACAAGCAAAGTGAAGACCACAGAAGCCCTTTTTTAGCATCCCAATTACCTGGATTTTCCTCAGTAAGTTCTTCAGCCTCATTCTTGTTATAAAGGAAGTTTGGAAACTGGTCAGAATTGACCTTAACATCTCTATTTGTAATATGTTCAAGAAAACTAGTTATAAGCATTGATTGGAAGTGTAGGTAACAAAAAATGTACCCCAGTCCCTCAGTGAAGCTAAGGATATACATCAGGAAAAAATAACTTGGCCAAGTAGTCTACATAACCTTATATAGTTGTGTAACCTAGGAGACAAGTCCCCATTTAGTAATGACCAACAGAATTCTATAGATACTGATAGAAACCTTAAAGTTTTGTAGACATGGGTAGCATATGGTTGCGCTTACATGGATCTCTGTAATACATAGGGTTTTAATGTATATATCATAAGTTGCCTAATAATCTACCATAACTGCTCATAGTCAGCATGTAGCCATGTATAAACTCTGATAG
>Ga0193693_1000036_pt1 | contig 16698 bp, 29 predicted proteins | sample L3a2metaG_FD_144916 | JGI IMG/M metagenome (GOLD analysis project Ga0193693, IMG submission 144916) | Soil microbial communities from a riparian zone of the East river system, Colorado, United States - L3a2 | ecosystem: Environmental > Terrestrial > Soil > Riparian zone | place: USA: East River...
TTTCTAATTTTGGCACATTCACCTATTACGCTGCATTAATAGGGAAGGGGCCCCTTTCGGGGCCCCATTCCTAGTCTTCCTCGTCCAATCCCGCTGCCATGATGTTGGCTTCCGTGATGGCCCAAGTGGTGAATGTCGCGGCGTCGGTAGTCATCGCTGCCATTTGCTGACTCAGATTGTACCAGTCCGCCGGACCCTTATTCGGGTTCATCCTCCACGCTTTCAACTCTGCTTTGATTCGCCTCTGCATTTCCAGCATTAGCGCTTCGGCCATCGTGTTCGGCGTGTTCGGCATCTTCGCCATTTGGCTTCCTTTCCCTGTGGAGTTATATGTTAATTGTAGCTCTCCATTGAGGGAATGCAAGCCTGTCAAGTCTTTTATTCTGAATTTGGCACATTTCTATTTTGAGCTGGGATTTTATAGACTCTTATACCATGGTGGATTAAGTTCGTCGTCTATTTCCTGGACTTGCTGTAACAATTGCTGGACTTTTTCCCGAGCCTCCTGTAATTCGTTTTCGAGACGGATGCGCTTTTCTATTAATGCTTGCTTTTTAACCTCTTCTGGAGTTGGCATCAGTACTGAGTTCCTCCATATCCGCCATACTTATGTAGTAGATATACCTGCCAGCCGGGGCTTACCTCGACAATGTGAGGACAGTCACACTTCTTACCTTGCGCCCATGCGCCATTCTTACACTTCCAATGCTTATTCTTCTGACACTTCTTGCATCGTTTCATTAGTCATACCACCCTCTGTCTCGTTCTACCTCATTAACTGGCTCCCTGAAATGTGTATTGTAATTATTCGGTATTACTAAATGCAGTCCTAGCGCTTCCTTTAATCCCGTCCACACACCATTAGAGAGTAATACATTTACATCCTGAAAGTATTCACTACTAGCGTCGCCATCATCGTAATAGACAATGATCTCATTCAATGACGAGGTATTGAATTCGTTGGACCATCCCTCAACTCTCGGATTGGTATTCATTCTAACTCTCATTGGCCTACCTTTTCTTTCGTCTTTGCTTCCTCTTACTCACGGCTGACGGATGCTTTTCCTCGATACGACGCGGGCTATCGTACCGCTTGGCAACACTGGCCTTATTCTTCTTACTGTAGGTCCCCTTTCCTCTGCCTCTCCTCCCACCCGTGCCCTTGCTTCCGGGCGTTTTCCACCGTTCAATCCTGGCATTGGAGTGATGCCTAGGCATTGGCGATCCTCACCTGATGCTGTCGACCGGACGGATACCGCCATTCGAGGGAGTGCCTGCCTCTTACTCTGCCTCTCCCGACCAACGCGATGCCGAGCCATACCCGTGCACTCCGCGCGAGCCATTGTAGGGTGGTTTCAGGGGCGTATCTCGGACGGGTCGGCTTTGATCGGGGGAACATTGCCACAATTATTAATGTTCCTAACAATTCAGCAATAAGTGCGATGCCCATGTCATTCTCCTTTGAGAATCCATGCCAAGATATCGGCTATGTTTCCATCCTCTGTTATGCCTAGCTGTTCTTTATACTCATCTGACCATGGGTCTTCCATTCCGAATCGTTTGACATACGGTTGCGACGGTTCCCATTGTGGCACGCCATCCTCATACCAAATGTTAGCATGTGGTCGAGTGCGATAGATGATCCGTCCATCGTATTCATCGATATCGAATCCGGTTCGTTTGAGATGAGGGCTAGAATCCTGCGTCAATGTCGACGCATCGCTTACCGCTCCGGCGGATGTCCAGTTATTTCGTCGTAATGCTTGGAGCGCGGTAACCATCGCAAACGCTGGCGTGAAATCAACGGTAGGCCATCCGATATGAGACCTTCCGCTGAGGGCATAAGATTGATTCTTTTCCGGTGGCTTTGTGGCCCATTGACGATACTCACTATCAACGCGAAATATGTTAGCCACAAAATCTTTTGCCACAAATCCTCTAGCCTTAAAATGAGGACTCTTACCAGCGGCAATTTCTTCCCTAGCTTTGTCATCCCAGTAAACGCCAGGCTTAAATAGCGTGAGATTATGCCTAGGTTCATAATCCCATTCTCCCAACTTGTCAGACATCGGTAGGGACGGATGAGGGCTGAGGAAGTACACGGCATCAGTTGCCACCATGGCTACGTCGGCTTTGCCTCTAGGATGGCTCGCTATGGCGTCTAGAATCAACGTACGGCAACTAGACGTGATTCGGCTGGCATAGATTGGGTTGCCAAATACGGGTTCACCTACGGACTGAGCAAACTTGCCATAGCTACTGTTATAAACGAGTTTCGCCGCTTTGCCCAATGGCGACTTTTTGCCTACCTCTAGTCTCTTTTGATACAAGCCGGTAATTGCTGCCATTGGAGGCGGGCAGTCGCATGGGCGGTATTTGACCCATCGCATTACTTGCTGATGCCCGCGATTGTTTAGAGCCTTTATTAACTTGCATTTCTCAGCGGCTTTTAGCTCATCCCACCAAAACCATCCTTCGGTGGCCATTGGTCGGGATATGCCTCCATCGTTGTCCCTATGGAGCATGGCTCCGATGTATTGTCGCTTTTCATTACCACTGCCAATATTGGGACTCCATACCTTCGCATAGACTAGGCATAGATCTCCATCGTCAACAATGGGCATTCCCTCGCCTCTGGAATACTCACCGTGCAATAGACATGGAAGTTTGGCGATGACTGACGGATAGGCAGAGTTGATATCGTATTCATAACTTTCCCCCGGAATGATGCCATGTATGAATTGCTCAAACCATCCGCCGAAATAGCTCATTCGAGCTGCCTCAATCATTTCGAGAGAAGCTGTTTCGTTTATTTCTTTGCCGTTGGGAACGCTCTCATTCTTTAACCATGATTGTGCGGCCTGCCCTGGGCCGAACCATTTGCTTGCTGAGAGTCCTATGCCAATCTCTTGCAAGCCTTTATCCAATACTGTCATCACTCGTGACAGTACGACATTCTCTAACCTGTTATACATGCGCATATCATCGTCAAGAGTGGCAATGCTGCGCTTTTCCTTACCAATCCGGATCGTCTCGTATTCCTCGGCGGTAACAACGGCAGTGCCTTCCGCCCAATCCTTAGGATTGATGACTGTCAGGAAACTTGACTGAAAGAATCCCCCAACGTCATTGATATACATCCACGGCGCTTTAGGTTTGCATTTGCATGTCGGTAGAGGACAGTTACACAATTTCGGCCGGATGCGCAATCGTTTCATTGCCAGCATGTCGAATTGCCAGCCGTCGCATTCTACCGGATGAGGTGCGAGATGGCTCAGCGGCTTGCGACCTTTGACACCCTTCCCAGCATCAAAGCGCTTCCGTAGTGCTCTTCCTTCTGCCGTTAAGAGCATCCATGCCCGATCCTCGGGCAGCGTCTTTAGAATCTGTGTGAAGTCATAGCCGAGAAAGAATCCAACATATGCAGTGCCAGGCTTGAAATGCGAATAAAGGAAATCGAATACCTCGTCCCATTGCAAGCCATTTTCATTCTCGATTTGATGCTCGCCAACGCCAAACAGCACATATCGATGAGTGCCATTGACTGTCATCCCCTCGCCATCGACTCCCACAAAGGACATGGGACCACGTCCGCGCGGGTGGTGAGTGACCTTCCCTTTGCCGTTGAGGTAATGTTTAGATGAGGTAACCCGCTTGATTCCTCTAGTGGTATCCGAGGAAAGCGTATCCTTCTGGGTCTTCTCGAATCGCATCTACCCACTCCTCATATTCGGCGTCTAACGCCCATTGCAATCGAGCCATAGGGGGAGCGTATTTCGATAGGTTGGCTTTCGCTTTAGTTGGATTCCATTTAGGACTAATGCCAAAGAAATCCTGTTTCTTCTTATTGACTTGAGTGATTAGCTTCTGACGTTCACTGTGATATTTAGGGTATTTCGTTGGACTAGAGAGACTAGGACGCTCGGGTGTCTGTGCGTGACCTCGCGCGGATTTGATCGATTCGCCACGCTCATACGCGGCCCTACTGATCCCCCCTCTTTCTAGCCTTTTACGGTAATCAAGTTTGAGGCTTTCCCATCCTTTACGAGCCATGGTCGGCTGCCTTTAAAATGGAGGATCGGGGGCATACACAGGTAGAGGAATATTTTCGTATTCCGTGAATGTTATTGCTCGTGTCACCTTCACGAATCGATTGCAATGCTCGCAGATGACTTCTAAACCTGTGAATGTCCTTAGGAGGCATAGCGTGGCGTCCACATTAGCGAAACTTTCTGTATGGCCACATTCAAGCAGAACGTATTGCCCTTGCTCGTCAATCCATTCGACAAGCCATTGCGGTCGTCTGCCTCTTGGAGAGACGGAAGCCCTCGCCGAACTACCCCGTTCGGCGAGGGGTTCCGAGGCTTTCTTGAATTGCATTTAACGCTTTACTTCGACCTTGAAATCTTTCATGGGGTTAAGCTTACGACCCGTGGGAATGTCCTTGACGTAGGTAATTCGGACCCACTTGTCCTCTTCCACGTCTTCCATTGCGGAATTAAGTTTGTAGGACTGCGGAATGGCATACAGCTCACCATCGCGGCCCTTGAATACGAACCGATCGAATGCAGTGCTTCTGCCATCCTCGTCTGTCGTGCCAGGATCGATGTGCTCGGTTCCCTGATACTGTCCGACGAATTGATCCCCGATGGTGTCAAAGATGACAACCGTAGCTGACGCTTCGGCAATTGTCTCGAATTCCCAGTCATCCGGTACGGTGGAAACGTCGGGAGTTTCGTCCATTACCTGTGTCACGTCTTTCTTGGCCATTTGGCTTGGTCCTTTCACGGGTTGACTGTCCGTGAGCCCTGGCGGCCCCCGGTGCCTGCCCTCAGTGTACGCCCAGCTCAGGGGCCATGGCTAGCGATCATGCCGAGGCTCGCCCGGCCGGCGTCAAGATCATTCTTTACACAGTGTAATCCGATTGGATGCTGTTTCCGCAGGTCAGAGGTGCTATACTCGACACAGCGGAGTGCTTCGGGTTGACACTCTGTAATGCCGGGGAAGGGTGTGGATGGAATGTAATGCGCGGGTCTTTCAAACCCCATAATTGGCGCACTGCGTCGAGTCATCCGTAGTGTTTGGGGTGGCCTTTCTCCCGCGCATTCCGTCCCACCCTTCCCCTTGACAGAAATGAGAATGCCAATGATTGGAAAAGGACTCAGGGAAAAGGCTAATGCGATAGCTGAAATTCCCAGTCAAGTAAAGACAATGACAGCAATCGTGATAGGCATCGGACTCCTCAGCATCCTTGCGTTCGCTATGTCATTGATGGCGGTACGTCGTGCCGATTGACATGTCTGCGGCGCAGAAAGCTCCGCCTAGGAAGTCCGCAGGGCCGCGAGCAACGGCAAGCGTTGCCATGACACCCGCGAACTATCAAAGTCCGTCAGAGAAGCGTACAGAGGGTTTAAATGGCCTCGGGCAACTGGCCCAGGGTCTATGCCTGATGACTGGCCAGTATGCCGACGCTGCGGCATTGGGCCAGCATTGGCCACCGATGGCCAAGGAATTGGCAGCAGTCGCAGAGAGCAACGAAACGATTGCCAAGCCGATTGACTTCCTGATCGAAATCGGACCGTACGGCGCTTTGATTCAGGCAGCCATTCCTCTGGTAATGCAGTTGCTTGCTAACCACAGGATCATTAAGGCCGAGGGTATGATTGGCTCGAATGTCGTACCGCCAGAAGTCCTTGAAGCGCAAATGAAGGCGCAAGTAATGCGGATGCAAGCGCAGGCTATGCGGGATCAGCAGCAAGCACTAGCGGAAGCGCAAGACGCACAACGCGAGATGGAAGCACTCATGCATCAGAATTCGAGCGAGCCCGTTTCGACATGACTACGCCACTCTTCGAGAGTGAACGGGAGATCTCCATTCGGGATGATGGGATCACCGTTGTAGAGCGGCGTGCATTTGCAGCGCATTACTTTGATTACCGACCCGGTGAACATGTCGTATTCGGCGGACCGTCAACGCGGGGGAAAACAACACTAGCATTCGATCTATTGGAATATGTTGCAACTGCCGACTTCCCGGCATTCGTTGCTGTATCAAAGCCAAGTGACCCGGTAACTAGCGAGCGCGGCCAAGCGTTGGGGTTCCGTCGAGTCAGTGAATGGCCTCCGCCGGTAAAGATTCAAGAGCTATTCGGTGGTCAGAAGCCAAGAGGTTACATCGTATGGCCACCGTTCGGGGACCTGAATACAGACATGGAGCGTTGCGCAGAAATCACTGAAAAGCTTTTGATGGAGCGCTATGCTCATGGTGCCAGTCGAAAGAATAAGGGTGGAATCCTGGTAATGGATGACACCATGATCAAAGCTAAGATCATGGGTCTAGACAAGCCAATGGTTACAATCCTTGCAATGGCTGGCGCAATGAAACTGGGTCTCTGGATTTTCGTCCAGAAGCCAACTGATTCTGGCCGTACGACGCTGTGGGGTTTCGAGATGGCTACGCATCTATTCTTTACCAGGGGTGGGGATGAGCGGATGCTGACTCGATACGTTGAGATCGTGGGCGATAAGGGAATGGTTGTGAAGCAAATCATTCCTAGCCTGGGTCCGTACCAATTCCTATACGTCCATAAGGTAAATGGGACTATGTGCATAGTGGATGCCAAATGACGTTAATACATGAGGCTTACTGTCGATACAAGGCATTAGGACACACTGACGCTGCAAAGCGTTTCAGTGACACATACAACCTACATAAGATTGGGGCGGGTAGCGCAGCAAACGGAAAATGGATTGCCATTGCGCTTCATGATGGTTCCTCAGATGACACGCTGTATGACGATAAGTTAGCAGCGGTAACCCATCAAAGGCACAATGAACAGTTTTACGTATTCATTCGTATCGTTCCGCCAAGCATGAGGGTATGCGACGCGGAAGTCATGCTAGATACTCACCGTCGAATGTATGACGCTGGAATCAGGATGACTGATCCCGATCACAAGCATGGCGGAATGGATGTCATCAAACGCCTAACGCAAAGTGATCAATTGGCTTGGGCGCGTGGCGCCGTAACTGGCTTAATCATGCCATGGGAAAGGAATTAAATTGCAGCCGAATCAGCAGGGGAAGGGCGGAACGGGTACTAAGGATGCCCCTCCTCCGCGTCCGTACCCGTTCCCGGTTGGCGTCTATGAGTCGGGAGTGCAGGACTATGACCAGTCCGCCCCTCAGCTTGCTACGCCATTTCAAATGCCGCTCTGGAACATTTCTCCGACGGGGTGGCTCCGGGGTCTTTGGTTCGATTTCACCATGACAACGGCAGGCAATGCCGCTACTGTCGTGTTCAACCCCGATCCTACTGCCGGTGGATTCTCGGGCGTTCAAAAGGTCATTCTCTACGATCTCGGCGGCGAAGTAGTCCTTGCGCTTGCCGGGTATGAGTGGCTCGTAATGAACAAATTCGGCGGATATTTCGAGGTTGGCGATCCTCGTGCCGATATCACATTCAGCCAGACTGCTGGCGCGGGTGGCACGGGTGGCTCTTTCCACTTCCTCTTCTATCTGCCCCTCGAAGTTGTGGCACGCGATGGTCTGGGCGTTGTCCAGAATGAGTCTAAGCCCGGTTGGAAGGTTGAACTGTGGATGGATTCCAGTGCTCAGACTTACACCACTCCGCCCACTGCGCTCGGCACATTGCGGGTCCAGGGGTTCCCGGATTCCTATACTGAGCCGGCCGCTGCTGCCCCCAATGGACGACCGTTCGCGCAGACTCCTCCGCTCCCTGGCTCTCTCCAGTATTGGAAGTCGGAAAACCAGGCTCTTCCGTCCGGCAATGCCAAGTATGACCTTACGAATGGCGTTGGCTTCCCCATTCGTAACATCATTTACTACGGTCGGGATACTGGTAACTCGACTCGCGCAACGGCGGATACGAACTGGCCTTCCCCCACAACTCTCTTGCTGGGTAACATCAACTACTTTACCCGGTCAAAGAATCTGTGGATTGGCAAGATGTCCCGGTCCTTCGCGCTGTCCAATCTCGGCGCTTCCTCGCCTGCGGTAGATACCGCACAGGGTCGCGAGAATGGCGTGTTCCCCGTTTGGTTTACTCAGGACATGTCGAGCCACCCGGGCGATGAACTGCGATTCAAGTACCTGGACACTCAGGTCAACTCACTGATTCGCATTCAAGGCGTATTCGGTGGCGCAACGACATTCTTCGCACTTGTCAACTGGCTGGCGACTCCGTCCAAGAATCGCTATGCGCTGATTTCCGGAAGTGGGGCGTAAGTAAATGGCCGAGATTAAGGGCGTGGAAGTCAAGCGGGATAAGGTGCCCGCCGGACTCGCCACTCAGGACAAGCCTGAGCCCGTAGTTGATGACACTGCCGCTGATGAGTCGTACGTGTGGCTTGCCGATGGCTCGGTGCTGAGGGTCGCGAATGCCGATGTGCCGCAGGGTGGTCACCTGACGCTTGGCCATTGGCAGCGTGGTGACAAGGTATTCCAGGTTGTTGCTGTCTATCCGGTGGAAGATAAGGGAATGGCTCCGACTAAGGGAAAGAAGGATGAGGACAATGGATAAGAAGCACATTTGGACTATCGCGATTACGGCCGCCGTAACGCTCATCCTCGCCAACAAGCTCCGCTCGCTTCCTTTGGTGGACAAGCTTCCCACGGTTTAATAATGGCTGAATCCACTGGTTTTATTCTCGCTGCGGCCGGAATTGCTGCGGCCAATGAAGCCATATTCGCACCGGTTGCCACTGGCACACCGTTGTGGGTCGACTTCAATTGGCGCATCATTCCGGCAACAGCAATTGCCGCTCTGACCCTAGCGGGATTGGAACAGATCTCAATGCCGCTGGGGAAGGGGCTCGCAATGCTTGCATTGCTCTCGGTTTTAATGCTCCCAATGGGCAATGCACCGTCACCAATTCAAAACGCTTCCAAGCTACTGGGGCTGAAATGACACTGGTTCAAAAATGGCTGACGGCATTGGTGGGACTGGGCGCAGGATACCTCGTCTTCACTAACCCGGATTCCTTCTATAAGGCGGCCACGGGACTCCGGTCATTGACTGCGGGTTCCATTGTTGACGTGACCACAGGTGGTAAGAAGTAATGGCGGCTAAAAAGGCCGGTAAACACAGCTATTCAAGTGGCAGCTCGCGAACTAGCGCACGAGCGTACACAAATAAAGTGGGTAGCGGTGTCGGAAAGCACCGGAAAAAGAGCACACGAGGCAAAGCCAAGCATCGGGCAAAATGAGCCATTGAGGGGCCAGTAATGACGTCTCCAATCACAGGGCTTACCGCGCTGGCTAGCTATCAGTCGGTAGACGAATACAATCAGGCTACGCCAACTGACAGGATGGGCGGCCCTGCTAATCCGCTTCATGCAACGGGTGCGCCCAATCCCTACGGGCGCGGCTCGCGCATGGGTACGCCTATTGGCCCTGTAGGTCCTGAGAATCAAATCCTTAGCGAGTTTGAATCGTGGGCGTTGACTCCCGCAGGGAACGAATACGACGACCCGCAATTCGATCATACTCCATCCCGTAGGGCCGGCCCGACTCCACGCGGTGTCATGTCCGGCCCGATTGACGCGCAATCCCCTAGCAGTATTGCCGATCAGTTGCAACAGTCGGCCGTACTCCACGGAATTAACACGAATGCCGCCGCTCACGCGATACGCAATCTAGATGCCGAGAATGACGATTGGTTCACAATGGAACAGGTGAATCCGGGGCATTCTGATTTGCAGCCAATCAGTAATCAGGCCATGTCGGCTGGTTTCGGTTGGGGGACGCGAGATAGAACGCAGTCCTTTGCCCGTCAAAATGAATTCGGATTCGATAGCGCCCACTTGCATCGGCGGTATGCCCAGAGTCCGATTCCAGGCAACTACATGTATCTCAAGCCTGGGGGGCGTCCAATGGTCAAGGGGTTGCCAGGGCCGGCCCGTCCGCCGATTGGCATCGATTCCCCGTTCGCTGGCGATGACCTCGGCCAGGCGTTCGGCATCAATGGCGCACTACTGCAAAACGTTCCATCGGAATACGTCCCCCCGCCTCAGCCGACCCTTTCCGCTTCTGTGGTCTCCGATGTAAATGACTCAGAAGTGGAATGGTATTAATATGGCCGGACTTGAGGGAACGATTACAACGCCATTCGGCACAGTGCAGAAGAAAACTGCATTGATTGCCGGAGGATTCATCGCGGTACTAGCCGGAATTGTTTACTGGCGCGAAAAGGGAACAGGCGCGTCAACTAGCGCGGATGCCACACAAGGCGAGATTGATCCCGCCACGGGATTTGTTTACGGGACGCCGGAAGATCTAGCGGCATTGACAGCTCAGGGGACAGATCTCGGTGGCGGGGGAAACACCGCGTCAGGTGGGGGATCGGGGAGCATTCCACCGGGCGGCACTAGCGGTACTACCGGGTTTGCCAGCAATGGCGATTGGTCGCAAGCGGTAATCCAATACATGACAGATAACAATTTGGTAGAGAATCCGGCGCAGTTGTCGGCTGCATTGGGTAAGTATTTGACAGGTGCTTTCATTGATCCGGATGACACAGCAGATACCAGCTTGATTCAGCAGGCAATCGCAGTAAAGGGCTATCCGCCGATTGCCGGTCCCCATGGATTTCCGCCAGCAATCAATAACCATCCCGGATCGACAACCCCACCGGTTACCAATCCAGGGTCGCCAAAACCGCCGACACCTCCGCCGAAAACGCTTCCTAAGCGTCGGTACGTTGTGGTGGCACACTTCACACAAAAGAATCCACCGTGGAATTCCACGCTCTCCGGGATTGCAGGTCGATCCGGGAGGAGTGTTTCACAGTTGGCCAGTTGGAACGGCATCAGCAACCCCAACGTTATCCATACCAGTCAACACATTTGGATTGATCCCCCGACCGGCTTTAGCGGCTCGGTACAGTGGAAGGGATAGGAATGAAATCGATTCTCAAGCCGGAAGCGTCGACGGTCGCAGGGCTCGCCACGATCGGCACGGTATTCGCGGTTTATCAACTCAATGTCGGGTCGGTGGCTCAGGCCGCCGCGAGTGATGCCAATCATCCGGTGCTTGAATCGTCGCGGAAGAAAGCAGGCTATACCGCGCTTGCATTGGTTGGCGCTCTCAGCCTGATCACTAAGGATGCCAATCTTTGGATTCTCGGCGCTGGCACCATCGTGGCAATGGAACTAACCTATCGTCACGCTGTGATGGCCCATCCGCAGAGCCTCAAAATGCAGAATCCTAACCCTGCAACGGCATACGAGCCTGCCGAGAATGTCGTGCCGCTGTATGCACAGGGTGAGACTGCATAATGGCAGTCAATGGTAAGGCTTTGGCCGCTGTAACGATCGGGTCAGTATTCGTATGGTCCGGTATTAAAGGCTGGTCAATTCTCGGAACCATTGGCGACATAGTCAAGGGCGTGAAGCCCAGCGGAACAGTAGTCAATCCTGTTCAATCACTTGCGCCAGGGGCTGGCATTGGCACTGCCACACAGCCAGCGCTGGCCCCTAGCAGTGGCTTGGCAGGGATTGCCATGCAATACGTGGGACATCCTTACAGGTTCGGTGGCGCTCCCGGGGCTAATGGAGAAAATCCGTGGGATTGTTCATCGTTTATGAATTACGTTGTCGCGATTAAGGGTGGCAAGGCAATCCCGGGATATGCCCCGGGAAAGTACACAGGTACGTCACACGGTCCCCCTACGGGCTCGTGGGCCATCTGGACGGGCATGACTACCATTCCACGCTCTCAAGTCCAGGCAGGAGATATCATCTTGTGGCTTGGACACATGGGAATGGCAGTCAATGACGCTCAAATGATCAGCGCATTGAATCCAAGAGAGAAGACGAAAGTCACATTTATTGATGCCGGAGTGGGTAGAGGACCGATCGTTCGGATTGGAAGGCTGTCGTAATGGCATGGTTTTATGACCAAACGGCTCCCAATTCGGGTGTTGACCCGACTCCACAAAATAGCACAATTTCCGGCCATCTAGAGAAGACATACCAATTCTTTCAATCGACCGATCCCAAAGCAATCCAACTATATACATTCCTCGTAACTGGCAAAGGTCCACTATGGGGACCATTCGGAACACTCGCTGAGGCGCAAGCAGCAGCCTCTAAGAACAAACCGACCGATCCCGGGACAGCAATACAGAACGTTACGGGTGGCGGTAAACTGTTCGGTTTGGGAGACCCATTCAACGTCAATGTAACACAATGGCTCGTCCGTATTGGCGAGATTGTATTAGGCATTGTCTTGATTGCTGTCGGGTTTGCCAAACTGACGGGAATAGATAACAAAATCGCTACAGTCGCCAAAGTAGCCACGAAAATCTAGCGAGGATGATTCCAATGGGTTCCGAAGATGTCGAGCATGTCATTCCCGTACGAATCACAAATCTCGACCAGGTCAAGAATTATGCTGATCCTCCGGCAAGGCCGCCATTTGTCAAAAAGACGACAGTAAAGACGTACATCATTGACCCAACAGGCGCAAACGGTCCGAAGAATGTGCAGATTTGCGATTACGAACCGATGCGGTTGCGGCTAGCAATTCAGGTCATTGACGTTGCGGTAACCCTGACACTCGATTCGCCTACTAGCTCGCCCGACACCACGACAGCCAGCACCGCACCGCAAGGGCTGTATCTGCCTCCGATTCCAGCCAATACCCCGTATGAATTCTTCGGTCCTGATGCAATGTGGTTGAACTCTCTTACTGCCGTGACCCGAGTCACGGTCGTAAAGGAATACAGCTAACATGCCAAGAGTTGGCCTCCGCGTAACTGCCGTTGTCACATTGAACGGGAGTGGCGCGGGTACGGCCAAAGTTGGCCCATTGTCGGCTAGGGAAGTATGGTATCCGGACAATGTCAGCATTAGTATCACTGGCGCTACAAAGCAAGCTAGCGCCATTGTGTATATGGGGCCAGATACCACACAATCAAACTTCCGAGATACGTCGACATTCGGGTCAGGGGATAGCTCGGGCGCCTGTAATGCTGATGTCATCAAATGCGGCATGTATGTCTGGGCGGTATGGACCGGTGGGGACGCTGGAAAGCAAGCCATTCTAACCGTAACGGGGCTGAAAGATGTCTAGCCCCCTTTACGTCCCCCCACCCGAGAGACCTGGACTAGGCTCGACATTCAAGCGTCCAGTCAATGACTTGTCGGTGGGTACACCTGGTGGAACACGTATTGAGATTACCGATCAAGTTCCGGCAGAGTTGGCATTGTATTATGCTGGCGTTGCACAGATTAATGGCGCAGTTATTCTCATTTGGTACGATGCCGTTAACTATTTCTACATTCTCGGTATAGAGAACTTCCCGGGGACTCCTGATTTAGTAACGGGATTCGGGACCACTGGCGGATTAGTCACTGAGCAACCGTTATTCGTTCGTCGTCACGGATTTACGGTCATAGAAGTTGACCCGGGTAATAGCGTAACTCTTGAACCAAATACGCCCGGTGGGCCAGTGGCAGGCGATCAGATAACAGTCAATGCTCGGCAGGCGACATTGAATGTTACAGGGTCTAATCTTCTGTATGGCACCGATTCGGACATGCAATGGCAGTTCATACCACTGCCTCGGTTATACGCTGGCGGAACGGCAGACGATACATTTATTGGTAGTTTAGTTTCAGGCGTAGTTGCCGAAGCAGAAATTACTAGCCTACGTACGTCAATTCCATTCGCGCAAGGTCGCACCTATGGAATTGAATTCCAGGGGCTCGTGGCTGCCACGGTGCTTGCAGACACATACACAATAAATGTCTATCGTGGCATATTCGGCGCTGGCGGCACTATTCAAATCGGCACCATGAGCAATGGTAACTCACTCGTATCTACACCAATGTTTCGCACTATCTACCGGCACACCGCAGCCAATGGCATATTTGACGTATCATTCACCATTCAACGGCGATCCGGAACGGGTAGCTATTCCGTGCTAGGTGCGCCAAACGCGGGTATTAACCGCACGTGGGTCGGTATTTGGGACATGGGCGATCAAGGACAATGGCGGTTTATCTGATGACTGTAACCGGTTGGGTAAAGGCATTTGACCAATCGCGTAGCCGTGTGCCAATTTCTCGACACAAAGAAATGTATGACCTCGGTTTCCGAGTGATGGCAGGCTATGCCGGGGGAGGATCACCCGACAAATGGACGCCAACGGTAGAGATTCAGAGTTGGCTATCGCAAGGATCAGATACCGGATTCGCCGCGCTGTTTGAAATCACAGGGACGGAACCGATCGATGCTCCCAGTAGCGGACTGGCACACGCGCAATCTGCAAGAGCAGCATGGCGAGCCCGAGGCTATCCGGACGATTGCAGCATTGCCCCCGCAATGGATGAGAACGTCACAATTCCACAAGCAAGAGTGCAGCTAACGCAATACTTCACACTGTGGAAGACGTGGGACACGAAACCGCCATTGCCGTACGTTGAGATGGACGCGGGAGCTGTTCTGTTCGATGAGGGTCTGACGGTTGGCACTTTTACTCCTGCTGCTTACAGTTGGGACCCTAGCGGTATCCTTGTAACGCCCAGCAATGCACCTTCGCATGTCTTGTGGACGCAAGAGAAGAATAGCCAAGATGTGGCCGGTGGCAATGTCGACATTGGCCACATTCGAGTAACTGCCCCTATCATGTGGGCTATCAGAGGAGATGTCATGGAAGCAATTGACTTTTGGACTTGGAAGCCTGTACCGGTGTGGAAGGGTACCGCAGATGAAACGGCATTCGGCCAACTCGCGGAAGCACGCAACAATGCAATTGCAGCCAATGCTAAGGCTGGCACACTCCAAACTGAAATGGTTGCGCTCGTCGCAAAGGCCGACGCGATTGCAACAAAGGTTGACCTAATTCCCACGACTACCGTGCCAACTGCGCCGCTCTCAGACGCTGATATCGAGCGAATCGCGCAGAAGACAGCCGACATTATTAGCCAGCGTCTCGAATCGTAACGTAAGTGATAGCGGTATTAGTGGTAATCGTCTGGATAATGAGCGAGTTGTTTAGGTTCATAATGAGATTGAATAGTTAATGGCGACGATTCAACTGATAGTGTCAACACTCGGGAGTGTTGCGGTCATTGTAGTTGCGGTGCTGGGCTATTTGACTCGCAAGGGAATCAATAGCGTTCACGAAATAGTTAATTCACAACGCACCGATATGATAGTCGAAATTAAATCGTTGCGAGATGATTTAGCCATTGCTAAAGCCAGTGACAAGGAATCGATTGGAGACCCAGAGTAATGCCTTACGAAATTCGCCAGAATGGCGACAATTACGATGTAATCAATAGCGATACGGGTGAGGTAAAGGCAACACACGAACCTCCCGACGCCAAGGAAAAGGCAGAAAAGCAAATTGCATTGCTCCATCACGTCGAAAACGATATGGAGGATTACGAATAATGGCCGAGCAATTGACGGATGCTGCAAAAGCTGCCATCGCGGATGCCGTGCGAATCGTCAAAGAAGACAAGTGGGATAGGTATCTCAAGGATCGCATTGGCAAGCATTCGACAACTACGCCCCCGGTTGACCCTCCCAATCCGAAGGAAGGCGATCCGCCGACCCCTCCGACGCCAACTGACCCACCGACCGACACTCCTCCAAAGCCGAAATCCGCATACTGGGGGGTCTTCGAGGACGACTGACACATGGCACGAAAGTTATCGTTTCGTTACCTCTAAATGCGATGCGATGAGGTAGGCTTAGGCCAGTCAGTTACACCCACCGCAGAAAGGCAGTCCAATGGCTCAGCTGAACTTCACGTTCGTTCCGACCCAGCAGGCCGCATCATCGTCCAACCTCGCCGTGAGTGACATTCCGGAGGATGTCCGGAAGGACTGCGAGCAGGTCTACGCGGCCCTCAAGCAGAATCCGAACGGACGTATGCGGGTTGAATTCGCGAGCAAGACAGAGGCATTGCAGTGGGTAGCGGTCGCCTCCGCCTACTGCAAGATTCGCCCGGATGGCGCAATTCGCTTCCGCCGTTCCCCCACCCGTGACCTGCCTGACAACGTGGTGGACTTCCGGATTACCGACATCCCGAAGACTGGCACGGATGAGATTCGCGAGGCCGCCGCTGCTCTGACGAACGCCCCCGCAAAGGCAAGCGCCAAGAAGTAAGCCCAATGCCCCTAGCTCGGACTGGCCGGTCCCCCCGGATGCCTCCAAAGGCCAGTCCGAGCTAGGTCTCATTGGAGGGAATGTTTCACGTGAAACATTGGAATGACACGGAAAGGATAGCCAAATGCAGACATGGCATGGCGCAGCTTGCACCGCAAAGGTGAATGGTAAGGCTTGCGGGCAACCTGCGAAGGTACACGCAGTGCAACGGCGATTCAAGACGGATTCCCCGCCGGTTGGCCACGGATTTGTATTCGCGCAGGGAAGCATGAGTAACCCCAAGAATTCGCGAGCCGAATAATGGCACTCGTCATCCGACTTATTTGCGGGGAGCATCGCTGCGACGTTCACCCGCGTGTCGTACGTTCACCTGACGCTACATTGAGATACCGCACCGATGGTCATTACCAAATCGATACGACGTATCTGCAATGTCCATTCGGGTTAGATTGCACGGATACTTGGCTAGCAATTCAAAGGAATGCAGACGAATGAAATTGCGATGCTTGATATTCGGCCACAAGGAATGGCCTCCGAATGCATGTGACTGCGCAT
>Ga0193693_1000038_pt1 | contig 15894 bp, 24 predicted proteins | sample L3a2metaG_FD_144916 | JGI IMG/M metagenome (GOLD analysis project Ga0193693, IMG submission 144916) | Soil microbial communities from a riparian zone of the East river system, Colorado, United States - L3a2 | ecosystem: Environmental > Terrestrial > Soil > Riparian zone | place: USA: East River...
CTCGGGGGAGAGCTGCCGGTTGAGATCTTGGGAGCTGCGGCTCCTGCCAAGAAGATTCCAGATAAGATCTGGATTGCCATGGCCGCCGTTGCCGCCAAAGATCCGAAGAAACTCAATTTGATGGCGAAGAAGTACAACATCGTATTGAACACCGCTCAGAAAGGTCACCTGCAAAACATCGTGGCCATGACTCGGGCCGAGATGAAGAAGGCGGCGATCAAGACCGCAGTTCGTGGTGGCGCCACTCGCGAAGATTTGATGGGCGTGTCGTTCGGTCAGATCGCAAAGGGAGTCGGGACCGCCGTCACCCTCCCGTTCGCCGCCGCCGCCTACGGCACGTACAAGGCGTTGCAGTACGGAAAGCAGAAGCTCTTCGGTGGTGGTGGCGGTGGGCCGCCCAATCCGCAGGCTCAGTACGCCGCTCTGCAAAAGGCACGGCTCGCTCGTATGCAGGCTGCACAAGCCCGCAAACTCGCAGCCATCAAACGGCAGACCGCCGCCGACGCTGCTACCGAGTCGGCCCGTGCCGAAGCGCAGCTGGCAGCCGATGCGGCCGATGCTGAGGCGGAAGCCAAACAGTCCGAGGCCGAGACCTTGGACATGCAAAACCTCGCTCAAGAGGCCGCTGTCCGTCCCGGACTGACTTCAGAGGAGAAGGAGGAGTATTACGATGAGTCCAACGGACCATCCTGGTTCTCAGGCGGTTGGGTCGAGGAAATTCGAAATCCCAAGGTCAAAAAAATCGTAGATACCGCCGCCGGCAATTCTCCGGCGGGTGTCAAGGTCCGCTCCGGCGCCGCCGTCTACAGCAAGGCGAAGAAAGGCGACAAGAAAGCCCGTGTCGCGGTCAAGAAGGTTGAAGCTCAGGCCGCGCGTGGGAGTGTCCAGGCCAAGGCGGACATGAACGCCTTGCGGGCGGGACGCGTCGCTGTCGAAGCGAAGCGGAAGGCTCTGGCGAAGCAGGCGAGAAAGCAAAGGTCGGCGACTCGGGCACAGAAGATCGCAGCCCGCAGAGCGGCGTGGGAACGCGCCATGGGCAACAAGCTCGCCCGCGCGTCGCGACGGAAGCAGTTCGAAAAGCTGGCCAAGCTCGAGGCCGCTGCGGCACGTGGCAACAAGAAAGCCATCGTACTGGTGAAGAAGCAGGTCGTCGCTTCCAAAAAGGGCAACAAAAAAGCAGCGACGAATGTCCAGGCGATGAAGGTGGCTCGAGAGGTTCGCCGGAAGGCGACGACACCTCTGGAACGGAAGAACCTGCGCAACGCGAATCAGTTCTACGCCAAGGTGAAGAGAGGCAATAAAAAAGCTGTCCGACAGCTCGCCGTGGTTCGATCTGCGGCTGCCAAGGGCCAGCCCAATGCCAAACGCGCCATGGGACGTTTGCAGACCGTCGCCAAGGTGAACAAGGTCATCAACACGGGCTCCGTTGCCGCCGCCGGCACGGCCGGTCTCGGTATCGGCCTCGCAGTCAAGAAAGAAAACAGGAAAAAGATAACTTCTCATCTCAACGAACTGACCAAGAAAATCAAAAACAAGACCGCGACTCAAGAGGAGGCCTTTCAAGCTGCCAAGCTGGCTCAGGAGCTCGGCGACAAGAAGGCAGCCGGCCAGATCGCATTGCAGGCCGAAAGCCTGCCCTCTGCCACGGGCGAACTCAAAAAGACCGCTACCGTGGCCGCCGCCAACCAAGCCGGAAACAAGGAAGCCAAGGAAGCGGTCACAGAAACGTTGCAAGCGGCTGCCAAAGGCGACCCAGCTGGTATCCGCGGCGCAGGTGAGCTGGAGGCTGTTCGGTCGTTAGACGCGGTCAACCATGGACGGGCCATGCCGCCCGAGGTGGCCAAGGCTGTCGACTTGGTCGAGAGGGCTCAGCAGAACGACCCTGTGGCCAAGGAGGCCATTGAGAAGGCCACCGTCGCCGCTCAGCAGGACAACCCGCATGCTGACGCCATCAAGGCGGCTGTCGCACTAACAGCGGCCAGCACGGTGGCGAGCGCTCTGGCTTCGAAGCCCACGGCGAAGCAGCAGTGGATCGACGAAGCCGCCAAGGCGAGAGGGGAAAAGCCCAAGGGCACGACGTTCACGAGGGAGCCGGTGTCAGTACCGTTCGACCAGACGGACGTCCTGTCGAGCTTGCCGGAGCAAGCTCTGTCGCCCATCAACACAGTTGGCGAGCTGGTACGGGAGAGCTTGAAGGCAATTCTACTGGCGACTAACGATCCTCTGCAAAACTACAGAGAAGGTATCGTCTCGCGCGGCCACAACTGGATGCGGACAGCAACCTCCGGCAAAGAAGTGCCAGCCGAAGCTCCGAACGAGAAAGAAAAGAAACGGCAATTGGTGCGAGCCTCGGTCTGGAAAGCTCTGAAGAACGAGAAGAATCAGAGCAAGAGTGACTTGGTGGAAGCCGCCGCCATCTTGAGGAAGATCAACTTCCCGAGCGACGCCGCCAAGATCGAAAAGGCTGCTCAAAAGCTCCAAAGCTGAGGGAATCGAGTTGTATCCGATTCTCGTGGCGCTCGGGTTCGTCAGCGCGCTAGTCGCGCTGGCGATCAAGGACACTGTCGAGCCTGCCATCAAACCCGCGTGGGAAATCACGAAGTTAAAGCAGCTGAAAGCAAGAGGCCATTGGAATCTCGATCAGGCTGAAGACGTATTGGCGTTGGCCAAGCGATATGGAGATTCAGAAGCAGAGAAAAAGTTCACTCGAATCGTGGCGCTTCTACGGGCGAAAAGGGGAAAGGTCTAAGGTTCAAGTGGCAAAATATCGCCGCGGTGATGTAACAGTAGAAGCAAGACAGATCGAAAGACCGACGGTCATCGCTACCCGAAAAGGTGTTGAAACAGGCAGAGTAGGGGATTGGTTAGTTGAAGAGGATTTACCGGAAGGGACACCACCACACTACGGATCTGCGATCCCGGGAATCTTGGTTCAACAAAAGGTCAAACAATTCTTCGTTAATCCTGAAGTGTTCGCAGATCTGTACGTCAAGATCGAAGAGTAAAAATGCACGGCATGAGTGAAGAAGAAATCGAGCTCCGTGGGACGGACAGTCCACGTCGTTCAGATGCTCGAGGAGCTTACTCTCCGCCATGGACTCCAGACGAACGCGAGATTCTTCTCGGCGCTGAAGAGAAGATGAAGGAAGTACCGTCGCTGTCGAACAACGTCATCAAACGGCTGCTTCCCAAAGGGAGTTACACGGCGACGGTACAGGCACTGGCAAAGAAGTGGGGCCCCGTCATGGACGTAGATCCTTTGTGGATTGTCGCCCACTGCAAGGTCGAGAGCTCCATGCAGCCTCTAGCCCACAACGAATCCGGAAACGCCTATGGACTGATGCAGATCAAACCTGCAACAGCGGTCGATATCGTCCGTCTGATAAAGGCCGAAGGTTTATCAAAAGACCCCCGCGTTTCGCCCGTACTGAAGAATTGGAAAAGCGAACCTGAGAATTTGTTCAATCCAGAATTGAACTTGATGCTCGGTGCGTTCTACCTTGGGTACTTGAAGAAAAAATTCATGACCGATGACCACAAGATCGTAGCCGCCGCCTACAACCAAGGCCCAGGGGCCATGCGCAAAGCTTTACGAGAGAAGAAGTTGACGGCCCCCATGTCACACTACGTTGCTTCCATCGAGGCAGCCAAGCGCGAATTCGCCTGAGAGGGGTAGTTAATGATCATAATTCTTCTCAGTTCCATTGGAGATTTCGTTATCGACCTCGCCAAGGTCAATTCAAGGCGAGATCGACTCAAACACATCGGTCTATTCTTGGCGGCTTTAGCCGCATCGGCCGACGGCGCCTTCACTGCCAACAAGTACATGATATGGATCGGTTTCGTACTCGCTCTCGGCACTCACATGCGAAAGGCCTTCGGAAGACGACAAAGACTCTTTCGAGACGCGCCTGCGCTCGGGGTTCCGATTCACACGAGCGAAGTCGTCACGAAGCCACACGGGCCGAGGGACAAAGAGTAGAGACAGTAAGGTCTTCCTGTGAAAATAAAGAAAACCGAGAGCTCGGTTCGCTATCGGAAAAGCGAATTTAGATACAAAAACCGAAACAGAGATTTCGAGGACGCGGACTTCACATGGCTGCGCAAACGCACCAAACCGGCAGACGCCCGTATCGTCACTCGGGCAGCGCTGCACAACCAATGGAAGCCTGAGTTAGCTCAGGAGTTCGATGGATCTGGTCTCAAGGCCGCTGAAAAGTATGCACGCCAGTTGATTGAAGAAGGACTGGCAACAACAGTGTGGTTGCACCTTCAGATCAACATCGAAGGCTATCTAGGCAATAAGTACGTACACGGTTGGAACGAGGTTGAATACTTCAGTTTGGGGCTGGACGACTAGTCGTCAGGTCATTTACTATTTGAGACATGAAAATGTCTCAATACGCCAAAGCCGGATTGAAGCGAGTTGCTCTGTCTCTGAGTGCCTGCCTGGCACTGAACCTCGCGGTTGTCGTTGGGGCCGTCGTTCCGTCGCAAGGATGCGCGGCCATTGTGTCGGCGCTACCAGCTGTGATCTCCGCTGTCACCGACGCCAGCCTCGTACTGTCGACGATTGAAAGCTTCGTCAATACGTACTTCGCACAACCAGCACATGTCGATCTTGAGAAGCAAAAGGCCGTCAACCTCGCCATTACCAGAGCAAGAACGTCGCTCGATGCAGCTCTGCGTATCGCCCACGGAGCTGAGAAGCTAGATCAAGCAAAAGTCGACGAAGCGTTCGCTGAATTCAAGATCGCCTATACCGAGCTGATCGGTATGGTCGACTCCATCGGCATCAAAAGCGGACCTGAGAAACGCATGATGGCCGGACCTAATACGCTCACGGTCCCTGAGCCGCTGGCTCTGAGTCTGAAGGTCAAGTGAGCGAAGTGTCCGAGCTGATACTGCCGCGGGGTCTTGGTTGGAAGGCAGATCCTCCTAAGGCCCCGGGAGACAAGCAAGACTTCGATGCCCGTAAAAAACTGGGCGTCTCGCCGCCGCCGAAGAGCGCTTCCATCCGGCAGTTCTGGATTCCGCCGGCATTCGATCAAGGAATGCTCGGCACTTGTGTAGCGCAACTTGTGATGCAGATGATTCGGATCTCACAGGTCAGGCAGGGAGCCACAAATCCTCCTATCGGCAGCCGGTTATTCTGCTACTACGTCGCTAGATCTTATGACAACGATACTGGCAACGACAACGGAACGTTCATCCGCAACGCCTTTCTCGGAATCACCAAGTACGGATTTCCTCCTGAGACTGAATGGCCGTACTCAGACGACAAAAGCGGCCCGAGGCCGCCGTTCGCGCGCATGCCGTCGCTGAGCGCTCTACGTTCAGCGTTTGACCAGAGGGCAGAACGCTCCACGGTCTACCGCAAGATTTACTCTACCGGCGAAGAAAGACTGCTCGACATCAGGCGAGCCATCGCCAGCGGCTTTCCCGTCGGTTTCGGAACTAAGGTCTCAGTTGCCTTTGTCAACGGAGACCTCGGAACAGCACCGATAGCTCCTCCGATTGGTCTTCAGATCGCAGGCAAACACGCCATGATGCTCGGTGAGTACGAAGACGAGAAGAGCTTCGGTACTTTAAACTCGTGGGGCAGTAGCTTCGGTGATAACGGCTGGTGCAAGCTGTCGTCCGAGTATATCAAGTGGGACGAGTCCAGCGATTTTTGGATCGTAGAAACGGCTCCAGTCTATGAGCCTGTCGCGTAGGGATATCAGAGACGGTATTGTCCTTACAGCCTTTGCAATCGGCTTTGTCTTTATGGTGAAAGACATGATGCACAAAATCCTGAGCGGAGGATGAATGTTGATCGAAAAAGAAAAAACCGCATCCATTCTTGCCGCTCTGTGGCTTGTGGTGATGACGGTATTTTTGGTTTCTTTGATCTCGAGCTGCACACCAAGACCGCCGGTTCCTCCCCAACCGATTCCAGTTATAGAGTCCGACGCCAAGGAGCTGACGTGCGCCGACGCCTGTGAACACCTATGGAACATGAAGTGCAAAAGCGCCGAGCCGACACCAAAGGGGGCCACCTGTCTCGAGGTTTGTGAAAATGTTAGATCTTCTGGCGTCATCGCTCTGAATCTGAAGTGCCTGACGACAGCGCCGAGCTGCAAAGCCGCCGACGAATGCCAGTAAGGCGCCAATGAAAAAGAAGATCAAAAAACTACCAAAGAAGGCCAAGAAGCTCGTCTCCAAATACATCTCCGAGGAGATGAAAACTGGTAAATATCCACACAAGCAAGCCATTGCGATCGGAATCAGCAGAGCTCGGAAGAAGCTCAACAAGAAAAAGTGAACGACTCAATGACGAGGTGGCAGAAACTCGCGGCGTGGGCCGCCGTTCAAAACTGGCATAAGATCTTACTTGCCATCGGCGCCGCAATTACAGCAGAGACGGTGTACACGACTCCCACCTTGCTGGGTAAATTCAAAGCAGCCGCTCTCGCTTTCTTGTTGTACTTGGTTCGACCGTCGCAGACTTCAGCTAAGATCGAAAAGATCTCAGACGCAATCCCAGGCAATCGAGAAGAACGAGAAGAACCACCCCCAACTTTATGAGTGACCATCTCGATATCGCTTTGCTGATGCTCAGTGCAACGTCAGCTAAGATCCACGGCAAGTTCGATATCGAAAAGCTCTACGATACGCTGCCGGCGCTGACAGGAACTGGAAACACGTTGTTCGGAATGGCCTGGGGTCTAAGTGAACTCGGGCACAAGGTTACGGTCTACTGCGACACGGCCAAGGAGGTCTTGGGAGCACCAAGACTGGCCGGCGCCGACGTCCTTCCGTTTGAGAAAATTCACTCCAAGGAACAACAGAAACATCAAGTCTACATATCGATCAACGAACCTGATCTACTCCGTATCGTGCCGAAGTCAGCTCTTCGAATTTGCCACTATCTCTTGAACGACTGGACAGGAACGCAGGACGGACACGGAGAGTTTGTAGATCTTTGGGTCCTGTGCTCCAAGACCCAACAACATCGCCTCAGAGAGCTCACCACTCCCAAAAGAGGCCTGGGCGACACCCACACGGTGGTCGTGCATTTGAGCCACAATCCGGAGTTCACCTGGAGGGAAACGTCGTATCCGAGACGACCGGGCAGCATTATTTACTGCTCGTCTCCCGACCGAGGGCTGCACCACCTACTCGACTTCTTTCCCGAGATCAAAGAAAAAGTCCCTGAGGCAAACCTCAAAATCTTCTACCGCTACGAACCATGGCGAGACGCTGTTATCAAACTCAAAGCACCTGCCATGAGACCTCACCGCGAGAGAGCCGAAGCAATTGAAAGAAGTCTCGAGAAGCTCGGACGCAACGGTGAAAACGGGGTCACCATGGTGGGCGCGATTTCAAACCGCCAGATGGGCATCGAGATGACTGTTGCGCAGGTCATGGCATACCCATGCGACCCGGTTCTCTTCACGGAGGGCTTCTCCTGTTCGACCGTAGAGAGCTTGGCGGCCGGCTGCCACGTTGTCATCTCAGACGCAGACGCTCTGCCGGAGATCTACGGAGGAGTGGCCAACATCATCCCTGGAAAGCCTTCCGAACATCGAGAGCGATGGATTGATACCATTGTCCACATACTGAAAGGAGGCGACCTAAATCTTCTGGATGTTTTGGAAGAGGGTCAGTTTTTCGCTCTGGAACACACGAGAAAAAGTATCGCGAGCCTCTGGGAAACGCTTTCGATCGCCACACTGGCAAGTTCTGGGAAAATCTAAACAAAGTCAGACTATACTGCGAACCAAATGCCAGCCAACGCCTACTTAGCTCCCGCCTTCGACCGTTATATGAAGGCCGTCGAAATCGCCGACCAAGGCTTCGCTCCCTATCCGACAGACCCGAATGTTCCTCCGGGGGAGGCGTTCGCAAACGAAGCTGGCACCATCCACAACCTAGCCATCGGCAATTTCAGAACGGCAACTTTGATCTACTCACGGCACGGTTCGCTCAGATCGAATCACTACCATAAGACTGACTGGCACATTATTACTGTCCTCGAAGGTGTCATGCAGTATTGGTGGAGGAACGTCGGACTCTCCGAGCAGCCAAAAACGCTGACGATATATCCAGGTCAGTCAGTTTTTACTGGTCCTCTGATCTTGCATGCGACGTTCTTTCCCAAGGCGACGACGTTATTCGTAGTGTCGAAGAATCCGCGTGACCATGAGAATCACGAAAAAGACACAGTTCGCATGGAGTTGATCAAGGTTGTCAACGGACAGCCAGTCGTTTCTATATGAAATGACGTTAGTCGGTCCATACGAGCAACGTAAGTTCTGCTCACTCTGTCGATCTACATCGATCGAAAAGGTCATTTCCCTCGCTGATACCCCGCTAGCCAACGAGTTCGTGCCAGCTCAGTACGCCAACGTCGTCCAACAAGTCTTCCCGCTCAGCCTCGCCCTGTGCTTTGAGTGCGGACACTTGCAAATCGAGCAGCTCGTAGATCCTGGGAGACTCTTCTCTAGCTACGTCTATGCCACCGCGACCTCGCAGCTGACGATCAAACACATCAAAGAGCAAGCGGTTGCCATGGCGAAACGCGGCCTCGTCGATAAAAACTGGCTATGTGTCGAAATTGGCTCTAACGACGGTTCCATGCTGCTCGAGCTCCGTACTCAGTACGGCATGCGGATTCTTGGTATCGATCCTGCCGAGAGCATCGTCGACAAAGCGAATGAAAAAGGCATCACAACGATGAAAGCCTTTTTTTCGACGACGATTGCCAAGGAGATTGTAGCGACTCTTGGACTTGTAGATCTAGTCGTCGCCAACAATGTCTTCGCACACGCAGCAGATTTGCTCGATATCGCCCTCGGAGTGAAGTCGCTGCTCAGTCTCAAAGGAACGTTCGTCTTCGAAGTCGCTCACCTGCTCGACTTCGCCGAATCGTCAGTATGGGACACGATCTACCATGAGCACTTCTCGTATCACACTGTGGTGCCGCTCGATAAAATGTTTCGATCTATCGGCATGCATATCTTTGACGTGGAACGAATCAGCGGACAGGTCGGCCGGGGGTCTCTGCGGGTGTATGTGCGCCATGGAGACTCTGCCGAAGTGCCGATGCCGGTGGCGGCGCTGATGGGGGATGAAGTATCCGCCGGCCTTTTTGAGCCTCAGTTCTACGTCAAGCTGAAGCAGAAGATTGAGAGGCAAAAAGATATAGCGTTCTCCCACCTCGATTTCATGAGCAAACGGTACTTGATGGCCGGCTACGGAGCTCCGGCCAAGATGACAACCTTGATGTACCAATTTGGACTAGGAAAAGAACACTCAGCCTATGTAGTCGATGACTCACAGTGGAAGGTCGGTCTGCTGACTCCTGGGAAGCACATACCAATTTATACGCCTGAGGTACTGGAGTACGAGACACCGGGGGTGTTGGTGATTTATGCTTGGAACTTCGCAAGCGACATCATGAAGAGGTATGCGGAACTGGCAGCTAGAAGAGGAATGAGGTTCATCATTCCCATGCCTCACTATCAAGAAATTGAATCTGGACGAAACGGGTAAAAGTCAGACAATTAGAAATTTGGTGGGGAGCATCAGATGACTCACAAGAATCTTCGAACGATTGAACATTCAAGCGGGCAGAAAAAACTGAAGGTAAATGAAAAGGAGGAAATTCGGCAATATCTGAAAACCAAAATCGAGAACGAAATGAGAAATTTCTCCTTGCTGGGCAAAGACGGAGATCATGGCCTACGACATACTGAGTAAGAAGCAAAATGGTCGCGACTGGAGCTGCGGCGGTTTCGCCAATGACGCGAAGAAAGCGATAGCCACTTCACCGAACTACTTCGTGACGTGGTACACGATCAAGAGCGTCGGACTCGGGTTCGTCGGCGCCGGTTTGGCGTTCATGCTCGGACGGGCCTCGGTCACGCACAAGAAGTGCGGTTAGAGCATGGGACTGACCAAAGAGCAGATCAAAAAGATGGCCTATCGAGAGGCTTCAGCCGCCCTGAGAAAAGACGCTGATAATATGGACCTCGAAGGTGAGCTCAGCGAAGAGGATGAAGAAGCTGTGCGGGCCTACCTTAGGAAAATCGCATTCGACCTCGAGCTCAAAGGAAAAGAGTGAACATCAAGCTCGGAGTGGTCGGTGTTGGCAGTCATGGACGGTGGGTTGCCAACGCTTGCATGGCTGAGGGAGCGGAGATCGTAGCTTACGATCGCCATAAAGCCGATGCGGTCTACGGTCTCGGCAAACGGATGCCCTGGCAAGAGATGGTCGCTAAAGGGTCAGAGCTCGACGGGGTACTGGCCATGGCGGACCCGAAGACGACATTGGAAGTTGTGACAGAGGCGGTGAAAAATGGTGTAGCGGTTTTGGCCACCAAGCCTTTAATGGTCACGGATATAGATCTACTGTCAGAGGTCAAGGCGCCCTTTATGATCGACCACTGGCGCCTGTGGTCACCCGACTACCGGAAGATCGCCGAGAAGTTTCACAGCAATGCTTTGAATGTAAAGGGCCTGCGTGTGAAGGCCTTCGGAAACGGACCGAAGCGAGACTTCTCGAGCGCCTTCGACTACGGATGGCATGCCATGGCCTTCGTCTTCGATCTGCTTGGAGCCACGTGCAACACGTTGGACGAGATAAATGTGACGGGAGTTGACGTGCTGAACAAGCCGGACGGGCGGCAGCTGTTCGTCGCTCGCAGTGGCTACAGACACTGGCCCGGTAGTGGTTCAGAAGGATTGCCGATAGAGCTGATCTTCGGCAACGGCGGCGACGAAAAAACCTTCGAGATAGAGGTCGCCTTCAGCGATGGTTTCAAAAAAATCACGTGGCCCTACCAAAAGGACGCTGGGTTTCAGCACATGATTTCAGGTTTTCTCAGATCTGTGAACGACAAGAATAGAGTCGGTAGCGCGCGAAACATCAAAGAGATGTTCATGGGCCATCAAATCTACAGAGCGCTCAATACGATCTTAAAAGCCTCCGCTTCACATCAATAAAATCTTAAAAGCCTCCGCTTCGCATCAATAAGATCTTAAAAGCCTCCGCTTCGCATCAATAAGATCTTAAAAGCCTCCGCTTCGCATCAATAAGATCCTGAAAGCCTCCGCCTCGCATCAGTGATGTTGATGACAGCCGCCTCGGAACGGTCGAACCACCACTGAGGATTGTTTTTGTACCAATCGATGGTCGCTGAGAGACCTTCGGCGAGTGTGGTTTTTGTTTGCCAGTCGAGTAGATTCCGCGCCCTGTCAGTGGCAGAAATATGCCGATCTACCTGACCCGGGCGGGGAGGAAAGTGCCAAATAAGCGAAAAAGGCTTGTCAAGAATGGCGACTATCATCGTCGCAATCTGAAGAACACAAGTGTCGCTGCCCGTCCCCAGGTTGATGATTGTTCCTGCCGTGTTTGGCGAAACAAGAGCTCGGTAAACCCCCTCGCAAGTGTCGCTGACGTGAATCCAGTCACGCGTCATGCGACCATCACCATGGATAGTCAACGGAAGATTTTGAAGAGCAGAGGTGATGAAGCGCGGGATGACCTTTTCGAGATGCTGGCGCGGCCCGTAATTATTGAAGGGCCGGATGACGACCGTCGGTATATCGAAAGTCTTCTGGTAGGCATAGACGAGACGGTCTCCTCCGGCCTTCGCTGCTGCGTAGGGCGTACACGGATTGAGAGGATGCTCTTCCGTCATGGGAAAGTCGTCGACGGCTGTCCCATAGACCTCCGAGGTCGAGATGTGAACGAACTTCTCAATGGACGAGAGATGGCGAGCTGTCGCCGCCATGAGTGTCTGAGTCCCCATGACGTCAGTCTCGAAGAACGGCCGGTCGTCATAGATGGAACGCGTGACGTGCGACTCGGCGGCGAAGTGAACTATTCTGGTTGATCTGGCGACGATGTCTTCAACGACGTCGGAATCGCAGATGTTCCCATAGACGATGGAAAATCGATCTGAGTCGAGGATGCGAAGAGGAATGTTGTCTTCACGAGCTGCATACGTGAAGGCGTCGAGGACGATTATTTTCTCGTCTGGACAACGATCAAAGAGCAGCTCAACGAAGTGACTACCAATGAAGCCTGCGCCACCCGTGATGAGAGTCGTTCCCATGAGTGGCAGCATGGTAACATGGCCGCCATTTCGTTACATTACAATGCGTCCGCTGTTGGGAAAGGAGGGTCACATGACAGTTTAATCGACTGTTGAGCATCCGATCATAACCAACTCGGAGATCGACCACCAATCCAACTTTGATCCCGTCTGAACAATTCTAATTGCCCGCAGACGCGTCGGTGAAAAGTTTATCGTCAAGTCTGCCGATCCTGGACCGGCCACCATCGGAACGAACGACTGAAAAAAAGTAGTGTCGATCGAATACTCAAGCCGATAAGCCGCCGGCCCGTCACTTTGCACCTGAGTCATGAGACGAAGACCAGCCAACGACACAGGGCGCTTGAATTTCAACGTAACCTGCTCGCCCTCGGGAATGAGACCTTGGCTAAAACCGGTCGTAAAACGAGTAGAGAAGTCGCCGTCGATAGCATTTGAAATCTTAAGACAAGATCCGTTGCAAGGAACATTGGTTTCGATCTCTAGATACTCTCGCCGACAAGCATCAAGCTGAGGCATCGAACCCCCGGTTCCTGAAACTCCTCCCGACCCTGTCGCGCCGCCGGTGGTCATGACAGTCCCACCCGTCGAAGCTACAATACCGCCTGAGCCGCCAGCTTCGAGACCTGTATCGAGCAAGTGAGTATCTGAAGATGGAGATCTTAATCGATCTCCCTTGGTGTTCGGTTCGACGCTATCGGGTGAGGAACCGTCGATCGAGACCGCCGTGATGCTGCCACAAGCCGAAGTGAAAAATACGAGGAACAGAGCTAGAATTTTCATGAACTACCTCCCTGTACGACGGAAACAGATGGCTCCGGCTTGAGCGTACTCGGCAAGCCTGAGATGTGACTTCGCCTGCCGCAGAAGAGCGACAGCGACAGCGAAATGTTCTTCAGCCACAGGATCGGCAGGGTCGATGTCGACCTTGAGAAGGTCCAAATGCAAAGCTTCAACAAGCTCAGAGAATGAGTGCATCACCTCGGGACAGAAGGAAACGGTTTGATCGCCTGCGACGTCGGTCTTGGAGCTCATTTTTGAAAGTTTAGAGAAGTAAGAACAAGGTGTCAAGTGATTTGTTTTTGGTAGGCCGAGAGAGGGAAAGGGAGGCCGTGTAGGCGGCTGTAGGTTCAATGACAGGTGGTACAATTACGAGAAGCTGCGCATGAGTGAACCTGTTGTCAGCGTGAGGAAAACTTCCACTCACACGCTTGGCGTGGTGGGGATGATTCTCGCTGCCATCATCGGCGCCGGAACCATCATCGGACAGCTCGGAGGTGCCTTCTTCGTCACGCGAGGCGAGTACAACAAGTTGCAGCTCGATTCAGAGGCGCAGAAGAAAGAGGCCAACACGGTTATTGAGAACGCGAACAAAAATATAGTCGCCCAAATTGCCACCATGGAGAGGCTCTGGGGAACGGTCGAAAAGCTGAAGGAAGAAGTGGAGAAAATGAACGTCGCGAAACAGAAAAAAAGGTAGCGAACATGGTACCGTGTAGGCTCTCTATAGGAAACAGGAGATAGACCAAAATGGCAGACATGAGATCGCTGCTCGCCGCCCAACGTCGCGCGGCCGAAGCTGGGCGCAACGCCGGCAAGGGAAGGCTGCTCAGTGCTGGCGATCTGAACGTCGGTAACTCACAGGTCATAAAGACCAAGGGACCTCCGATCATAATTGTTCCAGACCAAAACCCTCCTCGTATTCTGAACATGGACGCCATGTCAGACACCGGGCAGCTGGTCACAGTGAGCCTTGGAGCCGTCGGCCTCAATCAAGGCGAATTCAGCACTTCTCCGTTTCCCGGTTTGATCACAGGTATTATCGAATTCGGCAATGGATCAGTATTCACTCGATTGGAGCTCGACATTCCTCTCGGGCCTATCGACTTCGCCAGTACTTTGAACGCCAGTCCCAAACAACCAAATCTCGGCGGCGTCTTGGTAACCGTTCCGGCTGGAACCTTGAGGGTCTACGCTCGATCGGACGCCAACTACATCACGCCCACCATCATCGGCCTGATAGGCTCGCCCCTCGGAGGCGCTCTGCCTCCCAACGACACTGACCCGGCGACCGGCCTGACCGCTGTCGACGTGGTCGTGACTGCCTTTGCCGCCTACTACACGAGGCCTGGAAACGGAGCTGGACCCACCAAAACTCTGTTTCTGGGCCGAGTTCCCGCGGGTGGAACCATCGTCTGGGGCGTCACCACGACCTACAACATCCCGGCCTATGCCAAAACGATCAGATTCTTGAGGCCGAGGGCCAACATCGTTGACTTCACGATATGGGACGCGGCCGGGAATGTCGTGGAACAGCACATCATCGGAGCCGGTACTGATTCGCCGGTGTTTCCATTGTACGGATACGCCAAATACTTCACGATTGGGGGTACTTCCACCTCTGCCACATCGGGTCAAATTATGGCCGCCGTCTTCGATCTCGGTATCTAAATTTGATGGTTGACACCTTGTTCTTAGGCATGATAAATTTATAAACATGAAAACCATCGGTGCTCTGATTCTGGTTCTTTCGATTTCGGCTATCGTCGGCTGTGACGGCGGCCCGGACATGGGTATGCCTGCCGAAGACGCCAGGGCAGACGTGAAGCCGGCAGATGGGGGCAAGGACGTGAAGGACGGGGACGCCTGCACCATCTTCTACAAAGTGGGAGGGTATGCAGATCCGTGCAACGCCATTGGCGAAGTTTGTCAGAGTCCTGAGATCACAGACAGTGTTATCCGTAAGAGACCTTCCGACCCCAAGAACATCGATGGAAAAATGACCGGAGTTTGCAGCAACAAATGTGTGGTTCTCGACAGAGGCGTTGAGAATACATTCGCCATCGGACAAGCATGCGGCGTTAGTTCGATCTGCAAATACATATACAACAATGGCAACCCCATGCACCCATCCTGTATGGGCAGCGGTAGCTAAGGGAGAAGAAAATGGCGTTCGACCTTTTGAGTGGAGAGACAACGGCTCGAGATTGGAGCCTCGGAGGCTTAGATCTACCGAAGAGCTCAAAGGGCTACGCGCCAACCACCTTCTGGGGACGGAAGGAGATGGAGAACAAGCTCGCCGAGCTCATGAGCAAGCCGAAGAGCTGGTTCGGCGACAAACCAACACGTGATGAAGCCGTCAAGATGTTGGCCGACTACATGAAGGTTCACAAGATCGGCCCGACCGAAAGCGCCGGTGTCGGATGGCAGGTCGGAAGCATCCTGCTGCCCGCCAAAGAACAGAAGGTGCTACTGAACAAGATCGACGACGTTCGATACGACGTCCGGAAGACGCGGGCCGTACTCGGAGCCGCGCTGTTCGCCGTCGCTGGCGGTATGGCCGTCCTTGGGTTGGCGAACATGTATTCGAATCGGGCGAGAGGGTAAGGCGGACCTATGGCTTTCGATCTATGGAACAAGAAGCAGGACCGACGCGACTGGAGCGTAAGCATCGGTGACGACGAAAGCGGAATCACGCTGACGATGTCCAGTGCCAAGGGTCAGGTGAACAGCTTGAAGGCCGCTATCGACGTTCTGAACATCGACATCAGCAGCTGGTACGCCAAATCAGCGAAGGACGACGATCAAAAGAGGTTCGCGAATACCTGGTCTACGTGGCGAGATCAGTTTTACAAGTGGTACAAGGCCAGTATCTCCCGCTGGTCGTCACTGGCTCCCGAGCTCCCGTGGAGCATTGCCGACATGGTCGAGAAGAAGACTCTCGAGCTCAACGAATGGCGCCGGCAATTCGAGCGACATTCGGGAGAAGCTGCCAGCGGACCCGGGC
>Ga0193693_1000039_pt1 | contig 15861 bp, 29 predicted proteins | sample L3a2metaG_FD_144916 | JGI IMG/M metagenome (GOLD analysis project Ga0193693, IMG submission 144916) | Soil microbial communities from a riparian zone of the East river system, Colorado, United States - L3a2 | ecosystem: Environmental > Terrestrial > Soil > Riparian zone | place: USA: East River...
CGTCATGCGTTCAGTGTAGCACAGGCCTACCCCCTGCGGGGAATGCTCCCGCCTGCGGCGAGAGGCTGCCCCCCCTACCCCCCCACTCCCGCAGGGCTGAGAGCTCCGCAGAGCACTTTTCCTTGTGAGGGGGATTCCGACCGCCGTGGTGCCGCGAACCTCGGACAGGCCGAACTAGCCCGTCTGACGAAGCAAGCCGGGGAACTAGCCCGGGAACCCTGCGGGTGATCTGTGAACGATTCCCGCTATCGCACGACACGCGGGTTTGCACGTATCGCGGCGCCTCGAAGTGTTGGTACACTCGGCGCTGTTCAGTTCATTTGTGTTTGGATTGGGATTCCGGTTTTCGCGGCCAAACGAAAAGGGTCGGATTCCCACACGACGTATCGAGCCCCCCGCCTGTGTCAGGCGGGGGGCTTTTCTACGTTGTGGTGATCGGTGTCACGGGTTGGACCTTAGGGCACCGGCCGCGTCCCTGCTGGGATGCCGACCGGGTGTGTTGCCCTTGAGGACCCTGAACATAACCAGCGGTGTCAGGTCGCTGATCTGCTCTCGGTCCATGCCTGCCAGGTACTCAGCCTCGCACGCCGGACAGTCCACAATGGTCTCCATCCCGAAAGCGAGCTCACGCACGGGTATGCACGAGTGAACGCCCGTGCATCTGCACGGGAGTTGCACTCTGATCATGAGGTCGCCCCCGTGCATCCGCTGCCCGCGCCGGTTGAACCACTCCAGTGTGTAGACCGACATGTTGCGCTTCACGCGTTGCCCCACACAAAATTTTCATGCCGGACGCTCGTCTGTACATAGCTGTACCCGCTGAATACCGGAGTAACGATCTCCATTATTCGATCTCTCCCCGCTTTTTGCCCCATGCGTTCGCGCCGTCGGCCGTGCCGATGTACATGCCGCCGACCTTGTGCCAGAGAGCTCCGCCGGATGGTGTGCCTGCCCGTTTGTGCGCGCCCCGTAGGTGGTCGTCGACTACCTTCATGAGGGGGGCGACGGCGCCCGCGTCGTCGCCGCGTAGCCACGCGTCGACCGCAGGCGCCGTCACGTTTGACGGGTCTCTGTTCGCTGGTAGCCACCGGTTGATGTTGATCACTCGGTCACGGACGTCAGAGCTGATCGCCACCACGGCGTGGATGGCCACGGTGACCTCACCGGACCGCATCCCTGCCACCTTGCGGCTAGATGCCCGTAGACGGCGCTGAGCGCCACGGAGAAGGCCCAACGACTTAGCCGTTGGCTTCCGGTCCCCTGAACGCCAGTGCGACCACGCACGGGCGCTCACGCCTGTGGCGCGGGCAGCGCCCGTGGCGGTGCCGCCGGTCGCCCGGGTGATCTCGTCCATCACGCGCCCGAGTACCGCGCGTTCCCCGCCGAGTTCGGTGTGGGGTGATCGGCCGCCGGTCATCGCCCGGTACATCGCCTCTCGCATGTCCACTCACGCCACCACCCAAACAAGGACCGCTGGCCACAGGCACATAACCAGCACGATGAATGCGCGTATCGCGATGTGCTCGAACTTGTCGAATCCAGTTATAGGCTTACCGCCCATGCTGAACGCCTGAAAGAAAAGGCGAGTCAACACACCAAGAATGACAACGATCATGGTGCCGATGACAAGCACACAACCGGCGAACTGATTCTCATTCATAGCATAAACCCAAAAATAAGAAATAGCCACATTGCCACGATTCCCCCACTGGCCGCGCCGATTGCCGCAGCGTAGCTATATCGGTTGTTTGGCGTTCGCGTGTAGTCCCCGATCATTTTAGTGACCACAACACATAGAAAAGTTTGTGCGATGATGATCAGGATTTCAGTTCCCCGCATGGCGATTCCCCTTCCGTGTGCCGGAATCCTCCCAAGCGGTTAGCGACAGAGAAGTGACCCGGGGGGTTCTTCGCGCCGTCAGAAATGTCATTGTTGAACCATACACAGTCGTGATTGATGTATGCGGGGAATTGGGGGTTTTTCACCGGTTCGAGCCCGAGAATCCCAGCGGCCTTATAGACTTTCCGGTTCAGGTTGGCTCGGGCTTTCGCGGTAATGGTGTGATACCAGAGCGGGTTATAGACTCGTCCACCCGGTGAGTTCATCAGGCCGATGGACTGGTTGTAGGTGGCCTTGATTTCTTTTCGCAGAATGTCGCGGTGGTCGACGGGCTCGTTATCCCAGTTGTAGTAGAAAAGGGAATCGCGGATCTTCTCTCCCCATGCGCGGAACGCCCGTGATGTCTTGGCGGTGGTGTGGGAGTCGAGTACCACGGCATTGATCATGAGCCCCGAGTCATCGAGCTCATACAGTAGTTGCATGGTGGGTGTGGTGACCCAGATCTGTTGCCCCATAACGGATCTCACGCCGCAGGGGTTAGGAAGCCTGCCATGTATCCAATTCGGTACCTCGATCTGCCAGTACCCCGCGCGGCTGAAGTCGGTGAAGTCGGCGCCCGTGTGTTCCAACGGCCCGGTAGGGGCATCGGTGCTGATTGCCGCACCCAGATATTGAGCTCGCACATCGTAGGCGTGCCAGTATTTTCCGGTGAATTCTTCCGGGTGCCTGCATACCTGGCACCAATTGACATCAGGTCCCTCGATGTCCTGAGTATAGGGCTCGATGTCGATCGGGGGAAGGAACGCCGTATTCGGTGCCTTGGAGTTCCCGCGAATGGTGGACAGTCCGGCAACCCCGGGAGTCATCCGGTAAGCACCCCCGGTAAGCAGATGATAGCGCCGTAGCCGGTATGTCATGTCCAGCATGGAATCAGCCATCATGGGGAAGGTGCGCCTGTTCAGCCACGGCAGAATTCCGACGTGAACAGAAGGGCGACCGGGATACCAAAAGGTCATCCACGGGGCGACCTCGGACACCTTCCACTTTTTGTTACGCGGGTCATCGAGAGCGACATGGGACTTCGCGGACTTCCCACGCGGAGCTTTCGCGGGGAAACCAAAAAAATCGGCCACTTCCTGATCGAGCAAGACCACGCCTTCACCGTCAGTGAACGACTTGGACAGCGCGAAAAGGGTGTCCGACAAAGTGTCACCCGGGATCAAGGGCGTCTCGAATGTGTGGTTGCCGTCGCTGTACGTATACTCGGCAGTGATGGCTAGGGCTCGAACGGTGCTGGTCATCGTCATCATCCTTCGTGGGTGGTGTTGTCTAGCGGGGTACCGGACGTGTCTCCGGTACCCCGCGCCTTTTTGGCCGCGTGGATTTCCTTCAGCTTCTGTTGATTTTCCAGCATGGTGATCAGCCCGAGTTCGGTGGTCTTGTACTCCCTGGCAAGCCGCCTGAACAGCGCGCCCGTGGTGGCGAGCTCCTGGAATACCGCGTTCAGCGAGGTGGCGCCCATGGCGTCGGCCTCCTCCCTGATCATCCAATCCACCTCGGGCGTGATACGCAACGACCGGGCAATACGTCCCTTGTTAGCGTTCATGAGGGGAACGCTACCACTAGTGGTAGCAACCACTTCTAACGGTGGTGTCACGTTTGGTTGCTACCACACTGCGGACATAAAACAGCCCCGACACCAGCGTGGGACGTTGGGATGTCGGGGCTGTCTCGCGCAACGTCACGGGGCAATGAAGTAGAGACCTCATGCCAGCTAATGGGCAACCCCGCGCGTGCAACGGCGATCGTACCGGGGATCACCCGGGAATGAGGCAGCCCCCCGGCAACCACGCGCCGGGGGGCTGTTCGCACCCCCGCCCCATGGCAATGTGGAAAGGGTGCGAACAAGATCCTATCGAAGGGTCACCGCTCGGAACTGAGAGGGGCTGAGATTCGCATCTCATCCTCCGGGTCTATCTCCCGTAGTACGGCAAGCAACGTATCGCGGTCGAGGTCAGGGTTAAGCTCTTTTGCCACGGCATATAGATGCTCGAAGTAGGGCGAGTCCGGGTCCTGCGGGTATGGGCTGCTCATCTACCCGAACCACCGTTTCGACATGGTGTGGCGGGGTTCCTTGTCATCGTCCGGCGACCGTTCCGCGGTTTCCGTGTCCGCAGGTGGGAGCGGTTCCGGCGCGGGTACCGCGGCGGCCGCGGCTGGCTTGCGGACGTGTTCGAGTAGTTCGCCGAGCGTGCTTTGTGTCGCGGCTTGTCCGGCGCGTAGTTCTTCGATGTCGGCGCGCGCGTCGTAGGCGTCGCGGCGCGGATCATCCACGGTTGCCCCTTCCCCATCCCCGGAACCTGTGTTGTCCCCTTCGCCGCCGCCACCGTTGCCGATGTCCGCCTGGTCCACGTCGGCGTCCTGGTCCTCATCGGTGGTCGTGCTCATCTGTGTCCCTTCCTTGGGTAACGGGATTCTCGGGCGTGCACCATCTTGTGACCGCTCGGTGATCTACCCGATCACATGCCAGTGCGCACCATAGATGGTGTTCGCCTGCGATGCTGCGGGCGCGCCGTTGGTGGCGATGGTGAACGCGCCCGTACCGACTGTGGTCACGTAGATGTCGAGGTTCGCGGTTGCGGCGTTGGAGGGCGTGAGCATGACGAACGGTGCGCCGATCGCGGCGCTGTACGCGGCGTTGAACGTGACCACGGCCTGCGCGCCCGCCGCCGGTCCGGTCCCGGTTCCCCAGGTCAATGATCCTCGGACGTCGTTCGAGGTTGCGGCGACCACGGGAGCGGGTGGGGAGCTACCCGCCTGCGCGCCCGCTGCGGCGGTCGGCGCGGTGCCGGAGGTCAGCACGTGCTTTGTGACGGACAGGTTGTTGGCTACTTGGAGGGTGTCAGCGGCTGAGCGGGACAAGATGACGTCGGCGCCGAGTAGGAAAAGCGCGCCGCATCCGATGTTTCCCAGCACCGTAAGGGAATCATCGGTCTGCAGCGAGTTGGCTGCGGACCGGTACAGGTTGGTGTCGGGGGCCAGGGCGCCGCTGCCCCACTCGATGCTGCCGTCTCCGTTGACCGTGAACCGCTTCTGTGTGTCCCCGGTGACCGCGACCGTCACGGCGTCGGTGGTCGTGAGCGGCACGACGAAAGCCACGCCGGTCTGGGACAGGGTGCCGGTGATCGTGAGGACACCTGCGGCGGTGCGCTGAATCACGACGTCATGCGCGGATGTCCCATCACCCAAGGAAATGACACCATCCGAGGTCACGCGAATAGGCAGAATGGCGTCTTCCTGGGTGCCGAATTCGGCGTATCCGTCCGAGTTCGGGTTTCCCCGGTTGCCGGTGATGACGGTGCGTGCGATGGGCATACCGACTCCTAGAGAGTGCTGACGGGGAACCTGACCGGATCGAGCGAGAAATCAGTGTTCGCGCCGAGTCCGAACACGGCGAGGTTGCCGTTGGTGTCGACGGACAGGGACATACTCGCCGTGACCGTGGAAAGGCAGGGCAGACGCCACGCTTGTTGTGCGTGCGGGCGATATCCAGCGGGCAGGGTCGCTATCTGTGTGCCATCGGCCAGCGTGCCGTTTTTGAGCCACCCGCGAAGCTGAACGGTGCCGTCCGGCATAAGCCGATAGCCCGGGGTATCACCGGGTGCCCCCCATGTGACCCAGGAATTTTGCAGGGTGAAGTTGTGCCATGTCTCGTTAGCGGCGACCCCACCGGAGATGACTTGCGCGATGATTTTTCCGGCAACCTCTAGCTGTATCGCGGAATCGACTCCAGCCGCGACGGTGCGGAACTGGATATGACTATCGACGGTACCGGCGGCGTTTTCCGAGTACATGGTGACAACGCAATGTTCCTGAGACCCTGCGACGGCGGGGGACGCGATTTCCAGGGCACCTGTGTTGTAGTTCGCGCCCGCCGAGTAAGGGTTGTTCGCCTTGATATATCCCGTGTTCGTGAACTGGTTGATGTTCGGGTAGGACTCGAACGCTACTTCCCCGTCTTCCCGGGAAAGGTGCACCGCCACGTTTTTAGCGTCGCTATAGGACGTGGTGCCCTCGAAATAGGTGACCGTGGACCCGTTCACGACTTCCACCGGGGAGATACTGGCGATCGGGGTATTGGTGGAATCGAACACCAAGATCACCCCGTCCACGCCATCAAGGACGATGCGTTGACCCGAGGTCGCGCCATAAGGAAGAACAAGGCTGCGTAGTGCCGCGATAAACGATTTCATGATTCCACCAAGGCATAGAGGATGAATACTTTGCCGACCGTGCCAGGGCTGCAGCCTGTCCATTGAACAGTCATGACGTCCCCTGTCTGAAGCGTGATAGAGGGGTCACCGGCTGCGGCGTCTCCATTGGGAACGAGTAGCGTCACAAACGATCCGTTGACCGTAAGTGTGCAGGTAGAACCCAGGGGGGCGCTGGCAAGCTGTACGCTGACCTGGTCTACTCGCCATGTTTGCAGCCGGTCCGGCCTAATGTTCACCGTGGCGATTCCGTTAGCCGCGACAGTGGCGGACAGGGCGAGTTTCATTAGTCCGCCCAGTTCTCCGTGATGACTGTCAGCAGTGATGTAGCGGTGTCGCTCGCCGCCCAGTATTCGCCGCGACCGTAGAGCGGGAGTTCTTTACCGGCTGGCCAGTATCCTGACCAATGCGAGTTGACGTCGGTGGAGCTCGATCCTACCCAGAAAGCCTGATCTTTGGAGTACAAGACGATGCGCTTGCGGCGAGGGTCTTTACCGAGGATCTGTACGGCCGTGGTGGTCAGTGTGTGATTCTTGAATGAGCCGCCCACAGTAGGCATCTCTTGCACGGTCACCGGTCCATCATGCTGAACAAGAACAGCACAGGGCGGTGCGATCGGCTCTTGTGTGAGATCATGCATTTCGGGATGAATGTTCGGTTCGTGTGCCGGGGTCACCTTGTCCTGATTGATCATTCGCATGTGCCGAGTGCTCATGTAGTCACCACCTTTTTTACGACGCTACCGACTTGGGAAGCGGCGACATTGGTTACCAGGGGTTTGGCCACTAGAACTAGTCCGGCGATGGTGAGTACAACACCACCGACCACGTAGGCGATACGCAACCAATTCTCACCCTTGGAGATCCACACCGCGCCTTTCAGGTTCAGCCGGAAGAATTCAGCCCACAGTTTCATTCCGTTGACAACGGCGTTCTGCAGGCTGTCCCATGGATTCAGCAGGAATTTCAGCGTGTCCGGTCCATTCAGTGTGAAGTCAGCCGCACTGATGGCTACAGCCGAGTTCGACGCGGGCACTATCGCCCCGCCGGTCGACGGGTTACCAGCAGCCCGCAAAGCATCCGCCATGAATGTCTGATAAGTCCCGTTGGTGAACATTGACCATGGACCGAAATTCGATCCGTGCCCGGAAACCTCCCATGCCGCTGCGGCATTCACCGCAGGGTCGTAGAGATCTTTAGACGCCCAATCAGCATGGGCATAGGTGTTGATCTGCCAGAGCCCGCGCGAATCCTCCAAGGTAGTCAGCTTCCGAGCCTGGGTGTTGCCGCTACTTTCCGCGAGCGCGACCGCGACCGCCGTTGTCAGGGAATTACCGGAGAATCCGGCACCTTGCGCGTATCCGGCGATCTGGCTAGCGGAAAGAGTTGGCATTAGGCGACCTGCGCCATTCCATCGTTGACGTGGTCGCCTTCGCCGAACAGGGCATAGGTGGCGCTGGACATCAGCGGGTCGACCACGTTCGCGTGCCGATACCACCAATCCAGAATGATGACCATCACGCCACCCACGGTAAAAACAGTCGGGTCTTTGGCGATCAGGGAAACGGCGGCAACCGCACCCGCGCTAGTCCACGCGGCGAGTTTCCGCGACGAACTGATATCCGGGTCGTTCGGTTCGGCGACTCGAACATCAGCGACGCGGGGAACCGCGCCCGTGTAGATCGAGTAGACCAGGACTCCCAGAGTGAGCCCCATTCCTAGCGAGATCTCCGGTTTCAGCGCCATGGCGATAACCTCCTATGAGTGCACCCAAAAACGGTCATTCGGCTGGATATATTCAGGGGCGCCACGCAGGCTGCGGATAGCCGAGTTCTGGCTGTCATTCCAGATCTCACCCCACCTGTTGCCATTGCCCCACAACTGTTGCGCGATGCCCCACATCGTCGAATTCCACGGGGCTGGATTGCCCCACGCGGCGACGGTCACCCACTGCCCTGATGGCGCCGGGGCCGGTGGTGGCGGAGGAGGCACGGGAGCCGGTGCCGGGATAGGCGCCGGCATGGGCGTCGGTGCTGGTGAGGGTGTCGGTGAGGGTGTCGGTGTCGGTGTCGGCGCGGGTGTCGGGTTGGGGCGTTGCCGCAGGATCACCAGGGCGCCCTGGGGCTCTTTACCGCCGAGCGCGCGCGCGGCCTGAACGATCTGCGCCTGAATATCAGTGAGCGGCTGAGAAGCGAAGAACGCGCCGAGTGCGTCGGCAATGGCGTTGCCCTGATATCCGGCATTCTCCAAAAGCCCCACAACCAGACGGGACCACTCGGCGTTAGTCGTCGGTGGAGCGTTAGTGGGGGCTCCCCCGGAAACGGAAGAGCCGCCCACCACACCCCCCGAACCGGTCACGGGAGATAGGTACGCGTCCACTGGTTGATCAGTGGCGTACACGGGAGCGGCCTGGTCACCGGGCGCCATTGCCGGGGTCGCGGCCGTGCGCCCTTTATGCCACCACGCGTAACCAACAACCCCCGCGACTACCGACGCCCCGATCACCACATATTCGCGGGGGACTGAGCCGATACCGGGGATTTTCACCGCTGCGTCTGCCATGACTCATAGCCCCCAAGTCAGATAGCTTGCGGAATCGGTGATTCCATCGGTCGCCAGATCGGCATCCCAGGGACCCGGTGAGCGCCGTTGCATGGGTGACTGCTGGGTGAGTACCCGGGCGTTGGCCGTGAGCCCGTAGGGGCTGCCGTAGCGCCCGGTACCGGTCAGCGGGGGGCTCTCATGCGGCGACGCCGCTGTGTGCACCCTGATAGGGCGCTCATCGTGGATGAGTTGCCTGCGGGTCATCCGGCGCTCTAGGAAGCGCATCACCCGCACGCCGTTGCGTGGGGGCTCGGGGTTGTTCTCGGGCAGCGAGTTCGCCCCGCGCAGCGATGAGAGCCGGGAGCCTTGGCTGATGGGGAGCACTTCCAGGTGGGTGGTGGAACGCACCTCGTCTGCGGCTCGGGCCGTGACGGGACGCTCCACCACCCTGCGCACCGAGCCGAGGTCACGCTGTCTGGCAGCGTTGGCCTCTCGCCGTGCGCGACTTGGGACGCTATCGCGGTAACCGCCGCCGACGGTACCGAAATCATGCGATAGCGGAGTGACGTCCTTGACGTCGCCTCGTGTCCGCAAGGGACGTTCGGGGTTGACATCCACAATGGACGGCGCGTAGTCAACGCGCGCCTTGACAGCGGGTGGGCGTGACCCTGCGGCACCATCGTCGACCTGGTGATCAGTGGGGCTGATCTGCCCGGGTTTGAGGGCGGTGTCTATCGCCCTCGCTTGAGTTCGCCACGCTCCGGAAAAGGCCATGTCACACCTGCCGACCGGTGCCCATGGCGGTTGCCAGCGATCCCCGGAACAGGTTCGTGAACGCGTCAATGACGCGGGGAGTCTGGCGATCGGGGAGGATCAAGGTTGTGACCAGCCCGAGCCCGATGATTCCCATAGCGATTTTCTGAACGGTGGTCACGAATCCTCCTATGCCGATACAAAGGGACCGGATGCCGTTGTGCCTGGCGTCCCTTCCCACCAAGTGACGAATGCCTCTACAGGCGCCGGTACATCCGGGCGCAGGCGCACGAAAAGAACGGTGATAAGGGCCGTCCACGCTAGGCCCATGGCGATAGCGTGGTTGGCTTTTTCCAGCAGTGTCAGACATCCGGCGGCGATGCCGGTGGCTACTAGTGGTCGCCAGGGGAAGTCTTTACCGGCGACGATCCACGTGTTGAATGTGGTGATACCGCCGATAGCGAGCATGGGGCCGGTGGAGTCAGACACTGATCAGCCCCCCTACGTTGTTGGTGACAGAGTTCAGCCTGCGGATCGAGGTGACTGGATTCGTGTAGGGAGCCCAATCGATTTTACTGACTCCGGTGCCGAGTTGCGGATTCTGCGCCGACACATAGTCGGTGTTGTTAATGGCGATGCCCATGTGCCCGTTGTACATGACGAGATCTCCGGCTGCGGCTTGCGAGCGGGGAATGTTGCTAGCCCCGTTCCACACGTCGAAACCGTAGGTCGTCATTCTGGTCATCGGCATACCGAAATCGGTATTCAGGATGTAGTACACCATTCCCGAGCAATCCCAACCGGCTGGAGTTGTGCCACCCCATACATAGGGGACACGCCCCACATAGCTCAGTGCCTTATTCGCGATAGCGGTTCCGGTGGCGTTTCCTCCGGCTACTGAGTTATTGGCGCCGACGACACCACCACCTCCGCCGGACGGTCCGAACTCGAATGACACTGATGTGGTGATGGGCTTGGGTACCGCTGGTTTTTGCCCACGCAAAATGGCTTGCAAGGCGTCGCGTACCTTGACGTTTTTGATGCCGGCATAGATGAGCAGCCCACCTATACCGGTCATCATGACCGCGACCCCGGAAATTCCGCCACTGTGCGCCATGGCCGCCTAGACCCTCTTGACCATCTTCATCACGTGTGGGAGGACGAGGAAGCCGATAGCCAGCCATAGGGCGGCTTTCATGTCGGGTTTGATGATGCTGGGCATATCACGAAACCTCCGTTTCGAGCTTTCTGACACCGGTTACGCCGGTAAGTCCGTGCTCGCCGCAGTAATGCGTGTTGGCTACCGGATTCGGCGCGTCCGTGACGCAGCCGCAACCTAGCTGCAGAACGTATGGACCGCTCTGACCAGCGCGAACGTCCGAGCCGGTACGTGCCTGCGGGCTACCCTGTGATGCCATGTCGTGATACCTGCCTTACACCGTGAGTGAGGCGTCATCGCCGTTGCTCGGCGCGACGTCGTTTGTATAAACGGTGAGGGTGTGAGTACCGGATCCGCCGATGGTTCCCTGTACTTCTACGCGGCTCGCCGCAGAGGTCGGCAGGTAGCCGCGTCGTGTTTCCGCGCCGGGCTTGAAACCGAAGTCCTGACAGAACGGGAGTGGGTAGACGCCATTATCGCGGCTGTTCGCGGCATCGGCTGTAGAGCCGGAATAGCCGTAGTCCTTGGCGATCATGTCGCGCCAGAGCTCGACATAGCGTGTGAAAAGGACGTTCGCCTCGAACTGCAGAGTGAACGGGTCCGGAAAGTCCGAGTCGCCCTGTGAACGAGAGGAGTTTGAGTCGATTAGTGAGAAGATGATATTGCGGATGAGATTGCCGACTCGTTCGAGCTGCTGACGGACTGATCCGGCCGCGAGCGTGTACGTGGTCTTGCTCCAGAACTGCGTTGTCTGGACTGCGGGCGGATTCTGGGCGAGCGGTCGGCCGCGCATGTCTGTGGGGTCCGGGTCCCACCAATCGACTTGCTGCATACGAATACGGACGGTCGGCGCGGCGGTAGGCGGAGTGCCGTAAATGGTGGCGGTCGCGGCGAGCCTGATACGGACCTTGAACATGGCGGTACCGGACTTGTTCGGCAGTGCGCCTAGGGCGTCTCGGGAAACGATTTCGACGGGGAGGCGGTCAATAAAACGGAACGATCCCCCGGTGCCACCGGTCCCCGTGGTGGCGGTATACACGGGCGAGTTTTTGGAGTCGTCGTTGGTGGAATAACCCCCATATTTGTTAATGACATGTAGGTCCCACCCGTCAAAAGGACCGATGATAGGAGCGCTATTGACGTCTTCAAGGACAATCGTATCAATAACGTTGTATGGCCCGTTCGCGGCGAACGTCGTATTTGCAGCATTGCCGGACGTGGTTCCCGTGACGATGACATAGATACCCCGCAAGAATCCAGCGGGCGGAATGTTCAGAACGGGCAGATCCTGCGTGCTTGTGGTGGTAGCCGCAGACTGATCGTAGTTGATTTCCTCGTGTGATTGCGTGCCGATACGGAACGCTCGGGGAGCTACAGGGGTCGTGTTCCCCGTACCCTGCCGACGTGCGGGCGCGCTTGCCGGTGCGGTCAAGGTGAGCCCCCTTCCCGTGTGTGTGGATAGGACAGAAGTCCTTTCGCAGTCAAGCACTCTGCTGTGTTAGTCGCCACATGTGTCACACGGAAGGTATTTTTTACCGTTTTGCTATTTGTCGACGATGCACATTCGTGGGCCGTCGCGGCGAATGTAAAGCCATTGGTGGCGTTCTAGGGAATTGGTGATGTCTCGGACGATGCGGGGGTCTACCCCGCCGATGTCGCCGTAACGGTCCTGATTTCGCTTGTCCGGGTCGCGATGCAGGAAGATGTGTTCGGCCTGCGAGTAGGCCCATAGGGGGACGTGTGAGGGTTTCTGGGTGGCGCCCCATAGTCCGCAGTCCATGCTGCGGCCTTTTGTCCATACGGTGATGAGTTCGCGGTCCAACCCGAGTTCGTCGGATAGGGAATACAGTTCGTCGGCGAAGATGATTTTATGACCGGTTTTGTAGCAGTCGAGGATGGCTTTACGGAATACGACGTAGTGGGCGTAGTCGTCGCGCTGCGGGTCAAAGGTGTGTTTGGGCCACAGGGTATAGCCGGATGGGTTTTTAGCTCGCCAGATCTTGGCGAATTCTGATGGTGGCCATGTTGCGGTGCGGGGGTGGTCGAGTTTTTTGGACCATGCTTTTGCGGTGGCGTCACGTGGTTTCATGACGATGACCACGGCTGGCAGTTGGGGTGTCGCGGTGTGTTCTAGGAGTTGGTAGGCGAGCCAGGTTTTACCGGTGCCGGTTGGCCCGAGGATGGTGACGTGTTCGCCTGGTTTGTATCGCCATCGTGTGGCGAGGAAATTCTCTCTGCTGAATCGTTCGATTCCGTGGACGGTCATATCAGTTTCCTGCGGGCGCGGGGGTGCCGAATACGGAGAGGAGTTGTTCGTGGCTGACGGCGCCGAGTGTGCGTGTGAGGGTGGTCGGCAGGATCTGATGGTTGTCTGCGATCTGCGCGAGTAGCGGGAGCATGGCGCCGACTAGGGCGCCGTAGGGTCCCATGATCATGATCTTGTCGAGCATGGCGGCGAATGAGGGGTGTGCTTTGGCGGTTTCGTTCGCGGCCTCGATGATTCCGGGTGAGTGGATGACGATGGCTGCGGCGTCCATGGGTAGGAATACCGAGAGGGCGGCGGCGGAGAATTGGGCGATTCCGCTCAGTGCGGGCCGGTAATCCGGCGCTTGGGTTCGTGGTGTTCGCGGTGCGCGCCGGGGGGGTGATTTCGGCGGTGCGAAAGGTGATCCGCCGGATGCTTTCGCACCTGGTTTGCGTCCTGGTTTGCGGCGTGCTTGCCCGTTGTTGGTGTAGCCGTAGGGTGCGTCGTTGTCGTCGGTTTCGTGGATGTGCCCGACGTTGTCGGGTGCGGTGTCGCCGAGTTCTCCGGCGATGTCTTCTAGCGGTCGGGTGTCGGTGTCGGTGGTCATTGGTGGTGCTCCATCCGGTTGGACACGAAAAGCTGTCTCGGGTCATCGGGATCGATCAGCCGCATACCCGCGTCATAGAGCTGTGTGACGGCGCGGAGATAGCGTTCTGCGTGTGCGGGGCTCATATCGTCTAGGGGGATTTTGATGTAGGCGCATTGCTGTTCGTGGAGCTGGTATTGGATGGCGTGTTCGCGTAGTTCGTAGGGGATTCCGTCGCTTCCGCCATCGGATAGCCGTATTGCCGCCCAGAAGCCGCCGTGCTGGTTGACGATGTGCTGTCTGATGATGTCGCTGCAGCGGCGTGCGCGGTCGCTGTAGGCGAGCGCCTGCGGTAGCGCATCCTGCGGCGTGCTCACCGGACTACCAGCGCTACCAGGGCGATGCCAGCTACCAGGGCGAGTCCGGCTAGGAGATAGCCGGTGAGTTCGCGCTGTGCGTTGGCGATCTCGCCCGCTTGCGTCTCGATGCGATTTGCCAGTGTTTCGAGTTCGCTGGACAGATTGCCGCTCAGCCGGTCCGCTAGCCTGTTAGTTGTCGTGTCAAACATGTTTTCTGACGTTACGCCACCCTTTGGTGGACGGCACGGCAAACACCCGATTAGGTGACGGCAGCCTAGGATGCGCGCATGTGTTGCTGTGAGAAGCTGAAAAGGATAACTCCGGGTATATACCGGGTGTCTGTGAAGGGTGGAGTAGTGCACATGGAATCATCGGCAGGCGGGATTACAGACGCCGATATTGAGACGATTGTTTACAATGAGGGTATTCCTACGCCGAGTCGCGATATTGATAATAGTTATGTTGACGCTATCGGTGCTCGGATGTATCGGGGTATTCCTGTGGGCGATGCGGAGGGCAAATAATGAGCGGTTGGAGGCTAGCCTCATCCCTGATTATTTTGAGGGACCAGGTCAATGCGGCATTTCCGGGCAGGTCGAAATTGTCCGATGGAACCATCGGCGACGCGGCTCACTTCGCGGAAGGTGCGGCGAGCGACCATAACCCATGGTATGGGCCTGGCATTGTCACGGCTATCGATCTCACCAATGACCCATCGGTGGGATTCGACACGGACCCGTTCACCGACGAATTGCAGCGCGCCCGCGACCCGCGTATCAAATACGTCATCGCAAACGGCTTCATCATGGATTCAAGGCCTGGTTTTAACCCTTGGCAATGGGTGACATACTCGGGCGAGAATCGGCATTACTCACATGTGCACGTATCGGTATTGGCGAGCTCTATTTGCGACGATACACGCCCCTGGGTAGCGCCGATGTTGTCGATCGTTCAGCTCCCTCTACCTTCCCCGGAGGGTTCACCTCTACCGGTATTCGAGATCGGGTCACGCCTACTGCGCCTGAGTAACCCTCGAATGGTCGGAACCGACGTGGTGGAATACCAGCGAGTGATGCGCGCCTGGTATCCGAACCTCGATATTCCAATCGATGGGGTATTCGGTCCCAACGATTATAACGCGACTGTCTACCTACAGAAAAACGCGAAAATCACGGTAGATGGAATCGTTGGACCGCAGACGCTGGGTGTGCTCAATATGGTATAGCAATTAGACCATATTGATACCACCTCATATGGTAGAATTACAGGTATGACAACACCACAGTTTGAAACGATCGATGAAATCATTGAACGGATTGATAGCGCTCCATCCTCACGGATGGAGCGAGCTCTTGATCAGGCAATGACGAACGATCTATTGATTTTTCAACAGACGAGGGATGAGACGGGTATTGATGTGAGTAACAACGAATTCATTCCGGTTGAACCTGAGTTTACTACTCGGGAGAATCGGCAACTATGGGACGCGTTCGCCGTTCAAACAATGAATAGAGCTCAGTTCTTTATTGATAAGAATGTTTTCATGGTTGTTGGACCTAATGTTTTTAAGATCACGTCTGACCGTGAAGCGGCGCATGATCTGGCATGTCAGGAAAAAGCAATGGTAGTTCACCTTCCGGTTTACTGGGGTTATGAACCTGATTGGACGGCACAGGTGATCGCAGCGGCGCAGCCGCTGATGGGACCGATGGTTGCGGCGCCGCAGGCGCCTGCTGGCCACCAAGGTGACGCTGACTGGGCGAGCCTGCCGCCGCAGGCGCAGACACCGCTAGAAGAGCTGGAGAGCTCCGTGGACGCGCTGAGGGCGCGGCTGAGGGCGCGGCTGACTGAGTGGTTTGGACCGCTGGTCGAAACCAAGTAAGGTGAGGGTGCGGCGCGGGGGGGTGAGGGGTACTCCTCCCCCGTGTCGCACCAAACCAGTTGTTGACCGCGCCGCAGGCGCAACCTGTGTTACACTGAACGCATGACGAACACGGAAGCCACCCCAAGCGCCGCAGGCGCGGCACCGACCTAGCGCCGCAGGCGCGGACTCGCTAGGCGCCGCAGGCGCAGTCACCCAGCGCCGTAGGCGCAGTCACACACCGG